>Ga0210123_1001368_pt1 | contig 12479 bp, 11 predicted proteins | sample Muzzi_PWB_D2_FD_185535 | JGI IMG/M metagenome (GOLD analysis project Ga0210123, IMG submission 185535) | Wetland microbial communities from San Francisco Bay, California, USA, that impact long-term carbon sequestration - Muzzi_PWB_D2 (SPAdes) | ecosystem: Environmental > Aquatic > Marine >... | reverse complement strand
TGGAACATCTCGACCGCCGCCTCGGGATCGTAGCCCAGCCGGGTCATGTAGCGGTGCCCGAGCAGGTCGGACTGGCTCTCGTCGTCGCGCCCGTACTTCAGGAACAGCAGTCCCAGGCCCCCGGACAGCACGTCGCCGAACGGCCGCAGCTCGGGCACCGCGACCATGCCGGCGACGAATCCCAGCTGCGCGAGCTGCTGTCGGGTGATCTGCTCGACGGCGTGCCGCGCCGTGATGTGCCCGATCTCGTGGCCGAGCACCGAGGCCATCTCCGCCTCGGAGTTGAAGTAGGCCATGATGCCGCGAGCGAGATAGACAGGCCCGCCGGGGAGCGCGAACGCGTTGATCACCGGGTCGTCGACGATCGCGAACGACCACGGCAGGTCGGGACGCTCGCTGACGGCGGCCAGCGCCTGGCCGACGCTGTCCACGTAGGCCTGGAGCGCCTCGTCCTCGTACAGCCCCATCTGGGCCTGCACCTGCTCCCTGGCCTGCTGTCCCATCTGGACTTCCTGGCTCTCGCTGACCAGCGAGAGCATGCGCCCGCCCGTCGCCGGGTTCGTGGCGCACCCGGCCAGGAGCAGGGCGGCGGTGGCAGCCGAGAGGAATTGCGGTATGCGCGGCATCGTGCCTCCATGTCGAGAAGTGGCGCGTGGATTCGCCCGGGTCCGAGGGCGGAAAATAGCGCGATCGTCGGGCCCCGAGCATCCATGGGTACCCCGGCATACCCAAATCGGTCGGCCGGCTAGGGGCACCGGGGCGGCGGCTCCTGCGGCACCACTTTCGGCGGCGGCGGCCGCTGCCGCCGCTCGCGGGTGATCAGGACGACCGAGCCCACGACGAGAACCGCGGCCAGGATCGTGGTCAGGCCAAAGGACTCGTCGCCGAGCCAGACACCCAGCAACAGCGCCACGAGCGGGTTCACGAACGCGTAGCTCGAGACCCGGGCGGGCGTCGTGTTGTGGAGCAGCCACACGTAGGCGGCATAGGCGATGAGCGATCCGAACACGATCAGATAGCCGACGGCCAGCGCCGAGCGCGTGCTCACCGCGGACGGGTCGAACCCGGCGGTCTCGCCGCTCAGCGCCCCGATCAGGAGCAGCGCGACGCCGGCCGCCATCATCTCGACAGCCGAGGCCATGAGCGGCGACTTCGGCAGCGCCACATAGCGCGAGTACACGGAGCCGAGCGCCCAGCAGATCGTGCCGAACATCACCGCCAGGGCGGCCGCGAGGCCCGCCATGCCAAAGCTTGCCCGCGTCGGCCCGACGACCAGGGCGACGCCCGTGAAGCCGACGGCCAGCCCCGCCAGCACGCGCGGCGTCGGCCGGCGCCGCGCGGGCCCCATCCAGTCGAACAACACCATCCACATCGGGACGGCGGCGACCATCAGGGCGGCGAGACCGCTGTGGATCGTCTGCTCCGCCCAGGCCACCGCGCCCGGGCCGCCGGCCAGCATCAGCGTTCCGACCGCGGCGGCCGCCAGCCACTGGCGCCCTTCCGGCCTGGCGACCCCCTTGAGCCGCAGGCCGCCGTACATGAGCAGGCCCGCCGGCAGGAAGCGGAACGAGAGCATGAGAAAGGGCGGAATGGTCACGACCGCGAACTTGATGGCGAGGTAGGTGGATCCCCAGATCAGGTAGATGGCGGCGAACGACAGGACGAAGGGCAACACGTCAGGCGGGCCTCACGGCGTCGTCGGCCGACTCCCGCTGGAACCAGCGGATGAACAGGATGGTGATCCACGTCCACAGGATGAGCCCGCCGCCCATCTTCATCAGCAGACCCGCCGCCTGCTGGTCGAGGCGCGTGGTGATGCCGGCCACGGGGGGCGCGAGCTCGTACAGGCCGTACAGCGGCAGTTCGCCGAACGTGAGGAACGCGTACGGCAGTGTGTTGATCACCGTCGCCAAAAACAGGTAACCCATCTTGATGCCGTAGGGGAACCGCGGGCGCTCGGGCACCGGGGCGACGACCGGCCACCAGAAGACGAGCCCGCCCAGCAGCCAGGCCAGGTCGAGTGCGAGCGACCCGAGCTGACTGGCCATCCACACGTCGACCACGCCGGGCAGGTGGGTCCAGTAGACCACCACGCCGAACAGGGCGAGCGCCACCAGCGGGTGGGTGAGCACACGGACGACGGGAAGGAGGCGTGAGTCCGCCAGGCGGCGGTAGGAAGCCCGCGGCCACCCCATGAGCAGCAGCGGCGGCGCCAGCAGCATGATCATCAGGTACTGCAGCATGTGCACCGACGCGAGATAGCCCGCCCCGAGAGCCGCGATCGGCCAGTCGAGCGCCAGCCACAGGCACAGGAGGCCGGCGCCGAACGAGAGGCGTCGCCGCACCTGGCGCTCACGGTCGTCCGGTGATCGCGATCGCTCGGCCCGCAGCCAGCCGATCGCGATCAGGCCGATGAACAGCCACACGCCGGGGTACGGTTGCCAGGTCCAGTCCCACGCCGTGGACTGCGCGGAGCACCACCACTGCAACTGCATGCGGGGTCAGTCCCCCGATCCGTCTAGAGCCGCGAGCTTCTCGAGGTCGTGCCGCCAGTCCTCCTGCCGGGTGCCGAACGGGAAGTCGACGCGGACGCTGTCGTTGGCCGGCCAGGCGATCACCGGGGATCCATGTCCCACGACGTAGTCTTCGGCCGCGGTGTCGGGCACGACGGCCGGCGGCAGCCCGAGACGCACCTGCAGGCTGTCGATCGTCGCGGGATCGCCATACAGGCCGACGAAATCCGGGTCGAAGTTGCCCAGCCATGAGACGAGCCGCTCGGGCGTGTCCCGTTTCGGGTCGACGGTGACGAACACGACCTTCGTGTGCCGCCCGAACTCCGTGCCGAGGTCCCGCTTGACCGCGGCGATGCTCGACATGTGAATCGGGCAGACGTCGGGACAGTGGGTGTAGCCGAAGAAGAGAAGTGTCAGATAGCCGTCAGTCTCTGCGCGGAAGTCGAACGTCCCGCCGCGCGCGTCGTTCAGCACGAAGTCGGGACGAGGCGCCGGGTCCGCCTGGACGCGGCCCCGAAAGCCGGTCTCCGCCTCTCGCTCACGGGCCGCCCCGCGCTCCGGCGCGTCCATGCGGCACCCCGCCACGGCGCCCGCCGCCACGAGCAGGACGGCCAGCAGCCGTCCCCACCGCACTAGAACCATCCCTTGCGCCGAAAGAACAGCAGCAGGCTTCCGGCCATCGCGAGCATCAGCCCGATCGCCGCGGGATAGCCGTAGGTCCATCCGAGCTCGGGCATGTTCCACGGCGAAGCGTTCGGGTTGAAGTTCATCCCGTATACGCCGGCCACGAAGCTGAGCGGGATGAACAGCGTGGCGATGATCGTCAGCACCTTCATGACCTCGTTCATGCGGTTGCTGACGACCGACATGTAGGTGCTGAGAAGATCACTGGAAAGATCGCGCAACGAATCGGTCAGGTCGATGATCTGGACCGTGTGATCGTACGCGTCGCGCAGGTACAGGTGGGTCGACTCCTGGAAGAAGTCGCCGGAGTCGCGGATCAGTGCGTTCAGCATGTCGCGGTGCGGCCAGGCAGCGCGCCGCAGACCGATCAGCTCCCGACGCACTTTGTGCAGGCGGCCGACGGTCTCCTCGTCCGGGTCGTCCATCACCTCTTCCTCGAGCTCCTCCAGGCACTCCGTGTGCTGATCGAGCACCGGAAAGTAGGAGTCGATCACCGCGTCGACGATCGCGTAGAGCAGATAGTCGCACCCGCGCGTCCGGATCTGGCCCCGCGGGATCCGGATCCGTTCGCGGACGACCTCGAACACGTCGCCCGGATGCTCCTGGACCGTGATCACCAGCCCTTCGGTGAGCACGATGCTGACCTGCTCGGTGCCAGGCTGCCCGACCTCCGGCATCCGCACCACGCAGAACAGGCTGTCGGTATACAGTTCCAGCTTCGCTCGCTGGCTCGTGTTCACCAGGTCCTCGAGAACGAGCGGGTGGACGCCGAGCTCCGATCCGAGCGCGCGGATCACGGTCTCGGTGCCGAGCCCGACCACGTCGAGCCACACGACGGGAAACGCCGCCTCCGCCGCGCGTGCTTCGGCCAGGTTCTCGACGTCGCGCTCCTCGAACTCCTCCGGCCCATAGCTGATCAGGTGGAGCGCGGTGGGCGTCTCGTCCTCGCGGAACGTGAGAGTGCCGGGGGCCGAGCCGGGCCGGTTCCGCCGAGAGTGGCGCCCGCCCAGCCCGATGGCCCTGCGCAGATGCCGCACCTGGCCCTGCACGGTGTCGTGCACGCGATCCTTCACTCGATTCCCCACCACGACTCCTTGGCTTCGCTAGTCCGTGCCCGGCGGTCGTCCGGTCCGCACGAGTTCCCGGTACTCCGCGCCGACCCGCCAGGCGATCACCAGCCATGCGACGACGAGCGCCAGGTTCAGCAGCGCGAACTGCGAGGCGCGCATCGACAACCACGACGTGCCGACGAACACGGCCGCCGCGGACAGCACGTCCCCGGCCCGCCAGAAGAAGGCGTCGGTCACCTGTTTCGCTTTGTACTTCTGCTCACGGGTCAATGGGAGGAAAAGGATGTTCCGTACCGTGTTGTGCAAGGAGTAGTCGGTAGCGTTCTCGGCCGTCTTGGCCCAGCGGACGACCGCCAGCAGGGGGAAGAAGGCGAGCAGGGCGTAGCCGCCCACGGCGATCACCGGCAGAATCATGATCGCCAGCCGGACTCCCAGGTACTTGACGATCCGCGATACGACGAACAGCTGCAGGAGCAGGCTGGCAACGTTGACGACCATGAAGAACTGCGAGTAGAAACGGCCGATGTACTGCCCGACGGTCAGCACCGTCGCGCCCTCGGCCACCGCCGCGATCGCCGTTTCCTCGACGAGACGGCCGAGGATGTACTCGCCGGTCGTGTTCACCCAGTTCACGAGCAACACGAGCAGGGCGATCAGTAGCAGGTAACGGGTGCGGAACACGAGCTGGAAAGCGCCCGATCCGACGATCCCGTCGGACGACGACCCCCGGCCGCTGGCGCGAGGCGGCTCGGGCTCTGGCTCCGGCTCGGGCTCGTCGCCGCGCTCGGCCCGGGCGATGGCCTCCTTGAGCGCCTCGCGCAGATTCGTGTACTCGCCCGTCTCCAGCCGGAATTCTCCCGTGGCCGCCGGGTTGGTCAACGTGGTCGACCACGCGGGCCGATCGGACTCCGTCCGGCGGCGTTCGCGGCGGTCGACCACGGTCGTGACCGCCAGGCCGAGGAGAAGAATGGCACCGGCCAGGAGCATGGGCGGATAGATGCCGAGCGGCTCGATCAGCCGACCCACCACCACGCTGCCCAGCACCGCGCCGAGCGACGCGCCGAACTGGACGAGCGGAAACAGCCGCTCTCCCTCGTCGTTCGTGTACAGGTCGTTGGCGAACGACCAGAACTGGGCGACGACCATGAGGTTGAAGATTCCGGCCCACAGGAAGAAAGGGATGCCCAGCGGGACACCAGCGGTTCCGAGGACGAAGAACACGACCAGGCAGACGACGAAGAACAGGGTCACGCGGTTGATCAGCGTGCGGCGCGGGAGCCGTCCCGCCAGCCGTCCGTACAGCGGCACGGCCCCGAGCAGCAGCGCGGCCTGCACGGCCGAGGCGTAGCTCTTTATTTCCGCCCCGCTCTCGCCGAGGATCAGGGCCTCGCGGATCGGCTTGATGAAGTAGTACGCCGTCAGGATCAAGAAAACGTTGAGCCCGAGCAGCAGCGCGGTCGTCGCCTCCCCCGCCCGGACGTCCGTGAACAGGCGCAGGAACCGGTCGAGCCCGGAGACTCGTGAACTGCGGCGATTCGGTGCCGAGTCTGGCATTCTTCCCTACCGGAATTCCCGCGTCACGGCGGAAGATACGGGAAATATGGCCTCTCCGAATCGGTGCGATTCTTGCAAGCAGGAGGGGTATGATTCGCTACTATCCGATGCTGCTCGCCGCCACGAAGCAGGAAGCGTTCGTGGCCGACCTCCAGAACTTCCTGGCGCGGTTGGCCCGCAACCTCGTGCGTCTCGGCCGCGGTCACGAGACGCTCATCGTAGTGATCCTCATCATGCTCTTGTTGATCTACCTCTATATCCGCAAGACCTGATCAGTCCTCGCGCAGCCGCTCCGTCAGCCGCGCCACCAGCATCCGCGCCGCGACCTCGTTTTCACCGCCGAACGGCACGATGACCTGCGCATGCCGCCGGCTGGGCTCGACGAACTCCAGGTGCATCGGCCGCACCGACCCGCGGTACTGGGCCACCGCCGACTGCACGGTGCGATCGCGCTCGTGTGTATCGCGCAGCAGGCGCCGGATGAACCGCATGTCGGGATCGGTCTCGACGTAGACCCGAATGTCCATCAGCTCGCGCAGCTCCGGATCGGCGAGCACGAGGATCCCGTCTACGATGACCACGGGAGCCGGCTCGACGCGGATCAGCGCCTGCAGGTGCTCCACCAGCAGCGGCGTCTCGAGGCTCGGGATGATCGTAGTTGATGAGCGCCCGCTCTTCGGCGCACCACGGTGGACTTCCCGGCGCCGCTGCCGCCAGCGACTCCGAGCACGAGCGGCCGCCGGTCACTCACCGGTCGTGGTGCTGCTTCTCCTTCCAGGCCTTGTGCGCCGCGGCATTCTCGATCCACGGCTTACGCTGGAAGTAGCTCTTCGTCTCCTCGACCACCTGCGGCGACAGCAGGACGAGCGCGATCAGGTTCGGCACGATCACGATCGCCAGGAAGATGTCTCCGAGGTCCCAGATCGTCGTGAGCGGCAGCACGGCACCGACGAAGTGCATGATCACGAACACGATCTTGTAGGGCAGCACCGCGCCCGGACCGAGCAGATAGTTCGCGCACCGATCGCCATAGTAGCTCCACGAGATCGCCGTCGAGATCGCGAACAGCAGCACCGCGATCACCACGATGCCGCCGCCGAAGTCGCCGATCGGCATCAGGCCCCGGCTGAAGCCCAGCTGAGTGAGCGGCGCACCACTCTCGGCGGCGAGGCCGTACAGCGCCGTGTATGTCTGCCCGTCGTCCGCCGTGGCGACACCGGTCGCCGGATCGACCGTCCCCGTGAACGGCCGCGTCATGTCGGGATCGACGTACAGGACGTCGAGATTCGTATCATGCCAGGCCAGGTGGACGGCATCGGGAGCGTGCGCGCCCGCATCGAGCCGGATCTCAAGCGGCGCCTCGACCGTCTCGTTGCCCCCCTGCTCGCCCACGGCAACGTAGGTGATGTCGCCGCCGCCCAGCGTAATCTCGGTCGGAATGCGGTCATGCCACACGCCCGTCATGATGATCACGAGCCCGGTCATCGTGCAGATGACGATCGTGTCGATGAACGGCTCCAGCAGGGCGACCACACCCTCGGAGACGGGTTCGTCGGTCTTGGCCGCGGCGTGAGCGATCGGCGCGGAGCCCTGCCCCGCCTCGTTGGAGAACAGGCCCCGCCGCACGCCCCACATCAGTGTGACGAGGAAGGCGCCTACGCCGGTGCCCGCCACGCCGGCGGTCGGGTTGAAGGCCTCGCGGAAGATGAGCGACAGCGACGGAACCAGCTCGCCGACGTTCAACACGATGATGATCAGGGCGCCGAGCACGTACACGGCGGCCATGAACGGCGCGAGGATGCTGGTCACCCGGCCAATCCGCGTGATCCCTCCGAGAATGACCGCCCCGACGACCAGCGACGTGGCGATTCCGGTCATCCACACGGGGAAACCGAACGTGGATTCCATCGTGTCGGCCACCGTGTTCGCCTGGATCGCGTTCCCGGTGAGGAACGCGGTCAGGCCGAGCAGCACGGCGAACAGGACGGCCATCCACTTCCAGTTCGGCCCGAGTCCGCGCTCGATGTAATACATGGGCCCGCCGGACACGGTGCCCTCCCATGCCTTCCCGGTCGTCGCGTCGACGCTCCGGTACTTCTGCGACAGGGTCACCTCGGTGTACTTCGTGGCCATCCCGAGGAAGGCCGTGACCCACATCCAGAACAGGGCGCCGGGACCGCCCCAGTGGATCGCGATCGCAACGCCGGCGATGTTTCCGATGCCGACGGTGGCCGACAGGGCGGTCGTGAGGGCCTGGAAGTGGGAGACGTCGCCCGGCTCGTTGGGGTCGTCGTATCGGCCGCTCGTGACGCCGAAGCCGTGGCCGAGACGCCGAAGCTGGATGAACCCGAGGCGCAGGGTGAGGAAGATGCCCACGCCCAGCAAAATGATCACCATGAACGGGATCGTCTCGTCGCCGACCGAGATCCCCAGGTTCACCACGTACCGGTTTCCGACGTCGACCAGCCACTCGAAAAATTGCATTCCCTCTCCCCCTCTGAACGATCAGATCGCCGGCCGCTCGGGCATCCCGGCCCGTTACAGAATTGGCCTAACATTCCCCGGCATATGATGTAAGGCAAGCACGTGCGTCCCGGATAGTCGGCCCCGGTGGCCCGAAACGCCGAAGCCCGCGCCCTTCGAGGCGCGGGCTTCGGGGTCCCTGGCGATGCCGCGATGCGGAGAGAGGCCGCGGTCAGCGACCGGGCGTCATATCGCTATTCCACATGTCGCGGCTGAGCTTCCAGCCGTCGTCCGTCTGCCGCCATACGACCATCGCCTTGCCGTGATCCAGGTGCGAGCCGTCGGCGGCGTTCATCGTCCATGTGCCGGTCGCCACCGCCGTGTGGCCAACGCCGGGCGACATCATCAACTCGATATCGTCCGTGGTGAGCGAGAGCTGCGGTCCGCCGGCCGCCGCCAACATCTCCGCCATCGTCGACTCGATTGCGCCTCGGCCCTCAACCGCCGGCTGGCCCGGAGGCATCACAACCGCGTCCTCCGTATATAGCGCGGCCACTCCGGCAGCGTCTCCAGCGTTGAACGCCTTCACAAACTCCGCATCGGCCGCCTCGATGGCCGCCGTCACCTTCTCGACCATGGCGGCGTGCATCGCTGCCCTGTCGCCGTCCATCGCCATCTCGCCCATCTCGCCCATCTCGTGGCCGGCGGGCATCTCCTTTTCGGCGTCGTCCTGGGCCATGGCCAGGGTCGGTGCGCCGAGCATCAGGGCGCAGAGCAGCAGGGTTCGTCTCTTCATGCGGTCCTCCATCAGTGGTGCGTGGGCTGGGATTTCACGAATGAAATCACCCCGACCCACCGTACGTCAAGCCGGCGCGCCTGGCGGCCACGGACGCCGGACGCGCTCAGATCGTCACCACGTTGCCGCCACCGGTCGTGGCGATGACCAGGGCGCAGATCAGATACAGGAGATCGTAGAACCAGCCGTCGCCCGCCGATTCACCCCAGAATCCCGACTTCCACACGAACAGCTTCTTGTAGATCGCGCCGAACATCACACCGGCCAGGACGAGCGCCCCGATTTGGGCCCAGGCGCCGATGCCCACGGAGACCCCGCCGACCAGCTCTGCAAAGCCCAGCATCCGCGTGAAACCGGAGGACAGGCCGATCGACGTCCCGCGCTCCTCGGGTTTCCGCACGTGGCTCCAGCCGCTCGAGATGAACAGGATGCCGAGCATCACGCGAAGCAGCAGCAGCGCGAGGTCGGTGAGTCCGGCCAGTTCGGGCAGGGGCATGGGATCTCCTCGAGTTCAGGGAATGGGACGACCGGGTCGCCACTCGGCGGCCTCGAGCGTCCGGAGCAACTCGAATACCTCGTCGCGCTGGGCCTGGATGGGCAGGACGAGAAGATCGCCCTCCTCGCACCACTCCAGCGCCGAGCGCGCGGCCGCCAGCTCGTCGGGCGCGTCGACGACGTCGAGGTCGGGGTCCTCCGCCTCGAGCTCCTGGCGGATCAGTCGCGGCACCGCGCCCGGCTCCCGACCGCGCCGGTATTTTGCCAGCTCCTTGACGATGACGCGATGCGGGCGCATGCGCAGCGCCGCCCGGGCCAGGGCGCGGATCGAATCGTCGTCGCGGTCCCCGGCCTGGCCGAGAACGACGAGCCGGCGTCGCGCCGGCATTCGCAGGACGGTCTCGGCCATCGCCCGCATTCCGTGCGGGTTGTGCACGAAGTCGACCAGCACCGTGGCGTCGCCGAACCGAAACAGGTTCGTGCGACCCGGCAGGGCGTCCGCCGTCGGCCGGAAGGCCGCCAGGGCCTCCGCCGCCGCCTCGTCGGGGATCCCGAGCGCCGGCGCCAGTGCCAGCGCACCGAGCGTGTTCTCGACGTTGTACAGCGCCGCGCCGCCCAGCGTGATCGGGGCGTCGGCCACTCGCATGATCTCCGCCCGCCGGCCGTCGCCGTAGCGGACGAACACGTCGCCCTCGACCACGACCGCCTCCCCGCCGGCCTCCAGGTGGCCGGCCACGGGCGCCTCGGCGGGATGGCGGGAGGTCCAGACGAGCCGCGCCTTCCCCGAACCACGACGGCTCGCCAGCACGGGATCGTCGGCGTTCAGAATCATCCGCCCGCCCGCCTCGACGGCACGACCTACGACGAGCTTCGCGTCCGCGATATCCTCCACGTCGTGGAGCCCGTACTCCCCGAGGTGGTCGACACCGACGTTCGTGACCGCGACCCCGTCGGCGCGCGGGGCGCCGAGTCCGCGCCGCAGCATGCCGCCGCGCGCGGTCTCGAGCACCGCCGCTTCGACCCGCCGATTGCGCAGGACGGCCCGGGCGCCGCCGGGGCCCGAGTAATCCCCGCCCTCGGCGAGTTGATCGCCCAGGAACACACCGTCGGTGGACGAAAAACCGGGCGTGCGTCCGGTCACGCGGACCATCGCCGCCAGCAGCCGTACGGTGGTCGTCTTGCCGTTCGTGCCCGTGACCATCACGAGTGGTACGTCCTGCACGCGATCCCACGGCACCGCTCCGGCCGCCGGGAGGTCGGCCACCGGCCAGGTCATCGATCCCGCCCCCAGGCCGACGCTCGCCGCGTCGTCGTCGGACAGGAACGTCACGCCCCGGTCGGCCGCCGCGTCACGCAGGGCGAGCAGCGCGGGATTAGCCTCGGCCGCGATGACGCCCGAAAGGCGCTCGGCCGCTGTCGCAAGGTCTTCGTCGGGCCCGGCCCCGGCCAGGTCGGTCGTCGCCGCCGCAAAGGCCCACTCGTTGACTTCCGTGGCGGCATAGAGGGCGTCGACCGGCGCGGAGATCGCGAGACTGACACCGCGTCGGTGAGGGCGCGCGAAGGTTCGCTCATCGGGCCAGCCGACCGCCTCGAGCACCGAGCCGGCCCGCCGTTCCCATGTCTCGATCAGCGCGTCCAGGTCCGCGGCCTCCACGTGCACGTCGAGGATCGCGCCGGGGCCCGGCGAAACGAGGTTCGGTCCGGTGAGGCGTCGGGAGTCCTCGAGGGAGGGCGGCATCGTCGGGCTCGGAGTCTTCGTCGTCCTAGAAGCCTGTCGAAGAACTGGGATGAGCCGCGGTGCGAGCGCCACGGGGCCATATTCGAGACGGGGCAACGAAGAAGATGGCCCCGTGCCGCCGCAACCCTTCGGGCGAGCGGCGGTTGCGCGGTTGATCGTTCGTCTCTCCTCCTCGCCGTAGCGCTGCTACGACTCGTCGTCGTTCCTGCGCTGAACGCGCGCAAGCGCCGCTCGCGCGGCCACCCCAGTTCTTCGACAGGCTTCTAGTCGTCCTCGTAGTCGCGGGCCAGCCGCACGCCGCGCTCGTCGCGGATCAGCCGCTGCGTGGGACCGAAATCCACGTCCGGCAGATCGGGGAGAAGCGAACCGGGTGCGGGACCGGGAACCGGAGCGCCATCGCCCGTCGCGGCCCGGCTTTCGGCACCGGCCGCGCCATCCTCTTCGGACGCCCCCGCTGGGGCTCCGTTCGGCGAAAAGTCGACGATCTGATCCCAGGTGCGCTCCAGGGCGTCGGCGAACAGCACCAGCAGGTCGCCGGGCGCCGCCATGCGCAGGGCCGCGTCGACCGCCGTCTGCTCGTCGGGCATCTGGAGCACGGCCTCGGCCGGAACCCCCGCGTCCACGAGAGCGCGAGCCAGGATCGCCGGCACTTCGTCGGGTTCACGCCCCCGCAGCTTGTCGTCGCGGCGACAGATGTACGCGTCGAACACGCCGGCGGTGGCGGTGGCCATCGCCGCGATGTCCTCGTCGCGCCGGTCGCCCGGCGCGGAGAGTACGCCAATCCGGCGGCCCTGCACGTCGAGCAGCTTGACCACCTCGCACACCTGCTCCATCGCGTGGGCGTTGTGGGCATAGTCGAGCAGGACGCGGAACGGGTGCTCGTCGTAGAAATTCAGGCGGCCCGGTGCCTGGAAGAAAGTCGAGTCGAAGGTCTGCAGCCCGTGGCGGATGTCCTCGAGCTTCACGTTCTTGCTGAACGCCATGGCCGCCGCGAACATCGCGTTCTGGACGTTGTGCAACGCCTTGCCCTGCACCGTGGCCGGAATCAGGTGCGACCACAGGAGCGGGATGTGGTGGCCATTGTCGTAGATCGTGATCATGTGGCCCGCGATGCCCTCCTCCAGCACCACGGCTCGGCCACCGGCCCGGATATGTTCCCGCACGAG
>Ga0210123_1001366_pt1 | contig 12485 bp, 5 predicted proteins | sample Muzzi_PWB_D2_FD_185535 | JGI IMG/M metagenome (GOLD analysis project Ga0210123, IMG submission 185535) | Wetland microbial communities from San Francisco Bay, California, USA, that impact long-term carbon sequestration - Muzzi_PWB_D2 (SPAdes) | ecosystem: Environmental > Aquatic > Marine >... | reverse complement strand
GCCGCCGCGACGCTCGTGGCTCTGAACGCGCTCTACGGGCGGCCCCTCACCCCGCTGCGACTGATCCGATTGGGGAGGGCCTTGGGCGCGGATGTGCCCTTCTTCATGGGAGGTGCGGCAACGGCCTTGGCTTGGGGGCGAGGAGATCGCCTTCGTGGGCTCCCCTCGCTCCCGACGCGACCGGTAATGATCGTGAAACCGGCGTTTGGGATCTCCACGCGGGAGGCCTACACGGTTCTCGCACGTTATCGAGAGGAGACGGGATACACGACAAGAGAACGCGAGCTCGAGAAGCTGATGTCGATCGACTGGGAGTGGGTGGCCGCCCGGCACGAGAACGATTTCGAAACCCTACTCGCGGCGGTCCATCCCGAGCTCGCCCAGGTGAGGGCGAGTCTCGAGCGAACGGATCCCGTGCTCACCCTGCTCTCGGGGAGCGGGTCCGCCATGTTCGCCATCTACGGGACCGAGGATGAAGCCGAGTCAGCGCAGCGGCAGGCGGAGTCCGAGGGGTGGTGGACCGTCCGCACTCGGACGCTGGGCTCGTTACCTTCGCCGACAATGACCTAGAGGGGTCGGGTCGCCCAGTCCGGGCCTTGAGCCGGAACCCCGCACGCGGCTAGGATAGCCCAGCGATCGCGACCGGCGGCCCTCTGGTGTAATGGCAGCACAGTGGCCTTTGGAGCCATTAGTCCAGGTTCGAATCCTGGGGGGGCTATCGCCGTTTTGGGGCGTTTTGGGCCTCTTGCGTGTGGTGATCGCTCGCATGTGAACTCGGCCTCGGTCGGAAAGCGGTCCGTGTGTTCCAGGGCTCACCGATTACACCGAGTGGACGGTAGGTCCAGGCTTGCACGTTTGGGGCCTAGTCCTCCCCGCATATCCTGCGTGTACGCCCTTCGTTCGTCCGACTACCCGCCGTCCACTATGTGGCTCCGGATACCGTGCTCGCCTGGGATCCCGCCGCCAGGCGAATGACGTGGTTCGATGTCGAGGGCCATGTACTTCGCGAGACGACCTACGCGGGTCCTGCGCAGTTGGACGTCTGCTCTGGGATCCGGCCGGCTTCCTGTGGTTGGAACGAAGCGCGAACATCCGGGGGAGGACCGGGCGATACGAGGTTCTCGACGGCAATGGTCGGTGGGGCGGAAACGTCGATCTGACCCCGGATGTCGGATTTGTCGAGTCCGTATCCATGGGACGGATCGCGACCACGTGGCATGACGACCTGGGCATCGCCTATGTACGTGTCTACCCGCTGTTGGAATCCGAGTGATCAACTCGTTTCGGTTCACCGTCTTCGGAATCGCATAGCACGTCCGGCACCCGCCAATTCAAGACGTCCGGAATTGCGCCTTCCGCTTGCCTCCTCTCCGAGACGCGCCACATCTTCGCAAGCGGCCCATGCTTCGTACCGTCTTCGCGGGGGAGTGAACGATGAGGAGAGCGCTTCCGACCGTGATTCTTCTTTGCGCCGTGTGCGGATGGGGGGGGACCCTGCAAGGACAGTCGCTCCTGATCCCCACAGGGGGCCGCGCGATCACCTCCCTCAACGGCTCCTGGAACAGCATCGTCGACCCGTACGAGAACGGGTACTACGACTATCGCTACGAACCCAAGGCGGACGGCTACTTCCAGAACCGACACCAGAGCGACCCGAGCGACCTAGTGGAGTACGATTTCGAGCGGTCCGAGAAGCTGGCGGTCCCGGGCGACTGGAACACCCAGAGGCGGGAGCTCCTCTTCTACGAAGGCACCGTCTGGTACCACCGCCAGTTCGACTACGACCTTCCGGCCGGTCGGCGCCTCTTCCTCTGGGTCGGCGCGGCCAACTACGAGGCGCTCGGGTGGTTGAACGGGGAAGAGTTGGGCGGGCACGTCGGCGGCTTCACGCCATTCTGGTTCGAAATCACGGACCGTGTCTCGCCGGCGGGCAACGACCTCGTCTTCAAGGTCGACAACCAGCGGAAACGGGACGGCGTACCGACCCTGAACACCGACTGGTGGAACTACGGCGGGCTCACGAGAGACATCCTTCTCATGGAGGTGCCTGAGACCTTCATCTCGGATTTCACGATCCGGCTGGATCCGGATGATCCCGACTACGTCCTGGGTGAGGTCCGGCTCGACGGTGATCCGGGAGGCCAGGAGGTCGAAGTCACGATCGGGGACACGGGCTACGGAACGACGCTTCCGGTGGACGCCGACGGGAGCGGTGCCTTCCGCTTCCCTGCGGCCGATCTCGAGCGGTGGTCCCCCGACGACCCGCGTCTGTACGAGGTTCGGGTGACCGCGGCGGGGGACACGGCGATGGACCGGATCGGCTTCCGCACCGTCGAGGTCCGGGGGGAGGAGATCCTGCTCAACGGTCAGCCCGTGTTCCTGAAGGGCGTGTCCATGCACGAGGTCAGTCCCCTCGGGGACGGACGGGCCTTCCGTCCGGAGGACGCCCGCACGCTCCTGCAGTGGGCGAAGGATCTGGGCTGCAACTTCGTGCGGCTGGCCCATTACCCGCACAACCGTCACATGACGCGCATGGCGGACGAGATGGGACTCATGATCTGGTCGGAGATTCCCGTCTACTGGACCATCCTCTGGGAGAACGAGAGCACCTACGAGCTCGCGGAGCGGCAGCTCCAGGAGATGATCCAGCGGGACAGGAACCGGGCCTCGGTCGTCATCTGGTCCGTCGGGAACGAAACGCCCCGGAGCCCCGAGCGCCTTGCGTTTATGACCCGACTGATCGGGGAGGCGAGGAGACTGGACTCGAGCCGTCTCGTCTCGGCTGCCACCGAGGTGACGTATGAAGGCAATACCCTCAGGCTCGACGATCCTCTCGGTCGGGAGCTCGATGTGATCGGGGCCAACGAGTACCTGGGCTGGTACCTGGGTGGCCCCGAGGACATTCCCGACCATTCCTGGACGAGCGAGTTCGAGAAGCCCCTCGTGATCAGCGAGTTCGGGGCCGGGGCTCGCTACGACCTCCATGGTGACGAAGGGACGCGTTGGTCGGAGGAGTACCAGGCGGCCGTGTATCGCAACCAGCTGCGCATGATGGACGGGATCCCGTTTCTCGCGGGAACGACCGCCTGGATCCTGGTCGACTTCCGCTCCCCCAGAAGGCCGCTCCCCAACGTCCAGGACTTCTACAACCGAAAGGGGCTGATCTCCGAGCGAGGGTATCGGAAGCAGGCGTTCGGAGTCCTCCGCGAGTACTACCTGAACCGGAAGTAAGAGCGACGAGACACTGAGGTTGTTTGTCCCCGTAGCTCAGGTGGATAGAGCGACTGCCTCCTAATACGGCGGAGGGAAGGGCGATTCCGGTGAAGATCGCCGCCGAGGGCCCTCCCCGGGGAGAGGATCGGGGACAGGAGGAATAGGAGCGACAGGGAGTTGCTTGCCCGCCTGACGAGCGGCTCGACGCACGATCTAACTCCTACGGCTGGACAGCTTTGTGCGGAAGTTGTGCCAAGCCCGGCCGACGCGAGCCGTTGCGCATAGGCGAAGACGCACCGAAACCCCTCTTCCCTGGCGCATCCTGACGCGACCCGACGCCGGGTCGCGTCCTTTGGAGCCATTAGTCCAGGTTCGAATCCTGGGGGGGCTATGGGCGCCATAAGAGTAGGGCCAAGGGGTCCAATACGACTGCGATGGGCGGAGCAAACCACGTCGGCGCTTGTGAGTGGACAAACGATGGAGAGGAAGGATCAGCGCGGTATGGACTCATCGCAATTCCGAAGCCGGGCGCTTGACGTTGCCGTCGGTCGGGCATGGACGGGATTCGCTCCTACGTATCATCCTCGGCCGCACTGCGTAGTCTGGCGTAGTGAGTCCGGCCCGAGCAGGCCGCACCTTGAGGGCGTCCGATCGAGAAAGCCTATCAAGGGGGAAAACCGATGTCCCAGACGACAAGAGGCCTGGTGGTCGCCACCTTCCTCCTGACGCTCCTTTCGCCCGCCAGGGCCACCGCCCAGGCCGACGAACCGACCACGAAGTCGCCCCAGACGGCGGTCCTGCTCTCGTTCCTCGGGACGTTGACGCCGGCCGCGATCAGTCGGCCCTGGGGCGTGTTTGCCGGGCTCGTCCTGGGGCCCAACCTCGGCGACCTCTACGGCGGGGAGCCCAGGCGTTGGGCCGTCCAGACAGCGGTCCGGGCGGGGGTGGTTGGGGTCACCGCAGGGACCGTCCTGGCGCTGTGCTCCGACGGTTGCTTCGGGCTGTCGGACAACAGCGCCGATGCGCCGGCCGGGATCCTGATCATCGCGGGGACCGCCGCAACGGTGTTCCTCGCCGGGCGCGAGGTCGTTGGCGTGGGCAAACGGGTGCAAGACCGAAACGAGCGTGTGCGTGCACGGGTGAGCGTAAACCCGACCGTCTACCCGGGGGGGCGCGGGATCGGCGTGGCCGTTCGGATCGGCTTCTGAGGCCGTCACCACGATGGAGGACAGCGGGGAGGCGATGGGTGTGATCGACCTTCCCTCCGATCTGGATGTCCATGAGATCGGTGAGACCTACGTCCTGGGCAGGTGGAGAGACGAACTCGACGTCGAGCTCGTGCGGATGTGTGGGCTGGTGAGGGGCACGGGCCCGTGAGGCTGGCCGATTACCTCTGCGCAAACGCACCGAAAGCCTACGTATTGGCGTGTCCTGGCGCGAGCCGACGCGAGGTCTTGCCCGTTTGAGCCATTAGTCCAGGTTCGAATCCTGGGGGGGCTATCTTGCGCAGCCGTAGGGTTAGCCGGCCGCGGAACCCATGGTGATTTTGGGCGCCGGTAGCTGGCTCGACCCCATCAGATACGCGTCGACAGCCCGGGCCGCTCCACGCCCCTCGTTGATCGCCCAGACCACGAGTGACTGGCCGCGGCGACAGTCCCCCGCCGCAAACACACCCGGGATGCTGGTCGCGAACGGGCCGTGCTCGGCTCGATAGTTGGATCGTGCGTCTCGTTCGAGTTCCAGCGCCTCCGCCAGGTAGTCCTCCGGGCCGAGGAAGCCCATGGCGAGTAGAACCAGGTCGGCCGGCAGCTCCCGGGTGCTGTCCTCGACGACGGTCATCTGGGGACGACCTCCGGCCTGGCGCCACACCACGCGCGCGATCTCCAAGCTCTTGACGCGACCATCGGCAGAGCCGAACCGCTGGGACAACACCGCGTAGCTGCGGGGATCTTCACCGAAGCGGGCGATGGCCTCCTGGTGAGCGTAGTCGGTCCTCAGAATCTTCGGCCAGAGTGGCCACGGATTGTCCTCGCCCCGCTCGAGCGGAGGCTGATCGAGAAGCTCGAGGTTCACGAGGCTCGCGCAACCGTGACGCAGCGCCGTCCCGATGCAGTCGGCGCCGGTGTCTCCTCCGCCAATGACGATCACGTGCTTGTCTTTGGCGCTGATGAAATCTCCGTTTTGCAGCCCGCTGTCGAGAAGGCTCCGGGTGTTCGCCCTGAGGAAGTCCATCGCGAAGTGCACGCCGTCGAGATCGCGCCCGGGGATGTCGAGGTCACGCGGCCGGGTTGCGCCAGTGGCCAGGAGAAGGGCGTCGTGGCCCTCCAGGAGCTCTGCCGGGTCGACATTGCGGCCCACATCGGCATCGGTGACGAACTGAATGCCGGCTTCACGCATGAGATCGACCCGGCGCTCGACCACGTTCTTGTCGAGCTTCATGTTGGGAATCCCGTACATGAGAAGCCCACCGACGCGGTCGGCGCGCTCGTAGACCGTCACCCGGTGCCCGGCCTTGTTCAACTGCTCGGCCGCCGCGAGGCCCGCGGGCCCCGAACCGACGATGGCCACGGTCTTGCCGGAGCGGGTCTCGGGAACCTGTGCCCGGACCCAGCCCTCCGCGAAGCCGCGGTCGATGATCGCGTTCTCGATGTTCTTGATCGTCACGGCCGGGTCCGTGATCCCGAGCACGCAGGCACCCTCGCAAGGTGCCGGGCAGGTCCGACCCGTGAACTCCGGAAAGTTATTGGTCTTGTGGAGGCGGTCCAGAGCCTCCCGCCAACGCCCCTGATACACGAGGTGATTCCACTCGGGAATCAGATTGTCGATCGGGCAACCGTCAGACGATTGACAGAACGGGACGCCGCAATCCATGCACCGAGCGCCCTGCACTCGCAGATGCTCCTCGCTGGGCTCGGTGAAAATCTCCTCGAAGTCCTGAATCCGCTCGTGCTCCTCGCGATAGGGCACGGCCTTCCTCGGGAACTCCAAGAAGCCTGTAGGCTTTCCCATGGCTTAACTCAGCTCCCTACGGCCACGAACGTGCCGGCCTCGTCGTCGTGTACCTCCGACTCCATTTCCTCGTCGTGCTGCTTGCGCTCGGCGAGGACGCGTTTGTAGTCGGTGGGCATGACTTTGACGAATTCGGCCAGGACATTCGGCCAATCGTCGAGAATCCGCTCCGCCACGGGTGAGTGCGTGAGCCTCTGATGTTGCTCGATCAGATCGAGAAGCTCCGCGATGTCCTCGTCGCCGTCGACCGCCTCGAGATCTACGGTCCCCACGTTGCATTTCTTTTCGAAAGTCCCGGCGGCATCCCAGACATACGCAATCCCGCCGGACATACCCGCGGCGAAATTCCGCCCCGTCGGGCCGAGGACTACCGCCCTACCACCGGTCATATATTCACAACCGTGGTCACCGACACCCTCGACGACCGCGTTGGCGCCACTATTGCGGACGCAGAACCGTTCAGCGCTCCGGCCTCTGAAGAACGCTTGTCCACCCGTCGCGCCATAGAGGGCGACGTTGCCGATGATGACGTTCTCCTCGGCCACGAATGTACTCTGGGCCGGCGGGTATATGACGATGCGTCCGCCGGACAATCCCTTTCCGACATAGTCATTGCTGTCACCCTCGAGCTCCAGCGTGATGCCCTTGGCCAGAAAGGCGCCGAAGCTCTGACCTGCGGAACCCGTGAACTTGATATGTATGGTGTCACTGGGCAGGGAGCGCTCACCCCATTTCTTCACCACGGTGTGACTGAGAATCGTGCCCACTGTGCGATTCGTGTTGCCGATGGGTAGCTCGATGTGGGTCGGAGTTCCTTCGTCGATCGACTCCTGAGCCATCGAGATCAGCCGATTGTCGAGAGCCAGGTTCAAGCCATGGTCCTGTTCACGCGTGCAATAGACATCGGTGTTGGGGTGCAGTTTTTCCGCGGGAGTGAGAATCGGTGTCAGATCCAAGCCATCCGCCTTCCAGTGATCGATCGCGTCGGAGGTGTCCAGAACGTCGACGCGGCCGATCATGTCGACGACGCTTCGGAATCCCAACTGTGCCATGATCTCGCGCGCTTCTTCGGCCACCATGAAGAGGTAATTCACGACGTCGCTGGGTTGGCCCGAGAACTTCTTCCGCAACACCGGGTCCTGCGTCGCGATCCCCACCGGACATGTGTTCAAGTGGCACTTGCGCATCATGATGCAGCCCATGGCGATCAAAGGGGCGGTCGAAAAGCCCATTTCCTCCGCGCCCAAGAGCGCGGCGATGACGACGTCCCTGCCGGTCCTCAATCCGCCGTCCGTTTGCAGGACGGCGCGGCTGCGGAGGTTGTTCCTCACGAGCGTCTGATGCGTCTCTGCGATGCCCAGCTCCCAGGGGAGGCCCGCGTGTTTGATGCTGGTCAGGGGAGAGGCTCCGGTGCCACCGGCATCGCCCGAGATGAGCACGTGATCCGCGTGTGCCTTTACGACGCCCGCCGCGATCGTCCCGACCCCGACCTCGGAGACCAACTTCACGCTTACCCGAGCGGAGGGGTTGGAATTCTTGAGGTCGTGAATCAGCTGCGCGAGATCCTCGATCGAGTAGATGTCGTGGTGTGGCGGTGGGCTGATCAGACCGACGCCAGGGGTGGAGTAGCGGATGCGGGCGATATTCTCGTCGACCTTACCGCCAGGCAGCTCTCCGCCCTCACCTGGCTTGGCTCCCTGGGCCATCTTGATTTGAAGCTCGTCGGCATTGGCGAGGTACCAGACGGTCACACCGAATCGGCCGGAAGCGACCTGCTTGATCGCGGAGCGCCGCGAATCGCCCGAAGGCATGGGCTCGAAGCGCGCGGGATCCTCGCCCCCCTCACCCGTGTTGCTCTTGCCCCCCATGCGGTTCATCGCGATGGCGAGGGCTTCGTGGGACTCGGCCGAAATCGATCCGAAGCTCATCGCTCCGGTGCAAAAGCGCTTGACGATCTCGCTCGCGGGCTCGACCTCGTCGATCGGCACTGGTTCGTGGTCGCGCTTGAACGTGAACAAGCCACGCAACGTGGAGGCCTCACGCGCCTGCCGGTTGATGTGCGCGGCAAACTGCTTGTACGCCCCCGCGTCATCGTTCCGAGCGGCCACCTGCAGTGAATGAATGGCATGCGGAGCCCAATCGTGCCGCTCTCCGGTGCTGCGCCAGTGGAACTCCCCAGGGTTCGGAAGCGATAGGCTGCGGGCCTCGTTGCGGTCGGGGTAGCCGAGCGCATGACGCCGAAGGGCCTCCTGCTCGACGACATCGAAGCCAACGCCCTGCAAGCGGCTCACGGTGCCGACGAAGCATTGATCCACGATCTCGTTGGCTAGGCCGAGCGCCTCGAAAATCTGAGCGCCCTTGTAGGACTGCAGCGTCGAGATACCCATCTTGGCCATGACCTTCAGCATGCCCTTTGCGACGCCCTTGCGATAGCTCGATACGACCGGTGTATCGGGATCCGTCAAGCCGTCGTCGCGAGCCTGCCAGAGCGCTTCGAAGGCGAGATACGGGTTGATCGCATCGGCCCCATAGCCGACGAGCAGGCAGTGATGATGAACCTCCCGCGCCTCACCCGTCTCGAGGACGATGCCGATCCGCGTACGCTTCGCCCGCGCGACCAGATGGTGATGCACCGCGCCACAGGCGAGCAACGCGCTCAGGGGCACGCGCTCGGCGCCCATGTTCCGGTCGGAGAGGATGATGAGGCTGTAACCCTCGTCGATGGCAGCCTCGGCCTCCGCGCAAATGCGCGTCAGCGCCCGCCGCATCCCACCCGGAACGTCCCTGCGGTCGAAGGTGGTGTCGATCTTGGCGGACTTCCAACCGGCGTGATCGATATCCGCGATTGCAGCCAGCTCCTCATTCGTCAGAATCGGTTGCTTGAGCCGCAGACGGTGAGCATGCAGTTCCGAACTCTCGAGTAGATTGCGCTCGGGCCCTACATAACACTCGAGGGACATGATCACTTCTTCGCGGATCGAGTCGATCGGCGGATTCGTGACCTGCGCGAAGAGCTGCTTGAAGTAGTCGTAGATCATGCGTGGCTTGTCGCTCAAGCACGCCAACGTGCTGTCGTTGCCCATCGAACCCAGGGGATCCCTGAGCTCGCGAATGAGCGGCAGCAGCATGAACTGCATGGTCTCCGTCGTGTAGCCGAAGGCTTGCATCCGGGCCAGCAGCGTCTCGGGCTCGAAGCGGCGCTCGGCCGGAGGTGTCACGAAGTTGCGGAGATCGATGCGTTGCGCCCGAAGCCAATCGCTGTATGGATGCCGGTTTGCGAACTCGGTCTTGAGTTCCTCGTCGGGCACCAGGCGGCCCTGCTCGAAGTCGACCAGGAACATGCGGCCAGGCTCCAGGCGGCCCTTGGCCTTGACGTTCTCGGGCCGGACTGGAATGACACCGACTTCGCTGGCCATGACCACGCGATCGTCGTGCGTGATGTAGTAGCGACTCGGCCTGAGTCCATTGCGATCGAGCAAGGCACCGATGTATTTGCCGTCGGTGAAGGCGATGGACGCCGGGCCGTCCCAGGGTTCCATGAGGCAAGACTGAAACTCATAGAAGCTGCGGCGCGTCGTGGACATGAGCTCGTTCTTCTGCCAGGCCTCCGGCACCATCATCATGACGGACTCCTGCAAGCTCCGCCCCGTCATCAGAAGGAACTCGAGCACGTTGTCGAATACTCCCGAATCGGAGCAGTCGGGCTCGACCACCGGGAAGAGAGACGACAAAGAGTCACCGAACAGCTCGCTCTGCATGACTCCTTCGCGGGCCTTCATCCAGTTCTCGTTGCCGCGGAGCGTGTTGATCTCGCCGTTGTGCGACATGAACCGATTCGGCTGGGCGCGATCCCAACTCGGAAAGGTGTTGGTCGAGAAGCGCGAGTGCACCATAGCGAGGTGACTCGAGTAGTCCTCGTCTTTGAGGTCCGGATAGAAAGCCATGAGCTGGCCGGGCGTCAGCATGCCCTTGTAGATCAGGACCTTGGTCGAGAGGCTGCAGACATAGAAGTACTTGGCCTGCTCGAGCGTGGTGTCGCCCCGGATCGTGTGGCTGGCGCGCTTGCGAATCAGATAAAGCTTACGCTCGAAGGCGTCGCCTTCGAGCCCGTCGCCGGCGGCAATGAACAACTGTTCGATGACGGGTTGGGTCCGACGCGCGGAATCGCCGAGGTCGGCGCCCACGGCATCGGTAGGTACGGGGCGCCAGCCCAGTAGGGTCTGCCCCTCCTCGGCACACAGCTCGGTCACGACCTGCTTGCATCGTTCGCGCTGAGCCTTGTCGGTGGGAAGAAACACGTTGCCGGCCGCGACACGCCCCGGCAGCGGGAGCCGGACGTCGAGGTCTTCTTCCGCCACCTTGGCCAGAAACTCATGCGGAAGGGCGGTCAGGATGCCCGCGCCGTCACCGGTATTCGGTTCGGCTCCACGAGCCCCACGGTGGTCCATCCGACAGAGGAGACGATCCGCGTCGAGGATCAACTGATGGCTGCGTTGGCCCTTGATGTGGGCCACGAATCCGACTCCGCAGCTGTCGTGCTCCTGGTCGGGACGGTATAGCCCGTGAGCGGGGGGCGGCCCGTAGCCCAAGGCGCTTTGATTTCCGCTTTTTGGAGTCATAAGTCTTCTCTGGCGTAGTCGGCTCCCGACTCCGCCACTCCGTGCATTCGTACAGAGTCCGACAGCGAGAGCCAACCACACATGTACTCCATGGGCTCCCAACGCCGTCCGAACGGTGATTTCATTCTGGGTCGAGCAAAGCCTGTGCCGGCCGCTAACGATAAGAACCGCCGGGCGGTTGCGTCAAACCGCAAAGCCGGAAATCCCCTGAGTACAGGGGCTTTCTGCGGGTCCTGGGAGACCCGGATCGTGCCCCTATCGGATCCGACGTGAGAATCGCCGACCGAGCCTGGTGTAACCGCAAAGGATTTGCGGATAGGGTGCGATGGCGTGAAGGGAGGAAGGCACGCCGAGGTGAAGGTGGAGAGCCCCGCTTGCCTGCGGGGGCTCGACGGCCGCATGTAGATACGCCTCTTGTGCTGGCATCCTCACGTGGGGGACGAATGATCGTCGCCACGCTCCATTTCCTCTCCCCGGCCATCCTTCTCGCGTTGTCCTCGCCTCCGCTTCCTGCCCAGGACTCCGGCGATGGCGGAGCAGACGGTGCCTCACCTCTCGTCGCGGACTCGGTCGAGCTTCTCGACCGCGCTCGCTCCGCACAGCGCCGGTTCGAGTATGCGCGGCGGGCGAACATGCCCATGGCTCATGGCGGGGGGAGCGGCCCTTGCGACGACGTCGTGGGACGCATGTGCTGGCGACATGGGCCGGGCTCGCTCTGGGCGCCGGAGCCGGAGGCCGAGGCGGTCCTGGAGGCGCGTACGGCCCTGCTAGGGGAACTCGAGGAGGTCGGATCGCGGATTCGCTCGGACGAGTGGGTACTCGGTCAGCGAGTTTGGTACCTGTTGGAGGCCCGGCGGCCGACGGAAGCCGCGGATCTGGCTCGTACGTGCGGTGGGGGGACGGCATGGTGGTGCGCGGCCCTGGAAGGACTCTCGCTCCATGTGGGGGGGCGGTACGCGGAGGCGGAGAGTGCGTTCGGTCGGGCACTTGCCGGGATGGAGCCCGCACGTCGGTTGGAGTGGGAGGACGTGCGGGACCTGCTGGACGGCGACGCGCGAGGCGTCATCCGGGACGAGGCGAGCCGGTCCATGGGGGAGGGGGGGGAGGTGGTCCGGCGCATGTGGCGGCTCTCTGACCCGCTTCATCTGATCGACGGGAACGACCGCTGGACGGAGCACCTCGCTCGACACACCGTGGCCAGGATCCGGTCCGAGTCGGAGAACCCGTATGGGATCTCATGGGGAGACGACCTGACCGAGCTCCTTGTCCGCTACGGGTGGGAGGTGGGTTGGGAACGCGCGATGCAGTTTCCTGGCACGCTCGATCGGTCGTCGCACGTTCTCGGCCACGAACATCCCGACGCGCGGACCTACGTCGTCTCCGGGCGGGTCCTCGTCGATCCGGCGACGGCTCCGTCCCGGGCGTGGGAACCGTCTCGCATGTTCCGACCCTCGGCCTATGCCCCCGCCTACGCGCCCGTGATTCTGCCCATGGGCACGGAGGTCGTCGTTCTGACCCGCGGCGACCGGGCGCTCGTCGGCGCGCCCTTCGTGCTCCCCGAGGACACGACCTATCGTGAACGGAGGGAACTCAGGGAACCGCACGTCATTCCCCAACCCCTTGAAGACGCATCGATCATGGCGG
>Ga0210123_1001365_pt1 | contig 12486 bp, 12 predicted proteins | sample Muzzi_PWB_D2_FD_185535 | JGI IMG/M metagenome (GOLD analysis project Ga0210123, IMG submission 185535) | Wetland microbial communities from San Francisco Bay, California, USA, that impact long-term carbon sequestration - Muzzi_PWB_D2 (SPAdes) | ecosystem: Environmental > Aquatic > Marine >... | reverse complement strand
CCCGCCACGTCCACGCCGCGCGCCGCTTCGGCGGCGAGGCGCATCCGCCCCGCCTCGGCGCGCGCGGCCAGCTCGGCGGTGCGCCCCTCGGCCTCTCCGAGGGCGGCCACGGCGTCGGCCAGGGCGCGGCGTGCCATGCGCTCGCGCACTTCGGCGAATCGGCGCACCAGCGCGATGCCGCCCTTCAAGGTGCCGCCCCGCTTCACGGCGCCGCCTTCCGGGCGAGCTGGAGGAGCCCGGCGAGGGTCTCCTCCCACGGCGCCGCCTCGGCGGTGGTCTGGGCGAGGAAGGCGTCGAGCTCGTCGCGCAGCTCCACGGCGCGGTCGAGGTCGGCGCGGTTGCCCTTCTTGTAGGCCCCGATGGTGATCAGGTCGCGGGCCTCCTCGTACACCGCCAGGGTCGCGCGGAGGCGCTGGGCGGCGGCGAGGTGGGCCGAATCCACCACGTCCACCATGATCCTGCTCACGCTGGCGGAGACGTCCACCGCCGGGAAGTGGCCGGACGAGGCCAGCGCGCGGGAGAGGACCACGTGGCCGTCCAGGGTGGCGCGCAGGGTGTCGGCCACCGGGTCGGCCAGGTCGTCGCCCTCGACGAGCACGGTGTAGATGCCGGTAATACTGCCTTCCCCCTCGGTGCCCATGCCGGCGCGCTCCACGAGCGCGGGCAGGGACGCGAACACCGACGGCGTATAGCCCTTGGTGGCGGGCGGCTCGCCGACGGAGAGCCCCACCTCGCGCTGGGCCATGGCGAAGCGGGTCAGTGAATCGAGCATGAGCATCACGGAGCGCCCCTGCGCACGGAAATGCTCGGCGATGGCGGTGGCCACGTAGGCGCCGCGCAGGCGCAAGAGCGGCGCCTGGTCGGCGGTGGCGGTGACGACCACGGATTTCGCGAGGCCCTCGGCCCCCAGCTCGCGCTCGACGAACTCGCGCACTTCGCGGCCGCGCTCGCCGATCAGGGCGATGACGTTGACGTCGGCCTCGGAGTGGTCGGCAATCATGCCGAGCAACTTGCTCTTGCCCACGCCGCCGCCCGCGAAGATGCCGACGCGCTGGCCCTCCCCCAGGGTCAACAGGGCGTCCAGGACCCGCACGCCGGTGCCGATGGGGCGCCGGATGCGGCGCCGCCGCATGGGGTTGACCGTGGGCGGGAAGAGCGCGGCGCGGTGGGGCAGGTCGGGGCACGGGTCGAGGCCGTCGATGGGCTCGCCGTGGGCGTCCAGGACGCGGCCGAGCAGGGCGTCGCCGACGCGCACGGTGGGGGCGGCGCCGATGGGCCGCACCCAGCTGCCGGGCCCCAGGCCACCGCTCGGACCCAGGGGCATCATGAGGAGCCGGTCGTCGCGGAAGCCGACGACCTCGGCGGGCACCGCGTGGTTGCCCGCGCCGATCACCTCCACCACGTCGCCCACGTTGCAGGCCAGGCCGCGCCCTTCCAACAGGAGGCCGAAGGCCCGCGTGAGCTGGCCGTACGTGCGCACCGGCGCGCGGACCGTGAATCCCTCGGCGCGCTCGCTCAGCGTCAACAGGCTCATGCGGACAGGCGCTCCACCAGGGCGTTGACCACCTCCTCGAAACGGGTGACGAGGCCCGCGTCGATCACCTTGCCCTCGCCCTCGACCACGGCGCCGCCGCGTCCGATGCCGGCGTCGTTCACCAGCTCGAAGCCGTTCACGATGCGCTCCAGGACCTCGCGTCCCTGGGCCTCCAGGACGGCCCGGTCCTCCGGGTGGATGCGGATGGAGAGGGCCACGCGGGCGGAAAAGTGTTCTCGCGCGGCCGCCATGCCCGCCACCACCACCGGGTGGTCCGCGGCCACCTCGTAGCCGACCACGGCGCGCGCGACGGCGACGGCAAGGTGCAGCACCTCGCGCTCCGCCTCCGGGACGATCTGCGCGCGTGTCGTCTCGATCTCGCCGCGCAGGGTCTCGATGGCGGCCACCAGGCGGCGCGCGGCGGCCTCGCCGGTCTCGCGGCCGGCGCGCTCGCCGGCGGAGAATCCCGCCTCGTACGCCTCACGCTCCAGGGCCAGGAGCTGCTCCTCGGTGCGCACCGGCTCCACCGGGCGGATGATCGGGACGGGGCGCTCGGGTGGACGGCCCGCCGAGGCCGGGCGCGGCCCCAGGGGCGGGCGCTCCAGGACGCGGGCGTCACTCGACGAGGGCATCGGCGCCGCCCCCCTTCTCCGAGGCCAGGACGATCCGGCCCTGACCCTCCAGGAGCTTGGCCACCCGCAGGATCTCGCCCTGCGCGGCCTCCACCTCGCTGACCCGCACCGGGCCCTTGTCGTCCATGTCCTCCTTGAGGATCGTGGCGGCCCGGTCGGACATGTTGCGGAAGAACTTCTCGCGGACCAGCGGCTCCGTGCCCTTGAGGGCCACGGTGAGCACCTCGCGGTCGATCTCCTTGAGCACCTCCTGGATCGCCTTTTCGTCGACCTTGGTGAGGTCCTCGAAGAGGAACATGCGGCGCCGGATGTTCTCCGCCAGGTCGGCGTTGAACTCCTCGATGGCGGCCAGGATGCGCTCCTCGGTCTCGCCGTCCACGTAGTTGAGCACGTCCGCCGCGGCCTGCACGCCGCCCGAGGTGCGCGTGCGGGAGCCGGACGCCGAGAGCAGCTCGCGCTTCAGGACCACCCCCAGCTCGCGGATGACGCTGGCGGGCACCTGGTCGAGCGTCGCCATGCGCGTGACCACGTCGGAGACGTTGTCCTCGCGCAGCAGCGGCAGGATCTGGCTCGCCAGGGGCGAGTCGAGGTAGGAGAGCACGATGGCGATGGTCTGCGGGTGCTCGTGGCGCAGGAAGTTGGCGAGGGTCTTGGGGTCGAGCCAGTTGAGCGACTCCAGGGCGTCGGCCTCGGTCTCGATGCTCTCGAGCATCTGCTCGGCCTTCTCCTCCCCCAGCGCCGCCACGAGGGCCTTCTGGATGTAGTCCTCACCGCCCAAGGTCGAGAAGCCGCCGTGGGCCACCGTGGTTTCGCCGAACTCCCGGATGATCATCGCCACCTGGGAGGGCGACGCGGAGGTCATGCGCGTCATGTGGGACGTGAGGGTGTAGACGTCGCGCGAGCTCAAGGTGCGCAGCACCTTGGCCGCGTTGTCCTCCCCCATCGCGAGGAGGAACAGGGCGGCCTTCTCCGGGCCCGAAAGGGCCTTTTCCTGGCGGCTCAGCTCCATGGGTCGTGGGCTCCGATGGACTTAAAGAAGGGGGTTCACCCCTCCTTCATCCAGGCCTTGAGCATCTCGGCGGTCTGGCGCGGGTTGTCCTGGGCCATGCGCAGGACGTCCTCGCGGCTGGACGGGATCAGGGCCTCGCTCTCGAAGCTGGCGAGGTCGGCGAGCAGCCCCTGGCCCTCGGCCTCGAGCTGCCCGACGGTCTTCGGAAGGCCCTGGGGCAGGACGAGGTCCTGCACGTGCCGCCCGCCTCCGCCGCCGCCGGTGGCGACGATCTGCACGAGGGGGCGCAGGATGAGCATGATCACCAGCGCCGCCACGCCCAGGGCCAGCAGGTAGCGCATCGCCGGCCCGACGAACGGGACGATCCTGGACATCACGCCCGGCTCCGGCAGCGCCTCCACGGCGGGCGCGCCGGCGAACGCCATGTTGACCACCTCGACGGTGTCGCCGCGATCGGCGTTGAAGCCCACGGCCTTCTTGACCAGGGCGCCCAGCTTGCCCAGCTCGTCCTCGGTGCGCGGCACGTGGGTGACGGCGCCGTCCTCGCCGGTCTCGGCGCGCCCGTCCACCAGCACCGCCACCGACAGGCGCTTGATCTGGCCCACCGGGTGGACGATGTGGTTGACGGTGCGGTTCAGCTCGTAGTTGACGGTGGCGTTCTGGCTCTTGGTGGTGTTCGACTCGCCCCCCTCGGCGGCGCGCGCGGTCACGCCGGTCACGCCGCCGCCGGTGGCGGAGTGGCCCTCGGTCTGCTCCTTGGTGCGCTGCTCGCTGCGGATGGCCGCCACGTCGGGGTCGTACATCTCCTCGGTGGTCTCGGCGCGGGTGAAGTCCAGGTCGGCGGCCACCTGCACCTCGGCCGCCCCGGGCCCAACGGCGGGCTCCAGGATGTCGAGCACGCGCTGGCGCAGGCGCTCCTCGAGGTCGAAGCGCTGGCCCACCTGCGAGCCCACGAGGGCCGTATCGCTGCCGCCCTCGTTGCCGGCGTAGAGCACGTCGCCCTTCAGATCCACCACGGTCACGCGTTCGGGCGCGAGCCCTTCCACGGCCGAGGCAACCAGGTGGACGATGGCCGCCACCTTGCCGTCGTCCAGGCCGCCGTTGCCGCGCAGCTTCAATGTCACGGATGCGCGCGCGTTCTCCTGGTCCTTGGCGAACAGCCGCTTCTCCGGCATGACGAGGTGCACCCGGGCCGAGGCCACCCGGTCCATAGCACCGATGGTGCGGGACAGCTCGCCCTCCAGGGCGCGGCGGAAGTTGACGCGCTGGACGTAGTCGGTGGTGCCGTAGCTGGCGCGGTCGAAGATCTCGAAGCCCACGCCGCCGCCCGTGGGAAGCCCGGCCTCGGCCAGCTCCATGCGCAGCTCGTGCACGCGCGACGCGGGCACCAGGACCGTGGTGCCGCCGGCCCCCAGCTCGTAGGGGACGTGCTGGTCGCGCAGGCGGTCCACGATGGCCCCGGCGTCCTCGGTGGAGAGACTGCCGAACAGGGGCTCCAGGCTGGGGCGCTGGGCCCACAGGACGGTCACGACGATCGTGGCCACGGAGGCCGCCGCCGCCACGAGCAGGATCAGGCGCTGCCCGAGGGGGATGTCGGAAAAACTCTTGATCCAGCGTTCCACCACTACGCTCCCTTACGTCAGACCGGCATCCGCATGATCTCGTGGTAGGCCTCCAGGGCCTTGTTGCGCACGGCGAGGACCATCTCCATGGCGACCGAGGCGTCCTGCATGGCGATCATCGCCTGGTGCACCGACCCCTCCCCCACCACCAGGCGCTGCACCTGGTTCTCGGCCTCGAGGGCCTTGCCGTTCGCGTTCTCCACCGCCCCCTTGAGGGCGTCCGCGAAGCTCGTGCCGGCGTCGCCCGCGGCCGGCAGCGGCGTGCCGACGACCTCGCCGATCGGGGTCGGGACGAGGAGCTGCGGGGGGATCGACTTGATGTCCATGGCGACTTCCTATCACTCCCCGATGCGCAGGGCGGCGCGGGCCATCTGCTTGGCGGCGCCGACGGCCTTGACGTTGGCCTCGTAGGAGCGGGAGGCGGAGATCATGTTCATCATCTCCTCCATCACGTTCACGTTGGGCATGCGCACGTTGCCGTCCGCGTCCGCGTCCGGGTGGCCCGGGTCGTGGACCAGGGGTAGCGGTCGAGGGTCGAGGGCGACCTCGGCGCGCACCATGTCGGGGGCCTTCTCGCCGCGGGCCGCCTGCAGGTGGTCGTGGAAGGTCTGGAAGACCACGTCCTTGCGCCGGTAGGGCGTGCCGTCCGCGGTGCGGGTGACCTCGGCGCCGGCGAGGTTCTCGGCCACCACCTCCAGGCGCTTCTTTTGCGCCCCGAGGGCCGAGCCGCTGATCTGCAACAGGGTTCCGATGTCCATGACTGCCTCCCGGAGCGCTCGCCTAGCGGCCCTCGCGGATCACGTACTTGAGGGAGCGGTACTTGGACCCGATGATCTGGGCGGCGGCGTCGAACATGACCGCGTTCTCCGCCATCCGGGCCATCTCCTCCTCGGGGGTGACCGTGCTGCCGTCCGGTCCCGCGCCGTCGCGGATCACCTTCTCCGTGCCGTGGACCTTCCCGATGGCGTCCGCGCCGGTGGCGCCGAAGTGGCCCGGCCGCGTGGCGGCGGGGCGCAGCGTGTTCTCGGCGCCGAGGGCGCCCTTCAGGGCGTCCTGGAACTCGATGCGGCGGGCCTGGTAGCCGGGCGTGTCCTGGTTCGCCAGGTTGGCGGCGATCCGCTCCTGGGCCCGGGCGCGCAGGTCCAGGGACTGGGCGAGGAGCTGGTAGGTTTCGGTTCCGGTCAGGCCGCTCGGCATCGCAATTCCCTCAAGGCGCGAAGGCGGACGGCCGAAACGACCCGGCCCCGCCGCACGCCCACCTGCGGCGCCACGTGCAAGGGGCGTGCACACCCCGAAACGCCCGCGTTCCCCGCCGCCGACGGGACCGCCCCGCTTGCCAAAACTCGTGGTACCTCAACGCATTGCCCGCCCATCGCGGCGCACGCGGCGGGTCGCGGCGCGTCGCGGCGCGTCCCCGCGAGCGTCAACATCGTGGCGTAGGAAGTCACGGGCGCTGACGGCCCTCGGCCGCGTCGCGCAGGGTGAGGGTGCCGGCCACCTCGCGGGCGACCTGCGGGATCGTCCCGTCCTTTTCGGCCAGGGACACGAGCGACGCCTCCGCGTCGCGGCGCCGGCCCAAGGCGCGCTCCGCCAGCCCCTGACGCAGGGCCGCCCAGTCCGCGTCCTCGCCGACCAGGCCCGCCGCGGCGGCGGCGCGGTAATGGCCCATGGCCTCCTCGTAGCGCCCCAGGCCGAACGCCATCTCCCCCATGCGCATGCGGACGCGCGCCGTCGTCAGCGCGTCCGTGTCGGGCGCGGAGAGCACCTGCGCGTACAGGGCCCGGGCCAGGTCGCCGCGCCCCAGGTGGGTGTAAACCTCCGCGAGCGCGAGGCGGACGTCGGCCTGGCCCGCACCGTCGGCGCCCGCCAGGTAGCGCTGGTACTCCGTCGCGGCGGCGTCCCACTGTGCCAGGGCGGCGTGGGCCTGGGCCATGCGCAGGTGCAGTTCCGGCGTGACCGACTTCGGCGCGCGCCGCGCGAAGTAGGTGAAGCGCTTGAGCGCCTCGGCGGGCTCCCCCTGCTGCAGGTAGAGGTTCCCCAAGCGGTAGACCGCGCGCATGCGGTACGGGTCCGGCGCGCTGCTGCCCAGGAGCGCCAGGTAGTGGCGCATGGCCTCGTGGGTCAGCCCCACGGCCTCGTGGGCGAGGCCGAGCGGATAGTGCACGCGCCAGCCCCTCAACTCGCCGCCGAACAGGGATTCGCGGTGGCGCCGGTAGAGGGCCACGGCCTGCGCCGGTTGCTGCGCCTCGAGGAGCGCCGAGGCCTGGGCGGCCAAGGCCTCCTCGCCCAACTCGCGCGCCGGGCGGCGCCAGTCCGTCTGCGGGTCCCGGGACACCAGCTCGCTCAGGGTGTGGAGGGCGGACGCCCCGTCGCCCAGCTCTTCATACAGGAACGCCAGCTTGTAGCGCGCCTCCTCCGCCAGGGCGTCGGACGGGGCCAGCTCCATGACCTCGCCGTAGAGCCGCTCCGCCTCGGCCACCAGCTCGCCGGCGTTGGAAGAGCCCACCCGGGCACCCACCAGCTGTCGGGCGATCACGGGCCGCTCGATGTTGCGGTTCCGGTCCACGTAGAGGTCCGCCAGGGAGATGCGGGCGGCCAGGCTCCCCTCCCCCATGGGGTGGTTCTCGATCACGAAGAGGTAGCCGGCCTCGGCCCGCTCCCAGCGTCCTTCGCCCCGGAAGGAGTCGGCCACGCGGGAGAGCGCGAGGTCGGGCGGGTAGCGGCTCGGATAGAGGTTGTAGAGCGTCAGGAAGACCTCGCGGGCGTCGGCGAAGCGCCCGGCCTCCATCAGGGCGCGCCCGATGTGCTCCAGCATCACCGAGTTCGACTTCGGGAAGCCGGGACGCCGCGAGAGGCCCGCCTCGTAGAAACGCACCGCCTCCGGGTAGCGCCCCATGCGCCCCAGGGTTTCGGCCAGGCCGAACGCGGCGTCGATGCCGTCCGGGTCGTCGCCGTTCTCGCGGTAGAGGCGGCCGTAGTACGCCAGGGCGGTGCGCAGGTGGTTCGCCTGCAGGGCCACCCGGGCGCGCAGGGCCAGAGCGGGCCGCCCGAAGGGGGTGTCGCGGTACTCGTCCAGGACCACCTCGACCACCCGGGCGGCCTCGTCCATGCGCAACTCCTGGCGCAGGGCCTCGGCCATGCGCAGCAGGCCGAGCGCGACGTTGGGGGAGCGCGGGTAGCGCTGCCCCAGGGCGTCGAACGCCTCCGCCGCCGCCATGCGGTCCTCCGGGGTGCCGCTGAGGGCGGCGCCGCGGAAGTCGATATCGGCCAGGCAGTAGCGCGCCGCCTCGGCGAAGGCGCCGTCCGGGTGTTCCCGCAGGTAGTCCTCGAACCCGGTCCGCGCCCCCCCCAGGGCGCCCGACCGGAAGGCGTCCATCGCCCGCCGGAAGCCCGCCGTGCCGGGGCCGACGGGCGGCATCGGCAGGACCGGCTCCAGGGGGCGCAGGCCGCGCTCGCCGTCGATGGGCACGAGCATGGCGAACGGCCCGCGGGTCTCCTTGCCGCCGCCCGTCTCGACCCCCACCTCCGGCGCGTCATACACGAGGTCCAGGACCAGGCGAAACGGGCGCGACAGCGTCTGGGTCACGGCGCGCACCGGGCGCTTGCGCAGGTGGACGGTGGCGATGGTCCCGCCGTCGGGCGGGAACTCGAGGGCGACGCCGCCCACGAGGGGGTCGTCCTCCGGCACCACCGGCGCGGTCACGCCGGAGCGCGGCCGGTCGATGCGCAGGACCACGGTCCCGTCCGGCGACCGGGAAACCTCGAACTCGGCCTCCTGGTCCAGCGCGAAGGTCAGCTCCGTGCGCAGGGACGCATCGCCCCACGCCGGCGGCGCGAGGCCGGCCAGAAGGACGAGGAACAGGGCGAGTGCGAAACGGGCCGGTGCCATCCGCCCCATCAAAAGCAAGGCGCGAACCAAACCCCCGCGCTCCGTCCCGCGGCGGATGGATTATTTACAAATCAATGGGTTGCGGAAACGGTCCGCCGGGAGGGGCGGGCGATTCTCGCCAATTCGCTGACGCCCGCCGGGGGCGGCGCGTCGCTACTGCGACAGGGGCGGCGGCGGCGAGGACGGCATGGCTTCGCCGGGGAGACCCTCCGACGGGGCTTTCGGGTGGTAGCGGTCCTCGAGGCCCTTCTTCTTGATCTTCTCGACCAGCGTCGTGCGGTTCAGGCCGAGCAGCTGGGCGGCGCGGTTCTTGACCCACTTCGAACGTTCGAGGGCCTGGACGATGAGGGCGTCCTCGAACTCCGCCACGGTGGCGTCGAAGTTGAGGCCGTCCTCCGGCAGGACCACGCGCCCCATGGCGGCGGTCACGTTGCGCCGCCCGATCCGGTCCGGCAGGGCGTCGGGGCCGAGAATCCCGTCGCCCTCCAGGATCACGAGGCGCTCGATCAGGTTCTCCAGCTCGCGGATGTTGCCCGGCCACTCGTAAGCCATCAGCAGGGCCATGGCCTCGTCGGTGAAGCCGTCCACGTGCCGCCCCTTCTCGCCGTTGAACTTTCCGAGAAAGTGCTCGACGAGCAGCGGGACGTCGTCGCGCCGGTCGCGCAGGGGCCGCACCTCGACGGGGATGACGTTCAGCCGGTAGAACAGGTCCTCGCGGAAGCGCCGCTCCTTGACCGCCTGCTCCAGGTCCTGGTTCGTGGCGGCGACGATGCGCACGTCCACGCGGATCGTGCGGCTGCCGCCCACGCGCTCGAACTCGCGCTCCTGGATGGCCCGCAGCAGCTTGACCTGCAACGCGGGGTGCATCTCGCCGACCTCGTCCAGGAAGAGCGTCCCGCCGTGGGCGGCCTCGAAGCGCCCGACCCGCGTCGCCGACGCCCCCGTGAACGCGCCGCGCTCGTGGCCGAACAATTCGCTCTCCAGGAGGTGCTCGGGGATCGCGCCGCAGTTGATGGGGATGAGCGGCCGGTCGCGCCGCCCACTGTTGAAATGGATGGTGCGCGCAACGAGCTCCTTGCCGGTGCCCGACTCGCCCGTGATGAGGACCGTCGCATCGGTGTCGGCCACGCGCTCGATCACCGCGAAGATGTCCCGCGTCGCCTCCGACTCGCCGATCATGCTGGTGAACCGGTACTTGCCCTTGAGGACGCGCTTGAGCTGGTGGTTCTCGCGCTTCAGGCCCGCGTGGTCCAGGGCGCGGCCCACGGTCAGGACGATCTCGTCCACGTCGAAGGGCTTCGTGATGAAGTCGTACGCCCCCACCTTCATCGCGTCGACGGCGGCCTCGATGGTGCCGTAGGCGGTCAGGACGATGGCGGGCAGCTCGGGCTGGCGCTCGGCGATGGCGCGCAGCAGCTCGATGCCGGTCATTCCGGGCATGCTGAGATCGGTGATGACCAGGGAGAAGGGGGTGGCGTCCACCAGCCGCAGGGCCTCGGGGCCCGAGGCGGCCACGGTCACCTGGTGGCCGGCGCCCTCCAGGACGGTGGTCAGGCTCTCGCGCACCCCCTCGTCGTCGTCGACGACCAGAATCGTGCCGGTGGGTGCGTTGGGTGCGGGTTCGGGCATGGCGTCCTCCCTGTGCTCCTCCGCCCGATGCGGTCCGGGCGCTCCATCATGGAGGGTCGGCGTCGCACACACCGTTCGTTGACGACCGCTCGCGAACCCACGTTAGCAAAAACGGAATTAAAGTGTCAACAAGCTGACGATGCGCCGGAAATCCCCTTCAGCGCTTCCTCGTACGCCGCGCGCGTGGCGGCGTCGAAGCAGACGAAGCGCACCTCCCGCATGTCGGGGTGCGCGGCCAGGGCGCGCATGGTCTCCAACACCGCGATGCGTGCCGCCCGGCCGACGGGGAAGCGGTACGCGCCGGTGCTGATGGAGGGGAAGGCGATCGTGCGCACGCCGTGCCGCGCGGCAAGATCGAAGGTGTTGCGGTAGCAGCCGGCGAGGAGCTGGTCCTCCTTCCGGTCGCCGCCGCCCCAGACGGGCCCGACGGTGTGGATGATCCACTTGGCCGGCAGGTTGAAGCCGGGCGTGATGCGCGCTTCCCCCGTGGGGCAGCCGCCAACCGTGCGGCAGTGGGCCCGGAGCTCCGGCCCCGCGGCCCGGTGGATCGCCCCGTCCACGCCGCCGCCGCCCAGGAGCGTGGTGTTGGCGGCATTGACGACGGCGTCCGCCACCTCCCGCGTGATGTCCCCTTCCACCAGGCGGATGCGGTCGGGCATGGCCCTCCTTCCCCCCGTCCCGGCCGCAGTATAGACCCGTCCGGCGGGTGCGCAAAGGGCGCCCGCAACGGCCTGTCCGGTCGGCCCGGATCAGCCCTCTTCGATCATTTTCCGTGCGGTCCGGTCCGCCGCCTCCAGTGCCTCGCGGAGGCGGTCCTGCGAGCCGGCGACCTCGCGGTAGGAGAGATCGCGCGGGACGCGCAGCGGCGGGCCGAGCACCACCGCCACCCGCGTGAAGGGCAGGGGCCGTTCCATGCGGTCCCAGCGCCGCTTCCGGATCCACGCGTGGCGGCTGGCGGACGACACCGGCACCAGGGCGCATCCCGACCGGGACGCCAACTCGATCACCCCCGGCTTCACCACGTGGTACGGCCCCAACGGCCCATCCACGGCAATGGCGCCTGGCCGGCGGGACATCAGCGCTCGTCGCATGCTCACGAACGAACGCGCCTCCCCTTCGTCCGACAGCTGAATCCCCTCGAAGCCGAAGTGCCGCGCGACCTCGGCGATGACCTGCCCGCGGAAGGATCGGGTCGTGAACACGCACGCCTCGCGCCCCCGCAGGAGCGGGAACAGCGGCAGGAACTTCCCGTGCCAGAAGACCAGAAGGATGGGCGCACCGGTGGCGCGCATCCGGTCGAACTCCGCCAGTCCTTCGATGCGCGTGCGCCAGGTGGCCTGCTGCACACGCATCAAGGTGGCGCCCAGCCACCCCAGGAACCGGGCCCACCACCCGTGCGGGGGCCGCGACGGCACCGCGCGGCCCGGCGCGGGCGTGGCGTCGGCGGTGGGGCCCGCCACCTCCAGCGCGATGTCGTCCGCAGGGCGGACGTGGTCGGCCATGGGCCTCCTTTCTACCGGCTCGGAGCCCAGTATAGACCCGGTGACCGCCCCAATACGCAAAGGCCCGCCCGCCGGCGATGCGGCGGGCGGGCCTTGAAGCGGCGCCGGTTCTGGTGGACCGGCTACTGGATCAGGAGGTAGTCCGCGAAGCGTACCGACCGGTCGATGCGGACACAGCGTCGGCACACGTCCAGCTCCCGCTGCATGTCCATGTCGCTGCCCATGGGCAGCTTGATGTCCTCGCAGAAGCTGCACAGGAAGGGAGAGCCATGCTCGGCGAAGGGCGGAAGATCGTCTTCCGTGATGGTCAACGGTTCGCGCATGCTCCGCTCCTTGGGGGCCGCCCCGGCCTGGGGGGCCGCCCCGGCCTGGGGGGCCGCCCCGGCCTCGGGGGGCCCCTTGGGGGTGCCCGTCTCGGGTGGGGACTGGACGGCGGAGGCCGCCCCGCCCGTGTCCCGCCTCCCCTTTCCTTTTCGGTCCATATCCGACCTCACTTGAGCGCCAACGGCCCGCCGCCGGGGGGTCTCTCGGGTGACGCCGAAGGGTCCGCGGGAGGCCCCGGCGGAACGCCCTGATCGGCTTTCGTGCCAAGGGGTTGCGCCGATCGGTCGAGACCCCGTCGGGGGCCGTTTTCGCCCCCGCCCGACCGGGGGCTGCAAGGCATGGGCC
>Ga0210123_1001363_pt1 | contig 12496 bp, 8 predicted proteins | sample Muzzi_PWB_D2_FD_185535 | JGI IMG/M metagenome (GOLD analysis project Ga0210123, IMG submission 185535) | Wetland microbial communities from San Francisco Bay, California, USA, that impact long-term carbon sequestration - Muzzi_PWB_D2 (SPAdes) | ecosystem: Environmental > Aquatic > Marine >... | reverse complement strand
CGTAGAGGCTCGAGTTCGGGCGCAACCGGACGGCCTCGCGGGTCGCCGCGTCGCGGCCCAGGTGCTCGCACAGGGCGAAGAGGTAGTCCATGTCCAGCCGGCTGTGGCGCCGGTAGGCGCTCCGCGGTACCAACGCCAGGCGCGAGGCTTCGGACTCCTGGGCGACGGACCCCGGCGTGCAGCCGGCGAAGAGCCCGAACGGGGTCGACCGCGAAGCCATACGGAGGAGGTACCGCACCAGGCCCTGTTCGCTCCGCTGGCCCTTCTTGCTCTCCGGGTCGCGCCGCCACTGGCCGAGGCTTCGCACCAGCTCCGGCGAGGCGAGAAAGACCGCCTCCGCGATTTCCGGCCGCTCGAGGAGCTCCCGGAGGCGGTCGCGCAGCAGCTCCCGGTCGTGGGTCAGGGCCTCCTCGAGCGCCCCCCCGTTCTCGTCGCCGTCGCCGGCCCCAGAACCCAGCAGGTCATCGCTCCGCAGGCCGTCACCCCAGGCCTCGATATCGTCGAACGGGAGGAGCGGCGTCCTGAGGACGATCGGGCCGCACTGTCTGTAGATGCTATACATGCTGTCGACGCTGTCGATGCGATCGGTACCGTCGCCGCTCATGCCGCCCCCGCCTTTTCGGTTGCCGCCTCTTCGGTCGTCTCGACATCCCGCGGCGGGACCGAGACCACCATCACCCGGTCCCACTCCGGCTCGACGTCGCTCGCGGCCGCCAGCAGGGCCAGGCCGACCCCCGCGGCCCCCATCAGGAAACCGGTGTCCGCCACCCACTTTCCTCCCCCGTCCACTTCCGCGTACCAGGCCGAAAAGCCGGCGACCCCCTCCCCCGGCCGGCGCGAGGCGAGGGCCTGGTCGATCCAGGATAGGGCAGCCTCGCGCAGCACCGGATCACCGGTCGCCTGATAGAGGCGGACGAAGAGATGCGCGTTGCCGGCGAAGCCGTGGCACAGGCAGGCGTCGTCCACGCCGGTTACCTCGGCCGAGCGGTTCGCCGCGCCGTGGGCGAGGGCGACGGCCTCCTCCTCCCACTCGGGGCGCCCGAAGCTCCGGGCCGCGAGCAGGAGGACCGCGGCGATGCCCAGGTCGCCGTAACACCACGCGGTGCGGGCCGGCAGGGGCCCGGTGCCCGGAGCGAAGTAGGCGGGGAAGACCGAGTTGTGGTCCTCCGCGTTCTGCTGGGCGAGGAGCCACCGGACCGTTCCCCCGGCGAGGTCCTCGATTCGGGGGTCGGTGATCCCCGCTCTTTGGGCCGCCGCCAGGAAACCGAGGACACCGGGGATACCGTGGGCGACTCCCAGGTTGTAACAGCCTTGGGGCATGAGCTCTCGCTGCCTGTCGAGCTCCCACTCGGGGGGCGTGAACCAGGTGCAGCCCACCTCCGAGCGCTCGGCGGTCGCTTCGAGGTGGTCGATCACCTGCACGATAAGGGAGGCGGCGGTGGGGTGCGGCAGGCGTTCGAGAAGGTACATGCCGTAGCCGGCGACGCCGCGAATCAGCTCGTAGGGCTGCTGCCCCGGGCTTTCGAGGAGCTCCTCGACGGCACCGTCGATCGGGTCCGTCAGGTCGTCATCGCCGTCGAAGAATCCACCCCTCAGGTGCTCGATCACCCAGCCGACTCCGGCAAATCCGCTGTAGAGCGACGGGCCGATGTTGGCGCTCGCCAGGCGATCGATCGATTGCCCGAGACATTCGAGCGCCCGGTCCCCGGCGTCCGAGCCGGGGCGCGCGGCGTCGAGGTAGGCGAAGAAGAGCGCCAACCCCGCCGTGCCGGCAGCGAGGGTCGGGTTGCTCGAGAGAAGGGAGTCCGAGGTCAGGTGCTTGGCCAGGGAGCGCTCGATCTCCTCGATGACGGTCCAGGCTTCGCGGCGGGTTTCGCCGGAGGTAATGGGTTGCCACATGATGAGGTGTCGGGGGACTGTCAGAGTCGTAGGCTTCGGACCCGGGGGGCACGCCGCGTGGACCGCGGCGTGCCCCCCGGGTCCGGTCTCCTACCTCAGCAGCACTTCGAGAGGTCCGTGCAGGTTTCCGTGCACCCGTCGGTGGGACAGGAGCAGTCGCTCCAGTCGGAGCAACTGTTGCAGCAGGTCGCGGTGATGCCGCCGACGACGCCGGTCATCTCGCGCTCGGACAGGTTGCGGAGGGTCTCCTTGCTGAGACTGAGCTTCTTGGTGATCTGCTTCTTCATTGCCAGGTCTCCTTTCGACTGCAGTTGTGCGGCCCGACGCCGGAGGGCGAGGGGCCGCGGGTAAAGCGATGGGTCTCAGCAGCAGTTCGTCAGGAGGGTGCACCCATCGGTGGGACAGGAGCAGTCGCTCCAGTCGGTGCAACTGTTGCAGCAGGTCCTGGAGATACCGCCCACGACGCCGTTCAGCTCGCGCTCGGACAGGTTGCGGAGGGTCTCCTTGCTGAGACTGAGCTTCTTGGTGGTCAGCTTCTTCATTACCAGGTCTCCTTTCGACTGCGGTTGTACGGCACTGCGCAAAAAACGAAGTGCCGCGGGTGAGCTGCTGATCTGGGTAGGAGGGGACTCACCGAGCTACCTCCCGGCCCGCGCTCCGCCGGGAGCCGGCGTCGTCCGGATGGCCACCCGGGAGCTGGGCCTCGGCGAGCTCCCGGTAGACCCCGGGCCGATCGACGAGCTCGTCGTGGGTGCCGGCTTCGACCACGTGGCCGTTCTCGAGCACCAGAATCAGGTCGGCGTCGCGGATTGTGCTCAGGCGGTGAGCCGCCACGATCGAGGTCATCTCCAGGCCGCGCAGGTTCCGCTGCACCTTCTGCTCGGTGACGGCGTCGAGGGCGCTCGTGGCCTCGTCGAGGATGAGCACGCGGGGCCGGCCCACCAGGGCGCGGGCGAGGGCGATGCGCTGGCGCTGGCCTCCCGAGAGTGACGTTCCGCCGTCGGCGAGGACGGTCTCGTAGCCCATGGGAAGGGCGCGGATCTCGTCGTCGATTTCGGCCAGCCGCGCGGCCTCGACGATTTGCTCCATGGGCAGGTCGGGGTCCTGGAGCGCGATGTTGGCCCGGATGCTGGACCCGAAGAGGAACGACTGCTGCGGCACGTAGGCGAGCTTTGCCCGCAGCCAGTCCCGCGGCAGCTCGGCGAGCGGGCGGCCGTCGTAGAGGACGCGCCCCGCCGTGGGTTCGAGCAGGCCGGCGACGACGCCGGCGAGGGTCGACTTGCCGGACCCCGACGCGCCGGCCACGGCCACGAGCTGCCCGGGGGCCGCTTCGAATGACACGGAGTCGAGGGCGAGCGGGACCAGCGGGCCGTAGCGGAAGGACACAGTCTCGAGCGCGACCCGGCCCTGTAGCTCCGCCGGCTCCGGCCACTCCCGGCCGTCCGGCTCGGCGGGCGTCGAGAGGACGTCGTCGAGGCGCTCCATGTAGCTGCCCAGGAGCTGAAACTGCGCGGCGTTGCCGACCAGAGCCGAAAGCGGCGCGAGGAAGCCGCCGGCCAGGGCCGCGATGGCCAGCATCGAGCCCAGGGTGAGGTCCCCGGCCATGACCCGTGCGGCGCCGAAGAGCAGGATGGCGATCGGCGAGGCGAGGCCCAGGGCCGAGAGGGCCGAGTTGACCAGCGCGTCGAGCCGTCCACGCTCCAGCGATGTGTTGAGCTCGCGGGTGAACAGGCGCGACCAGGAGTCGACCGCCCGCCGCTCGGCGCCGCACGCCTTGAGCGCTTCGATGCCGGCGACGAGCTGCACCTGATAGCTCTGGGTGGCCGCCTGGGCCTCCAGAGTCTCCGTCGTCAGACGCCTCCGCTGCCGCACCGCGGCCACCAGGATGGCGACCCGGATCGCCGCCAAGCCGGCCGCCAGGAGGCCCAGGCGCGGATCGGCAACCAGGAGCAGAGCGAGGTACGAGACCACCATCAAGCCGTCGAGGGCGCCGGAGAGCACTGACGAGGTCAGGATCTCGCGGATCGTGGAGTTGCTCGCCAGACGCATCAGCAGGTCGCCCGCCGAGCGCTGCTGAAAGAAGGCGAACGGCAGCCGCACCAGGTGCTCGAGGAAGTCGGACGAGAGCTGGGCGTCGAGCCGGGTGCGGAGAGCGAGGAGGAGCCTGGCGCGAATCAGGTTGACCGCCAGGGAGAAGAGCGAAAACGCCGCCGCCCCGGCCATCAGGACCCAGAAAAGCTGCCGGTCGCCATGGGGGATGACGTGGTCGACCACCTGGCCGGTCAGCACCGGCACGGCGAGAGAGGAGACCTGGATCAAGAGCGAGATGAGCAGAATGGGGCCGAGTGAGGCGTGGTGACGCTGGACGCGCCGCAAGTAGCGCCGGAGGAGCGGCCGCTTCTCGCCGCCGGGCTCGAGCTCCGGCCCCGGCTCGAACGTGAGGGCGACGCCGGTCAACGTGCGATCGAGCTCTTCGCGCCGTACGAACCGCCGGCCGCTTCCCGGGTCGAGGATCCATGCGCCACCGCCGCGCGCCCGCTCGAACACCACGAAGTGGAAGAAGCCCCAGTGCAGGATGCTGCCCGGCTCGAGCAGGGCGAGGTCCTCCGGTTGCTGGATCTGGACGCCGCGGCCGCGCAGGCCGAAGTGCTCGGCGGCGCGGATCAGGGTGTTGGCGTCCAGGCCCTGGCGCCCGAGGCCGGTGACTTTGCGCACCTCTTCCAGCGCCACGGTCTTGCCGTGCCAGCCGAGGGTCATGGCGAGGCAGGCGGCTCCGCAGTCGGCGGCGGCGGTCTGCGGCACGTAGCGGATGCGCCGCCAGCGCCGGGTGACCGCCGCGCGGAGCAGCGGCGCGATCCCACCGCCCGGCTTCTCGAGCTCGCGCAGAGCCCGCTCCCGGAAGGGGCCCTTCGGCAGCGGGGTGCTCGGTGCCCCGTCCCCGGTCACCGCGGGCTTGTCTGGGTCCTCCGCGGGGTCTTGCAGGCCGGCTGCAGGCGCTGCGACGCCCGTCGCCAGATAGGGGGCAGCGTGAGCCGCGACGGTCTCGAGAGCGGCCACGTCCCGAGGCTCGAAGAGCGGCTCGTCGGCCTGCCGGAGGGCGGTGAGCACCGCGGCGACTTCGCCCTGGCCAGTGATCACGGGAACCGCGAGGAACCGGTCGTCCGGCCTTCCGCTCGGGTTGTCGACCTCTTGGTCGAATCGGGGGTCTTCCCCGACCCTCGAGAGGCAGAGGGCAACGCCGGTGCGCGAGACGAACCCCGCCAGGCCGACCGCCGGCGTGTGCCGGACCTCGAGGCCCGGGGCTCCGGCAGTCGACGGGCGCAACCCATCGTGCTCCCGGTCGAGAAGCAGGCAGTGGGCCCGAGCGGCGTCGGTGGCGCCGACCGCGCCGGCGGTCGCCGCGGCCAGGGCGTCGGTCAGGTCGTCGGGGGTCCGGGCGAGGGCCAGCCGGCGGAGGATTTCCGCGTCCACGACGCGGTCCAGGGGAAGGCTCGCCGGCGGGCTCTGCCCGCGGGCTCCTCCCGCCCGCCCGGCGGCGGCGTCCGCCGCGGCCACGAGCAGCACCACGAGGTCTCGATCGGGCAACCTCCCCGGCGAGAGGTGAAAGAGCCGATCGTCGTCGATCAGCCGCTGGAAGTCGTCCAGCGACCCTGCTGCGCCCAGCACCAGGGCGACGCGTGCGGCGGAGTCCTCGCGGTCCGGTCCGGCCGGTCCGGCCCATCCTGCCAGAGCGGTCTCGACCTCCTCCGCGGAGTGGCCGGGACCGAAGCAGAGGACCCGGGCGGGGCTGTGGGTATCGGTCGCTGGCCGGAGGGCGTCTGCGACGTGCTGGAGGGAAACGCCGCGATCGGCGAGGGCTTGCTCCAGGCGGTCTGGCGGGCCGCTCGCTCCGATCCAGAGGATTGGCTCGAGCGTTCGTGTACAGCCTGCGGGCTCGTCAGACTCCCGACCGTTCGCCGGCCGATCTGAACCGGAGTCCGGGTGTCGAGCCGGTCCCGGCTCGGAGGTCGTGCTCTCCCTCCTCGCTCGACCCAATACCGCTGTCCTCGCGTTGGGGCTCGGCGCCCGTTGCACGGTCAGGCCGGCTCGAGCCGACCCAAAATCGGAGAAAACTCGATGATGATAGCAGAAGAGAAGACGACGACAATCGACTAACTAATCATTGAAGAATCAAGGTGTCATCTCGATATTTATGAAGATTCGTATTGACGTAAATATTGCTGTATTATGGATGTTCGGCCATGCTGACAGTGAGCGGCTCGTAGCCCTCGAGCATCTCTCGGAGAGCGTTGGGTCTCGCGTCGACTTTTCGGGTTCCGGGCCGTTGCACCGGCTGCTAACCTCGCTCCGTGAGGTCATGACCGACCTCTCGATCAGCGAATTCCAACTGGGAAGGGCTATCAGATGGCACGTGTCTTCATCACCGGATCGTCCGCCGGCCTGGGCCTGCTCGCGGGCAAGATGCTCGGCGAGCAGGGGCACGGCGTCGTTCTCCACGCCGCAACGCCGAACGGGCGGCCTCGGCCCGGTCGTCCTTTCCTGGATGCGAGGCGGTGGTCCTCGGCGACGTCTCCAGCATCAGCGACATGCGGTCGGTCGCGGATCAGGTGAACGCGCTGGGACGGTTCAGGCCGCCACCTGCATCACCAGAAGCCCAGCCCCATGCACCCGGCGGCCGGAAGGCATGACCTGCAGGATCGGCTCCTCGGCTACCTGCGCGACGTGACGGGAGTCGAGCTGGAGGATGATCGGTAGACCGCGCCTCGTGGAACGAGGTTTTTTGGGGGGGGGAGTCTCTCAGGTAGAGCGACGCGCGTTCAGGAACAGGACGACGCCGATCACGACGAACAGGAGCCCGCTGTAGATCGAGCGTGGCGGATCAGCGAGTAGGAAGATGACGATCGCGACGAGAAGACTGGCGATCGATAGAGCGAGAGGGATTCTCCTCATGGCAGCTTCTCCCGGAGTGCGCCTAACCACTGAGTCGTTGGGTGGACCGGGGCGAGGTAGACGCCAAGAGGGCCTCTGCCTGGCCGCCTCTCGATGCGCCCCCTGGTCAGCGACCGCGACTCCCGAGCTTCTGCGCGATCAGGAATGATCGAACGCTGGCGCTCTCTCGACTAGCCACCCGACGACGAGCGCGACAAAATCCTTTTCGTCGTCGATGGGCTCATCCGAGACGCACAAGGCCGAAGGGCCTGCACCGCCAGGTGAGTCCGTTGCGCTGACCACCTACGTCAGATCGAGCAGTTCCACTTCGGGTCGCAGCAGTTTCTTCCAATTCCTCCGGTACCACTTGGTCAGACTCTTGCCACACCACGGACAAAAGCCGATTTGGCCCTCTGAGGCCAGGGTGATGGCGACCTTGCCATCATATTGGAATTCTGCCCCTTGATCCACTGCGCGGTGCTGAAATAGGAACCGAGGTCCGTCGCCCGCTTCGTTGGGGGCCACCACGACCCCCAGTCCGCGGTTACCGGCTTCATGGAAATGCGCCTCGAAGCCGGGACAGCACCATCGCACAGAGGATAAGGATCTTCCGCTTTGTGGCATTGCGTTCTTCCAGCTCCCTATTCTGGAGGGACTTCGCGAAAATATTTTGCAAGCGCTTCGGTAGCCTTCGCGCTAAATCGGATCTCGATGGCAACCTTGCCGTTCATCATCGTGAGACGGCGCTCGATCAAGCCAGCCTGCTCAAGCTTAGTAAGTAGCGCCTTCGGAAGGTTGGCCGCAAAGAGCTTTCCGGTCTCGCGAGCGCTTTCAGCCAGAGCTCGACCACCCTCTCCAGCCGCCGTTGATAGCACTCGACCCGCTTGAGGTGCTTCCGTGAGTTTCGTGAAGACTCGGACCGAACTGGGGCCACCACCCGACTGGTGGTCATCCGCGAACCCACCAACGACCTGTGCAGCAGTAAGTACCACCTCTGGCCTGAGAAGCAACTGAGCATAAAGCGCGCCGCCCGCCTCGATTGCGAAAGGTGCTGCAATCAGACCTGCCATGACCCCCGCTGCGATCGCAACGCTTTGCTGCTGTTCCGGCGTGAGGTTGTCGATCCCCTCCGGATTGCCGAGCAGCGAAGGGGTGATCACTCGACCATCCGGATCTACGTACTTCAGCGGGTTTCCTCGGACATAAGCGTAGCGGTTCCAGGACTGAGGTTGCTTCGGATCCCAGCCCTGCTTGGACGGATCGACACTCATAAACCGCCCCAGGTGCGGCGAGTAGTACCTGGCATGCATGTAGTCGAGGTCATCGGTGGTGCCGGTGCCCAGAAAGTCCCGTTCGTGTCCGGTGAACTTGAGGACCTCGATCGTCGAGGGCGGGGTCGCCTCTTCGCCGAAGGGGAAGTAGACGTGCTCGGCGAGGGTGGCGCCGGTGGCGTCGGTGATGAGCCGGGGGCTGCCGAGGTGGTCCGGGTGCAGGTGGCGGACGCCGGAGGGGGTCTCGAGCGCGAGCAGGCTCGAGCCGCGCCAGACGTAGTCGCGGAGGATCGACCAGTTGCCTTCGGTGTTGCCGCCTTCGACCCGGTACTGGCGGAGCGCTCTACCGTCGAGATCGCGGAGGGTATAGGTCTCGATCCAGGCCGAGGGGTCGCCGTTCTGGCCCCCGGTCCAGTCGATCACGCCGATGCGCTCGTCCCCCGGGCCGTAGAGGTGCTCGTAGCCGGTGGTCGAGGTCGGCATGGTGGTGCGCAGCATGTTGAACGGGTCGTGGTCGAAGTCCCACCAGACCCCGGCGCCGATCTGGCGGGCGGTGACGTTGCCCGAGGTGTCGTAGAGGACGAGCGACGAGCTCAGCCGGTTGGTCGAGGAGCTGGTGGCGAACGTGCGGGTCGTCGAGCTGCCACCGGCTTCGGTCGTGGTCATCGACAGGAGGTTCCCGAACCGGTCGTAGCTGTAGCTCTGGGCCCGTTCGACCGGAGTCGCCGGGGCGTCGTTGACCGCCGCGCCGGCCTCGACCGCCAGGCTCGCCCCGGAGGCGACCGAGAAGCCGTCGTAGAAGACGACCCGGCCTTCGGCGCGGAGGGTGACGTCGCTCGCGACCGTGTAGTCCGGGCCGCCGTGGATCGTGCCGCAGGTCTCCCAGGTGCGCGGAACGGCCTCGGTGACCCCGGCCAGTGTGAGGTCGCCTCCGCACGGCTCCACGTACAGGCCGAGCCGGGCGTCCGCGATCCGGCTCAAGAGGTCGTAGGCGTAGCGGTCGGCGCCGGTGCGGGTCACGTTGCCCGCGGCGTCGTAGGCGTAGACCCCGGTGTCGAGCTCTCTCTGCTCCGAGCTCGGGGCACCGGAGGTGCGGATGCGGGCCGGGCGTGCCATGTCATCGGGGTCGTTGTCCTCGATCCAGGTGATGCCGTTTGCGTGGCGCACCTGGTCGACGAGCCCGTTCGGATGGTAACTCACCGACGAAGCGTAGCCCGGAACCGAGGCGAGCAGGCCCTGGGAGAAGGTCTGCTCGACTGTGCGCTGGCGCTGGGCCGGCGGGATCGAGCTGCAGAAGCGGTGGGTGCAGCTCGGGTAGGAGCGGCGGACGGCGTTGCCCAGGGAGTCGTACTCGAGGTCGTAGAGGAAGACGGGGCGGGTGTTGGCGTTGGCGGTGCCGCTTCCCGCGGGCTCGCCGGTACCGATGACGCTCGTGACCCGGGAGATCCTGCCGCCGAGCCCATCGTAGGTGTAGCTCTCCTCGGCCCAGGGGTCGGCCCAGAAGAACGCCGGGTCGGCATCGAACCGTGAGGGTGGGTAGATCAGCCAGTTGTGCCGCCGCATCGAGGCGAGCTTGCCGTTGCTCCAGGTCCCCGCCTGGTGGTTGGCGGTGGCGTAGGTCCACTCCTTCCAGCAGCCGAGGGTCGGCGGGTCGCATGTGGCGCCGGGCTCGGTGATCCGGACCAGCCGCCCGGCGGCGTCGTAGGTGTAGCGCAGGTCCCAGTTGCCGCGGAGCACCCGGCCCGGGTTGCCGAGGGCGTCGTAGAGGGAGTAGGAGACGGCAGACCCGAGCTCCGGGTGGCTCTCGGAGGTGAGGAAGCCCCGGCCGTCGTAGGTGAAGGTGCGGGTCGCCGTCGAAGACCTCCTGGGAGAGCGCGCCCCGAGCTGCCGTCGGGCGTCCGGCGCGTCAGCGGCAACCCGTACTCGCCCCCGAAGAAGCCTGCCGGCTCGGTCGTCGCGGTGTCTCCGTCGTCGATGTAGCCGCTGAAGTAGCTCCGGGTGACGCCCCCGACCGGGAACCGTGCCACCTGGGTCCAGACCTCGGTCTCCCGACTGGCCGAGAGCTCGACGTCCTGGGTATAGGTCCACGTCCCGAGGGCCCCGAGACCTGACACCGAGCCCTGGTCGTAGTGGCGCCGCTCCGCCAGGCCGACGCTCCGGTTGAAGGGTGAGTCGACGTAATTCTCCTGGAATTCCTTGTAGCGGGGCGAGACCCGCTGGGAGAGCTTTGGGAAGTAGTAGGTCTGCCACGTCCATTCGTAGCGTCCGCCGGTCGGCAGCTCGAGGCGTTCCAGGTGGCCGCTGATCGGCCGGTCGGGGCAGGTCGTGGTGACGGTGATCGTCTTGTCGAGGCCGAAATGGTAGGCGTCCGGCTCTCCGCCGCCCGCCTCGGGCATCGAGAAGGCCGAGCCGTCGGGCAGGGTGACCTTGCGCAGAAGCGGTACCTGAACGGCGCCCGTGTCGGTGGCGCCGCAGAGCTTCCCCGGGCTGCAGACGAGAGGATCGTTACAGGCCCGGGCGAGCGGCTCGGTCGTGTAGTCGAACATGTACGTCATGGACCCCGTGCCGAAGCCCTCGAGCGTCACCTTGGAGACGGCCATCCCCAGGTGGGGCACCGGCAGTAGCTTGGTGAACTCGAGGATCTGCTTGCGGCCGTGGGAGTCAGTCACCTCCCAGCGGTAGTACTCGTTTGTGTCGGCGTCGTAGAGGATGTACTCGACCGTGACCCAGTTGCCGAAGGGATCCTCCATCCGTGTGAGGCGGCCGTCCGTGGCACGAAACGTCCGGGTCACGCCGTCCGGCGAGTCGACCTCCAGGGGGTTACCCGGGTTCTGCACGTCGGGGTCCCGCAGCCGCAAGTAGGTCGAGTCCTGCGTGTAGCGGACATCGGTCCGGAGCTGGCTCGTCTCGCCCGGGTGGAGGTAGAGGTCGAAGCTGTGCTGGGACTGGTCGGGGCCCAGGTAGACGTCCGAGGTCTCGTGGTTCGACGCAAACTCCCCGCCCAGCAGGCGGCCGAAGCCGATCTCCCAGCCGAGCCCCGCGTTCGATCGCTCGCGGACCAGGGCCTGGAGGTAGCCGCGGTGCTCCGTCTGGTCGGGCCACTCCTCCCACTCCCAGAGGTTCCCCGAGTAGGTCAGCACCAGGCCGTAGGAGAGCCCGGGTCCCACCGGGTAGCTGGGGCCGATGGAGATGGTCAGGGTCAGGTTGCCGTTAAAGAGGTTGACGTTCTCGAGGTCGCCGAGCTCGTAGGTGTTCTCCGGCCGGAAGCCCTGGGCGTGGTTGGGATGCTCGCCCGCCGCCGGCAGGCTGACCAGGAGAGGCACCAGGAGAAGGAGGAGCGCGACCGCCGCGGTAGGGGAGGCCGGCCATTTCGCGAGCCGCCTCACGGTGCCTCCAGGGTCGCGGCGTAGAACCGCAGGTCCCGGGGATCGACGGCCACCACCACGTCCCGGGGCGACAGCCGTGCCGGCGGCCCAGGGGCCGGCGACGCCCAGGAGTCCCCCGAAGACCATCAGGCACACCAACCCTTTCCACACGGTCCGCTCCAACACATCACTCTCCTGACGCACGAAAACCGCAAACATTCACAAGGGCGCGCGAGAGAGTCGGCGCACTCTCTGTCGATCGATGAACCCGGAGTATCGCAACAATCGGTCGGTGCCACCACCCGGCGGGATGGCCTATCCGGCACCACGAGCGGCGGTCCGAAGGTGTCCAACCTCCCCAAACGAAAAAGGCCGGGCCCTCCGAAGAGGAGCCCGGCCGGAGCATCGACGCTGTCGGCCGTCTAGGGGGACGGCGGCACGGAGAGCGACTCCAGGAAGTTGATCAGCGCGTCCCTGTCGCTCGTCGAGAGCGCCTGGAAGGCGTTCACCTCGGCGACGGCTTCGCCGTCGTTGGCGTTGCCGTCGGCACCATCGTGCATGATGATCGCCTCCTCGAGGGTCCGCGCCCGGCCGTCGTGGAGCCACGGGCCGTTGTCGGCCACACCCCACAGCTTGGTGCTGAGCCACTCCCGGTTGGGGATCGAGTTGCCCCCGTCGTCGGCCTGCTGCGGCGTCTGCTGCGCCAGGTAGGTGCCCAGGTCGTGGCGCTTGAGGTCGCTGTAGAGCGGCACGGTGACCGACTCGTCCAGGTTGGCGGTCAGCCGTGGCCCGAACTCGGGCGGCAGCGAGCCCGGATTGGTGAGGTCGATGCAGTAGAACCCGCTCGGGCACACACCCAGGGCGCCCTTGGCCGCCGCGTCGGCCGTCTTCTGCGAGTCGACGGCCTCGAGCGCCGGATGCTTGGTGGCCTCCACCTCGGCGAAGCTGCCCAGATTCGGGAAGGCGCCGTAGATCGAGGTCTCCGGGCAGTTGTCCGCCGGATGGGCGAGCTGGATGCGGAACTGGGGCCGC
>Ga0210123_1001357_pt1 | contig 12525 bp, 12 predicted proteins | sample Muzzi_PWB_D2_FD_185535 | JGI IMG/M metagenome (GOLD analysis project Ga0210123, IMG submission 185535) | Wetland microbial communities from San Francisco Bay, California, USA, that impact long-term carbon sequestration - Muzzi_PWB_D2 (SPAdes) | ecosystem: Environmental > Aquatic > Marine >... | reverse complement strand
CGCGCCTGTTCCCCGGATTGGCTGCGGTACTCGGTGAGTGCTACGGGAGGGGTAGACCTTAACCCCCCGTAGGCGCAGCCGAGCATCGCAGTGAAAACCGGATGAAGCTTGCGTCTGTTTGAGCGTATCTCGCGAAGCGAGATGCGCGAGTTGAGCAAGCGCCGGTTTTCACGAGAAGCGCACGACTGCAGGGATGCAGGAGGTAGAGTAACGCAGGGAGCAGTTACCGAGGGGACCCGCGTAGCGGGCAAGCCTTCGGGCCGCCTTTCTTTTGGATACTTTTCTTTGGCGGAGCAAAGAAAAGTATCTCGCCGGCGGGCGCGAAAGCCCGCATCTAATACAGCCCGCGCCTTCATCGCTCACGCGCATCCCTGCGCTACGCGATGTACCTACATCCGTATAGGCAAAGGCGCTCCTACAATAACGGCAAAATAAAAAACCGATCGCGGATGAGATCCGCTCCTACAGGGAAGAACAGGAAGAAAAGCGCAACGCCCCGTCAGGCAATCATGCAACACTTCTTGTATTTCTTTCCGCTGCCGCAGGGGCAGGGTTCATTGCGGCCGATCTTTGGTTCCGTGCGCACGGTCGGGCCAGGACTGATCATTTTGCCGTCGTAGAAATACCAGATACCCTCCGATTTCCTGAACTCGGCCAGTTCATGGTGTGTGCAGGGGCTGCCATGGCGTTTGAAACTGGCATTGAATTCAACCTCGCCCGTGCTGTCATCGACGCCGCCCTTTTCAGTCCGGACTATTTCAAGCCCTTGCCAGTCGGCCTCCCTGGCCCACTTGACGGCGCCGGCCTCGTCGAAGTCCTCACGTTCTTTCGGATGCAGGGTCCGGGTGAGATAGGGGATATCCTCGAGCACGTAGGCGGTGTAACGTGAGCGCATCAGTGCCTCGGCAGTTGGCGCATGGGCGGTTCCCTTGATGTAGGGTTCGCAGCACTCGGCAAACGGTTTGCCGGATTGGCAGTGACACTCCTGAATTTCGCTCATAATAATCCTGTTCTCCTTGGGGTTATGCATCGGACGGCCTGTGGCTTGTCACATAGCGGTGACTGCAGCGGCTAATCCTTCTTGAAGTGTTTTATATAGCGTGGATGCCCGAGTTGCTCCAGTTGCATGGCAGCGCCGCTGATCGAGAAGCCTGTGCCGGCACCCTCCGGTTTGAATGTGCAAGCGACCTCACCATGCCAGTCGATCGGCAGCGGTGCGTGGTCACGCCAGGTGTATATGTTGTCGGTCATGTCTCCGCCCGTTATCTCGCAGGGGCATTCGGGCAGGGCTCCCTCAATCCCGGCGCCCTTGATCGTCAGCTTGACGGCCTGGGTCCAGAGTGAATCCTCGAAGGCCCCCTCCATTTCCTGTATCAGCTGGACCTGGGAAAAGTGCAGGGTAATTGCATTGTCGTCCTGTTCAATCGACTCCAGTTGTGCACCGGGGATTTGCAGAAAGTAAATTGTATCGCTCATGGTTGTCTACCTGTTACTAATGAGGAACAAGGCAAGCCGACATCGCTTGCCTTGCCCCCCATCTAGTAAAAAAGTTTAATAACACTATCCCCACTCTGTCCCGCCCCCTTCAAAGGGGGCGGGGACGCAGGCCAGAATGCCGGGATACGTTCGTATTCCCTGGTAACCCCCTCTCCCTGCGGGAGAGGGTTGGGGAGAGGGGGTGAAAACAGGAAAACTGCCTGGTTTCATATCCCTTCATCCTGGTTGCTCCCGGCTTCCCGCCTCCCGCGACACGTGTACATCCCTGTACATCGTCCAGATCCCGGAGGGAGAAGGGATTCTCTTTTGTTTCGACTAGTGACCCGTCATGTTCAGTGTTCCATGTTCTGACCTTGACAGTAGCCTGTCGAATGTCTCCAGGTCGGTGACGGGTTCCCCGCACACCAGGCCGCTGCAGATGTAGGCAAGCACGTCGCTGCCGGGTTTGCGTTGCGCCAGTTGGGCAGGCAGGTCGCGTGCTGTTGCAGGGATGGCCAGGGTGAGCCGTGCTGGCGCATAGGCGGTTGTTGCGCGTGCCCGCCAGTTCTCCAGCGCACTCCCGTCACCACGGATTATAACCGTCTGGAAGCCAGACAGGGATTCTTCCAGTGCCAGCAGCAGGCTGGTGTGTGCATGCGGCATGCCTTCGATCCCTGCCCAGAGACTCTTCAGCGTGTTGTCGGCGGCTTCCAGGTAGCGGGTCTCTCCGAGTAGGTGGCCAAGCCGGCCAAGCACCTTGGCGGCAATTCCGTTTCCCGACGGCGTGGCATCATCATGATCGGGCTTTGGACGCTGGATGAGTGTTTCATGGTCGTCCGAGGTAAAGAAGAAGCCGCCGGCCGGGTCCTGAAAATGCTCGAGCACGGTGTCTGTCAACTCAATAGCAAATGCAAGGTCGCCATCACGCCAGCGTACCTGCAGCAGTTCAAGGATGGCATCGACCAGGTAAACGTAATCATCGAGGTAGGCATTCAGGTGTGCACGGCCATCCTTGTAGGTCGCCAGCAGGCGAGCGTTTTTCCAGAGTGTGCTGCGGATGAAATCGAGAGAGCGTTCGGCCGACTCAATCCAGCCGGCCTCCCCCAGGTAGCGGCCTGCCATGGCCATGCCGCGGATCATCAGTCCGTTCCAGGAAGTCAGTATCTTGTCATCCCGGCCCGGGTGTACCCGTTTTTCACGCAGGGCCAGCAGGGTTGCGTGGCTCCGCGCAATGGCCTGTTCGACGGCATCCGGGGCGATTGAAAATTCCTGCGCGAGTTGTGCCCGGGTGCGGTAGACGTGTAAATGCCAGTCCCTGCCTTCAAAATTGGCGGACCGGTCCAGGCCATAGCGCCGGGCAAACACTGTGTAGTCCTGCTCCCCGATCGCGACCCGTACCTCGTCCGGCGTCCAGACATAGAACCTGCCTTCCTCGCCTTCAGAGTCGGCATCCAGGCTGGAGTAGTAACCGCCTTCGGGCGCCTGCATTTCCCGCATGACCCAGTTCGCGGTTTGCGTGCAGGTGCGTTGAAACAGCGGCCTGGCGGTTGCGGCCCAGGCCTCGGCATACAGGGCCAGCAGGGCGCCGTTATCGTAGAGCATTTTTTCAAAATGCGGGATCATCCAGCGCTCATCAACAGAATATCGGCAGAACCCGCCGCCCAGCTGATCGAACACACCGCCACGGGCCATCTTTTCCAGTGAAAAGACGGCCATGTGCAATGCACGCTTGTCTGGTTCACCGGAGGTGGTCCTGGCTGTCGCCCAGTGACGCAACAGCCGTTCAATACTGGTTGGATGTGGAAATTTCGGCGCAGCACCGAAGCCGCCCTCGCTTGCATCAAAACTCCTTTCCAGTTGCTGCCTTGCCGTATCCAGCGGTACCGGGTTCAATGCACCGGTCTTCGCTGGCCGGGCGTGCATGGATTGCAGGGCATTGATCAGGGAGGTGTTCTGATTCCTGATCTCTTGCTCGTGCCCGGGCAGGTAAGCGGCAATATGCTGTATCAGCTCCCGGAATGACGGCATGCCGTGGCGCGGGGTGTCCGGGAAATAGGTGCCGGCAAAAAAAGGTACATGGTCATCCGCTGTCAGGAACACCGTCAGGGGCCAGCCGCCCGGGCGTTGCGTCAGCAATGAGTGGGCCGTCTGGTAGATCTTGTCGATGTCCGGGCGCTCTTCGCGGTCAACCTTGATATTGATGAACAGTTCATTCATCAGTGCGGCGGTCTCTTCATCCTCAAAGGACTCGTGTGCCATCACGTGGCACCAGTGACAGGCCGAGTAACCGACAGACAGCAGGATGGGCTTGTTTTCCCGGCGCGCCTTTTCCAGCGCCTCCGGTCCCCACGGATACCACTCGACCGGGTTGCCGGCGTGCTGCAGCAGGTAAGGGCTGGTCTCGTTTGCAAGATGGTTGCCAGAGTCGTTTTGCTCTTTCATAAGGTCTGCTTGTTCTGTCGTCCTGGAACGTGCTCGATCGAGTGGCGTTGTACTATATCGGAACATCTGTAAGCTGTCTGCGGAAATGAGGGTTTAAACCTGCACGCTGCAAGGTATTGTCGTTGACCTGTCGATTGTCATTACGGTGCTGCAATACGCGCAGACATCGGCTTGTCGCGCCCGATCATCGCCATTCTCGCCGGACAGCGGGCCGCCAGGCGCACCGGGCCGGCACACCGGCCCCACCAGCGCCTGAAAAATACGCTACACTGCGCAGCTTCTTTCCAACCACATAACAAGATGAATTTCCGTACTGTTTCATGGCCGGGCCTTGTGGCCGTGTGGCTGGTCGTCCTGTTATCGGCCCTGTTGACGCGTCCGCTGATCCCGGTGGATGAGACGCGCTACGCCGCTGTCGCGTGGGAAATGTGGCAACGTGGTGATTTCCTGGTGCCCTGGCTGAATGGTGAACCCTACAGCCACAAGCCGCCGTTATTCTTCTGGCTCGTTCATGCGCTCTGGTGGTTATTCGGTGTGCAGGAATGGGCGCTGCGTGCGGTCGCCCCGGTCACGGCCCTGCTGACACTGGCGGCAAGCGCTGTGCTCGCCCGTCAACTATGGCCAAAAGCGGACACGCTGGCATGGCTGGTTCCATGGCTCCTGTTCGGCAGTGTTTTTTATACCGCGTTCTACAGCTGGGTCCAGATGGACATGCTGCTGGTGTTGTTCACCGTGCTGGCCATGATCGGGCTGGTCAGGGCGGGACAGGGCCGAGGCAGTGGCTGGCTGGTGACCGGGATTGCCATTGGCCTGGGGGCGCTGGCAAAGGGGCCGGTGATCCTGTTGCACGTATTGCCGGCGGCCCTCTTGGCGCCGTTGTGGAAACGTGATGCAGCCCCGCGGTTCTGGCGGGCCTGGTATACGGGTGTCGTGGCGAGCGTCCTGCTGGGCGCTGCAATAACACTGGCCTGGGCCCTGCCGGCGGCACGGGCCGGTGGCGCGGCCTATAGTGATGCGATTTTCTGGGGGCAAACCGCAAACCGCCTGGTGGAGTCGTTTGCCCATAATCACCCGCTGTGGTGGTATCTCCCGTGGCTGGCGGTGCTGTTTGCGCCCTGGTGTTTTCTTCCCTGGGTGTGGTCGGACCTCCGCCAGTCGGAACCCGCCAGGGATGAAGGCCTGCGTTTCTGCCTGGTCTGGCTGTTGTCTGTTTTTACCCTGCTCAGCCTTGTCAGTGGCAAGCAGCTCAAATACCTGCTGCCCCTGCAGCCGGCCTTTGTCTTGCTGGTGGCGCGCGCTTCGGCCGGGTCGGCGGTGGTCAGCGTGCGCCCATGGCTGTTGACGCTGGTGCTGGCGCTCGTGGGGGCGGCGGGCATCGTGCTTCCGCTCGTACTGCACAAGGCGCCATGGATCAACACGGTCCATCCCGTGTGGGGCGGAGTGCTGATCATCGCCGCCCTCACGGTTTTTCTGCTGCCCCCGCGGCCGGCCGCGCCGACCCTGCTGCGGATTTCCCTGTTATCCGTATTTGTTGTTGCAGTGGCACAAGTGGGTGTATTCAGGAAGGCGGCACCGGCCTATGATCTGCAGGCCGCCAGCCGCCTGCTTGCACAGGCGCAGGCAGCAGGGCGCGAGGTGGCCGTGCTGACCCCCTACCATGGCCAGTTCGGGTTTCTCGGGCGCCTGACGCAACCCGTCCTGTATATTCCTGCCAGCGTGGTCGTGGCATGGGCGCAGCAGCATCCGGATGCCTACCTGGTCATGGTCTACCGCGATGGACAGGCCGATTTTCCACGAGCGGTGTTTGCCCAGCCCTATCGCAGCGGTTACCTTGTCATCCGGGAGGCCCGGGCGGTCACTGCAAACCCCGATCTACCCCGATAAACAGGACATACTATGACAACGTCTGATACAAATTTGCCGGTATTGATGCTGAAAAAGAATGAAGACCGGCGTTTGTGGGCCGGCCATCTCTGGGTCTACAGCAACGAGGTGGATATCCGCAAGACACCGCTCAGTGGTTTTGAAGCGGGCAGCCTGGCGGTGATTCAGTCGGCAACCGGGCAGGCGCTGGGTGCGGCCTATGTGAATCCGCATTCCCTGATTTGTGCACGCTTGTTGAGTCGCCGCCCGCGCACCGTGTTTGATGCGGAGTTTTTCGAGCGGCGCATCCGGTCGGCATTGCGCTTGCGCGAGTCACTCTTCGAGCGTCCGTTTTATCGAATGGTTTTTGGCGAGAGTGATTTTTTGCCCGGCCTTGTTGTCGACCGCTATAATGACGTGCTTGTCGTGCAGATCACCACGGCCGGCATGGAGCGGGTCCGGACAGAAATCCTGGAGGCGTTGCAGCGGGTTGTGTCGCCTGCCGGTATCCTGTTTCTCAATGATAACCCGGTACGTACACTGGAAGGGCTGGACCAGCTAACGGAAACGGTCGGTGCTGTACCCGGGAGCATCGTCCTGGAAGAGGGCGGGGCACGTTTCGAGATACCGCTGGGCACCGGGCAGAAAACCGGCTGGTTCTTTGATCAGCGCGACAACCGGCTGGCGATGCACAAGTATGTGAAAGGCAAGCATGTGCTGGATGCCTTCAGTTACGTGGGCGCATGGGGTGTGCAGGCAGCCGTGGCAGGTGCATCCGGGGTGTGCTGCGTGGATTCTTCAAAACCCGCGCTTGAGTCCATAAAAAGGAACTGCCTGGAAAATGGCGTTGAGGACAGGATCAGTATTGAAGGCGGCGATGCCTTTGATGTCATGGGGGCCATGAAAGAGGCTGGCCGCAAGTTCGATGTGGTCATTGTCGATCCGCCGGCATTTATAAAACGCCGCAAGGATATTAAAACGGGTGAGCAGGGCTATGCCCGCCTGAACCGGCTGGCCATGCAGTTACTGGCGCCGGACGGGATATTGATCTCCTGCTCGTGCTCCATGCACCTGTCCGAGGAGCGTTTGCAGGGTATACTGCTGCAATCGGCCCGCAAGCTGGCACGTTCACTGCAGATCGTCGAGCGCGGCTTCCAGGCGATTGATCACCCGGTGCATCCTGCCATACCTGAAACCGCCTATCTGAAGGCCCTGTTTTGCCGGGTACCGGCAACCTGAACCATGATCCGGATATTTACATGCTGACCTATCCTGAAATTGATCCCGTCGCTGTTTCATTGGGTGTCTTTGAAGTGCACTGGTACGGCCTCATGTACCTGCTGGCGTTTGTGGCAGGCTGGTGGCTGGGGAGGCTGCGCACGCGGCGCGCGGGGACCGGGTGGCGCGCGGAGGAAATCAGTGACCTGCTGTTCTATGTTGCGCTGGGCGTAATACTCGGCGGACGCATCGGCTACACCCTGGCCTATAATTTCAGCGGTTTCATCGACGACCCGCTGGTGATTCTGCGCATCTGGCAGGGCGGGATGTCCTACCACGGCGGGATGGTGGGCGTGTTCGTCGCCATGTGGCTGTATGCACGGCATACCGGGCGCACGTTCTTTGTTGTGACCGATTATCTTGCCCCGCTGGTCCCGGTCGGTCTGGGTGCCGGCCGGCTGGGTAATTTCATTAATGGTGAATTGTGGGGCCGGCCAACGGATCTGCCATGGGGCATGGTATTTCCCTATGTTGACCACCTGCCGCGACACCCGTCCATGCTGTATGAATTATTGCTTGAAGGGGTGGTGCTGTTCGTGATCCTGTGGGTGTATTCACGCAAGCCACGCCCGACGATGGCCGTCTCGGGTCTGTATCTGATATGTTATGGCGTGTTCCGCTTCGGCGTCGAATTCGTCCGTGTGCCGGATGCGCAAATCGGGTTCCTGGCCTTTGACTGGCTGACCATGGGGCAGTTGCTGTCCCTGCCCATGATCATTATCGGGATCCTGTTTTTTGTTTATGCCTTGCGGCGCACCGATGGCAAGGTGAGCTGGTAGCCGGCCTGTTCCGTCTGAATACACAGAACAACTCGCGCAAAGGCGCAAGGACGCCAATAAATATAATATGCCTTTAGAACAGTATGGTTTTGACTTTGCGACTTTGCGACTTTGCGCGAGTTATTATTTAAGGTGAGCACTAGCTGCATATAACAATGAAACAATATCTTGATTTAATGCGTCATGTCCGTGACCACGGTACCCGCAAGGATGACCGGACCGGGACCGGGACCGTCAGCGTATTCGGTTACCAGATGCGCTTCGACCTGGCGGAAGGTTTTCCACTGGTCACCACCAAGAAAGTGCACCTGCGCTCCATCATGCATGAATTGCTGTGGTTCCTGAAAGGCGATACCAATATTCGCTACCTGCATGAAAACAAGGTGACGATCTGGGACGAGTGGGCCGACGAGCAGGGTGATCTTGGTCCTGTGTACGGTTACCAGTGGCGTTCCTGGCCTGCAGCGGACGGTCGCAGCATCGACCAGATCAGCCAGGTGATCCACCAGCTCAGGAATAACCCGGACTCGCGCCGCATCATTGTCAGCGCCTGGAATGTCGGTGATATCGAAAACATGGCCTTGCCACCCTGCCATGCCTTCTTCCAGTTTTACGTGGCCGACGGCAAACTCTCCTGCCAGCTGTACCAGCGCAGCGCGGATATTTTCCTGGGTGTGCCGTTCAATATTGCCTCCTACGCCCTGTTATTGCTGATGATGGCGCAGGTAACCGGGCTGCAGGCCGGCGATTTTGTGCATACCTTTGGCGACGCGCACCTCTATCTGAACCACCTCGAACAGACCGACCTGCAATTGTCGCGTACCCCGCACACGCTGCCGGTTATGAAGCTCAATCCCGATATAGACGACCTGTTTGATTTCAGGTTCGATGATTTTGAGCTGACCGGCTATGACCCGCATCCGCATATCAAGGCGCCGGTCGCGGTCTGACACGGCTCATGAAGATTTCCATTGTTGTTGCCATGGCGGCCAACCGGGTAATTGGCAATAACAACCGGCTACCCTGGCATCTGCCTGCTGACCTGAAGCATTTCAAACAGACCACCATGGGCAAACCGATTCTCATGGGGCGCAAGACCTGGGAGTCGATTGGCCGGGCATTGCCGGGGCGCACCAATATCGTCATTACCCGCGATGAAAATTATGCCGCACCCGGCTGCGTTGTTGTGCATTCCATCGAAGCTGCCATGCAGGCCGCGCAACAGCAGGACGAGGTCATGGTGATCGGCGGGGCCGAGTTTTACAGGCAGGTGCTGCCGCGTGCCGATACCATTTACCTGACACGTATTCACCAGGACTTCGAGGGGGATGCCTTTTTCCCGGAGCTGGATGAGGCCGGGTGGCAGGAGGTTGCGCGTGTTGATTGTGATGCGGATGACAGGAACCCCTATGCCTACAGTTTTATCAGGCTTGATCGGGTGAGCGCGCAGGAAAATTCATTTGACTAAAACAGTTAACCCCCTGGGTGAACTGACCCCCGAACGTTTCCTGAGGGACTATTGGCAAAAGCGGCCACTGGTTATCAGGCAGGCATTTCCCGGCCTGGAATCACCGATCACTGCTGAGGAATTGGCCGGCCTGTCCTGTGAGGCAGGCGTAGACTCCAGGATCGTCATCGAAAAAGGCGGCGAGCATCCCTGGCAGGCAATCTACGGGCCAATGGATGAAGCGATATTCGCGAGTCTGCCGGAATCACACTGGACCTTGCTGGTCAATGATGTGGAAAAGCATATCCCGGAGCTGGCATGGATTGTTGACCGGTTCAGGTTTATCCCCGAGTGGCGCATCGATGACCTGATGGTCAGCTATGCGCCCGAAGGCGGTTCGGTTGGTCCGCATCTCGACCAGTATGATACGTTCATCCTGCAGGCGCAGGGCCACCGGCGCTGGCAGATACATACCCGGGCGGTTGCAGCGGACAACCAGGTGGCCGGTACGGACCTGCGCATCCACAAGGACTTCAGCGCGGAACACGAGTGGCTGCTTGAACCCGGCGATATGATTTACATTCCTCCCGGCGTGTCGCATTACGGCGTGGCCACCGATAACTGCCTGAGTTTCTCAATCGGCTTCCGCGCGGCCACGCATGCCGAAATGCTCGACAGCTTCGCAGGCTACCTCGGTGAAGCCCTCCCCGCTGACCTGACCTGGCGGGACCCTCCCCTGGAGGTGCAGGACCATCCCAATGAAATTACGGCCGCCAGCCTGGAAAAGGTCAGGTCCATTCTCGGTGAATACCTGACGCCGGACAACCCGGAACTGCCGCGTTGGCTTGGCCGCTTCGTCAGCGATGCAAAAGCGGATATCGCGGTTGAAACGGATGAGCTGTTTGATGATGTACCCGGCCTGGTGTCCGCGCACGCCACGCTTTTCCGCAACCCGGCCAGCCATTTTGCCTTCTGGCGGGATGCAGAAGATGCACTGTTGTTCGTGGATGGCAGTGAGTTCCGGGTGAATTTTGCCTTTGCAGAATGCCTCTGCAGCGAGCGCGCGGTGAATGTTGAAGCCTTGTCCGGGTCCATGACGGTTACCGAGGCCGGATTGTTGCTGGACCTGTATAACAGCGGCAAGTTGATCCCCGTTCCCTGAACCCCGGCCGGTTTTACCTGAGAGGCCCTTCCCCTGATCGAGTGGGTAGATTAGTGTTGTAGGGCCGAATTCATTCGGCCAATCCTGACGCGGGCCGGGCGGGTCTGGTTTGGTATTCCCATTGGAGCTACCTCTGGATGACAGATCCTTATGGAATACCGCTGGTCGAATGAATTCGACCCTACGGTTCTGTTAACAGAAGGATGGCTGATTTACCCACTCATACAGGGGAAGAACCACCTGAGAAATGGATGCCTCGTTTCAACTGAAACATTGCCGCTGGCAGGATAACAGTGATGCGCTCATGGCCGTCAGGCGCATGGTCTTCATCGAGGAGCAGCATGTCCCGGAGGCGCTTGAGCTGGATGAGTCGGACAGCATCTGTCACCATGTGCTGGTGACAGACGCCGGCAATAAACCCGTGGGCACCGGCAGGATCGGCCCCGACGGGCGCATCGGCAGGATGGCCGTGCTGAAGGCATACCGGCGGCAGGGCGTGGGTTCGGCGCTGCTTGCGGCGCTGCTCGATTACGCGAGACAGGAACAATACACCGGGATTTACTTGCATGCCCAGGTCGACGCCATCCCCTTTTATGAGAAGCACGGGTTCATTGCCAGTGGAGAATCCTACATGGATGCCGGGATTTTGCACAGGAACATGATCTATAGGCAATCAAGGGGTCACAGTACTTGATATATGCCGTGAACCGGTAAAGTACACTGATCACGCTGCGCTGGAATGAATTTTATGACTAATACATGACATGAATACTATAGACATAAAAAAGTCAGTGGCGAACTGGGTTGAAACTGTTGTCGTTGGTCTGAACCTGTGCCCCTTTGCAAAGCGTGAGATTAACAAAAATCGAGTACGCTATTCGCTTTCAGAAGCAGAGGATTGGGATGCGCTAATCAGCAGCCTGGAATCAGAGTTGTCATTGCTGGTTTCAGATAATTCTATTGAGACTACCCTGCTGATTCATCCCGACGTGTTGCATGATTTTTTCGAATATAATCAGTTTCTCGATGCGGCTAATGGCTTGCTGCTTCAGATGGAGCTGGACGGAATCATCCAGATCGCAGGTTTTCACCCGGATTATCAATTCGCGGGTACCGAGCCGGGCGATGTCGAAAACTATACCAATAAATCACCATACCCGATGCTGCATTTAATTCGGGAAGAAAGCCTGGAGGCGGCTATCTCAAACTATCCGGATTCTGATTTAATACCCGAAAAAAATATTGAGAAAGTGGAAGGTTTGGGGCGCGAGAAAATGACAGCATTACTGCACGCGTGCTTTGTCGACGATCATGGGGTCAGAGTACTTGATACATGCCGTGAACCGATCAAGTACACTGACCCCTTGATCCCGTTGTAGTATGAGGGCTAACAAGCCCGTCAATCCGACGCCCACTTCGCTGCGCTTCGTTCGTGCGGTTTGTGGGAAAGGTTATGTGCCGTTAAGGTAATAGTCAGGAATACCGGAAATGGAAGGTACATCGCTACTTGTCTGGGGAGTAATGTTCGGAGCAATTGGCCTCGGTTTCTTTACCTATGGGAGAAAGCAAAAGGCAGTTGTTCCATTGGTTGCCGGCATCGCCCTGTTTGTCATTCCTTATTTTATATCGAACGTATACCTGCTTGTACTTTCAGGCGTTGCCTTAGTGGCCCTGCCCTATTTTGTGAGAATATGAGGCAGTTTACAGTAGGCGATCAAGCGGTAAGAGTACTTGATATATATCCCGTGAACCGATCAAGCATACTGACCCCTTGTAAAGGCACGAGTGCCTTGAAGACAATGGTGATAATGAAGCAGTAGAAGAGAGGAATGCCAAACCAGAGAACCAACGGCAGAGAGAACTTGCCACGCCGTTGTCCCCGACGAGCAGGTGAACGCGGCGTCAGGTTTTTCCGGGAGGAGGATGTATGGGTGGTTGTTGTGACGGCGGGTGTTCGGTAGACGTACTGCAACAAAGGCAGCGGGGAACGCTGAGGGCGGTTCTTGCTATAAATGCAGTTATGTTCGTGGTGATCGTCGGGGCCGCGTTCTATAGCCGGTCGACCGCTTTGCTTGCCG
>Ga0210123_1001356_pt1 | contig 12536 bp, 9 predicted proteins | sample Muzzi_PWB_D2_FD_185535 | JGI IMG/M metagenome (GOLD analysis project Ga0210123, IMG submission 185535) | Wetland microbial communities from San Francisco Bay, California, USA, that impact long-term carbon sequestration - Muzzi_PWB_D2 (SPAdes) | ecosystem: Environmental > Aquatic > Marine >... | reverse complement strand
ATTACCGCCGGTATGAGGACCTCTTTGCCATTCCAGGCCGGGTCGCCGGCCACCACTGTACCGGCAATCTCATGTCCCAGAGTCAGGGGCGGTTGCTGCACCGTGGGCACGCCATCGAAGAAATAGCCCAGGTCAGTGTGGCATACGCCGCATCCGGCCACCTCCACCAATACTTCTCCGGGTGCCAGATCAGGTAAGGGGATCTCCTTTTTCTCGATGATCCCGGGAGTGATCTCGCCGCTGTCCTTGTCCCTCCGGGTGGGCCGCACCATCTGCCAGGTTTGAATTTTTTCCGGTATGGATGCCATACGTTCCTCCTTTTACGCCGAAGTGGCTTAAATCGTTGTTGATATTTGAGTCTCTCATTCGAGGAAACGACTGGATCTTCAATATTCCAATCCGTGGAGAATGCTGTGCTTCAGATCATCCCCTGCCTATTGGATCGCCAATGGAAAAGGGAGAGCCTGGTCCCGAGCAATAAAGAACAGGCGATGCTCGAATTACATCGTAGCTATTATGTATCTAATGCCATGCCGGCTTGTCAATCTTAAAATGGATTGCAACTCGTCCTTATTTCAACCTGTTTGCAGTTTCCGCCGCAAATCGAGGATTGTTGGCTTTCCCCATGGGGTGCCGTGCCCTGTACCGTTCTGCACATTCGCTCAATATTTGATATTTTTCTTGACCAATGTAAAATATAGCTGCTATGTAACTACTATTTAACTGGTAGTTTAACCCGCATACGATTTGCTGTCAGTGTATAATTTTATAAATAACCAATAATTCGAGGATGTTATGTTGCTGGAGAATAAAAGAGCCATAGTCAGTGGTGGATCTCAAGGTATCGGCGCGGCCATCGCGCTGGCGTTTGGTCGCAAGGGTACCAACGTATGTTTGCTCTATCGCAAGCATGAAGAGACAGCTCAGCGCCTGGCGGAAGAGATCCGTAAATTGGGGCCCAAGGCCATGGCCGTCAAGTGTGATATCGCTTCATTTACCGATGCCAAAATGGTGGTCGACACCACGGTGGAACAATTTGGAGGAGTAGACATTCTGGTTAACAATGCCGGCATGAACTGGGACGGCGTATCGTGGAAGATGAGCGAAGAGCAATGGGACCGGGTGATAGAGGTCAATTTGAAAGGCTACTTCAACTTCACCCGCCATGTGGCGCCCCTGCTCAAGGCGCAAAAATCTGGCAAAATTATCAATGTGACGTCCATCAACGGTTTGCGCGGCAAATTCGGGCAGAGCAACTATTCGGCGTCCAAGGCCGGTATCATCGGATACACCAAGGCGATCGCCAAAGAGCTGGGGGCCTTCGGCGTCAATGTCAATGCCGTGGCGCCGGGATTGATCGAGACACCCATGCTCAAAGAATCAGAAGCCCGGGACAAGATCATTGATTTGGCCATGGGGGAGATCGTTTTAAAGCGCGTGGGTACGCCGGAAGATGTGGCCAACGCCGTCATTTTCCTGGCTTCGGATCTGGCCCGCCACATCACCGGCGAAGTCATCAAAGTGGATGGTGGACAGTATATCTGAATCATTTTTCAATTGACCCGTTTAAACCATAGGAAGATGCCATGAAGAACGTTGCCATTATCGGTGTCGGACAAAGTACATTTGTGAGGGCTTATCCAGGCTCACTGCGGGAGTTGGCGTTTGAAGGATTCAAGGAAGCAATCAGCGATGCGGGCATTACCGGCAAGGAGATCGATGCCTCGGTACTCTGCTCGGCACCGGAATATGACAAGCAGAGATCACCTTCGGCCGTCGTCGCCGAGTACCTTGGACTCAACCCCCAGCCGACCTTTTATGTGGAATCGCTGTGCTCGTCGTCCAGTACAGGTCTCATGCTGGCCTACACCATGGTGGCCGCCGGCGTCCATGACGTCGTGGCGGTCATCGGTTTGCAAAAGATGTCGGAAATATCCTCAGCCGAGAGCCAGGAGCGCATGGGGCGCGGCGCCGACATTCAGTGGGAGAGCCCTTTTGGTACCATGATGCCGGCATACTACGCCATGCATGCCCAGGCGCACATGGATAAATACGGCACCACATTGGCGGATCTGGCGGCGGTTCGCGTCAAGGCGGCCACCTATGGGCAGATCAACGAACGGGCTGTTTTCCGCAAACCTGTAACCCTGGATATGTTTACCGATCCGGAAAACAGGATGTCGGGTCCGGTGTCCAGTCCCCTGCGCGTTGGGGATTGCTGTGCCAACGCCGACGGCACATCGTGCCTCATTGTGGCCAGCGAGGAAAAAGCCAAGGCCTTCAGCAAGAAACCGATTTGGATTCTGGGTGTGGGTGCGGCCAGCGCCAGCGTCAACCTGACCGGACGGGACCGTCTATTTGGACTTAAGGCGGCAGAGCAGGCGGCCAAAAAAGCTTACGCCATGGCCGGCGTGGGCCCCAAGGATATCAATGTGGCCGAAGTGCATGACTGCTTCACTATTGCCGAATTGCTGGCCTATGAAGCGCTGGGTTTTGCCGAGCCAGGTGGCGCAAAAGAGCTGATCCAAAGCAAGGAGACGTACAAAGAGGGCAGCATCCCCGTTAACGTCGACGGTGGCCTGCTCTCCAAGGGGCACCCCATTGGCGCCACCGGCGGCAGCCAGGTTCGTACCATTGTCCTGCAACTGCGTGGTGAAGCCGGAGATATACAGGTCAAAGATCCGCAGATCGGGTTGGTGCATAACATCGGTGGTGTGGGTATCTACGGCAATGTGACCATTTTGGGTAACGCGAAAGGGCTCGCACAAAAATAGATTCACATTTTTATGCGCCGATGCATCCTGCCAGGCGGTGTTGCCCAAGCACAGAAATATCTCGATATTCCTGCGCTTGGGCGCCTTACGAGACAGGCGCCTCAACACCTAAAAATGCAAATTAATTTTTGCGCGAACCCTAAGCTGGAGGACGAGATGAGTAAAAAAAAGGAAGATGTCCGCTTCGGTAAATTCGGCACAGTGAGTTTTACCAAGACGACGCGGGTCAACGATTTTATCGACCACCTGGAAAACGGTAAAGTAATGTATACTCACTGCAACACCTGCGGGACGGATTTTTTTCCACCCCGTGCCGACTGTGGAGGATGCCTGTCCAGTGGCATGGCGTGGCGCGAGGTGACCGGAGCCGGCAAGCTGGTATCTTACAGCAAGCTCGAATATGCCCCGGTCGGGTTCGATGCCGACCTGCCATATAGCATCGCTTTGCTCGATTACGGTGAATATCAGGTTTTCGGACGTCTCGACAGCGATCTGGATATGGCAGCGGTCAAGATCGGCATGCCCATGACCACCGTCGTCAATGAACTTCCCAACGGCCAGTTGAACTTTGTTTTCAAAATAGCAAAGTAGAAAGATTGGTAATACCTCACCCCGAGGACCAATCTTCGGGTTTGGCCGAAGGGGGTTCCCCTCCGCGGGCGCCATAATGATATCTTTTTTCAACGCATAACCACAGTGAGGAGTGTAAAATGCCGGACTTAAAATATCTGCAGGTTGATCATGCCGACGGTGTGGCCCGCATCACCCTGGCGCGGCCCAAGCACAATGTGCTCGACATTGAAATGATGAACGAACTCAACGGGCAGTTGGAAATGCTTCTGGCCGATCAAGCCCTCAAGTGTGTGGTACTTTTGGGGGATGGACCAAGCTGGTGCGCCGGTGTGGAAGTGGGCGATCACAAACCCGATATGGTGGCTGCGATGATTGCCACCTTCAATCACATTTTCGAGTTGATCGAGCAATTCGAAGTCCCCCTGATTGCGGCCGTGCAGGGTGCCTGCGTGGGCGGCGGCATGGAGCTGGCCATCGCCTGCGACATGGTGATCGCATCCGAAAAGGCTGTTTTCGGCCAGCCGGAAATCAAGCTGGGATTCTTTCCGCCCTATGCGGCCATCCGTCTGCCCCAGTTAATCGGACCAGCCAAGACCATCGAGGTCTGCACCACAGGCAGACGTTACTCTGCCGCGGAGGCTGTCAACATGGGGTTTGTGTCCCAAGCCGTGGCTCCGGACCGATTCGCGGAAACGGTGGAAAAGCTGATCGCCGAAATCCAATACAACAGCCCCTTGATTATCCGGCTGAACAAGCGTGCCGTGCGACAACACCTGGGCCTGGATTTTGACAAGGCCCTGGCCGGTGTCAGCGACCTGTTTCTGAACACGCTCATGAAGACCGAAGATACGCTGGAAGGTATTTGCAGTTTCGAAGAAAAGCGCAGGCCGACTTGGCAGAACAAATAAACTCTATTGTTGCATGAGAAAGCACCAATTAAGGAGGCACAATGTCCGCAATCAAAAAAATCGGCGTCATCGGGGCCGGCAACATGGGCAGCGGAATCGCCCAAAAGATCATCCAGGAAGGTATCCCGGTGGTCATGGTGGATATCAAAGAGGCGTTCGTCCAAAAAGGGGTGGATACCATCAAGAATATGCTGGCCCAGGGCGTTGAGCGCAAAATTTTTACCGGACAACAAGTCGAAGAGATTGTGGGGCGTTTAACAGCCACCACCGATATGAACCAGCTGGCCGATGCCGATCTGGTGATCGAGGCGGTCTTTGAAGACAAAGCCGTCAAAACCGAAGTTTTCAAAAAACTGGATGCCATCTGTGAGCCCAAAACCATATTGGCCACCAATACATCAAGCTACTATGTGAAAGATTTCACGAATGCTATCTCCCGGCCCGACCGCTTTGTGGGCTACCACTACTTCTACCACCCGGCCAAGAACCGCCTGCTGGAGATTATCCCCCATGACGGCACCAGTGAAGAGACCATGGAGAAAGCTGTCCTCGCTGCTAAGCTGCACGCCAAGACCGCCATCGTGGTCAAAGACGCCCCCGGATTTGCAGTCAACCGCTTTTTTGTCCCCTTCCTCAATGAAGCCGTGCGTTTGCTGGAAGAAGGCGTGGCCGATATCGCCACCATTGAAGAGGCCGCCAAACGCGGATTCAAGATCGGCATGGGGCCTTTTGAACTGATGAATGTCACCGGCGTTCCCATCGCCCTGCATGCCGCCACCACCCTGGGCAATGAGCTGGGCTCCTTCTACGCTCCGGCGCAGATGCTCAAAGCGCAGGTGGACAAAAAGGAGAACTGGTCTCTAGAAGGAGAGGTCGCTGAATCCCGTGTCCAGCCCGTCATCGACCGGTTATACGGGGTCTGTCTGGGCGTTGCCGCCGCCCTGGTGGACGAAGGTGTGGCCTCCATCGAAGATACGGACCGCGGGGCCAAAATCGGCCTGCGCTGGATCCAGGGCCCTTTTGAGATCATGAATCAAATAGGTATCGCCACCACGTGTGACCTGGTGGAGGCCATCGCCGCCAAATATCCGGATTTCAAAACGCCCCGGCTGTTGATTCAACAAAAGGGCAAAGGCGCCCCCTTTGCGTTTCAATTCGTCGATCTGGAAGTCAAGGAGGGCATCGCCTATATCACAATTAACCGACCCGAAGCCATGAACGCCCTTAATGAGGCCACGGTGGAACAGCTGGATGCCCGTTTTGCCGAGGCCCAGGCCGATCCTCAGGCAAAGGCGATTGTGCTCCAGGGCGCCGGCAAAGCGTTTGTGGCCGGCGCTGATATCCGCTACTTCGTTAAAAATATCAAAGCCGGCCGCATAGACGACATTGTCGCGTTTACGCGCCGGGGGCATGAGCTGCTGCTAAAAATCGAAAACGCGTCCAAGCCGACCATCGCCTTACTGGACGGGCTTTCCCTCGGCGGCGGCAGCGAGCTGGCCCTGGCCTGCCAGGCCATCGTCGCCACCCCTGCAGGTTCCCTGGGTTTTCCGGAGACTGGTATCGGCATCTATCCCGGCCTTGGCGGTATGCTGCGATTGGCCTTGCAGGTCGGTCCCGACCTGGCCAAATACTATGTTTTCACCGGAGACACGATCAGCGCGACTAGCGCCGATAGCCTTGGTCTGTTGGCCCGTATGATCAAACCGGCCGAAGTGGATCAGGCCATCCGTGATCTGGTGAACCAGGGCGTTCCGGACAAAAACCGCTCCCGTGAACTGCCGGCGGCCGCGCAGGCTTTGGCCCATCTGTGTGCAGGAGACAATGCCAAGGGTCTGTTGACCGGCCAACAGCCACAAGCCGATGATGCGGACTTGGCCGCCAAGACCGTCAAAAAAATCGGTTATAAAGCCCCGCTGGCCCTGAAGGTGGCCAATGAGATCATCGACCGGCAGGTGGGCCAACCCATTGCTGCCGCCGTAGAGATCGAACTGGCTCGGCTCAACGAGATCTTCGCCACCGCAGACGCCTTGGAAGGTTTGACCTCTTTGGGCCGCAAGCGACCGGAGTATAAAGGAAAGTAAAAAGGAGAAACCATGGATTTTGCCCTGACCAAAGAGCTGGAGATGCTGAGAAAAGCGGTGCGCGAGTTCGCGAACAAAAAAATCGCCCCCAACGTGGATCAATGGGATAAAGATCACTACTTCCCCTACAAAGAGGCCATCAAACCCATGGGTGAGCTGGGCTTCTGGGGCACGGTGATTCCGGAAGCGTACGAAGGTGAAGACATGGGCTGGATGGCGGCCATGATCGTCACCGAAGAGATTGCCCGGGTGTGCAGCTCGCTGCGGGTGCAGGTCAATATGCAGGTGCTGGGCTGCGCCTATACGATTTTTACTTACGGCAGTGAGGAATTGAAGAAGAAGTACATCCCCGGATTATGTACGGCCGACCTGATTGGTGGATTCGGCATCACCGAATCGGACGCTGGCTCTGATGTCATGGCCATGGCCAGTACGGCCGAAGACAAGGGCGATCACTGGCTGCTCAACGGGTCAAAAACCTGGATCTCCAATGCCGATGTGGCCGACGTGCTGATCTACTACGCCTATACCGACATCGATGCCGGCTCTAAGGGGCTGTCGGCCTTTGTGATCGAACCCAAGAATTTCAACGGCGTCAAGACCACCAAACTGGACAAGATGGGCTCCTTCTGCTCGCCCACCGGCGAGGTTTTTCTGGACAACACCAAGGTGCCCAAGGAAAACATCCTCGGCAAACCCGGCATGGGCGCCAAGATCGTTTTCGGCTCTTTGAACCAGACCCGGCTGTCGGCCGCCGCCGGCGCCGTGGGCGTGGCCCAGGCCTGTCTGGAGGTCGTGACCAAATACTGCAACGACCGCAAGCAGTTCGGCAAACCCATCGGCCAGTACCAGATGAACCAGGACATGGTGGCCCAGATGGCCACGGAAATCGACGCCGCCCGCTTGCTGGTCTATAAGGCCGCCTGGGTCAAGGACCAGGGGCAACTCAACAACGGATTGGACGTGGCCAAGGCCAAGTATTTTGCCGGGGAAACGGTCAACAAATGCGCCAACTTCGCCATGCGTATCCTGGGCGCCTACGGTTACTCCACCGAGTATCCGATTGCGCGGATCTACCGCGATACGCCCACCTACTACATGGTGGAAGGGTCCACCAATATCTGCAAGTGGATCATCGCCCTGGATCAACTGGGTTACCGCAAAGCCAATCGATGATGGGGGGTATCCTGCGTTGAGCGAAGACATTAAGACCAAAACCCAGCAAACGGCAGGGCTTTACTTCAAGGATGTAACCGGAGAAAAACCCTTTGACCTCTGGCAGGCGTTCGATACCGATCTGGCCAAACAATTATCCCTTTTCATCACCGGGAGGTTGTACGCCCGCGAGAAGATTCCGCACCCCACACGCCAGCTCGTAACCGTGGCCGTACTGACGGTAATGGGGCGCGCCGATGAGCTCAAGCTGCATATTCAGGCCGCCCTGAACGTGGGTTGCCAACCCCGGGAGATTGCCGAAGTGATATTTCAGACGTTTGCCTATGCCGGCATCACCACCGTCAACACCGCCCTGAAGGTCCTGCGCGAAGTGTTGAAAGAAAAAGGCTTATGGCCGTTGAAAACCGAATGATGGAACCCTGCAGGACTGAGCACGTGACGCCAAGAAAGAGGAAGAACTCATGCGATCCTATTTCAGAAAAATGAAACCTTTTGGCAACGACCTTCCCGACAAAGTAAGCAAAGACACCCATGAGAATGTCCAGAACATCTTCGACGTCGAAAAGGAGATTGCGGACGCCGTGGAAGTGGCGAAAAATGCCGGATTTCCCACTGAGAAAATCAATGCCCGGGGGCAAATGACCCTCTGGCAGCGGCTGGAATACCTGGTGGACGAGGACACCTGGTGCCCTCTGCATACCCTCTACAACCCCCAAGACAATGTCGAAGGGACCACCAATGTCTTTGATGGCCTGGCCAAGATCTCCGGCAAGTGGTGCGCTGTCATCGGTTTTGACAACAAGGTAATGGCCGGAGCCTGGTTGCCCGGACAATCGGAAAACATTCTCAGGGTCACCGATCTTGCCAATCGATTGAACATTCCACTGGTATGGCTGGTCAACTGCAGCGGTGTCAAGCTGACCGAACAGGAGAAATTCTATGCCGACCGCCGGGGTTCCGGTACGCCGTTTTATCGCCACGCCGAACTCAACCAGATGGGTATCCCGGTCCTGGCCGGTATTTACGGCACCAATCCCGCCGGTGGAGGCTACCAGGGCATCAGTCCCACGATCTTATTTGCCCATGAGAACTGCAATATCGCAGTGGGCGGCGGCGGCATTCTCAGCGGCATGTCCCCGAAAGGTTATTTCGACCAGGAGGGTGCTGAGGCGCTGATCAGTGCGGCCAAACAGTACAAGGCCAAGCCTCCGGGTTCGGTAGGGATCCATTATGATGAGACTGGTTTTTTCCGATATGTTTTCGAAAAAGAGACCGGTGTATTGGACGGGCTGAAAGCGTACATGCGAGATATTCCGGCTTATCATCCCAAGTTTTACCGGGTGGACGATCCACGCTTTCCCAAATATGGCACCGACGAGCTGTACCAATTGATCCCCTTTGAGCAGAAGCGAGCCTATAGTTTTACAGAGGTTTTGGCGCGGCTGGCGGATGGCAGTGAACATCTGGAGTATAAGCCCGATTACGGACCCGAAGTTTACACCGGCCTGGTGAAAATCGATGGGTTCGCGGTGGGCTGCATCGGCAACAATCAGGGGTTCCTGAAACCGGATTACCCTGAGTATGCGGACTATCCAGGCATTGGGGGCAAATTGTACCGTCAGGGACTGATCAAGATGAACGAGTTCGTTACGCTTTGCGGACGGGACCGGATACCGATCATCTGGTTCCAGGACACCACCGGCATCGATGTGGGAGATATTGCCGAAAAGGCCGAACTTCTCGGCCTGGGCCAGAGCCTGATCTATTCCATCCAGCAGACCGACGTGCCTATGATGCTGGTGGTGCTCAGGAAGGGAACCGCCGCTGCGCACTACGTAATGGGAGGGCCCACCGCAAATCGTCACAATGCCTTCACATTGGGTATCGCGACCACGGAAATTTATGTGATGCACGGAGAAACTGCCGCCGCGGCCAGCTTTTCCCGCAGGTTGGTCAAGGACAAAGCCGCCAACAAGTCGCTGGATCCAACCATCGAGAAGATGAACCAGATGATGCAGTCTTACTATGACAACTCCCGGCCATTGTATTGCGCCCGGAAAGGCATGGTGGATGAGATCGTGAAAATGGATGATTTAAGAAAATATCTCACGGCCTTTACCGGGGCGGCCTATCAAAACCCGAAATCAATTTGCCCCCAGCATCAAATGCTGCTGCCAAGAAGCATCAAGGGGTAAGGGGAGAACAGATGCCGGCAGTGGAGGCTGAGCGACATTGCAGGCGCATCGTTAACCTTTGTGGAAAGCCTTTCAGACAAGAGTCGCCATCTATCGATGACCTCCCCCTTTTTCGTCACCTGATTTCTAATTTGGCACCGCCACGTTTTGATTTGAAGGCGTTTCACATTTTTTTGACGTTACCTTGCACGGGCGTGCCGGCGCCAGTTGGAAATAGTTGATCCCGCTTTCTCGGTGCCGAGTCGTTTCGGTGTCAGGGGCGTTAAGGATCAAAGGCGCAATCCGAACATCCAATAGGAGTAGACAACATCCGATGGAAACGATGATTATTCCGCCTGCGCAAGCAACCATTCTCGGTATCCCGGCAATCCTGATATCGCTGATCATACCCGTCGCAGGCGTTGCCGTATTTATTTATATCATTGCCCTTCGCATGGCCCCGCTGGTCAAGGCCGCACCGGACTTTCGATTTGATCGGGTCCTCCGGCGGCTGGCGAACGTTCTGAAAATCTGGTTGGGGCAATATCGCCAGCCGCGCTACAGGCAGGCCGGTGTTGTGCACATCGTGATTTTCGCCGGATTCATGATCCTCAGTATCCGTTCTATGAGCCTGGTGGTCATTGGTATTTCCGAAAGCTTTGTCTTGCCTGGTTTCGGCGGCATGATCGGGGACATCTACAATCTATTCAAAGATTACGCTGCTACGGCGGTGCTGGTAGCATGTGCCATCGCTGCTTGGCGCCGTACCGTGGTCAAGCCGGCACGCTATGCGGTGCCGGCCAAATACGGCAAGGACCATACCGCCGAAGCCCTGTTTGTCCTGGGGCTGATTTCAACGCTGATGATTTCTGAGAGCCTGTTCGAAGCCAGCTCCATCGCGGCCGCCGCGCAGGTGGGACGACACGTCGACTCTCTGGCGCCACTGAGCCTGGCCTGGATATTTAAGATTGCGCTTTTTTCGACGTCCATCGATGCGTTGCAAGGGATCCATATCACCGCCTACTATGTTCACGACCTGACCTTCTTCTTCTTCCTCTGCTTTTTGCCGCTCGGCAAACATTTCCATGTCCTTACATCCCTGTTCAATGTCTATTTCATGCGCCTCGACAAAGGCAACGTCAAGCCGGTACGGCATGGCGTCAAGGATGAAGCGCTGGACGACCTGGAGTCCTTCGGCGTTAAGAAATTGGAGGACTTTACCTGGAAACACATCCTCGATTTCTATTCCTGCGCTGACTGCGGCCGCTGCTCGGACAACTGCCCGGCCAATGCTGTGGGGCGGCCTCTTTCGCCACGTTTCATTTCCATCAAAGGCCGCAACCTGATCTTCGAGAACCACCCGATCTATCCCTATGGTGCCCGCTTCAAGAAGAGCGAGGGCCTCATCGGCACCATTTACGATGAGGACGAGATATGGTCCTGCACCACCTGCGGGGCCTGCGAGCAGGAGTGCCCCCTCGGCATCGAATACATCGACAAGATCGTGGACCTGCGCCGCGGTATGGTGGATGAGGGAATTGTTCCCCAGAGCCTGCAAAAGCCCCTGAGAGCCTTGGAAAAACGCGGCAACCCTTGGGGCAAGATGGAAAAGAAGCGCGCCGACTGGACAAAAGAGCTTCCCGAAGGGGTGCAGGTCAAAGATCTGGCCGAAGAGAATTCCGAAACCCTCTACTTTGTGGATAGCATCACCAGCTACGACGACCGCATGCAGGCCATCGGGGCGGCCACGGCGACGATCCTGTCGCGGGCCGGCATTGATGTGGGTATTCTGGGCAAAAATGAGAAGGATGCTGGCAACGAGGCGCGGCGCTTCGGGGAAGAGATGCTGTTTCAGACTCTTAAGGAGATGAACACGGATACCATTATCGACAGTGGCGTCAAGCACATCGTCACGGCCGACCCCCATGCGTACAATGCGCTGAAAAACGACTATGATGGGCTACCGCCGGTGGAACACATCAGCCAGTTCATCGCCCGCAACATTAAAAGCGGCACCATCCATCTGAAGAGCGCCAACGGCAACGGTAAGATCTACACCTATCACGACCCCTGCTATCTGGGCCGCCACAACGATGTCTACGATGCGCCGCGGGCCGCTCTGGATGCCATCGCCGGATTGACGCGGGTCGAGATGGAACGCTGCAGAGACCGGTCGTTTTGCTGCGGCGGCGGCGGTTTGATGTTGTTTTACGAGCCGGAGGAAGAGCAGCGCATGGGCGTGTTGCGGGTGGAGATGGCGGCCAAGGCCGGTGCCAATGTGATCGTCACCGCCTGCCCTTTTTGCCTGGTCAATATGGAAGATGCCATCAAGGTGGCCGGCATGGAAGGCCAAATGGAGGTGATCGATCTTGCAGAATTGATCGTTCAATATATGCCGTAAGAAAGGGATGTAATGGAAGAGAGAGAGATTCTTGAGGTCGATGTGTTGTTCGTCGGTGCGGGGATTGCCTCCCTCAGCGGGGCTCTGCACTTGATGAATTTGATTCGCAGCCACAACGAAAAGATTGATTCAGGCAGCCATGGCAAGCCTTTGGAAGAGATATCCGTAGCCGTCCTTGAAAAAGGGGCCTATGTGGGGGCGCACAATCTTTCCGGCGCGGTAATCATTCCCGACGCCATGCAAGCGCTGGTGCCGGACGCCGAGAAGACGGCGCCCCTGGAAGGTGAAGTGACGTCGGAAGATGTCTTGTTCTTGACCAGAGACCGGACCTTCCGATCTCCGGTTACACCCCCGTTTTTAAAGAACCATGGCGCCTATGTGATCTCTTTGTCGAGATTCACCAAATGGCTGGGTGACTTGGCCGAGGAAAGCGGGGTGGACATCTTCCC
>Ga0210123_1001354_pt1 | contig 12542 bp, 10 predicted proteins | sample Muzzi_PWB_D2_FD_185535 | JGI IMG/M metagenome (GOLD analysis project Ga0210123, IMG submission 185535) | Wetland microbial communities from San Francisco Bay, California, USA, that impact long-term carbon sequestration - Muzzi_PWB_D2 (SPAdes) | ecosystem: Environmental > Aquatic > Marine >... | reverse complement strand
TGCAACATGTTCCCATGTTTTTCCCTGGAAGTACCAACTGGGAAAGGATGATACGAGGAAAATAGAAAATAGGCGATCAAATGACTTTGGATCAGAAAAGACATCTATTAGAGATAAAGTAACATGAAAAGGAGGGGCCTCATCCCTCACGATATCGTCGCTAAATCCCCCGAGGCCGGGATAGAATTTCAGAAGAATCTGAGCTCAACCCTCAAGACCATAAAATTCACCCCAACCAGCGTGGGGACATATCCCTTCTATTGCAGCAAGAAGGCCCCCTTTAAAAAAGGAGCGTGATCATAAAGGCAGCTACCAGGCCGACTGCGGAAAACAAGAATATCCCCACATTCCGGCTTAACCCCACGAGGGTAGAAAGACTGTTTCCCGAAAAAGCCCCGACAAGAAGCCCGATAACCGGAACCATGTAGACCATGAAAACACATGTCAGTTGAGTCTTGGTGTTCAGGTAAAGCTCGACTTCTTCACCCTTATGGGCAGCGGCAAGATTTCTGGCTTTAACCAGCATCCGATCCCCGCCTTCGATCGTATGGCAGTGATCTTTATGCCCGCAATGGGAACAGGCGCTCTTTCGCTGCGTCTAAACCCACACCCATCCGTCTTCTACGGTTTCAACGATGCCGGTTTCCTGGGACATGATGACTCCTTTGCTGAAATTCGAAAACTAAAAAGAACCGACAGGTAAGCTCACTTATGCATGAGTTTTTCGTCCGGCCGTATGCACTTCACCGGGCAGGTAGAACCTTCCTTCTTTTTAAAAAAGAAGTTCTGCCTGCCGGATAAACATATCTTCTATTCCTTTAATTATTTGTTAAGATATTTTTCAGGATCTTTCGCAAATGATTCCTTGCAGCCGGCTGCACAGAAATAATAGGTTTTGCCCTTATATTCGTAAGTCGCTGCCGCCTTCTTTTCATCGACATTCATTTTACATACAGGATCAATGGCCATTTAAATCACCTCCCTTCTATGATTGATAATAAGATCAACAACCGTGGGTATCGATCAGTTTTAGGTTAAGATATCTTTTGTGAACAGTGCCATTCTCTCTCAATATCGGTATCTTCTATCTATGTCTATGCCAGCTCAGGGGCTCTAAATCGCCTCAACCTCAGTGCATTGGATACCACCGTCACTGAGGAAAGCCCCATAGCAGCGGCGGCAAAGATGGGGTTGAGCAGTATGCCGAAAAAGGGAAATAGCACACCAGCGGCCACCGGAATCAGGATCGTGTTGTAGGCAAAGGCCCAGAACAGGTTCTGCTTAATGTTCCGGATCGTCGCCCGGCTCAGAGCGATGGCCGTCAACACGCCCCGCAGATCCCCGCTGATCAGGGTGATGTCGGCCGCCTCCATGGCCACATCGGTTCCCGTCCCGATAGCAATGCCCACATCGGCCTGGGCCAACGCAGGGGCATCATTTATGCCGTCGCCGACCATGGCAACTTTTTTGCCCTCGGCTTGAAGTTTTTTCACTTCATCGGCCTTTCCATCCGGAAGCACTTCGGCCAAAACCCTGTCGATACCGATCTGTTTTGCAATGGCATCGGCGGTTCTCTTGTTGTCTCCGGTAATCATGGCCACCTCAATGCCCATCCGGTGCAGCGCCTCAACAGCCGCCTTTGAGTTCTCCTTCAAGGTATCGGCCACGGCCACAATGCCTGCCGGCTTATTATCGACGGCAACGAACATGGGCGTCTTACCCTGGTTGGAAAATTCATCGGCCTTCACCTCAAGCTCTTTAAGAGGAATACCTCGGTCCTGCATCAGCTTCACATTGCCCAGAAGCACGGATTTTCCCTCAATGGTCGCCTCGATGCCGTGGCCGGCAATGGCGTTAAAGTTCTCGGGAGCCACAAGGGAAAGATTTCTCTCTAGTGCCTGATTGACAATCGCTTCGCCCAGCGGATGCTCGGAGCCTTTTTCAGCAGAAGCACTAAAGCGAAGAACCTCCTCTTCCTTAAAACCGCCGAAAACCGCGATATCCGTCACGGACGGTTTGCCCTCGGTCAGCGTACCGGTCTTGTCCAGCACGATTGCCTTCAGCTTGTGGGCCGTCTCCAGAGCCTCACCCCCTCGGATAAGAACACCGGATTCAGCGCCTTTGCCCGTACCCACCATAATGGAGGTCGGTGTGGCCAATCCCAGGGCGCAGGGGCAGGCAATGATCAGTACGGCCACAAAGTTGAGCACCGCGTAAGTCAGTGCCGGTACCGGACCGAAAAAATACCAGACCGCAAAGGTGATTACTGCAATGCCGATCACCGCCGGTACGAAATACCCGGCTATGATGTCCGCAAGTCTTGCGATGGGCGGCTTGGATCCCTGGGCTTCTTCTACCATTTTAACGATCTGGGACAGCATGGTATCCTTGCCGATCTTAGTCGCCTCGAAATTGAAGGTTCCGGTCTTGTTGATGGTAGCGCCGATCACCTCGTCTCCCGCATGTTTTTCCACTGGAATGGATTCGCCGGTCACCATGGATTCGTCCACTGCGGAATGCCCTTCTTTTACAATGCCGTCCACCGGGATCTTTTCTCCCGGCCGGACCACCACCCGATCACCGATTTCGACTTCCTCTATAGGGATATCCTCCTCTTGGCCGTTCCAGACAACCCGAGCTGTTTTGGCTTGAAGGCCGATCAGCTTTTTAATGGCTTCCGATGTCTGTCCCTTGGCCCGCGCCTCAAGGAGTCTGCCCAGGAGAATGAGTACGACGATGGCGCCGGCAGTATCGAAATAGACATCAGGCGCCAATCCCTGAGCTGAAAAGAGGTTTGGAAAAAACATCGCCATCACGCTGTACAGGTAGGCTGCCGAGGTCCCCACGGCAATCAGCGTATTCATATCCGCCGAATTATGTTTGGCGCTCTTCCATGCGCCGGTGTAAAACCGCCACCCCACCCAGAACTGAATAGGAGTTTGGAAAATCAGCTGCAAATAAAAATTTGTTTCACGACTCAGGTCATATAGTCTGTTTAGTCCCAGCGTCTTCCAATACGCCAGCAATAACACCGGGATCACCAGGACAAGTCCGGCGATGAACTTTCTTTTCAGCTTTTTAAATTCGGCCTCTCGGGCAGCTCGTTCCTGATCCACGACATCCTCTTTTTCAACCTGTCCGGTGTCCAGGATTTCGTAACCTGCATCTTTAACGGCCTTTTTAAAATCGTCTAAGGAAACTGTTCCTGGAATATACTGTACGCTGGCCCTTTCCGTGGCAAAATTGACGCTTGCCTTTATCACCCCTTCCAGCCCGCTTAGGGCGCTCTCCACCTTTTTTACACACGAAGCGCAGGACATGCCGTGGACAGGCAGTGTTATTTTCTCCATTCCCGCTGCATATCCCAGATCCTTTACAGTTCCGATCAGGTCTCCCAGATGAACGCGAGAAGGATCGAACGTGACGGTGGCCCTCTCCGTGGCAAAGTTTACCTTGACATCAGCAATGCCGCTCATCTTGGACAGCCCTTTTTCGACTTTGGAAACGCAGCTGGCACAACTCATACCGGTAACAGGAAATTCAACTTTTTTCAGGCTGTCTTCAGGCTGCACGGACATCGCCCTCTTTTCCTCCGTAACCTCCAAATAATTGTCCGGGGAATTATCGAAGCTCTCTTTGCAGGCATTGCTGCAAAAATAGATGAATTGACCTTGATGCACGCTCATGGCTCCCGCAAGAGGGATCGGAACATTTCTGCCGCAAACCGGATCAATCACTTCGCTCCACTGTCTGCTGTCCTGGATGAATTTTTGTGGACTGCTCTTAAAAACCTCTTTGCAATAAATGGCGCAAAAACTATATTCTCTTCCCGCGTAGGTCGTACTGGCCGGAGCCGAAGCGGGATTCACGATCATTCCGCAAACTAAATCAGTAGCCATATCTTTCACCCCTTTCACGAAATTTTATGATTTTCAAAAATCTTAAAGACCTAGTTTATAGATTAGAGTAAGCCTATAAGATACATTTTCAAGGCAATTTATAATGATGCCTTTGACTCAATTTAATTTGTTTTTTCTGAAACTTTTCTTTCTGCTGCTTTTGGGTGTATATCCCCTTCGACCGTCACCACGGTATACTGATCTTCTCGAAGATCGATGACGTCTTCTTTTCTATTTTCGGATAGCTCATTAAAATGCCTGTCTTTGACAGCTTCGTGACCATGACCGCTGTGATGGCCGTGACTGTCGTGACTGCCGCAGCAACCCATCCCCATACCGCCTTTTCGGAAAAAAAGGAGATACACAACAAGAGCCCCTAAGATCAGCGGAATTATATTTTGCATGGTTAATCCTCCTCATAGAAGAACTTTGATTGTGATGATGTAAATTTTCCGCCGGAAGTCTGATATTCGGAAGTTTTCATGAAATAACCCGCCCCATGCTGATGCCGCTGTTATATTCAATTTGACTCCTGAAATTCTGCATCCACATTCCGGCATTTTTTCAAACCTTAACACTTGACAATGCAAACAATATGCCACATTGTAACATATTAATCTCAACTCTTAATAATTACTTGAAAAATTAGATTCACTCTTGCTTGATAGAACGTCTGGTATATGTACGACTTCGCTCCAACAGGGTAAAACGTATCCAAACTCCCCGGCTCAACAAATAACGAGATGGGTACTTTATAACCATCCTGACAGCTTTTAAAAATGAGATCCGGTTACTTTTTACTCGATCTCAAACCGATTTCTTAAAAAAGATGCATAATAATTTGCCCTTGACTCAAGCTATTCTATTTGATTTTACGAGTTAGAATTATTGCGGCAGGCGTTGGCACAATATTTGCGGTAGTGCTGTGTATTAAACGCAATTATGCGATAAAAAAAAGTCTTAACGATAGCAAAATTATCGAAAACCTTAACGAGTTTACTTTTATTTGGCGATGCAAGTGTTAAAACAGCAAATAGAGCATAGACATATTGAAGCTCTGATTAAGGCACAAAGACGCACACCCATACCGGGCATGCGCATTTATCAAGACACGACGGATTTTATGAAACTTGATTCCGGTGATGTCCTGGTTCTTGGTACTAACCCCTTTTTCATTGTCCGCAACGAAAAAGAAGTGGGGTTCGGAATGAATGACGACCCCAAGTATATGGAGGTTATGATTTAGTCCTCCTGCCCAAACAGGAGCAGACAAAGGCGCAGGAATTTCTCTTCGGCGACACAGCGGTTCGATTACTTCGGAGAGCTTCTGTACCGGTACTTTCCGTATAAGGAACCCTGTAGGGGTTCAATACGCGACGTTAACTTATTATTTCGAGTTGGTATTCATTTCTGTTGTTTGCAGGCTTCGGGCGATATTATCGATTACCTTTCTCTGCCACTGATAATGAAATCCGTGAGACTCGGTAATCGAAACAAAATCCATGTCTATCAAATCGACTCTTGATATGCAGGTTCGTACAAAGGCACGAAACCGCTGTCGAAGAATTTCTTGAATCTGTTCGTGAAGGGTATCGAACAGGGCATCGTCCACATCGGTAACATCGAAAAAATCAGCAATTTTTTGAATAATTTTCCGTCGGCTGTCTGACGGGTCATCCTGTTTCTCTAAAACATTCAACAAATGATTGGCCGACACTGCGATACCTTGAAGAACCGCATATCGGAACCGCCGCAACTGTTCCTCCGGCCAGAATATCCGATTGCGGTCCATGCTCAGCGTACACTTGTCCGCCCCGATCAGATTGATTCGGCCGACGACATATTTTCTTGCTTTTTGCGGCAGAAGGTATTTCACTTGGGTAACGAAGATACCGTCCTGGAAAATCGACAGACCGCCGACTGAAGTTTCCAGATCCCAAACAGTTCCCTGGTTCTTTAGGGTCCGCAGAAGTAAATACCCTTCTGAATTCGGCAGACGGATGCGTGCGGGAAAATTGCGCATCGAAGGACTCGAATCAAATAAATCCAGGGGTTCACCACCGATGGTGATGGCGTTGCCTTGTTCATCGGTGAAGTAGATCGGAATGGGTACGAAGCGAAGGTTGGTTTTCAGATAGCCGAGATATTCCATCTCTCGCCAGGCTTTGTTCCGAGGCGGTTTCAGTGTCAGGATAACTTCCGTTCCCACGGGAAAATCTTCTTCTAACGGCCGGATATCGAAATAATCTCTAAAATCAGCAATGGTGATCTTCAACCCCTTTTCAGAGGATTTTCGTGTCCGGATGCGTATCTGGTCCGCCACCATAAAAGTGGACAAAAATCCGATGCCGAAGGTGCTGATAAAGCTGAACCTAAGATCGGACGAACTTACGGCATCACTGAATTCATCTGACCGATAAAATGAAATCCCAATGTTCATAAAATATTTTTTAAGCCACTGCTGATCCATTCCGATTCCGTTGTCCCTTATGGTGATACTGTTTTCGGAATCATTAAAAGATATTGAGATGAACGGTGAGACGTCAGGATCGAAGAGTTTTCTCAGATTGCAGGCATCGACGGCATTTTGAACCAGTTCTCTTAAAAACACGCGTTTGTCATTATACAATATATTACCGGTGAACAACTCCAGAGCTGCGGAGGTATCCACCACAAACTTCAAGTCAACGGGTTCATAACCGCTGGCCTCAATCTCAATGCTTACCTTGACATACAAAAAGCGAGGCCGAGTAGACCCGTTGAGATGGTCAAGAAATCGATTCACGGTAATTTCGTAGTGTTTCAGTGCCCGATGGACTTCTGCGTCCCGGCACTTGCATTGAATGCGTATGGTTGAAGGAAGATCGGGGTGTGGCCCTATGTTTTCAACGGAAAAAAGCGTGGGCAACTTTAACCGAGCGTCGGCAGACGGTCTGATAATATGCTGATGGATTCTATCCAGGGTCTCCTGATGCAAGAAATCTAGCCGTTCAGCAAGTGCAATTACGGCGGCAAGCAAATCGATGCGAACCTCCCCATATGCTTCGAAACACTTAGACTCATGAGTATCAGCGCCTTTTGTCGAAATACGGTCTACGGTATGGATTATTTCGTTGATGATCGATGCCTGGCGATTGTCCGTGATGCCCGGCAAGCATCGATATCCTTTAACCCTTTTGATATCTTTGAGGTATACCGATGCATACAGGAAGAACGTATTCCAGGGGTTACCGGAGAGAGCGGTCCTTTGCTCTTTGTCTATCAGCCAGCTTTCAATCATCATGATCATTCGTTCAGCGCTATCAATGGAACTGCCTGAATACTTCCCTGTTGCAGGTATTTTTTCGGCGGCTGATCGGATGCGGTCGATCTGGGTGCACTGCTTTGGATTGAGCCGGGAACAAAATGAGAATGGTTTGAAGTTCATGACGACCTCGGATGATCGATTTTATTGATTCAATAATGAGTATTGATTCCAGAGATTCTATCCGATTAAATTTGAGCAACAATTAAGGTAATGTTATCTGTCCCTCCCATCTCAAGAGCTCTTGTGACCAGCTGCCTACATTTTTCATTGAGTACGGAATTGCTTAAAAGAACATCCTTGAGCTCCTTATCACTCACCATATTGTAAAGCCCGTCACTGCAGAGCAAAAAAGTATCACCCTTCTTAACTTCTTCTATACTGTTATAAATAAATTCAATTTCATGTCCGACAGCTTGTGTTAAAACGTGGTGAAACGGGTGGGTTTGGGCTGAATGGGGGGAAAGGGTGTTCAAATCAATTAATATCTGAGCCATTGTATGGTCCTGGGTCATTTGTTCCAAAGAATTCCGGCGTAATCTGTAGATTCTGCTGTCTCCAACGTGTGCAATCAGTGCCCTGTTTTTTATGAGAACCAAGACCGACAAGGTGGTCCCAAGGTTCACATATTCACTATTCTCCTCTCCATATTTATGGATCCTGTCATGAATGCCATATATAATTGTTCTCAACTGAAGAAGTCTGGCCTTGTGAAAACCTTTGGTTTCCTCATCAGCAAATTTATTGAAGTTGTAATATTCAACCAGTCCTTGACACGCCATTTCGCTGGCAATTTTACCGCCTGCATGTCCCCCCAAACCATCGGCTATCGCATACATCCTTCCATAGTATTGAATGTCAACATCTTTGGCTCTATGGTCAACAATTAAATAAGTGTCTTCGTTTTCTTCTCTTGTCAGTCCAATGTCTGATTTCACACATACCTGTATGGTTTCGGCAATATCCATTTTTAATGGTTTCCTTTTATCCAATTATGCAAAAAACCAGCTTCGGTTGATCGTCCTCGTCTCTTTCCAGTACGTATTCACTGGGTGTGCTTCCGCATGAACACACACTCTTTCTAGGAATACTATCCGGACAGATCTTTCTTCTTGCTTTCAAACTCTTCTTTATCGATCTCGCCTTTGGCATAGCGTTCTTTCAGGATTTCAAGGGAACGGTCACCACTGCTTCCAGATGTTTTATCACGACCGGTAGACTGAATCAGCCACTTGATTAGAAATATCAACCCCACCAGAATAAGAATCCAGAATACAATCATTAATATGCCTCCAAACCATCCCATGCCGTATCCACCCATCATCCCGGGGCCCATTCCCCATCCGCCATATCCTCCATAGCCTCCATATTGTCCTGTCTGGGCGTTGGCCTGAGTCCCGATTAATGGAATTGATAGAAACACCACGAATAGCATCATATACAATGATAGAGTTCTTATAGGTTTCATTTTACACCTCCGGATAGAATTTCTTCAAAGTTAACCTCCGCAAAAAAATAGCATCGATACTTTTATGATATAATGGTACAGCAATCTTTGTGCCAATTACTCCTAAACTTCAATCCTATGATAAAATCATGTTCAACCGACTTTAACCTAAATTGAGCGATTGTTGAGTTTAACGGAGCTGCAAGGCGCAGAATTCGCCGCTGTAGTCTGCTACCGCAAGTGGCCTGCAACACATCAGATCCGGCAAAATCGGCAAGCCCGACTTGTTGGGTCGTAGCTGAAAGCGAAGCCTAAAGGGTTTCAATTTTTAAAAATACAAATACAGATACTTCATTAAAAATAAAAAATATTTTATCCCCTTTTAAATTTGAAACGCTCAGCTTAGGTTTAATATATACATGAATTTCAAGGGCGTCGAGTTCTGTCTTCTTTGTTGTCATGTAACAAATGGATATTTTTTATCCACCTGAATCGATTTAACCTGCCGAGCTGGTTATTTTCTACCCACTATGGTTTTGACATATTTTCATAGATGTCATTTACCCTTGATGATAAATTTATTGTGGATATTTATTGTAATTTATTCAAACCATTATCCATCGATCGATTTTCACGTTAGGGTATTGGCATGTGATTTGCGTTTAAAAATGCCAAGGCCAATGTTATAAATCTATGGAATGATCAATAAATTAACTATAAATTTAAAAGGAAGTACAAAAATGGCACTTGATAAAAGATCGATTGCACTTCTCTATCGGAAACGTGCCAAGAGCTATGACTTCAGCGCCAATGCCTACTATTTGCTTGGAATTCGGGAATTCGCATATCGGAAGATAGGGGTAGCAGCCCTGAATTTAAAGAAAGGCGATACCGTTATTGAGATCGGGTGCGGCACGGGACTCAATTTTAACTTCTTAAGAAAAAAAGTCGGCCCGAACGGCAATATTATCGGTGTCGACCTGACGCCGGAGATGCTTGAAAAGGCAGACAAACGTATCAGACGAAATAGTTGGCAAAATGTCACATTGGTTCAAAGCGATGCTACCGTCTATCGATTCCCGGAGCATATAAACGGAATTATATCGACCTTTGCCATAACGTTGATTCCGGAGTACGACAGGGTAATCCAAAAAGGCGCAGCCGCATTATCACCCAATGCAAGATTTGTGATTGTGGATTTTAAAAAGCCGGACAGATGGCCGATGTGGATGATAAAGTTATTTGTGATCCTTACGCGTCCTTTTGGAGTTTCATTAGAAATTGCCGACCGTCATCCATGGGAGTCCGTCGCTCGCTATATGACCACCGTCGAATTTAGAGAACTGTACTTTGGAGCGCTTTATCTGTGTGTTGGTGAAGCGTTATAAGCCGGAAATGGATGATGTAAATACTGTGGTGCAAGCCGCCGAATAGAGTGTTATCGAAAGCAAAGAAGAAATGAACAATAAATTCGAATTCAGAGAAAAAAAAGATCAGTTTATTGCTAAATTGCTGACAAAATATCCGTCGCTGTTTAGAAAATGGGTTCATCGCTCAAAATTCATAGAATTTTCCGATTCTCCATGGACTCCATTTGACGCTGTTATCTCAACATGCCGCCTGGCACTGGTGACCACCGGCGGCATACATCTAAACTCACAAAAACCCTTTGATATGAAGGACCCTGCAGGCGACCCGACATTCAGGGAAATTCCGGCAGACACGCGACCGGCAGATTTAACAATTACTCATAATTACTATGACCATGCCGATGCCGATAAAGATGTCAATATTATCTTCCCCATAGAGCGAGTTCATGAACTAAAGCAATCCAATGAGATCGGTGACGTAAATTATCGACATTTTTCTTTCATGGGACACATCCTGCATCATCATATCAAAACGCTTATGAAAGAAACGGCGCCACGCGTTGCAGCAGCTTTAAAATCGGATAACGTCGATATCGTGATTTTAACCCCTGCCTGAGGTATCTGTAATCAGTCCGTGGGGCTGATCCAGCGAACCATAGAGGCATCTGGGATTGCTACCATTTCCATCAGCCTCTCCAAAGATATCAGCCAAAAGGTTTTACCCCCGCGAGCCGTTTACCCCGGCTTTCCTCTCGGACATCCGATCGCTTTTCCCGGGCAAACCTTTCGTCAAAAACAGATTCTACGCCTGTTGTTAGAATATCTGAAAAAAATGAATGTGCCAGGCACCATTGCAGACCTTGATTTGACCGAAAGCGGCGACGACTCTGCTATCTGCGACATCTGTACGTTGGATTAATGGAAAGGAATATTTATGCTCAAACCTTTGTCTGATATACCATTTTCCCTTGACGTTCTTAGCAGCAATATAGCAAAATACGACAATAAAGGTGATTTCACCAAAACCGGCATCAAATTGACAAACCGGAATGAATTTGGGAGACTTTCTTGTGCCATGAGTAACCAAACGAAAAGTATATTCCAAATCGGCTATGTGCTCAACGACAAATGGGTGATCATCGAGTTTATCGGAAAAGGCGCTATGGGAGAAGTTTACCGTGCCCATCAGTTGAACCTTAAACGGGATGTGGCCATCAAGGTCATCTCTCGGGAAATGCTCGCTTCTTTGGAAGACGATCCGGAAGAGATTGAAACCGCTATACAGAGATTCAGGCGCGAAGTTCAGGCCATGGCTCGGGTTCGGCATCACAATGTCCTGCAAATTTTCGATTATGGCTCAGAAACTATCCATAACAATAATCGTGATGTTCCGGTGGAATATATCGCCATGGAATACATTCCAGGGGCCACGCTTCGCTTTACCATGCCTGAAGAAGGGTTCTATCCTGAGCAGGATTTGATTGCGGTCTGGCTGACCGATTACTATCTTCCATTATTAAAGGGCGTCGAAGCCATCCATGCCAAAGACATTTCCCACCGTGACCTCAAGCCTGAAAACGTTCTCATGGACGGCACAACCCCCAAGATCGCCGACTTCGGACTGGCCTGTTCTATCTGCATGCAGCCTGTAACCCAATCTTTAGATGTCAAAGGGACCCCGGCATATATGTCGCCGGAGCATTTTTTTGATTTTAAAAATGCGGATCGACAAAGTGATATTTATTCTCTGGGCAAGATCCTTTATGAAGCCGTTGACGGTAAAATCACTACAAAGGTCCTTCCATTTAAATGCGCCGCCATAGCAAATCCGGATACACTCTTTTGGGAAAAACTGGATCAAATCATTCAAGACGCCACAGCCGAAAAGAAAGAAGAACGATTGATATCGGTGGGTGATCTTCGAATTGCCATTTTGGAAGCGTTAAATATTCTGAAAACCGAAAACGTAACGGACAGTCCGGAATCTTCCAAACCCCTCTCCCTGTTATACCAGACCCGGTTCATCTGGACAGGCATTGTCATTGCGATTTTGTCTATTGGGGGTATGGGGCTTTGGCACCTGTTGGGTAATCCCGGAGAGGAAAAGGCATCTTTGAAAAATCGGGAAACAATCCGGATGAAATTGCCGCCATCCGGTTCCGCGGGGTCTTTAACGATGGAGAGCAAAACACCCAAAACCCCTGAACCCTTTATCCTGGGCAAAGACGGCATCGTCTTGCATCTAATTCCCGGTGGAAAATTTATGACCGAAAGCAAAGACACAAAGGATGCAGGGCAAACCGTTCAAATCGCCCCTTTCTATATGGATGAGAAAATGGTGACCAATCATCACTTTGCCAATTTTCTAAATGAAATGAAGAACACGCTGGTGGTTGAAAACGGTATTGTAAAACATAACAATGAAATCTGGTTCTATCTGGGAGAAGGAGTTGAATCCGACCAACAGATAATTTATAAACATGATCGATTCCACTTGCGGGATGCCGGATACGCGGCATATC
>Ga0210123_1001352_pt1 | contig 12561 bp, 10 predicted proteins | sample Muzzi_PWB_D2_FD_185535 | JGI IMG/M metagenome (GOLD analysis project Ga0210123, IMG submission 185535) | Wetland microbial communities from San Francisco Bay, California, USA, that impact long-term carbon sequestration - Muzzi_PWB_D2 (SPAdes) | ecosystem: Environmental > Aquatic > Marine >... | reverse complement strand
GGCCGAGCCCTGGACCATTCGACCACCGAGCGCAGGCCGGTCCCCGGCCGGGAGGCCCCGAGACGCTCCCGGCCCCGCCCCGCCGGAGCCCCGCCCTCGCCACCCAGCCCTCGCCACCCACTCTTCGCCACCCAGCCCCACCGTCCACCGCCCCACCGGAGCCCATCACCCGGCACCACCTCTCCGACCCCCACCTATAATCCCCTCATGCCCAGCACCAAGCCCCCCAAAGCGCCTCACACCCAGACGGACCAGCTCCCCGAAACCTCCTCCGGCATCCCCATCGAGGAGAGCTACGGCCCGTCCGACGCCGCCGACCTTGACTACACCACCACCATCGGCGACCCCGGCCAGCCCCCGTTCACCCGCGGCCTCTACCCCGAGATGTACCGAAAGCGCCTCTGGACCATGCGCCAGTACGCCGGCTACGCCGACGCCGAAGAATCCAACCGGCGCTACCGCTACCTCCTCGATCAGGGAACCACCGGCCTCTCGGTCGCCTTCGACCTGCCGACCCAGATCGGCTACGACTCCGACCACCCCATGGCAGCCGGCGAGGTCGGCCGGGTCGGCGTCGCCATCGACACCCTGGACGACATGCGGCGCCTGTTCGACCGCATCCCCCTCGACCGGGTCACCACCTCCATGACCATCAACTCCACCGCCGCCATCCTCCTCGCCTTCTACCTGGCGGTGGCCGAAGAGCAGGGCGTGGCCTGGGAGAAGCTTGGCGGCACCGTCCAGAACGACATCCTCAAGGAGTACGCCGCCCGCGGCACCTACATCTACCCGCCGCGGCCCTCCATGAAGCTGGTCACCGACGTGATCGCCTTCTGCGCCGACAGGGTGCCGCGCTGGAACACCATCTCGATCTCCGGGTACCACATCCGCGAAGCCGGCTCGACCGCCGTCCAGGAGGTGGCGTTCACCCTGGCCAACGGCCTCGCCTACGTCCAGGCCGCCGTCGACCGGGGGCTCGACGTCGACGACTTCGCGCCGCGGCTCTCCTTCTTCTTCAACGCCCACAGCAACTTCCTCGAAGAGGTGGCGAAGTTCCGGGCCGCCCGGCGCCTGTGGGCCGAGCTCATGCGGGAGCGCTACGCGCCGAAGAACGAGCGCTCGCTCTGGCTCCGCTTCCATACCCAGACCGCCGGCTCCACCCTCACCGCCCAGCAGCCGAAGAACAACGTCGTGCGCACGACGATCCAGGCCCTGGCCGCGGTCTGCGGTGGCACCCAGTCGCTCCACACCAACGCCCTCGACGAGGCCCTGGGCCTGCCGACCGCGGAGAACGCACGGCTGGCCCTGCGCACCCAGCAGGTCATCGCCCACGAGAGCGGCGTGGCCGAGGTGGCCGACCCCCTGGGTGGGAGCTGGCTGATCGAGTCCTGGACCGACGAGATCGTCTCCCGGGCCCGCGAGTACATCGCCACGATCGACGACATGGGCGGCGCCATGGCCGCCATCGAAGCCGGGTTCCAGCAGCGCGAGATCGCCGACGCCGCCTACCGGGCCCAGCGGGCAATCGAAACGCAGGAGGCCAAGGTGGTGGGAGTGAACGTCCACCGGGCCGAGGAGGAGGGCGCCGAGGAGGTCCTCACCATCGATCCCGCTTCCGAGCGGCGCCAGGTGGAGCGGCTCCGGGCGTTCAAGGATGCGCGGGATGCCGCCGGCGCCGAGGCCGCCCTCGACGCCCTCGAGACAGCGGCCGGCGAGGAAGAGAACCTCGTGCCGCCGATCCTGGACGCGGTCCGCGCCCACGCCACCCTGGGCGAGATCTCCGACCGTCTGCGTCAGGTCTACGGCGAGCACCGGGAGGGCGACGTGGCCTGAGGTGCTCAGCGCACCGGGCCATGGTCTGGTGCGCTGAAGCGCACCCTACGTTCGATGGGTCGGGTCATGGTCTGGTGCGCTGGCACCCTACTCTTGGTGTGCCAGGTTCCCGTCCTGGTCCAATTTTGGACAAAAGCTTGACAAATCATGAACATTGAGTAGAATCACAGTCGTTCCCCCGGCTGTCCGCCCGGCGTGTACCGAGACGGAGAGCCGACCTCGACCCAATCGGAAGGAGGACGACCGTGAAGACTTTCGACGTGATCGCAGCCGCAGTGCTCGTGGTGGGTGGCCTGAACTGGGGCCTCTGGGGCCTCTTCGAGGTCGATCTGGTGGCCACTCTGTTCGGTGGCAATACGGCCCTTCTGGCCAAGCTCATCTACATCCTCGTCGGCTTCTCGGCGGCGTACCAAGCGGTCGCCATCAAATCGATCCAGCGCCGCTGGAGCGTCGTTCCGGCGATCCGCTGAGATGTTGCGTCGATCGAACGGGCGGATCTTCGTCACCGGCGCCACCGGCTACATCGGGGGCCGGCTGGTGCCCCGGCTCCTGGAGCAGGGGTACCGCGTCCGTTGCCTGGCCCGGAGCGCCCGCAAGATCGAGTCGCGCCCGTGGTCCGGTCACCCGTTGCTCGAGGTCGTCGAGGGCGACGTTGCGGACTCGGCTCAGCTCGAGCGCCAGCTCGCCGGCTGCTCCACCGCGTACTACCTCGTGCACTCGATGATGGCGGCCGGCGAGGAGTACGCCGAGCGGGACCGGCGCCTGGCCGAAGGCTTCGGTGCCGCAGCCTCCCGGGCCGGGGTCGATCGGATCGTCTATCTCGGCGGCCTCGGCGAGACCGGCGACGAGCTCTCCGAGCACCTGAGCTCGCGTCGCGAGGTGGAGCAGGCACTCGCCGCCGGCGCGGAGGGTGTTGGGAGAGAGGTGCCGGTCACCGTGCTGCGGGCGGCAATGATCGTCGGCTCGGGCTCGGCCTCGTTCGAGATCCTCCGCTATCTGGTGGAGCGGCTGCCGGTCATGGTGACCCCGCGATGGGTCAAGACCCCGTGTCAGCCGATCGCCGTCTCGAACGTGCTCCACTACCTGATCGCCTGTCTCGAAACCCCGGAGACGGTGGGCGAGACCCTCGACATCGGCGGCCCGGAGGTCGTCTCCTACCGCGAGCTGATGGACGAGATGGCCGCCGCGCTCGGGTTGCCACGCCGGGTGGTCTTGCCGCTGCCGCTCTTGACGCCCCGGCTCTCGTCCCTCTGGATCCACCTGGTCACGCCGCTCTCCCATCGGATCGCCCGGCCCCTTGCCGAGGGCCTGCGCAACCCCGTGGTCTGCCGGGACGACCGGGCGGTGCGGTTGATGCCCCAGCGGCTGCTCCCCGTGGGCGAAGCGATCCGTGCATCGGTCGGCGTGCTGGCCGCCGGCCAGACCGAGACCCGCTGGAGTGATGCCGGTCCAATTCCGGGCGACCCGGACTGGGCGGGTGGCACGACCTACGTCGACCAGCGCCACACGGAGCTCGAGGCCTCGCCGGAGGCGGTTTTCCGGGCGGTCTGCCGGATCGGCGGCGGCAACGGCTGGTACGCGGCGGATGCCCTCTGGCGGGTGCGCGGGTTCCTCGACCATCTGGTCGGGGGACCGGGCCTGCGCCGTGGCCGGCGGGACCCGGAGACCGTCGGCTACGGCGACGCCCTCGACTTCTGGCGGGTCACCGGCATCGAGCGTGAGGGCCGGGAGAAGCGCCTGGAGCTCCGTGCCGAGATGAAGCTCCCGGGCGAGGCGGTGCTCGCGTTCGAGATCGTGCCGTCCGTTGAGATCCCCGGTGGCAGCCGCCTGACCCAGACCGCGCGGTTCCAGCCCCGGGGGCTGGGTGGCCTCCTCTACTGGATCGCGGTGTTCCCGTTCCACGCGTTCGTGTTCCGGGGGGTGCTCGAAGGCATCCGGCGCCAGGCCCGGGTGCTGGAGGAGGAGGAGCGGAGCCGTTCTCTGGCGGACGGCAAACGGTCGGCCGAGGTGCCGGGCCCGGAGAGCTCCGACGGCGCGGTTGGATGATCGCTTGAGCCCTCGCGCAGGCTGCTAATCTCCTGGCGTCATGGAGACCAGCAGAGCGCGTCGACTCTCCGGGCTGGTAGCCGCCGGCCTGATCCTGATCACCCAGTCCGCGTGTGCGCCGGAGGAAGCGGCCACCGATCCGGCTTCGGCCGCGCGGGCGGAGCTCGCGTCCCGGGTCACCATCTACCGGGACGCCTGGGGCGTGCCCCATGTCCACGGCGAGACCGACCCGGCCGCCGCCTTCGGGCTCTCCTACGCCCAGGCCGAGGACAACTTCCGGCAGATCGAGGACAACTTCGCCCGCGCCATCGGGCGGGCCTCGGAGATCTACGGCGAGGAGACCCTGCGGGACGACTGGGTGAACCGCGCCCTCGGGGTCGAGGCCCTCGCCCGCCGGGAGTACGAGGGGGCCGACGAGCGGCTGCGCGCTCTCCTCGACGGCTACGCCGCCGGCCTCGAGCACTACGTGGCGAGCCACCCCGAGGTCCGGTCGGAGGGCGGGCCCCATGTGCTCGAGCGCTTCGAGCCCTGGTACCCGCTGGCCCTCATTCGCTACCTCTACTACCAGCGGGGGTTCCTGAGGGCGGCCGGCCTCGCCGCCCCTGAGATCGAGGCGGAGATGGCCGAGTCTGCGGCGGGCGGCCCGGGCGGAGAAATGGACGGTGCCTCCGCGGTGCTCGGAGGCGCCCCTACCGCCGTGCCGGAGCTTCCCCGGAGCGAGCAGGGCTCGAACTCCTGGGCGGTCACGGCAGCCCGGAGCGCGACTGGTAACCCGCTTCTGCTGATCAACCCCCACCTGCCCTTCTTCGGCCCCTCCCAGGTCTACGAGGGTCACGTCTCGAGCGACGAGGGCTGGAACATGAGCGGCTACACCCGGCTCGGCTTCCCGCTCCCCTACGTCGGGTTCAACGAGCACCTGGCCTGGGCGAGCACCGACAACGCGGCCGACCTGGTCGACCTTTACGCCGAGCGCTTCGACGACCCGGGCGACGCCACGAAGTACCGCTACGGCGAGGGTCACCGCCCGGCGGTTGTGTGGACCGACGAGATCCGCGTGGCCGGGGAGGGTGGGACGGAGCTCCGGCGCTTCACCTTCCGCGCGACCCACCACGGACCGGTGGTCGCCCGGCGCGACGGCCGGCCGCTCGCGGTGCACATGGCGAAGCTCGAGGAGCCGGGGTGGCTCGACCAGTGGTACGCCATGACCCGCGCCACGAACCTCGCCGAGTTCCGGGACGCCGTCGGGCGTCTCGACATGCTCTTCGGCAACTACCTCTACGCCGACCGGGACGGTCACATCTTCTACGCCTACAACGCGGCCGTGCCCCGCCGCTCGGAGGGGTTCGACTGGTCGGCGCCGGTCGACGGCAGCGACCCGGCCACCGAGTGGCAGGGCTACCACCCCATGGTGGAGATCCCCCAGGTGCTCGACCCGCCCACCGGCTGGCTCCAGAACTGCAACGGCACGCCGTTCCTCGCCACCGCCGAAGGCTCCGGCGCCAACCCGGACCCGGCCGCGTTCCCCGCGTACATGGTGCCGGAAGGGGACAACGCCCGGAGCCGCAACGCCCGGCGCATCCTGTCGGCGGAGGAGACGCTCACTTTCGACCGGTGGATCGAGCTCTCCTACGACACGCTCTCGTTGACGGCGGCGGATGAGGTCCCCGGACTCGTCGCCACCTGGGAGCGCCTCCGCGGAGCCGACCCGGAACGCGCGGCGGCGGTGGCCGAGCCGGTCTCCTTGCTCCGGGACTGGGACCGGGTGAGCACCGTCGATTCGGAGGCCACGACGCTCTTCGTCTACTGGTTCGAGACCCGCTGGCGCCTGGGGCCCGCCGAGGAGGGCGGCGGGGATCCCTGGCTCGACATCCGTGCCCTGGAGGAGGCGATGGCGCACCTGGAGGAGAGGTGGGGGACCTGGCGGGTGGCCTGGGGCGAGGTGAACCGCCTTCAGCGGGTCGCCTCGGGCGGCGAGGGCTTCGACGACGACGCCCCCAGCTTCGCGAGTGCAGGCGTCCCGAGCTGGGCCGGCGCGGTCTTCACCATGTGGTCGGGTGAGGTGGACGGCGAGCGGCGCCGTTACGGTGTGGGAGGGAACTCCTACGTGGCGGTCGTCGAGCTCGGTCCGAAGGTCGAGGCCCGTTCGCTCCTGGTCTTCGGCGCGAGCGCCGACTCCGCGTCCCCCCACCACCTGGACCAGGCGGACCGCTACCTGCACGGCGAGTACAAGCCGGCCTGGCTCACCCTGGAGGACGTGCAGGCGAACGCCGAGCGCTCGTACCGGCCGGGGGAGGAGGGGGGGCGTGAGTGAAAGGGCCCACGGTGCCGGGGCGCCGCTCAGCGTTCTCCGGCTGGAGGACCGGGACGACGGTCGGGGGAGCGCGTTCCACCTGCCGGACGAGGCGTTGCGTTGGCTGGGTGGGGTGGCGGAGATGCACCTGGTGACGATCCGCTCGGGGGCGATCCGGGGGAATCATGTGCATCTGAGGCGGCGGGAGGTGATCGTGGTGCGGTCCGAGGGTCCGTGGGAACTGGCGTGGCGGGCGGCGGGCGAAGAGGGCGAGGTGGGTGGGGAGGTGGAGCGGCGGCGGTTCGAGGAGGCCCAGGGGGTGTTGTTGTGTGTCGAGGCAGGGGTGCCCCACGCGCTGAAGAACCTCGGCGACCGGGAGCTGGTGGTGGCGTCATGCTCGAACGGGCGGTTCGATCCGGGGGAGCCGGATACGGAGCGGGTGGAGTTGCTGGGGTGACTGGATCGAGGGAGTCGTAGGGTGCGCTTCAGCGCACCAGGCCGTGACCTGCCCTGGTCCGGGTCCGGTGTCGCCCGTCGTGGACGTTGTGGTGTGGCTGCCGGGGGGTAGTGGGTACCTGTTTGGGTGTGGAGCTGAAGAGTCCCTTCCGGTCCACTCCGGTTTCTCGACGATGCACCGGAGCTGCCCTCCGAGAATGAAGCGGCCGGCGCCCCTGCCGGCCGGAGTGCGAGCGAAGCGAGCGGCCCTCTTGAGGCCAATCCTGCAGGGGGAGGACGCCTGCCTACTGGGGACCACGGCGGGCCATGGAAAGGAACGGCCGGCACAGGTCCGGCCGCTTCACACGCTGACGACCTCCCCACGACTCAGCCGACACCGAACCGCCTCGAGGCCCGGATTCACGTCAGCATCGACCTTCCGGCGGGACCGACCGTGGGTTTGGAGGGCGATCTAGATCTACTCACCCTCACTCATCAGCGCCATCAGGGTCCCTTCCGAGTCGCGGAAGAACGCCATCCAGAGCTCGTGCGTGTCAGTCCGGTGGACCACGTGGGGCGCGCCTTCGAAGTGGACGCCCCGGTCGGTGAGCGTGGCGGCGGCTTGGCGGGCGTCCTGGACCCGGTAGTAGAGGATCGAGGCGGCACCGGGGTCGCTTCCTTCGGGGAGCGAGAGCATGAGCCGCACGCCGGAGCAGTCGAAGAAGGCCATGCCCGGGGCGCTGAAGAGGTGGGGCATGCCGAGGGTGTCGCGGTAGAAGGCGGTGGCGCGGTCGACGTCCTGGACGGTGATGGCGATCTGGCCGATCCGGTCGAGGCCGAAGTCGGTGTCCTGGGGGTTGGGGGTGTCGGTCATGGTGGGTCTCCGGGGTGGAGCCGTGGGTCGCGGCTCGGGTTCGATCTGGGTCTGTCGCCCGGCGACGACCGATTGACGTGACCGGCTCGCCGTGCAACAATTTAGCTTGGCTAACGAAATTATAGGCGATCGGAGGAGAAATGCAAGGGCGGGGGGAACCAGGGGGTGGCGAGGTTGGTCGGACGGGCGCGGAGCGGATCGCGGACCGGCTGCACTCGGCGGCGATTCATCTGTTGCGTCGGTTGCGTCAGGAGGACGAGGCGTCGGGCCTGACGGCGCCTCGGCTGTCGGCGCTGTCGGTGATCGTCTTCGGCGGGCCGTTGACGCTGGGAGAGCTGGCGGACGCGGAGCAGGTCAGGCCGCCGACGATCTCGCGCCTGGTGCAGGGGCTGGAGGCGGAGGGGTTGGTGGAGCGGCTACGAGATCCGGAGGACCGCCGGGTGCAGCGGGTGCGGGCGACGGCGGCGGGGCGGAGGTTACTGGAGGAGGGCAGAGCGCGGCGGGTGGCGGCCCTGGCGGCCGAGGTGGGCGCCCTGCCCCGGCAGGAGCGGGAGCTCCTGGCCGAGGCGGCGGAGCTCTTGGAGCGGCTGGCCCTGCCGCCGGAGCATCCTCGGCGGGAGGGGTGAGGTTGGGAAGGCCGCGCCCTGGCGGGCGCACTCGGCCGGCAGGGACGCCGGCCGCTTCGATCAGGGATTCCCGAGGGGAACCGGTTCTTCAGAGGGAGTGTTCTGGGGCTTCGATTGTGGACAGCAGGTCGGAAGCCCGATCTCCAGATGAAGTCAGCTGTAGGGTGAGGTCGTGCTGGGGGAGGGTGAAGTGGGGATGCCTCAGGATAGACCGACGGCGCAGTGGAGCGTCGTCGACATCTCGCAGGAGGTCATCCCCATGATGAAGCGGCCGGCGCCCCTGCCGGCCGAGTGCGAGCGAAGCGAGCGGCCTTCCTCGGCCTTCCCCGGGCATGACCTGTACGAACGTCGTACGATCTGTACGTTTAGTGGCTCGGGCTGTTCAATCTTCCGATGGGCTGGCAACTTCCCGGCCGGCGTTCTGTGCCGCAATCCCTATGAGCTGTACGAATAGCGCACAGGCTGTGCAGCAAGGGGCACTGAGCTGTTCATCCGCCGCACGGGCCGGCAACGCCCCCCAACGCCCCTCACCGTCCCTCACCGCCCGTCACCCGGCCCGGGCCACTCGCGGGTCAGCCACCGCTTCCGGTACTCCCCGAGATCCGGCGCCTCCACGTTCTCCAGCTCCGGCCCGTACACCCCCATCCCGCGGAACGGCAACGGCAGGCTCCCCCGGTCCACCGCGTACGTGTTCTTGTCGAAATCCTTGTCCCAGCCGTGGCTCTCCAGGAACAACGTCCGCTCCCAGCCAGCGGGCGGCGGCGGCAGCTCCGACGCGTCGAACAGCAGCGCCATCTCGTCCCCTGCCCCCAACACCACCGACCGGTCATCCGCCTGCGCCAGAAGCTCCCGCACGTCGCCGTAGCGCGTGTACGGTCCCGGAATCGGCTCCCACGGCGAGCGGGTGCTGACGGCTGCGTACTCGAACTCGTGCGGCCCGTTCGGAGCCCGCCGAAGCGGCGCCGAGAACCCCCGGTAGCGGAGCTCCGCCTGCACCGGCGCCAACCGCCCCGCGACCCGCGGCACCCCGTCCGCCGGCGCCCGGCTCCAGGCGATCCGGTCCCAGGAGATCCACTGACCGGTGACGATCCGCAACCGGCGCGCCCCCGGCGGCAGCGGCGGCGTGTCCACCACCATCGTTTTCGTCTTGCCCGCCGGGTGGCCCATGTTCGGCATCAGCACCCGCCAGCCCTCCGCCGTCTCCACCTCCAGCCGCGGCGGCCGGGGCTCCTTGCCCTGGCGCTGGGCGAGCGCCAGGTTGAGGCTCGCGTCGGTGGGGAAGATCCAGCCGTCGAGGAGCAGGCGGACCGGAGCGCCTTCAGTTGCTCCTTCGCGGACCGCCTCCGGCCCCAGGTCGAAGGTCAGGCTCCAGGGCTCCGCCGCCACGCCCTGGAACGCGCTCCGCACGTAGCCGTCCGCGTAGACGTGATCCCGCGCGCGCACCCGGTCGGTCACGTTCCGGCCCCGACCGTCGGTCGCCGCCACCACCGGGTGCACTTGCCGGGCGGCGAGGATCAGGTCCTCTGCCGGCGGCGCCTCGCCGGGGACGATCTTGAGGTTCGACGCCACCTCCGTGTCCGCCGGGTGGTCGACCACCCAGAGCCGGACGTGATCGAAGTACGCCGCCTCCCAGAGCTCCTCGGTGATCCGCAGGTCGTAGACCCCGGGCCGGCCGGGCAGGCTCCGGGCTCCGGCGACCTCCACCAACTCGTCCGGGTCGGACGGGAGGTACACCCCGGGAGCCACCGGCAGCCCGACGGGCGCGTTCCAGAGCAGGTCGGTGACGAACTCGATCCCCCGGCCCTCCGCTTTGTCCGTCTCGGGGCCCGTGTCGCCGCCGGTATAGGTGCCGCCGGTATAGGTGTAGAGGAACGGGCAGCTCCCCTTGAGCACCTGCTCCTCGACGATCGCCTGCTCGCCGGCAACGTGGACCCGGTTCTGCGGCACGCCGTTGGTCCAGACCACGCGCACCGCGTCGGCCTCGCCGAGGCGGCCGAGGCCGAAGTGGCTCACCCGGCCGTCGTGCTCCCGGTACTGGTGCGCCGAGCCGGCGAACACCTCGACCGTGGCGCCGATGCCGTTGACGTTGTTCTTGCCGTTGCCCTGCTGCAAGCCCTTGAGCCGCACCGCCAGCCAGCCGTTCTTGTTGCCGCCCTCGTTGGTCAGCCGGTGGAGGCCCTCGGGGCCGGCCACCAGCAGGTCGAGGTCGCCGTCGCCGTCCAGGTCGGCGCCGTCCACTGCCGCGGCGGCGGCCGGAGCGCCCTCGATCTCGAGCGCGCGGAAGGCGACCGTCCCGGAGGGGGCTTCCACCTGGCCGAAGACCGCGACACCGGTCGGTCCGGCGGCGGCCAGGTCGAGGCGTCCGTCGTTGTCGAGGTCGAGGGCGGTCACGTCGCGGAAGGCGCCGGAGCGGGGCAGGCCGTCGGCCGCCAGGCGGATGAGCTTGCCGCCCTGGTCCCCGAGCCGGTTCGCGAAGACCGCCAACCCGGCCCCCGCGGTCACCAGCTCCGGCCTCCCGTCGTTGTCCAAGTCGGCCGCGACCACCGCGACGGCGCCGGGGGCGTCGCCCAGGCCCGCCTCGGCCGTGCGGTCGGCGAACAGGCCCTGGCGCAGGTTGTCGAGCCAGACCAGGCCGAAGCCGCCGGCCAGGACCAGGTCCACGTCGCTGTCCACGTCCAGGTCGACCGCCACGGCGTCGTGGACCGCGGGCGCCTTGACCCCGCTACCGGCCGCCAGGGCGGGGAAGACCCGGTCGCCGACCGACTCGAGCGGCCCCTGGAGGTTGTTGCGGTAGAGCTGGGCGCCACCCTTCCCGGCGGCACCCGCGAGCACCAGGTCCAGGTCCCCTTCGATGTCGTAGTCGAGGACGGTGGCGGCTTCGCCGGCGGCTCCGGCAAGACCACTCTCCTCGCCGCCGACCGCCGTGAAAACCGTCTTGCCCTCCTGGAGCGTGCCGTTCCAGAAGGCGCTCGCGCCGGCGCTGTAGGCGAGCAGGTCGAGGCCGCCGTCGTTGTAGAGATCGAACGCCCCGAGCCCGGTCGCCCCGGTCGTGCCGGGGGCGGCGAGAAGCGTCGGCGCAGTGTCCGGGGCCGCGCCGGAGAGGCGGATCTCGATCGCCGGCTCCTCTCTCTTGACGATGCGCGCCACGTCGGCGGTGCCGTCGCCGTCGAAGTCCGCGACCGCCAGGGCCCGGCCGCTGGTCGGAACCTCCGACAGCCTCTCGGTGGTGAAGGTCACCGGCAGCGGGTCGCCGAACTCCATCGGCGGCGGCGCGGTGGCGAACCGGCGCATGGGCACCGCCTGGATGCCGGTGGAGAGCTCCCGCAGGCTCTCTCGGTACATCGGCGTCACCTTGAGCACGTTCTCGAGGCGGGCGGCCGGCACCCGGGCGGCCTGGCTCGGCGGCTCTCCGGTCTCGAGGGCGTCGAGCACCCCCTGGAGAGCCGTCTCGGCGATCGGCGGCGCCTGCCACAGGAGCTCCCGCAGCCGCAGGTAGACCTGACTCGCGCCAGGCCGGTCGTCGTCCTGCACAGACCGCTTGCCCTCCTCGACCAGCACGACGAAGTTCTCCGGCCGCAGAGCGACCAGCAGCTTCAAGGCGTTGCCGGCGACCTCGTCCTGCCCGAGGGCGATCGCCTGGCGGTAGAGAGTGTAGAGAAGATCCGGCTGGTCCGGAGCCGCCTCGGTCGCCTTCCGGTAGGCGTCCAGGGCCTCCTCGGCACGCCCCTCCCAGTCGAGGATCGCGCCGCGGATGCCGAGCACGTGGCCGCGGATCGAGCCGTCGTCGTTCTTCGGAATGCGCTTCTCCGCCTCGTCGAGCGCGGCCAGCGCCTCGGCGGTCTTCTGCTGGCGCAGACGCGCGACCGCCAGGTTGGCCCAGGGCATGGGGTCGTCGGCCATCAGGCCGGTGAGCTCCAGGTAGGCCTTCTCGGCCTCGGCCGGCGTCTCGTTCTCGAGCGCGGCGAAGCCGACGGTGTGGAGCTCCACGGCCCGCGCCCAGCGCTCGGGGAGCTGCTCGGCCGCGGCGGCTCCGGCGGCCGAGCTCTTCGGGGCACAGTAGACGGTCAGGAGCAGGACGGCGGGGGCGAGGACGGCGGCGACTCGAGCGACTCGGATGGGGGTCATGGCACCGATTCTAGCCGTCCTCTACCGGCCGCCGGAGCCCGGGCCGAGGGCCCGGAGCAGGGCGAGGAAGATCACCGCGCCCAGGATCGCGATCGCCATGCTCCGGAGATCGAAGCTCTGGACGCCGCCGAAGCCGAGGCGGGTGGAGATCATGCCGCCGATCACGGCGCCCACGATGCCGATGACGGTGGTGACGACGCAGCCGCCGGGGTTATTGCCCGGCAGGATCATCTTGGCGATGACGCCGGCGATGAGGCCGAGCACGATCCAGGACAGAATTCCCATGGTTGCTTCCTCCGTGGTTGACGTTCGCCCCTTACAATTCCACACCA
>Ga0210123_1001350_pt1 | contig 12583 bp, 12 predicted proteins | sample Muzzi_PWB_D2_FD_185535 | JGI IMG/M metagenome (GOLD analysis project Ga0210123, IMG submission 185535) | Wetland microbial communities from San Francisco Bay, California, USA, that impact long-term carbon sequestration - Muzzi_PWB_D2 (SPAdes) | ecosystem: Environmental > Aquatic > Marine >... | reverse complement strand
AGCTGGTTAGAAAGAACTGGCGCGCCGCCATGTTGAGCACCTCGGTATGCTTAATCCTGATTTCCTCGGTTTCCCGGATGGAAAGCCCACCACCCAGAGAGATGATCGGACTGAATTTGCGGCGCTCCCCAAGATGATTGGATACATAGGTGGCGGTTTTTGCGTCCGGCACCCGCATGAATAGCTTGGTGTTGCAGTTGTCGAGAATGGTATTGGCCCGGTCCATCCCGATTTCGGCGTACAGCTGACTGATCGATTGGCAATAGCCATGGATATAGAGTCCGGCTCCGCCGGCCTTGGCAAACAGATCCTCGATCCCGTGATAAAGTGTCGATTGTGCTTCATCCATATGGAGCACCAGGGGAGGTGAGATAACCTTGCCGCAGGAATATCTGCGCCCGACAAAGGCCTGGATCATCGATACGATGACCTTGCCGGCAGTATAGGCAGCCCGTTTAGTGAGAAGCGCCCCCAACTGCACTACAAGGATAACCCCACGGTTGGCTTCAAGCCGATCAATAAACCGGTTTTCGTCGGCATTGCCGATGATCTTGCCGACATTCCCGGAAGTCAGCTCGGTCAGGGCCACCCGCAGAGAACTTGCCACCTTGGAATAATAATCCGCAGGCGTGGAGAGGATTTTCTGGATATCCATGGAAAGCTGTTGTGTCTCAGGTGTGCCTATGTAATCGATCTTTTCTTTGAGTTTCTCCAGATCCTGATGACTGATATGGTTTTTGATATCATTGAGATTAAACGAGGGTCTTACGCCAGCCACCCCGGCCAGCACGATAAGTGCCTGAACTACCACCAGGGCGACCTCGTAGGCGACACCGAAAAAATAGGGCTCCCGTCCCACTGCAACGCCGGCGGTAATATGGGCCACCAGTTCCTCGATCATGTAGTAAGAAGAAAGCGGGTCGAGAATGGCGCTGTACTCTGGGAAGACCGAGGTGATCAGCATCAGGTCATTCAGCCTGTTTGTTTTTATGGCCAGTTGGACGATTTTCGAGAACAACTCGATATCTCCCTTGGGGTCGATGGCGACAATCGAGTAGCCCTTGCGTATATCCTGTTCAATGATATTTTCCATGGTCCTGGTCTTGCCGACTCTGGTGGTACCAAAGCACCAGAAATGGCCCTTGCGAAAGCTGTCCGGATAACCCAGAGAGATTATCTTGTCCGGATGATCCAGGTGGATGCCGGTTCCCAGATGGGTCCATGGTTCCGCTTTTTTCTTTTTCAGGATTGAGATCAATATCGGCACCCTTTCGCAGTCTTGATAACCTTGACCTGGATATGTTCGTTCAGTTCTTGCGATACGGCCTGGATGGCTTTCTTGGGCAGGAAGATATTGGATTCGATAAAGCTCTTGTGGCCGACATACCGGTTCAGACAACGGATTTGGGTATTTCCGTCCGGCAAGTCACTTAGAAGTAAATTCTCCACCAGGGTTTTGGATACCCGGTCCACGGTCACTTTGACCCGTGGAGTGTTGTGCAACAATACCGGGTCGACTCTTCGCAGGTGAAAGGCCCGACGCTCACCAACCGACAATCTGTTCCGTTCATGCAGACCGATATGATTGCTCTGGCAAGTGGCGATAATCGTTGTACCGCTTTCAATCTCGATCTCGACCAACAAAACGCCATCTTCCTTCTTTCCGATAATCTCCCCCCACCGCATTTCCCGCTCGTTTCGTTTATAGCACGCCACCTCTTTAAGACAGGATGCTTTGCTCAGGTTGCGATCAAGGATCCGTCTGATAGTATTCCAGCCCCGCATGGTGGCCAAATCTATCGGCGTTTGTTTCACTGCCCCGCGCGCCTGGTGATAGCCGAGGGCGATCAACTGGTCTTCGCTGAACATGACAACTGTTTCCAGACCATGCCATTTGGAGAGAATCTGGGAAAATGACTTTTCGATCTCCGTCATCACCTCACCTCTGGTCAAGCCGTATCGATCGACAAATGAATTGACGATTTCGTTGTATTGGGTGTTCATCCGCTGTCTTTCCCGCTATTCTTGTGAAATTTGCGTTTCTATCTCCTCTTTTCAGAGGGTGGAAAGGTTTGGTGATGATTTTCTGCAGGCCTCGAGGTCTGGGTAGTAGGTTTTCCACTGTAAATTTTCAACTGAGAGGAAACACCGTCGGGTAATTTCTACGTTGATGCTCTGAATTATTTTCTCAGATGCCGGAAGGCGGGGTGAAGTGAAGAGCGAGGTTACCTGGATCGTAAAGCAGAGAGGGCGATCTTGTAATAGAAATTAGGGAGATGGTTTTTCGACAGCCAAAGAATACTTGACGATTATGAGAGTTATCGGGGCTCCGGGAAGCACAGAACAAAAAACGGCAGTGCTGAAACTGGGATACTTGCTCAGTTTAGATCTAATATAGAGGTATTGACTACCGCCCTGATCAGGCAAAATAGTTATGTTGACTTTGAAATCTGAGTGGGTGGAAGCCTTTATGTCAAACGATTCTACCCTCTCACAAAAATTTTGTAAGCCCTTTGGATGGCACAAATTCAAATAGAATCGCTATTGTACAAGGGCAAATTCGCTTAAGCATTGGTCAAATGCAAATCGTTCCCCAGATGTGTTTATTAGCGCTGCAGAACTGCTCTCGTTGAACGCAACGCGGCCGCTGTCGAAAACGTCAGCACTCACCAGAAGAATTCTCCCACCACTCAAGGTTTCGACCCTGTAGGAATCGTTGCGGCGCTGCTGCCTGCTTGTGACATCGGAGAACATGAAGTGAGCTTTGTCGAATCCGTCTAACAAACAGTCCGCAAATGCTTGCACATTAGCTGGTGCAATCCTGGCTTCTTTCAGAAGCGAAAAGGCTCCCGCATCATTTCTTGTAGGTCCCGCACAACTTGAGAAGAAAAGAGTAATGAGGACTAACGAGAGCAGCTGTCTCGCCCTCTGTAAGTAATGATCATTGTAATGCTTCATGTGGCATCCTTGTTCAATAAAAACGAGTCTCATTTTATCCAGTCAACGTTTCCATATATAGGAGAAATCTTGACTATTGAAAATCAAAGATTCAGTAGTAGCAGAAGTCAGTACCGCCATTCAAAATGGAGCAATTATCTCAATTGATTTCATGGAACAGTCTCCGACGTACCCAAGGTGGGAGATGGTTGAGTGGTACACCAATCCGCACACGATATTCATACTATCTTGCACACTGCCTGACAATCATTTTGGAGTGACCAGCAGAGATAGTGTGGGGGGATTTTTTATTGGCCCTTGGGTCAAGATCAACAGGAGATATCTGGACTCCGACCGCTATCTAGGGTTTAACGTAGCTATATGGATTTTCTTAAATAAATCTGTACCATTTTTAAAAATCAGTCTGAAAGATCTACTTGGCATAAAACATCACATAAATGCCAAGTATAAAAAGAACAAATAAAAGGGAGCCCATTATTCCGAGAATATAAATGACTATAATACGAGATAAAATGATGTACCAACGAGGAGCTAATTTGTATGCCTCTGTCATGCCTCGTTTTTTCCCGCTGTTAGGGGAACTCAGGACCCTCATAAACATTACAGTCCTTATGGTGGAAAAGGGTATTCCTGTAAATAATGCACATTCACCAGCTTTAAAATAGGGTGGCTTAAAATATTTATCCAATATAGCTTTAGGCATTAAGAGGTGCATGATGCCAACAAAAATTGGTGTTAGCCCTGCACCAACAATGAGGCCAAAATAGATATAGAACATATATGGTATAACGACATCATTGAGTAAGGACATATCTATTAATGGCATATTCGATCTACTCCTGCTCCTGACACAAAATCGACCCCACCTCCCAAAGTATTATAACCAAATCTAGCTACTTTTCCCGCTCCATAGGCAACAGCAGCACTACCTACTGCTAATACCAAAGCGGTACCCCAGCCTATAGGGTTTGAAACCAGAAAGACACCAACTACATAGCCGCCCAATACTCCAAATGCTGTGCTTGCAATAGTCTCTACAAGAATTTCATTTTTCTCTTGTCTATTGGTAGTACGAGCTATCTGCATGCAAGAAGTTGTTAGACCTACACCTACAAGGGCAACACCACCTACTTTGGACACCTTGGACAATGTATTAATTTTATTTGCATAATGGGAGATATGGGCCGTTGCCGGTATACCGCCGGCCCTTGCAATACGCACACTTTGGAAAGTGGTTTTATTGCCGAACAACAATTTTTCCATAGGGCCAATGTTCTTCTTTAATTGAGTCAAAGAGCGTGCACGGCGATAGTCATATTGCCCTTTGGTAATATTTCCTGATTTGAATTCTGCGTATAGATCAGCTACTTCGGTGATTAATTGGCGGTTTCCCGGACTCATCAGATAACCCGTTGCGCCCAATCCAACACCGCCGGGTATTGTGAGGAGATTTGAGTTTTGTTCAAGCCAAGATAGTGCCCAAAAACTTTCAACATCGTAATCTGCAACCTTAGAAGTAATAAACGGCTCCGAAACATTAGGTTGTTGTATGGTTGAGCTATGAATCGTAGGTTCCTCTTTGGGATATAGGCTAATAATCGCAGGTTTATCTTTGGTAGAATGTATTCTTGGGCCAAGAACCGTAAGTTCCTCTTTGGTATGGACCTTTGGCTGAACTTGAGGCAGTACACTAATACGCAGTATGTTTCCCGCGAATATGAGGTTTGGGTTCTTTATTTGAGGGTTCAATGCCATTATGTGAGCAACAGCTTCATTATAACGCGCATCGCGCGAAGTATAGCCATACATTTTAAACACGATGGACGATAAAGTATCGCCACCTTTAACTCGGTACTCAAACATATCCATAAATGTAAACCTCTTATTTAATTAAGTGCAAAAATGCAACCGAATTTACCAGTAAACCTAGAATCAGGAGTCAAACCAGAGCAAGTCTCCCTTTGGTTTTTCTAGTGGCTCCAAAGTAAAGATATTTCCAATCGATCATAACCTAAAGGAGTGGTGTCCGATAGGGATTTTTGACTGACAATTTAGTGGGAGGGGTGAGAAACAAATGTTCCAAGGTTCAACACGTAAGGTGTGATGGTCCACTTCGAAGTAGATTTGCAAGGGTGGTTTCGAACCACTTTCAGTGATTGCGCCAACGAAATGCGCTATGGAATCCTGAATTTTAGGCTATTCCTGAGTTTTCTCGGTGGATGTCAAGAACTGTGAAAGAATCCGCTATTTACTGAACATGGCTCAATAGCAGAGTACTATCCTGATAGTCTTCTTTGACGGGCAGCAAAGCGTAGACTCTTTGCAGTGCATCTAAGTCCTTGATCGGAGACTTGATCAGGGACTGTAACCGAAATGGTTCCTTGCACAAATTACAGCTTGGATTTCCAGTCACCAATCTCCTGACATAAATAAAATCTAAAAACCTTCCAATCGATTTATTCGACAAAACAAGTTTTATGCGGCAATCTGCCGCATATGTGTTAAAGTTGAAATTGGAGTCATTGTACCATTTTTTACAAGGAGGTTGCCATGACCACAACAGCACGTGAACGTATCGAGATGCGCGTGAGTCCGGAGGTTAAGAACCTGGCTGAGAGAGCTTCGGCAGCAATGGGTTGTGCTTCACTCACCGAATTTGTAACCCGGTTGATTCGAGAGCATGCGCCAGCCATTCTAGCGCAACAAAAGACGATAGAATTGACCAATGCTCAGTTTGACAGCTTTTTGGCCGTCTGCAACGATAACACTTTGAAACCGAGTAAGTCCCTATTGAAAGCCGCAAAACGTCTGGACCGTGAGGGATATTGATTGGCATTACAACCGGGTTTTATTGATCTCGACTATACTCACCAGGATGTACGTCGGTTCCGGTGCGGGAAAACGGAGATGGACACATTTCTGATTCGGTATGCTTTAAAGAATGCGGAACTTGGCATCAGTAAGACATGGGTTCTCCTTGACCAGGACAAGGGAGGAAAGAAAAAATTTCCTGTAGCCGCCTATTATACCTTGGCGGTGGCGACGGTCACCCGCGAAACACTGCCAGGTGACCGTACAGAGCTACCAGCCTACCCCATGCCGGTTACCCTGCTTGCTCGCCTTGCGGTTTCTAAAAATTATCAAAAAAGGGGACTTGGGGCAAAGACGCTGGTTACTGCCCTTCGTCAGGCTGTAATCCTTAAAGAAAAAGGGCTGCCTTCTATCGGTGTGGTCCTCGATATCCTGGATGATGACGCCCTGAAATTTTATAATCGGTTTGATATGTTCCACGCATTTTCGGATAATCCGATGCGGTTGTTTGTTCCGATGCATGTGGTTGAGCAGCTTTGAACCTCTGACATGAAAATGCACCTGGAAAGTAATTTTCGCTTGCATTTTTCGCTGTCAGGCATAATATAACTGCATTATTCCATCTCATTATCAATGAGATACCCCTCTCCAGGGTTTAGCTGAACACAATTCTTGTGTTCTTGAATATCAGGTAACAAGCCACTATCAGGCACAGTTTAACCGCGAAGACGGACTTCTTAGCTTGTACTGAGTGGCTCTTTCCAACGATCAATTTCATGCTGTATCGCGGGTAAGCCGAAGTTTGCTTTATTTATACGAACTACCTGGCTTTTTCTGCGATATCAAAACAAAATCGTCTCCATCAACCCCACAACCAGGGAGTGAAACTTATACTCCCTCCAGGGGACGTGTTGTTTCTCTCCCACATCTACCAGGAGGAAACAACAATGGCAGACAAACAGCTTTTTCAAAAAGTAAGTGAGATCAACGAACAGCTCCGCGCTTTTGGCCGGGAGGCTGTGCAGGAGATCAAGATGATGAAAGACGGGGAGGTTATTGGCCAGGTTCGATATGGCTATAAACCACAGTACGTTTTTGACACGGTCAACAATGTGCTGCTCCCGGAAAACTGGCGGTATGAAGTGGTGAGCAAGGAAATCTTTGATGCCCAGGCGGTGATCGAAGTAAAATTGTTTATTCGGATCAACGATGAATGGCTTTGCAAAGGCTCGCAGACCGGACAGATGCAGATCATCAAGAAAAATGTCGGCGATGCTTATAAGGGCGCCATTACTGATGCTTTGCAGAAATGTTTTTCCCTGCTTTCCATAGGCAGCGATTCCTACAAAGGATTGCTTGGCAACGTTTACCATTCAGGTACTCGCCCTACAGAAAGCAAAAAGCAGTCAACCGCCAAATCACCTATTCAGCCACCAGAAAAAAAGCAACCACCAAATACCAAGAATACTGATCAACCACCTAACATAGATCTGCCTAAAATCGCCGGAATCGATTACCAGCGAAAAAACGGTATGGTCGTTGCGGTTGGCAAGGTCTACGAAAAAAGAGATTTGCTGAAATCAGCGGGCTTCAAGTGGGATAAATCGGACAAGAGTTGGTTTAAGGAAGTGGCAGTTCAGTAGTTCAGATTCATCTCACCGTGCTGTTTCCAATCCTTTCGAGGGAGTGATGTCGTTTCCCTCAACGGGATCCGTGTATCCTCCCTTGATTCATCTTGAGGAGGTCAAAATACATGGATATCAAAACCACCTTGCTGACAAGCCTGCGCAAGCTGGCCCAGCAACATACCGAAGAGACGCTTGGAGATCGCAGCGATTACCTTGGTGCATCCGAGATCGGATATTGCCCGAGAAAGGTGATCCTGGAGAAAATCAATCCCTCCGAGCACGACCTGACATCGCTGCTCTATTTCGAGCGGGGACACATGGCCGAGGATATCATTGCCAGGGTTTTTACCGCTGCCGGCTTCACTAATTTCGAGCAACAGGTGGAAATTCTGCTGGCCGGTGATATCCCCATCAAAACCCATATCGACTTCGTTTTCACCTCGGCAATCCATAAGATCAAATCCGTCCTGGAAGTGAAGAGCACAAGTAAAATCCCTGACGATCCATATGGTTCCTGGGAATCGCAGCTCTATCTTCAGATGGGTGCCTTAGCCGAAAAATTCCCTGATTATACCATCAGAGGCGCAGTAATCGCTCTCGATCTTGCCAATGGCGAGGTGGAATTTTTCAACGGTTATAGCCCGCAGGATTCCTTATTCACAGGACTACAGAAAAAGGCCGAAGCAATTTGGTCGAACTATCAGGCAATGCGCAAAGGCAACGAGGTTGAACTTGTTACAGAGCCGGATCAGCTCTGCGGATATTGCAACCATCTGACCAGCTGTCCACGTTTTGCGGCTGAAGAAGTCCCGCATCTGGCAGCTATTGTCGATGAATTACAGCAACTGCAAAAGGCCGAGCAGCAACTGAAAGACAAAATCGCTCCCTGCAAGCAAAAGATTTTGGCAATTGTGCAGCAAAGGGGTCCGATAAAATCAGCCGGTTGCGTTCTGAAAAAGGCGACACGAAGCAGAAAACATCTCGTTATGAACCGTCTTGAATCATTTTTAGCAGATCATGGCTGTTCCATAAACGAATTCCAGGAAGATCGACCTTTCTCCTTTCTGGAGATCAAAAAGGCCAAGCCCCGCTAAAGGGGATAAGTACCTTCACAAAAATCATTCCTGAAAAACAAGAAATGATTTTTTAAGGAACTAAGCCGCTTAGGCAAAAGCAAAACAAGTCCCAACCCGGGGAAAGCATTTTCCCATGGTGGGAATCTGCTTTTCTCCAGAACTGTTCACAATCATTTTCAAGCAAAGGAGAACAACATGAACAAAGCAATGATAATCGGCAACGTCGGCAATGACCCCGAACTGCATTACACCAAGAATACTGCAGCTCCGGTGACAACTTTTTCCGTCGCCACCACCGAAAGGTGGAAAGACGAGGAAGGCAACAAGCAGGAGCATACCGAATGGCATCGCGTGGTTGCCTGGGGTGGACTCGCCGTAGTCTGTGGCGAACATCTCCATAAAGGCGACAAGATCCATATCGAAGGAAAACTGAATACTCGGAAATGGGAAGATCGGGACGGCAATATCCGCTATACCACCGAAATCATCGCCAGGGAAATGGAGATGCTTGGTGGCAAGAAGGATGCCGGCAACTATGCACCGAACACCGAGGGTGAAGAACCGCCCCTGCCGGAAGACGTGCCTTTCTAACCGATTAACCAGAACGACAAATCACTCAAACAGCAATCCCGGCAGCATCAGTATTATCCTGAAATCTCAGGGCCGGGATTTCTCTTCCTTTTAGGAGACACAACGATGGCAAGACTTGCATCCCAGGCAAAGGCCGGCTTTTATCCGACTCCGGATACGGTCTCTGACCTGCTGCAAACAAAAATGACATGTGAAGATGGTGCCAGGCTGCTCGATCCATGCTGCGGTAAAGGCAAAACCCTTGCCCGGCTGGCGAAGCAGGCAACAGGTGTTACCACCTATGGCATCGAACTCGACCACCAGAGGGCGCAACAGGCCAGAACAAGACTGACCAAAGTGTTGTGGGGCGATGCACTGACGGAAATGAAGATTTCTCCCCACGCCTTTGGCCTGTTGTACCTGAACCCGCCTTATGATCTTGCGGCAGACCCGGATGGTAAATCGCAACGACTGGAAGCCCAGTTTCTGCGGCGCTATCTCGGCATCTTGCAGCAGGGTGGCTATCTGGTCCTGGTCATTCCCTATTACATTCTTGGACACTGTGCCAAAGCCCTGGCCAGGTATTTTACCATCCAGGTGCTTGGTTTTCCGGCACAGGAGTTCCAGGCTTTCAAACAATGTGTGGTGGTCGGCAAAAAGCAGCTGCTGGTCCAGCAAGACGAAGCGAGGGCAACTCAGGCCTTGCTCGAAGAGCTGGCAGCAATGGCGCCGGAAGAGTTTCTCGAGGCCGTACCGCCTCTTGAAGCTATGACATCCATTGTCATACCGGCACCGGCAAAACCGCTTACCACCTTCTACACCAACAAGACCGATCCTCTGGAAGCAATTCCCCTGGTGCGCAAAGCAGGCGTACTGCAAGGGGTTCTGGAGGAACTGTCACCAAGGAAGAATCATCAAATCCGACCATTAACCCCGCTCGAAAACGGCCATCTGGCTCTTATGCTGGCTGGCGGCTATATGAACGGGGCGATAGAACAAAATGGCCGGAAGCTGGTTATCAAAGGTGTGGTACATAAGTCCGAGAAAATTATCAGTGTGCAGGAAAACGACTCGGGTGAAGGCTCCATCACCACCAGGGACCAGTACCACCCAACCGTAAAGGTTATCGATATGCAGACGGCCGAGCTGATCACCGTTCAGTAAGAAACGATCGGCCGACAACCCATGAACAGGGGAGAGTTCCCCGCATGGGGTAGCTCTCCCATTTTTATAAGGAGGGACAAAGCATGATCGACCACTACCTCACCGTGCAATGCGCTGGTTTTATCACCTATTGTGATGCCCTTATCGCCAGAACATCTAGCGATGAACTCCAGGCCTGTTTCGTCAGCCTGGTCGGCACCCCGGCGCACATCAAGGCATCGACAGCCATTTTATTTGGCGGCGAAACCTGCCGGATCTCGGACCATGAACAACCGGCCCTCGGATTTGGCTTGCTGGGCACTGTACGCAGTTGTCGCACCCGAAAGATCGGTGAAACGGTCAATAAGGTGCTGGTAAGTTCCGACTATTTCCCGGACAGCTGCAGCTCTGCTGCAAAGTCCGCAGTAGTTTTCGGACCGGACCTGCTCACTGTGCAGGAACGGGCCTTTCTGCGGCTCGATGCAGCTACCACCATTCCCCTGAAACCTCAGTGGCAGTCGTGGCTATGGGATGAAGTTCTGCAGCCGGAAAAACTCTACTCTTTTGGCGGCAATGAGCTGCATGAGGCCTACCTCATCAGCTGGTCGGAGGACGATATCCTCCAGGACCAGGTGCTGCAGGGCATAACCCGGCAATATCTCATCTAACACCAACAATCAATCCATCAGGGGAGGCTGCAATTATCCCCTGGGGGGAGAATTGTTCGCCTTCCTTTCTTTTCCAACATGGAAGGAGAACAATGGAAACAACCACGATCACACCTGTGCGGGCGGCGCCGGAAGTTTCTCATGCCCCTGACCAGGTCAAAACAAAAACCATCAAGCTGGCCGATTTTCTGGACACCTGGGGCGACAGCCTGAAAAGCCAGGTTATCCGGAACATGAACCCGGTCTATTCGCCTAAAGCGGAAGATGATTGGGACATAGAAGCCAGAAACAAACTCACCCAGCTGGTGCGGGCGCCGTTTGCATCGCAAACCAGGCGGGGAATTTTTCCCGTGGCCAGGGCTTTTTTCAAGGAAGACCATAAGGCCGCTTTTATGGTGGGCGAGATGGGTACCGGTAAGACCTTTATGGGTCTGGCAGTGGCACATCTTATTCCGCAACCGGCCAAGAGAATCCTTATCCAATGCCCGGGGCACCTGGTCAAGAAATGGATCAGGGAGGCAATGCAGACCATTCCCGGTTGTACCTGCTTCAACCTGAACGATCAGAGCATGGCGCAGCTCATCGCCCATAAGCTCGATCCAACGGGACCGATCGGCACCGAGATATGGATTCTCGGCAAGGAGCGGGCCAAGCTCCATTTTCAACGAAAACACCAGACCATCAAGGTTCGCGGTATCGCCTGCTGCCCCGAATGTGGCAAGCCGGTCGACTTTTCCGATACCGACAAGGCGCCAACCTGTGAACACTGCAAGGCCAGAATGTGGTCGGCGGACGGTAACAAGGTTCGGCGCTATGCCAAGGCCGAGTTCATCAAGAGGTTTTTCCCGAAGAACTTCTTCGACCTGTTGATTCTGGACGAGGTCCACGAACTAAAAGGCGGCGGTACTGCCCAGGGCCAGGCGATGAGTTGTTTGATCGCCTGTTCAAACAAGGTGCTGGCACTCACCGGCACATTAATGGGCGGCTACGCCAAGGATCTTTTTTATCTGCTCTGGCGGATGTTCCCGGGCAAGATGAGGACGGCCGGTTTCGAGTATGGCCGAACTCTGGGCTTTGCCGAGCGCTATGGCGTGGTGCAACGCACCTATGACAGTAAGGATATTGCCATAAGTCTCAACGTCGCCAGTATCGGCCGTAAGATCGGCAGATCGCGGATAAAGGAGGCACCGGGTATTTCCCCGCTGCTGCTCCCTGATCTGCTGCTTGAACGTTCGGTCTTTGTCCGGCTGGCGGATATCAGCGAATCGCTGCCGGACTATGATGAAATCATCGTGCCGGTATCGATGGAAGATGAACAACAGCGGCCGGAATATGACCAGTTGTCGGACAGCCTGATCACTGCAACCAAGCAGGCCCTGGCCCGTGGCGATATGCGGCTGTTGGGCAAGATGCTCCAGGCTCTTTTGGCCTATCCGGATGGATGCCGGGTCGAGGAGCAGGTTACCATCGACCGAAACGGCATCCAGGAAGTGGTCGGCAGTGCCCAGGCCTTGGACATCGATCTTCTGCCCAAGGAAGAGCGGCTGCTGGAGATTCTGGCCGCCGAAAAGAAGCAGGGCAGGAAGGTGGCAATCTTCCTGGAGCATACCGGGACGAGAGACCTGCTGCCCATCTTGCAACAAAAGCTCGACGAAAACGGTTTTTCACCCCTGGTGTTACGCAGCCAGGCGGTAAAGCCTGTGAACAGGGAAGAGTGGTTGAAAGAGCA
>Ga0210123_1001347_pt1 | contig 12600 bp, 9 predicted proteins | sample Muzzi_PWB_D2_FD_185535 | JGI IMG/M metagenome (GOLD analysis project Ga0210123, IMG submission 185535) | Wetland microbial communities from San Francisco Bay, California, USA, that impact long-term carbon sequestration - Muzzi_PWB_D2 (SPAdes) | ecosystem: Environmental > Aquatic > Marine >... | reverse complement strand
ACCTGGGCTCTCCGTAGGGCGCCAGCCCCATCACCTTGTATTCGCCAAAGTTGATCTTGAAACCCAGGTAGTACGTGAACGCCGAGTAGAGGAGCCCGACGGAGTCCGGCCAGTGGAGCTCCTGGAGGAGCTCCAGGTCGTTCCCACTCCCGCGTCCGATGGCGGTGGTCGCCCATTCTCCGACACCATCCATCGTCAAGATTGCCGCCTCGCGGAAAGGAGACGGGAAGAAGGCACTCGCTGCATGGGACTCGTGGTGCTCCGCATAGAAGATGTCACCCTCGAAGTCGAGTTCCCCCCGAAGTTGACGGTCCATGAAGAGCTTTTCCTTGATCCATAGAGGCCCGGCCATCAGGAATGAGCGAAGCCCCCGAGGGGCCACGCCGAGATAGCTCTCCAGGATCCGCTCGAATTTGAGCAGTGGCTTGTCGTAGAAGCCGATGTAGTCGAGTTCGTCGGCCCTGAGCCCGGCCCGCCCGAGACAGAAGTCCACGGAGTTGCGGGGGAACGAGGCGTCCCCCTTACGCCGTGTAAAACGCTCTTCCTGGGCCGCGGCGACGATCTCCCCTCCACGGAGCAGGCACGCAGCGCTGTCGTGGTAGAATGCCGAAATCCCGAGGATGTAGGGTTGGACGCTTTCCATGTGCGGTATCGAGGGGGTCGGCCCCAGATCGTTCGGAAGTGGTGGCCGGTACACCGGCACTGGTCTGTCGCCGGGAGGATCCGTCAGGGACGTCGGCTGCTCCACCTGCGCCGGAGAAGTCGTTGCGACTGCGATCTGCGATCTGCCACCTTGATGATCGCGAGCAAGACGACGACACGTCAACAATTTCCCTCCGGACTCGCGGCACGGAGACAGGTCTTCCGCCTCGACAACCTTGGCCAAGTGATGGGCCGGCACCCTAGACTCCAGGTATGGACAGACTCTCGAACACCCGCGCACCCGGGCAACGGAGCTTTCGCGAAGGACTGGGGAAGCTCGCCCTTCTCGTGACTTCAGTCGCCTTTGGACTGGTCGTCGCCGAGACAGCGATCCGCGTCGCGCTTCCGCCACACAATCTCGTTGAGCGACGCACTGCAGACCTGGTGGGCTTGCTGAGGGCGGATACCCTCGCAGACTTCCGTTACACGTCGAACTTCGAGGGCCGCCACCGGAGCGAGGACTTCGAAGTGACGGTCCTCACCGATGAGAGGGGGTTCCGAGTCCCGAAGGCGTACGAACCTTCCGCCGAGGGCCTACGTATCCTGGCGGTGGGCAATTCCCTGACGTTCGGCTGGGGCGTGGAGGGGGAAGAGGCCTGGCCTGCCGCCCTAGAGGTCGAGCTGGAGTCCCGTAAAGGATCTCCCGTGACCGTGGCGAACGCGGGCGTCGCATCCTACAACGTGGACCAGATGGACGCCCTCCTGCACGAGACGCTCGATCAGGTGGACCCCGACCTCGTTGTGCTCGGCGTGTACACGAATGGCCTGAGTCGCCTGCAGAACCCGTTTCAACTCTTCAGTGGGAGCACCGTGCGTGCCAACGAGCTTCCGCGGCTACGCACCCACCCGGACGGGTACATGCGCTCGCCACTCGCAAGTCCCACCGGGGTCGCCCTCGACCTCTGGCTATCGAGCCATTTCACAGTCGGAGCGCTAGCACTGGAGGCGGTCGCCTCAGCGAAGGCTTCGCTCTTCCGACCGCCTGCGGAAACCGAGAACTCACCCAATGGGCGTGCGGGGCGCCTCATGCCGGTACTGGGAACCCAGAAGGTAAGGGAGACCCTCGAATGGCTCGACGGACAGGGCGTGGAGGGCGTGGTGATGCTCCTGGTTACACAGGACGAGCACGGGCGGATAACTGAGAACCAGCGCGAATGGGCCGCCATCGTAGAAGACGGGCTCCGGGCGGCCGGAAGAACCCACATATTCAGCACGGTTCCGTTCGTGACGCCGGGCGCCAACCGCTTCGAGCACGATCAGCACTGGCTCCCGCACACACACGCCGCCGTAGCGAGCGCGCTTGCCGATTCCATCGTAGCCTGGAATCTCGACCAGCCGCGCTGAGTCGCCCCGGCCTACCCGACGGCCACCCCACCCCCGGTCTGGACCCGCCACAGCGCCGCGTAGAGCCCCCCGAGGCCGAGAAGCTCGTCGTGCGTGCCCAACTCCACGATTCGACCGCGCTCGAGCACACAGATCCGATCGGCACTCCGCACGGTGGAGAGGCGGTGTGCGATCGCGAGCGTCGTGCGGCCGCGTGTAATCTGCTCGAGCGAGCGTTGGATCGCGGCCTCGGTCTCGTTGTCCACGGCGCTCGTGGCTTCGTCCAGGATCAGGACCCGCGGATCCTTGAGGATGGCACGGGCAATCGCGATCCGCTGTCGCTGCCCACCGGAGAGCTTCTGGCCACGCTCCCCCACGATGGTGTCATACCCATGGGGCAGACGCTGGACGAAATCGTGGGCCTCGGCCAGGCTCGCCGCCCGCTCGACTTGTTCGTCCGTTTTGTCCCAGCTCCCGTAGACGATGTTTTCGCGTACGGTCCCATGGAAGAGGAAGACATCTTGGCTCACCAGGGCCGTCGTCCCGCGCAGATCGGCCAACCGGATGTCGTCGATCGGGATTCCATCCAGGGTGATGCTCCCGTCGCTCACCGCGTAAAGCCTGAGAAGGAGCTTCACCAGCGTGCTCTTGCCCGAGCCGGTCGACCCCACGATTCCGAGCGTCTCGCCCGCCGGAATCGAAAGCGATACGTCGCGGAGCACCGGCCCACCTTCGGCGTAGGCGAAGGTCAGGTTCTCGATCGCGATGGCGCCTCGGACCTCCGTCGACGCGAGGGGTCGCCCGCCGTCTCGAATCTGGAAGGGTGTGTCGAGGAGGGACATCACGCGGGTCGTCGAGGCCATGGCGCGCTGATACTGATCCAACGTCTCCCCCAGCCGGGTGAGGGGCCAAAGGAGCCGCTGGGTGAGGAAGACCAGGACGCTGTAGGTGCCAACCGAGAGTGTGCCCTCGACGGCCTCCATTCCCCCGTACAGCAAGGTGGCGGTAAAGCCGAACAGGATCACCACGCGGATCAGGGGGACGAAGGCGGCGCTCACCCGGATGGCCCGCCGATTCGCCTCGCGGTAGGCCGCGCTCTCCCGCTCCACCTGGCCGGTCTCGAACAGCTCGGCCGTATACGCCTTGATGGTCGTGATCCCACCCAGGTTGTTCGCGAGCCGGGCGTTCAGGTAGCCCACCCGTTCCCGAACCTCCGCGTAGTACGGCATGAGAAGTCGCTGGAAACGAATCGACCCCCACACGACCAAGGGCATCGGGAGAATGGCCATCCACGAGACCGACGGGGCGAGCAGGATGAACGCGCCGCCGATCACGACGACCGTCGTCGTCACCTGCAGAAGCTCGTTCGCCCCGATGTCGAGGAAGCGTTCGAGCTGGTTGATGTCGTCGCTCAGCACGGACATGAGTGCGCCCGTGCTCCGCTCTTCGTAGTACGCCAGCTCGAGGTCCTGAAGATGCCGGTAGGCGTCCACGCGGAGCTCGTGCTGGACCGTCTGCGCGAGGTTCCGCCAGAGAATCCCGTACGCGTACTGGAAGACGGATTCGAGGAGCCAAACCACCAGGGTGATTCCCGAAAGGAGCAGGAGCTGCCCCCAGACATCCACGACGCCGAAGCCGGCCAGGAACGAGTCCTCGCCCTGCACGATCACGTCGACCGCGGCACCGATCAGAACCGGCGGCCCGAGGTCGAAGATCTTGTTCAGGACCGAGCAGAACGACGCCAGCCAGATACGCCTACGGTGGGGAGCAGCGTAGCTCAGCAACCGAGCGAGAGGGTGCTTTTCGGCGGGCACGGGAGATGGGGATGCGGGGCGATGGGCCTCCTGCGAAGCCCGTCAATCTATCCGGCACTCACACGGTCAGAAAGCGACGGTCCGTCACACCTCCCCGGGTACAGCCGTCCGCCGGATGATTCACCTCGAGCCCTACACCTCCCGAATCCAGACGATGGACGTCGGCTCCCTGCGGCCCTCGCGCCTCGGTGGCGCAAACGTCCCTTCGACTCGGTTGTACCGGGCGTAGTTCGGGATGGCGAGCATCGGGGAACCATCCGCGAAGGTCCCCTGAATTACCATGACGCCGCCCAGGAAGTCCTCCCTCCATTCGGTGGTCAGCGGCGAATCCGCGGGGAGCACCTTGTCGATGTCCTGGTCCTCTTGCTCGATGTTGAAGATCAGCGGGCCGTACTTGAGCGCGATCCGTCCCCGGTCGGCCTCGACCCGCTCGTCGGCCCGGACGCGCTGGACCCGAAGCGGGACCTCGAGCTCGATCCGATCTCCGGCCTGCCAGGTCCGCGTCAACACCGCGTAGCCGTTCTCGATGGTCGGCTGGACAGCGGAGCCGTTCACCGCCAACGAGGTGATCCCGTTCGCCTCTGGCGTCACAGCGTAGATCTCGCTCACGCCCCGGTTCGGCACGCGAATCCGTATGCTGAACTCTCGGCTCTCCTCCGGATTCACCGTGATCGCAACCTTCCCCTCCCAGGGATACTCCGTCTCCTGGACCACCTCGACATCGGTCCCCAGGATACCCTGCACGGTTACGGTGCTGCCCACGAACAGGTTCACGTATAGCCCGTCGCTCCCCTTCGCGTACATCCAGGTGGGCAGCATCAGGATCGTTCGGGGGATGTTGCCCACACAGCACGGGACTCGGTGCCACTGGTAGCGCGCCACGTCGGCGTCCAGTGGATTGTCGTAGTAGTAGTGCGTGGCCTCGAGGTCGGTCGAGCCCAGAAGCGCGTTGTACAGCGTCTCCTCGAGCACGTCGGCGTACTGGGCGTCCTTGTAGATGCGGTTCATCTTCGTGTGGAAGAAGAAGGCGCCGCAGCTGGAGCACGACTCGCAGTACGAATCGTTGGGAAGCGCGTACTCGGGACCGAAGCCCTCGAAGGTCTCGCCGCTCCCGATGCCCCCGGTGAGGTAGAGCTTCTTATGGACCATGTTCAGCCAGAGCGACCGGACGGCGCTCTGGTAGTCGATGTCCCGGGTTTCGATCGCGACATCACTCATCGCGGAATACTGGTAGGCGGCCCGCACCGCGTGTCCGACCGCCTCGTACTGCTCGGAAGAGGGGAAGTGGCTCTGGTCGAATTTGATCCCGTCGCGGCGGCAATCGAGGAGGAACCGGGCCAATTGGATATACGCGTCCCCCTGGCCTCCTCCCTCCTGTTCGTTCACGAAGTGCCCGAAGCGGACCAGCGCCTGCTCCATCTCCTGGTGTCCGTCCCACCACTCCTGTTTCGGAGGGGGCCCGATATGCTCCACCCACAGATCCGCCAGCCTCTTCGCGGCATCGTATAGGCGGCGGTCCTCTCCTCCGGTGAGCATGAAGTGGTTGATGGCTGACTCGATGAAGTATCCGGCTACGTACCCCTCGTGGTCCGCCCGACCTTCGGGGGTCCACCGACCGGGCCAGTCCTCCCTGTCCTCCTCGGTCCTCAGGGTGTAGGCCGTGTGCAGATACCCATCGGGCTCCTGCGCGGCCAGGATCGTGGGGATCCAGTCGTCGAGCGTCTCCCGCATTCTCGCCTGAGCCGCCCGGATCTCCTGGTCCCCCCGGGCATCGTACATGAGGGCGAGACACATCGACTCGACGGTCTGGTGGACCCACGCGTTCGCGAAGATGCGGCCCCGGTGCTCGCCGTGAGGCTCACCCCGGAGTGCCTTCCCCGCCTCGATGAAGTTGTAGATCCCGCCCTCGCCGATCTCTACGTCTTCCTGCTCGATCGTGTCGATCAGGTGGGGAATCCAGTTGACGATGAGGGCCCTGACCTTCTGCCCCCAGAGCCGGTTGTCGATGTGATACTCGGTGGTGAACACCGGGTCCAGGGGATCGACCGGAGGCGGAGGTTCGACCGTCAAGTCGAAGGTGGAGGTGACTTGCTCCTCCCCGTTGTCGGCGACCATCTGCAGCGTGTGGGCCCCCGGCGCGGTGACGGTGGCCGTGGTCCGAAGCGCACGCGCATCCTCGAAGAGGACTTCCCCCGGCCCCGACACCCTACTCCAGGTCACGACCGGATCCGGGCCAGCATTGGCCGGCTCGGGGTCGGGGGGCTGCCGTGGCTCGGCGCTCCAGGGCGGGTTCATGTACCCGGCCCACGCGTTCAGGTAGGTCTTCCCTCCCTCGATGACGACCCGGTCCGGTCCCGCCTCGACGACCAGCGGAGCCACACCACTGCCGAGGGCATTGCCGCCTCCCTCCGCACATGCGTTCAGGAACGGCGGTGCGATCACGGTCACCGCAGCCGCCTTCCCCATGGTCTCGAGGAGCTCTCGTCGGCTGATGTTCGTATGGGACGATTCGTCGGACATGGCTCAGTCGAGTCCCCGATACCCGAAATTGCGGAACACCACCTCCCCCTCACCCGCCGCGTAGAGGGAGACGCTCCTGGCTCCCGACACGCTGGTCGAGTTGGCGAACGGGGTCCACTGCTCCCCGTCGGCGCTGTAGTAACACGTCACGTCGCCACGGTCGTTGCGGATTCGGACGAAGATCCGGTCTTCGGTCCATGGAAGGGCGTTCGGCACCCTGGGCCAAAAGGCAAAGGCCTCACCGCGCCGCAGCCCGGCCGTGGCTCCGTCTTCCCCTCCCAACATGAGGCCGCCTTCGGCCGTCCCCGGGACCTCCACCTCCACCTCCACCTCGTAGGCGTGATTGACCGGCATCACGCTCAGAGCGGTCGCAGTGCCGGGCGAGTCCCCTCGAGCGGCCATCACCAGTCGGCCGTCTCCGGGCCGAAAGGCCTCGGCCGGATCGATCTGGCGACCGTACGTCCATTGGATCCCTACCTCGGAATCGGCAAAGTCGTCTGACAGGGGCATGCCGTGGCCCACGTTCCGGCCCCCCGGCATGGGTAAAAGATCGGTCGCGGAATAGCCGGGAACGATCCGTGGCCAGCCGTCCCCGGTCCACTCGACGGGCAACAAGAGGCTTTGCTTCCCGAGGAATGTGAAGTCCTTCTCGTACCCGGTATAGAGGAACCACCACTGCCCGGCGACGTCGTCGATGAGGGTGCCGTGGCCCTGTCGCCACCACGTCTCGTCGTGACTCCCGGTATGGACGAGGGGGTTGTACGGCGAATTCTCCCAGGGGCCCTCCACCGACCTGGACCTCGCCACGACCGACATATGCGCCGTGGAGGGACCTGACGTGCCGCCCTCGGCGCTCGCCATGTAGTAGTACCCATCGCGGTACGTGAGCTTGGGCGCTTCGAGGCAGTGGCATTCCACGGCCCAGTGGTCGGGATAGTCCCAACCGTCGTAGATCTGCCGGATATCGCCGACCGTGCTTAATCCGTCCGCCGTCAACTGAACCATGATCCCCTTGTTGAAATAGAGGTATCGGTTCCCCTGCGGATCGGTGATGTGGCCAGGATCGAACAGGCCGTAGACCCCGATGTCGATGGGATCACTCCAGGGGCCGGCCGGATCGTCCGCCCAGAGGACCACGTTCTTGAACGACCGGTCTCCCGTGCTCTTGCTCGTAGCCCCCAGCAGGCTCACCTGGGCACCGGTGAGAGACGCGTTCTCGGGATTCAGCCGGCTGCGGTCGTTCTGCGTCGTGTAGATGTAGTACCGACCACCATGGTAGGTGATGTCCGACGCCCACGTACCGCCGTCCCACGTCTCCAGAGCTCGGGTCAGGGGGCGCCAGTTCACCAGGTCGCGGGAGTGCCAGACGAGCTCGTCGGGCCATCCGCCACCAGCCAGCATGTAGTAGTCTTCTCCAACCCGGACGACCGAGTTGTCACTACCGGGCCCAACCAGGACGGGATTCCGGAAGTAGCCGTTGCCTTGATCGGCGTGGGGGATCCCTTCGAGGCGTGCCTGGGCGGCACGACGGGCTTCCTGCGGAGAAAGCTGTTGGGCGGGGGCCCCGGTGGCTTCGACCAGCAAAGCCGCCATGGAGGCGAGCAGCATGAAGGCGATTCTCATCGGCGGACTCCTCCGTCCGGGCACACCGTGGAGTGTGCCACTCGAGACTATCGCACTACCATGCCCTCTCCGGCTTCAGTATCGCAGGTCGGGGATCGGCCCCGCAACGTCCCGAGGTCAGGAACGGCGCTCCACCTCCGACGGACGGCCGCCATCACGGGCGGAGCGGTACAGCGCCTCGATCACCCGCATGTTGGCCGTGGCATCCGCCACGGGGTAGCGAACCGTCCGACCCAGCAAAGCCGCGTCCCCGAAGTGCTCCACCATGTGCCGGTATTCGTCGTCCATCGGCACGATGATGTTCGTGTCGCCATTGCTCCCCCTCCGCTCGTGAACCACCGTTTCGGCGGACCCCGGGCGGAACGCCCACGGCACCCTCAGGCTGCCTTCGGTTCCCGCCACACCGAGGAACTGACGGACGGGCGTCGTGAAGGAGCAGTCGAACTGGGCGAGCAAGCCGTCCTCGAACCGAAGGGTGCCCACCATGTCCTCGTCGACACCCTCCGCACTCCACCGTGCGAACGCCTGTGCCTCGACGGGCTCCTTCCCGGCGACCGTCCGGCTCGCGTTCACGCAGTAGCAGCCGACGTCCATGAGCGCGCCACCCCCGAGCTCCGGACGCATCCGAATGTTGGTCTTCCGGTCTTTGAGGAGGAAGCCGAAGGAGCTCCGGATCATCCGCAACTTGCCCACCGCACCACTCCTCACGAGTTCAAGGACACGCTCGGTCCTGGGGTGGAAGCGGTACATGAAGCCCTCCATGAGGGTCACATCCTGGTCCCGGGAGGCGGCCTCCATTTCTTGGCACTCGGATGAGCTCAGTCCGAGCGGCTTTTCGCAGAGGACATGCTTGCCCCGGCGAACCGCCTCCAATGTCCAGGAGCGGTGCTCGCTGTTCGGGAGGGGGATGTACACCGCGTCGATTTCGGGGTCTTCCAGGAGTGCCTCGTACGTCCCGTGCGAATCTGGAATATGCCAACGCTCGGCGAACTCGCGCGCCCGACCCTCGTCCCGGCTCGCCACGGCCCTCAACTCGCCGTTTCGGGAGGCGCGGATGGCCGGAATCAGGGCCTCGTACGCGATCTTGGCAGTGCCGAGGATGCCCCACCGGAGGTGTCGATCGATCTCCGTGTCGCTCTCAGACTTCTCCATCGGGTCTCTCCCTGCTCGGTGGGTGTGCTGGGCGCAGACGCAAGCGGCCGAACGCCGCGCGGAGCATGGGGTGGGACGCAGCGGGTCGCAACTGCGGCCAATGAGCCATCGGCGATCCTGTTCCGGCTCACGACGGCGTCTCCCGGGACGGGTGGCCCTGGTAGACCGCGTCGAGTGCCGCCGCCAACTCGTCCTGTCGAGTCCGCAGCTCGGACACGAGTTCGCGTTGAGATCGCAAACGCATGAAGCTGAGGACATCGTCGCGCGCGCCGCGCCACCTCTCGCGCACCCGAAGACCGAGCATTCCTAGCGTGGGCAACCCGACGAGGGCCCCGGCAAAGGCCGGCAAACCCCAGCCGATACCGGCACCGATCGCCAAGAGAAGCACCCACACCGTATAGATCGGGATCCCGACCAGGAGCTTGTAGGTGGCGCGCTGGTCCACCGCTGGACGGAGGGCCCCGGCGACACGCCCGGTGACGCTGAACGGGACCCAGAAGAAGACGAGTCCCGCGACGGCGACCACGAACGCTGGCACGGACAGGACCGCCATGCGACGGGCGCTCCACCTGAGCGCTGCGACGGCTCGGGTGTCCCGTCCCAGATCCTGGGGAGCGAGCCCCAGGCTCCTGAGCCGTTCGGAGTGACGTCGCACGTCACCCACCAGGCGTTGGTGGTCCGGGTCGGATCCTGCCCGCACGGACCGCAGCATCTCCGCGGTCACCCCGAGCCTGCCGATCCGCTCCAGGTGACTCGGACGCTCGGGACGCGCCTCCTCCCACACATCCAGCGCGCATCCGACCAGGGGTGCGTCCTCCCACGCCTCCAGGTTGACGGTGAGCGCCCGCATCGCGCGTTCGATTCGCGCGGTCAGCTCATGAACGGCGTCCGCATCGCCAACGTCCCGGCCGACGAGGTCGTCCCAGGCTACGGGCCGGCCCACGCTCACCTGTGCCTGAGAGCGAAAGACATCCTTGGCTCTGAAGACGAGACCGACCGGAATGATGGGAAGCGCGCGCCGGCTTGCTTGGGCAAACCCGAGTGCGATACGTGCCGCACCGGTCTTGAGCGGCGTGAGCGAAGGCTCGCTGTGGCTGATGCCCTCAGGAAAGACGGCCACGGCGGCGCCCTCGGCCAAGGCCGAGTGGACCGCTCGGAACATCTCCTGATTGCGCGAGACCAGGTCTGGATCGTCCGTCCGGCGGTAAACCGGAATCGCTCCGGAGCCCCGAACCAGCCACCCCACCTTCCGGTCCGTGAAAAGCGGCGCCTTGGCCAGGAAATGAATACGCCGACCGGCCGCGGCGATCACGAGCACCGGGTCGAAGAGCGAGTTGGGATGGTTGGCGACGAGGAGCGCGGGACCGGACGAAGGGACCGAAGCACCGACGTAGGTGAGTCGGTAGTAGACCCGTGCGACGACGCGCGAAAAGATCGAGAAGAAGGGCAGCAGCCACACAGGCCGTGCGCCTCCTACGGGAAGTTGGGGTTCGGCCCCATGGACACGAGCAGCACCAGGCGGTCGGCTCCCCGGTTCACGACACCGTGCAGCTCGTCCGGTGCCGTCCATGCGAGTCCACCCGGGCCCAAGACCCGAGTCTCTTCCCCGACCGTGAACGTGCCCTCGCCCTCGATCACGTAGTAGAACTTGGTGGCGCCCGGGTGCTTGTGGACCGCCTGCTCCTGTGTCGGCTCGAGACAGTAGATGTCACAGAACATCTGGCGTGTCTCGAACAGGTTCAGCTTCTCCAGCTTGTCCGCGGAGAAGGCACGCCTGAGCCAGGTTTCCTCGAATCCCATGACCGAGTCTACAGCCCGGACGTCTGGATGGCACCTCCATTCTCACCCAGAGGGCCCGTAGATTGACCCCGCAGGTCGCGACTCCGACTCCGATCCGAACGATGCCCCAACCCAGGAGCACCACGATGCCCTTCAGGACCGCGCTCTCCATTGCGTTCGTGCTTGGCCTCGCCGGAGCCTCACCTGCCGCCGCACAACCGGCGGCGAGCCAACACGGCACCGTTTCCCAGACGATCAACACGACCGTGGTGACGGTGGAGTACGACCGTCCCAGCACCCGGGGACGCGTCCTCTTCGGGGACGAGGGGATCGTCGTGTACGATGCGCTTTGGACGCCTGGAGCCAACCGCGCCACGATCCTCGAGCTGAGCCGGGATGCACGCGTCGCGGGAGTGGACGTTCCGGCCGGTCGCTACAGCGTGTGGACGATCCCTCGGGACGGAGAGTGGACGCTTATCCTGAACCGGACCTGGGACACCCACCACGCCATCTACCCGGGAGACGCCGACGACGTCCTGCGCGTCGAGCTCCCGACGAAAAGAGGGTCGCACCTGGAAGCGCTCGGGTACTACTTCCCCGAGGTCGGGGCGTACGAGGCCACTCTACGGATGCACTGGGGGGAGTGGATGCTGGAGATTCCGATCGAGGTGAGCCAGGACTGAGATCGGAGAGGGTTACGACCCTCCCGAGCCCGTCCCCGTCACCTGTAGACTCTCCACCATGACGGCACTCGGGCGAACCGCGAGCGTGAAGCTCAGACCCTCGGTCTCGAGGGCGATCCGGATGTGTCCGAGGGTCCGCAGGGAGACCCTCACGCCCTCGACAGGGCGACCCTGGAGAGCCTCGAGGGCTTTGTTGACACCCTGCAGGCTCTTCTGGAGGGCCTTTCCAGAGGGGGTCCTTCGGAAGAGATCCGTGAGGACCTTCTCGCCCTCCGCCAGGTACCGGCGCCGCGCACGGCCGCTCTCGAGCGAGATCGCCACCACCCGCTCGAGAAGCGGCACGAGCTCGGCCGGAATGACGCCCTCCGCGGCGGACGCGGTGAGGGCGTCATAGGCCCGTTTCCGCTCGGGCGACGACACCGGTCCCATCTCGCCCATCTCCAGCCCGATCAGCTCGGCCTCCGCCGCTTCGAGCTCGATGGGCTCCGGCGGCGCCGGATCGTCCTCCGCGATCTCCGTCGCGGCTCTGCCCGGGTCGGCGGGGTGGGGGCCGACGCCGGTGGGAAGGACCGGTAGCTCCGAAGTCCGTCGACTCACCGATGGGCTCCCACCCCGTTGCCGATCGGAGTCGAGCCGTTCCGGCTCGGCTTGGACCCGTTCTTCGAGGGCTGCACCTCGTCCGCGTCACCGTGGGCTTCGGCAAGGATCATCTCCGCCTCGTGTTCGAAGTTGCCGGTTTCGATGGGGCAGTGGATTCCGCATTCCTTCGGCGCGTCCTCCTCCCACCACCACCGCCCCGCACGGCTGTCCTCACCGATCTGGATCGGCCGGGTGCAAGGCTCGCATCCGATGCTCGTGTAGCCCTTCGCATAGAGCGGATGGATCGGGACGTCGTTGTCCTCCAGGTACTCCCAGACCTCCTCCTCCGCCCAGTCGGCGAGGGGGTTCAGCTTGACGATTCCCCCGTGATCGTGATCGAGCTCGACCTTCCGGATCGCCGCGCG
>Ga0210123_1001346_pt1 | contig 12605 bp, 13 predicted proteins | sample Muzzi_PWB_D2_FD_185535 | JGI IMG/M metagenome (GOLD analysis project Ga0210123, IMG submission 185535) | Wetland microbial communities from San Francisco Bay, California, USA, that impact long-term carbon sequestration - Muzzi_PWB_D2 (SPAdes) | ecosystem: Environmental > Aquatic > Marine >... | reverse complement strand
GCTGTGCGGCGAGGCGAGGACGAGCGGCAGGGACTGCTGGGCCGGCGCCAGGATCTCATGGCCGCCGGCCTCGGGCTCGCCGGCGGGGAGATGCTCCGGTTGGATCGGCATCGACAGCGCGTCCATGACCCTCCGTGTTTAAGCGAACCGGCGGCGCCTGTCACCGTCCTTCTGCGGCCCCTACCGGGCCCTGCGCGAGGGCCCGGCGGCCCGGCCCGGAGAGGGCCGGTTCGGGGTCCGATTTCGGACTTCCGGGGCGCGCGTTAAGGACTGTTTAGCCAAACGGATCGTAGGGTATAGTGATCTCAAAGGGGGCGAAGCCGGTCCGCTCGGGCGCGGCCATAGACGGAGACCATGGCGCACATCCTGCTCGCGGAAGACGACGACAGCATGCGCGAATTCCTGGCCAAGGCGCTGCGCCGGGCCGGACACGAGGTGCTGCCAACCGGCGACGGGCTGGACGCGCTCGGCTATCTCGGCGACCGCAAGTTCGACATGCTGCTGGCCGACGTGGTGATGCCGGGCCTGGACGGGATCGAGCTGGCCCGCCGGGCGACCAAGAAGCAGCCCGGCATCAAGGTCATGTTCATCACCGGCTTCGCGGCGGTCGCGCTGCGCGCCCGGGAGCAGAGCCCGCGCGACGCCCGCGTGCTCTCCAAGCCGTTCCACCTGCGCGATCTGGTCGATCAGGTCGACAACATGCTGCAGGTCTGAGGCCGGCCCGAGGGACCCACCGGCGACCCGCCCGCGGCGCGCGGCAGAGGCTTGAAAAGACCCTTCGATAGTGCTAACTCGCCTGCGCCCGGCGGCACGGGCCGCCCGGGTCTCGCCGGCCGACGGCGACGGCCGATTCCTTCGCGGCCCGTGCCTTGTCCGTGCCATGCCGATGAAGGGCGCATAGCTCAGCGGGAGAGCGCTACGTTGACATCGTAGAGGTCCCTGGTTCAATCCCAGGTGCGCCCACCATTGCCGGTCTCCATTCCACGGGCCGGCCGGATGTCCGGCCGGGGTCTGCGCGGACCGGCGAGCGTCGGCGAAGCCGCCTTGGCCGGGTGCCGGCGGATCGCACCGTGCGCGTCGGCGTTCGGGACCTCCACGACACGGCGCACCATCGGCCGCCCGTCCCCGGGCGCGATTTTCAGGATTTAATTGTTGAAAATGCGAACCATTCGCAAGGAATCTCGCCTCCGTCGCGCGGGCGAAGCCCCGGCGGCGGCCGCCGCCCGGTCCGCCCGGGCCCGGCGAAGACGAGGCAACCCTCCGACGGAATTGGGAGACCGCATGACACGCCGAAGCAAACTCTGGATCGGGCTGGGCAGCGCCGTCCTGGCCGGATCGGCCGGCCCGGCGCTGGCCGGGAACCTGCAGACCACGACCGCGCTGGTCTCCGGCGCTTCCGGCGCTCCCGGCGTCCCGGCGGGCGGCCTCGCGGCCGAGCCCGTCGCGGTGCAGCTGGCGGCGAGCGAGGGCGGCGAGGGGGGCGAGGGCGGCGCGACCGCCGCGGCGCCGGCGTCGCCGGCGACCGACGACACGGCGTTCCTCACGCAGCTCGCCCTGATCCGCGGGCATCTCGACGTCGGGGTCGAGCTCTACCGCCGGGGCGCCGTCGCGGCGGCCAAGACGCACATGAAGCATCCCGAGGACGAGCTCTACGCGGACCTCGCGCCGGCCTTCGCGGCGCGCCACGTGGCGGGCTTCAAGGACTCCCTCGAGCGCCTGGCCGGCCTGGTCGAGGCGGGTGCCCCGGTGGCGCAGGTCGAAGCCGCCTATGCCGATTTGCTGCGCGCCATCGATACCGCGGCGAGTCGGGGAGCGCCCGCGGCGGCCGTCGCGACCAAGGCGGCGGTCGTCCTCGCGCTGGTGCGCAAGGCGGCCGAGGACTACGCCAAGGGCGTCAGCGACGGCCGGGTGACGGAGGCGCACGAGTACCAGGACGCGCTCGGCTTCGTGCGCAGCGCCCGCAGCATCCTGCGGTCGCTGAGCGCGGCCGAGAAGGCCAAGCACCAGGCGGTCCTCGCCGAGATCTCGGGCGATCTCGACTCGCTCGCCGTCGCCTGGCCCAGCGTCGTGCCGCCCGGCCGCGTCGACGCCGACGCGTCGCTGCTCTACGGCACGGCGGCGCGCATCGAGATCGCCTCGCTGAAGTTGCATTGAGCCTCCGCGGCGCACGCGCCCTCGGCGGCCTTCCAGCGCCGCCGGCCGGCCGCTTGAGCGGGCGGCCGGGGCTGGAGTAGAGTCCTCCGCAAAAGAACGAAGGCGGCGCACCCGGCGCCGGACAACGAAAGGGAGGACACCATGTCCAAAGCGAACCGACGGGGCGTCGCCGCTCCGCGTTTGACCCGGCGTCAGTTCATGGCGGCTTCGACGGCCGTCGCCGGCGCCGCCGCGCTCGGCTGTCCCTACGTCGCGCGCGCGGCCGATCCGCTCAAGGTCGGCGCCTACGGCGGCTACTTCAAGGACTCCTTCGACAAGCACATCTTCCCGCAGTTCACCAAGGACACCGGGATCGCCATCGAATCGGTCGCCGAGCCGACCGGCGAGGCCTGGCTGGTGCAGCTCGAGACCGCGGCGCGCGCCGGACAGGCGCCGGCCGACGTCTCGATGATCGCGCAGGTGCCGAACCTCAAGGGCATCAAGGCGGAGCTCTGGGTGCCGCTCGACGAGAGCAAGCTGCCCAACGCCGGCAACGTCCTGCCGCGCTTCGTCCAGCGCTATCCCGACGGGAGCATCTCCGGCGTCGGTGCGGTCGCCTGGTACATCACGCTGGTCTCGAACACCGACGTCTATCCCGAGGCGCCGACGAGTTGGGCGGAGCTGTGGAAGGACAGCAACCGCGACCGTCTCGGCCTCCTGGCGCTGGCGACCAATTCCTTCCTGCTCGAGATCACCGCCAAGACGCATCTCGGCGGGGTCGGCGTGCTCGACACCCAGGACGGGATCAAGAAGGCGCTCGCCAAGCTCGCCGAGGTCAAGCCGAACGTGAAGCTGTGGTACCGCGACGAGGGCCAGTTCGAGCAGGCCCTGAAGTCGGGCGAGATCCCCATGGGGCAGTATTACCACGACGTCACCGGGCTCGCGATCGCGGACGGCTTCCCGGTGCGCTCGACCTTCCCGAAGGAGGGCGGCGTGATCGACTCCGGAAGCTGGGCGGTGTCGCGCGCCTCGAAGATGGTCGAGGAGGCGCACGTCTTCATCAACTACATGTGCCAGCCCTCGATGCAGGCCCGCCTGTCGCGCAAGGTCGGTACCGCACCGACCCTGCCGCGCGACATGCTCGACCTGACCGACGCGGAGTTCGCCTCGGTCTCCAGCGAGATCGATCCCATCGTGCCGCGCTACGACATCTACGAAAAGTGGCCGGACTGGATCAACCAGCGCTGGACCGAGATGGTGACCGGCTGACGCGCCGTGCCGCGCAGCCGCAGACCCGGCCGCGGCGGGGACGCCGCCGCGCGCCGGCCGGCGGCCCGCCGCTGACATGTCGGGCCTGCGGCTAGAGGGCGTCGAGAAGCGCTTCGGCGCGATCGTCGCCGTCGGCGACGCGCACCTGCACTTCCCCGAGGGCCAGTTCTTCTGCCTGCTCGGCCCGTCGGGCTGCGGCAAGACCACGCTGCTGCGCATCGTCGCCGGCCTGATCGAACCCGACGCCGGGCGCGTCCTGCTCGACGACGACGACATCACCGACGTTCCCGCGCACCGCCGCAATTTCGGCATGGTGTTCCAGTCGCTGGCGCTCTTTCCGCACCTGACGGTCGGCGAGAACATCGCCTACGGCCTGCGCATCCGGAAGGTCGAGCGCGCGACGCGGCGCAAGCGCTGCGAGGAGCTGCTCGAGCTGGTCCGCCTGCCGGGCGTCGCCGACCGCCACGTCTCGCAGCTCTCCGGCGGCCAGCGCCAGCGTGTCGCCATGGCCCGCGCCCTGGCGCTCGAGCCCCGGCTGTTCCTGCTCGACGAGCCGCTCTCCGCGCTCGACGCCAAGCTGCGCGAGGACATGCAGGTCGAGCTGCGCCAATTGCAGCAGCGCATCGGGGTGACCACCATCCTGGTCACGCACGACCAGCGCGAGGCCATGACCATGTCCGACCGGGTCGTCGTCATGAACGAGGGCCGCGTGGCGCAGGTCGGCCCGCCGCTCGAGATCTATCGCAGCCCGGCCAACACCTTCGTCGCCGACTTCATCGGCACGAGCAACCTGCTGCCGGCCGTCGTCGCGGCGGCCGGCCGCGTGACCGTCGCCGGCGAAGCGCTCGCCGTCGCGGCGCTGCCCGACGGCCTTGGCCCCGGCGCCGAGGCGACGATCTCGGTGCGGCCGGAGAGCGTCCACGTCCTGCCGGACTCGGCCGCCGGCGAGAACCGCCTGCCGGGCCGCGTCACCTTCGTGCGCGACGTCGGCGTCAGCGTCGAGACCTACCTCGACTGCGCCGGGCACGAAGTGATCAGCATCGCCTCGCCGAAGGACCGCCCGGACGTGCGCCAGGGCGACCGCGTCCTGGTCGAGCTGCCGGCCGCCGACATCGTGGTGCTGAGCGCATGAGGGCGCCGCGCGCCTCGCGGGCCGCGCGCTATGCGCCGGCCGTCTATCCGACGATCATGCTCGGGCTGTTCTTCGTCGTGCCCTTCGCCATCATGCTGGCCGTCAGCTTCGCGCACCGGGTGCCCGGCGGCTTCTACGAGCCCGGCTTCGAGCTGGCCAACTACGCGCGATTCGTCTCCTCGTTCTTCCTCGGCACGCTCGGCTTCTCGCTCTTCGTCGCCGGGCTGACGGCGGTGATCTGCATCCTGGTCGGCTTCCCGGTGACCTATTTCATCACCCGCATGCCGCGCCGCCGCCAGGTCGTGTGGATGGTCTTCCTGCTCTCGGTGCTGTCGCTCTCCGAGGTGATCATCGGCTTCACCTGGTCGATCCTGCTATCGCGCACGGCCGGCCTGTCCAACCTGCTGGTCTGGCTCGACCTGATGGACAAGCCGGTGTCCTGGGCGCCGGGCTTCGCCGCGCTGATGTGCGGCATGTGCTATCTCGGCTTTCCCTACACCGTGCTGGTGCTGTTCCCGGCGCTGTCGCGCCTCGACCCCGAGCTGCCCGAGGCGGCGCGCACCCTCGGCGCCTCGCCGCTGCGCACCTTCTTCACGGTGATCATGCCGATCTACCGCAACGCCATCGTCGCCACGGTGATCATGATCTTCGTGTTTTCGCTCGGCGTCTATCTGCTGCCGCAGGTGCTCGGCAGGCCGCAGCACTGGACCCTCTCGGTGCTGATCACCGACCAGGCGATCTTCCAGTCGAACCTGCCCTTCGCGGCGGCCATGGCGGTCTTCCTGATGATGGTCAGTCTGGCCCTGGTCGGCGTCACCCTGCTGCTCGGCCGGGCCGAGAGGCGCGCCGCATGAGCGCCCTGCTGCGCCGCCTCTTCATGACCGTCATGGCGCTCTTTCTCGCGGCGCCGCTGGCCGTCGTCGCCGGCGTCTCGTTCAACGCGCGCAAGCAGCTGCTGTTCCCGCCCGAGGGCTTCTCCTTCCGCTGGTACGAGGAGCTGTTCACCAGCGCCGCCTGGCTGGTGCCGGTGCGCAACAGCCTGACGATCGCGCTGGTCAGCGCCCTGGTGGCGCTCTCCGTCGCGGTGCCGATCGCCTATTTCCTGTGGCGCTGGCGCCTTTTCTATGCCCGCGCGCTGTTCACCCTCGGCATCGCGCCCTTCATCCTGCCGCCGGTGATCACCGCGCTCGGCTTCCTGGTCTTCTGGGCGACCGTCGGTCTGTACGGCCGGATGGAGGCGGTCATGGTGTCGCACGGCATCTTCTTCGTCACCCTGCCGCTGGTCACCGTGTCGCTCGGGCTGGAGAGCATCGAGCCGGAGGTCGTCGAGGCGGCGCGCACCATGGGCGCCGACGGCCGCCAGGTGTTCCGCACCGTCGTCGTGCCCCTGGTGCGGCCCTACATGATCTCCGGCTACGCCTTCGCCTTCGTGCTCAGCCTGAACGAGTACATCGTCGCCTACATGGTGGCGGGCTTCACGGTCGAGACGCTGCCGATCAAGATCTTCAACAGCCTGCGCTACGGCTACACGCCGGTCATGGCCTCCGTCGCCGTGGTCTTCGTGCTGCTGGCGGCGCTGGTGTTCGGCGGCATCGCCCGCTTCGGCAACCTGCCCAAGCTGCTCGGCGCCTGGACGCCGGAGCGGTAGGAAGCGGCGAGGCTACCGGAACTTGCACTTCGTCTCGGGCGCGTCGACGCCGAGGGTGTCCATGTACTGCGACGGGTGCAGGAAGCCCTCGATCGGCGCGCGGGCGACCACGGCGGTGTCGCTGTGCAGCAGGATCGGTTGGCGCAGCTGGTGGTCCCAGCCGCGGAAGCTCATCGGCACGCCCTTGTAGCCGTCGAGCGTCAGCGCGTCGCTCAGCAGATACGCCCTGAGCACCGCCGGGTCGGTCCCCTTGGTGCGCGCGACCGCCTCGACGATGGCCTTGACCGCCACCCAGGCGGCCCAGTCGTGGCCCGTCATGCGGCGCCCCGCGTGGCGCTCGAAGCGCTGGTTGAGCTGCGGCGCGCCGTAGCGCTCCCAGGTCCAGTGCCAGGCCTCGGGGATCAGGCCCTCGGCGCCGACCACCGGGCGCGGCAGCGCGGTGCGGTAGGGCACGGCGCGGGCCGTCACGTCGAGGGCGTCGGCGACGAAGACGACGTCGTAGTCGGCCCCCTGGGTCAGCAGGATCACGTTGTTCAGGTCGCGCTCGCGCGGGTCGTTGCTGAGCACGAAGTCGCGCGTCGCCACGATCCTGGCGCCGAACTTCTTGGCCGAGGCCGCGAAGGCCGCCGCGGCCAGGGTGTCGTCGGGCTCCGGCCCGCGCAGCACCAGGACGCGGGTCCAGCGCCGCGACACCAGGTACTGCACCAGCGCGTCGCTCAGCATGCGGCGGCTCGGCAGGGTGTGCAGCAGGTCGGCGGCGCAGGCCGCGCCGCGCAGCGCGTCGTCCGGCTCGGAGACGTTGAACAGCATTAGGCCGCGCCCGCGCGCGTGCTCGGCCAGGGCGGAGAGCGCCGCGCCGTCGGCATCGGCCAGGAAGAACCGCACGCCCTGCGCGGCCAGGGCGTCCATCCGCTGGGCCAGCGCGCCGGCGTCCGCCGCGCGGGCGCGCTCCAGGGCGAAATCGAGCTTGAGCGCCCGGCCGAGGATGCGGCTGTCGCGCAGCGCCATCTCGGCGCCCGGCCACGGCCGATGGCGCGGCCGCACCTCGATCCCGGCGTAGGAGCGCGGCGCCTCGTAGCGAGCGTCGCCGTCGATCTCGAGGTAGCCGATCGTGAAGGCCGTGCGCTCGGCCGCCCGCGGCGCGGCCGACGGCGGGATGCAGGCGGCGAGGACGAGGAAGAACGCGGCGAAGAGCGCGCGCGGCCGCTCAGTCATCGATCAGGATTCCGTAGGGCACCCGGCCGACCGGCACCGACTTGAGGACGCGGCGCGAGGCCGTGTCGACGATGCTGATGTCGTCGGACAGGCCATTGGCGACATAGAGCGTCTTCTCGTCGCGCGTCAGCGCCAGGCCCCAGGCGCGCTTGCCGACCAGGATGTAGTCGAGCACCTTGCGCGTCGCCACGTCGACCACGGCGACGTGATTGGCGCGGCCGAGCGCGACATAGGCGGTCTTGCCGTCCCGGGTCATCAGCAGGTCGACCGGCGACACCTCGTCCCGGCGGAACCCGGTCGGCTGAAACTCGATGTCGCCCAGCACCTTGTTGCTCGCGGTGTCGATGATGTCGACGACGCCGGCCAGCTCGGCCGAGACCCAAAGCTCCGATTCGTCCGGCGCGAGCGCGAAGCGGCGCGGCCGGGCGTCGACCAGGATGTCGGCCCGCGCCTCGGCGGTCTCGGTATCGATGACGTGCACCAGATCGTTGGCCTCCGAGGCGACGTAGACGGTCTTGCCGTCGGCGGTCACCTGCACGCCCTCGGGCTCCTCGCCGGTATCGACCATGGCGACGACGCGCCGCGAGGCGAGATCGATGAACGAGGCGGTGGCATTCTCCTCGTTCGAGGCGTAGAGCATCTTGCCGTCGGGGCTGAGCGCGAAGGTCTCCGGGCGCAGGATGTTGCGGATGCGCCCGACGAGCTCGCCGCTCGCCGTGTCGTAGACGGCGATCTGGTCGTCGTCGGCGCAGGCGACGAGGAACCGGCTGCGGTCGAGGTTGAAGCGTATGCCGCGCGGCCGGCGGCAGGTCTCGAAGCTGCGCACGACCTCGTTGGTGCGGGAGTCGAGCACCGTGATGTCGTTGCTCTTCTCGTTGGTCACGTAGATCAGGCCGCTGCCGGCCGCGGCCGCCGCGCCGGGCCACGCCGGCAGGCCGAGCAGGGCGGCGCAGAGCGCCCGCCGGAGCCGTGCTGCCCTCAAGTCGCCGCCCCGATGCGCCGGTAGACGAAGTCGGGCGGCCCGGCCGCGGTTTCCTGGCGCGCCAGCGACAGCATCTCCTCGTGGCGCGGCGAGAGCGCGCAGGCGGGGTCGGTGACCGCCGCGTCGCCGGTGAGCGCGAAGGCCTGACAGCGGCAGCCGCCCCAGTCGATCTCGCGCCGCTCGCAGGAGCGGCAGGGCTCCGGCATCCAGGCGGTGCCGCGAAAGCGCTCGAAGGCCGGGCCGTCGCGCCAGATTTCGGCCAGCGGCCGGTCGCCGACCCGCTCGAAGCGCAAGCCGGCGATGGTCTCCGCCGCGTGGCACGGCAGCACGCGCCCGGACGGAGAGATGTTGAGGAAGCGCCGCCCCCAGCCGCCCATGCAGGACTTCGGCCGCCGGGCGTAGTAGTCCGGTATCACGTAGTCGATGACCAGCACGCCGGCGAGGCGTTCGCGCGCCGCCTCGACCGTCTCCGTCGCCCGATCGAGCTGCGCCCGGGTCGGCAGCAGCGCCTGGCGGTTGGTGAGCGCCCAGCCGTAGTACTGGACGTGCGCGACCTCGAGGCGCTGCGCGCCGAGCTCGACGGCGAGGGCGATGACCGCCTCGAGCTCGTCGAGGTTCTGGCGGTGCATCACCGCGTTGATGGTGAGCGGCAGGCCGATCTCGGTCACCATACGGCCGACCGCCAGCTTCTTGGCATGGCCGCCGCGGAAGCCGCCGATGCGGTCGGCGTTGTCCGGTGCGGCGCCCTGGAAGCTGAGCTGCACGTGCTGCAGGCCGCGCTCGGCCAGCCCGTCCAGGCGGGCGCGGTCGAGCAGCACGCCGGCCGTGATCAGGTTGCTGTAGAGGCCCAGGCCCTCGGCATGGGCCACGATGTCCTCGAGGTCGCTGCGCGCGCTCGGCTCGCCGCCGGAGAAATGCACCTGCAGGATGCCGAGCGCAGCCGCCTCGTCGAGAACCGACAGCCATTGCTCGGTCGCCATCTCGCCGCTGCGCGCGGTCAGCTCGCGCGGATTGGAGCAATAGGGACACTGCAGCGGACAGCGGTGCGTCAGCTCGGCGAGCAGGGCGAGCGGTGGGGCCGGGGCCTCGCTCATGCCGCGATCACCCCCTTGTCGGCGAAGTCCTGCAGCAAAGCGGTCACGTCCTTGAGGACCAGGTCGCGCGGCGCGTCGAAGCGCGCGGCCAGGGCGTCGGCGATGGCGCCGACGCTGGCGGTGCCGTCGACCGACGACATGATGGCTTGCGCGATGTCGTCGAGGACGAAGAGCCGCTCCGGCGCCAGGATCACCCATTGCTGGCGCGTCTCGTCGTGCTTGAGGCGCATGCCGCGCGGCAGCCGCGGCACGGAGGTCTCGGCGATGGCCACGCGCGCCGTCATGCCTCGGCGTCCGGCCGGAACGCGCCCGGCGGGATGTGGCCCGGCTCGACATAGGCGTGGTGCAGCGCGTCGAGCTGGGCCCAAAGCACGTCGCACTTGAAGTGCAGCGCGGCGATGACCTGCGCCTGGCGCTCGGCCGTGGTGGCATGGTCGAGGACGTAATCCAGGCCGAACTGTACGTCGCGCGGCGCCTCCTCGAGCCGCTTGCGGAAGTACGACAGCGTCACGTCGTTGGCGAAGTCGTAGTGCTCCAGCAGGCCGGCAATGCGCTCGCGGTGGATGTTCGGCGCGAAGAGCTCGGTCAGCGACGAGGCGATGCCCTCGAGAACGGAGTGATCGCGCACGAAATGCACGTAGGCTTCGACGGCGAAGCGGGTCGCCGGCAGGGCGCCGGTCATCGAGGCGACGTAGTCGGGGTCGAGGCCGACTCCCTCCGCCAGGCGCAGCCAGCGGGCGATGCCGCCTTCGCCGGGGCCGGCGCCGTCGTGATCCTCGATGCGCCGCCGCCATTCGCGCCGCAGCGCCGCATTCGAGGTCTTGGAGATGAGCGCCGCGTCCTTGCGCGGGATCGCGTTCTGATAGCAGTAGCGGTTGAGCACCCAGGCCTGCACCTGCCCCTTGCTGCACTGCCCGCCGTGCAGGCGGCGGTGGAACGGGTGCTTGTCGTGATACCGCTCGGCGCCAATGGCGCGCAGCCGGGCCTCCAGCTCGTCGCGGCTGACGGCACGGTCCAGGGGGGCGTTCACAGCGCGATCTCCATGCCGTCGTAGGCAACCTCCCAGCCGGCCGCCTCGACCGCCTTGCGCTCGGCGCTGTCCGGCAGAAGGACCGGGTTGGTGTTGTTGATGTGGATGAACACCCGTCGCGCCACGTCGAGCTCGGCGAAGGCGGCAATCGTGCCGTCGTCTCCCGACATGCTCATGTGGCCCATGCGGGCCCCCGTCTTGACGCCTTCGCGGCGCGCGATCATCTCGTCGTCCCGATAAAGCGTGCCGTCGAACAGCACGAGCGCGGCGCCGCGCAGGCGCGCGGCGAGGTCCGCGGTCACGACGGCGCAGCCCGGAATGTAGAAGAACGCCCGGTCGCTGTCGGCGGCGCGGATCCGCAGGCCGAGGGTGTCGCCCTCCTGCGTTCCAAAGCCGGGACCGGCCGACGCGTCCTCCAGGTAGAGTGCGACCTTGCCCGGCACCGGGAAGGGCTCGATCTCGATGCCGGATGGCGTGCCGTCCTTGGCCTGCGGTTCGAAGGGCGTGTTCAAGGCGATTTCGATGCGCTCGACGAAGTCCGGATTGAGGACGTTGAAGATGCTGTTGGCCGCCAGGGTGTCGAGCACCCGGCGAGCGGCGTAGAGCCTGAGCGGCGAGGATTCGCGCAGGGTCAGCAGGCCCGCGACGTGATCGACGTCTCCGTTGGTCAGCACGACGCCGGCGATCGGGCTGTGCCGCGCGCCGTGACGCGGATGAAGCTGCGGGTTGTCGTAGATCTGCTGGCGCAGGTCGGGCGACGCGTTGAGCAGGAACCAGTGCTCGCCATCCGCGCTGACCGCCACGGACGACTGGCTGCGCGCCAGGGCGCGTTCCCGCCGTGCGCGGTTGCAGGCCTCGCTATTGGAGTTCCACTGCGGGAAACCGCCACCGGCTGCCGCGCCTAGAACCAGGATTCTCAGCACGAGGGTCGCTCCGCCGGGGCGAGAAAAAACCACCGCGCAGCCAAGAACGCCTTCGCAACGAAGGCTCCGGGCGGCGCGATGGGCGTGCGGGGGGCGTCAGACGCCCCCGGGCGCGATCAGATCTCGGCGCTGGCGTAGCTGTTGATCTCGAGGCCGACGCAGACCTCAACGACCTTCGGGGTCTTCCACTGCATGTCGTCTTCCTCCGGTTCTGACGATGACATTCCACACGACGTGGTCTCTCAAACTATGGCGCAGGGCACGGCCGATTGCAATATTTGCAACGCCGTAGTGCCACTGCTTCACGGGTTCGTGACCCGGATTCCGGGCCTACCCCATTGGCTCACGAACGAACACGCCGTGTATTTGTTCCCATGCCTACAGTTGGAATCGCAGGATACGCGCCGCCGGGCCGCCGCGCGCTCCCCATGCCGCATCTGCTGCGGCCGGCGCGGAGAGCGGCATTGCCGGCGCCGCGCTCGGCCCGCAAAATAAGGCGGCATTCGCAGTGCGGGAAGCTCGGCGTGAACCAGCGGGTCCTCAACCGGAGCGCATCCATCGTACGATTGGCGGCGGGCGCCGCCATGCTCGCCGGCATCCTGGCGAGTGGGCCGGCGCTGGCCACGCACGACGCCACGCCGATCCCGAACGCGCCCGGCGCCGAATTCCGGCAGCTCAACGCGGCCCTATTCGATGCCGCGAAACGCGGCGAGACGGACGAGATCGTCGACCTGCTGCACCGCGGCGCCTCGGTCGCGGCGCGCGACCGCTTCGGCAACACGGCCCTGCTGCTGGCGGCATCGAGCGGCCGGACCAAGGCCGTCGCGGCGCTGCTCACCGCCGGCTCGGCGATCGACCAGCAGAACCTGGCCGGCTCGACCGCTCTGCTGCGGGCGGCCAAGGACGGCAAGGGCCGCGTCGCCCGGATGCTGGTCGAGGCCGGCGCCAAGGTGAACCTCGCCAACCGCCAGGGGCTGACACCGATCGTCGCCGCTGCCTACAACGGCGACGACCGGCTGGTCGAGTTCCTGCTGGCCGCCGGGGCCGATCCCAACGTGGTCGACCGCACCGGCAAGACGGCGCTGTTCTACGCGGCGGGGCGCGGATTCACCGGCATCGTCGCCAGGCTGCACGAGGCCGGCGTCGATATCGACGCGGCGCACGGCAACGATCTGACCG
>Ga0210123_1001345_pt1 | contig 12607 bp, 11 predicted proteins | sample Muzzi_PWB_D2_FD_185535 | JGI IMG/M metagenome (GOLD analysis project Ga0210123, IMG submission 185535) | Wetland microbial communities from San Francisco Bay, California, USA, that impact long-term carbon sequestration - Muzzi_PWB_D2 (SPAdes) | ecosystem: Environmental > Aquatic > Marine >... | reverse complement strand
GCCGCGATCGTTGGCAACTTTGCAATGATGCGATGCGTAAACACTTCACGCGCCGCAGCATCATGAATGTTCATGGTGTCGTGATAATAGGCGGACATCGAACCGACGACAGCGGACAAGACAGCCATCGGGTGTGCATCGTAACGAAAACCGTTGAAAAACCGCAGCATGCCTTCGTTGAGCATCGTGTGGGTTCGGATGGACGTGTCAAACTGCTCCAGCTCATCGGCTGTTGGCAGCTCTCCATATAAAAGGAGATAGGCGACTTCGATGAAATTGGAATTTTTTGCGAGCTGCTCAACCGGGTATCCCCGATACATGAGGACGCCCTTTTGGCCATCGATAAACGTGATGTTACTGTCGCAGCTGCCGGTAGCTACGAATCCGGGGTCATAGGTGAATACTCCATGTTCCGCGAATAACCGGCCGATCTCGATAACGTCGGGGCCGACCGTTCCTTTGCGGATCGGAAGCTCCATGGTCTTGCCGTCCGGGCTTGTAAGCGTGTAGGCGTCTTTGCTCATAACATCCTCAGTCCCTGGCTGATGGTCAGTCAGTATTCATGTCGTGCTGCCGGCGGCAGCTCCCTTGTATTCTGCCCGGTCGTCGGGCGCAGCAACAGATCAGCGAACAACATAGCAGCGCTGGCGGCAGCCGGGAATACGGGTTTAACCCAGGCAGCGGGTGCCTTCGAGAATAGCAGATTGCTCGGCCGGATCGCTCGGTCAGCCAATCCCGTATTTGCGACGGAACTTATCGACGCGCCCGCCGGAATCGACGATTTTCTGCTTACCAGTATAGAAAGGATGGCAGGCTGAACAAACCTCTATGAGGAGGTCTTCACCTAACGTCGACCGGGTAGTGAATTCGTTGCCACAACTACAGGTCACCTTGATTTCACTGTAATTGGGATGGATCTCGGCTTTCATTTCAGGTCGTCCTCAAGATGGTAAGCACTTGAAAAAGGGCGCGTAGCATATAGCGATGCGGTTCCCTCTGCAAGCCGCCCCGCCAGCGCTCAATGTCTTATCCACAAATCCTGTGGATAACTCTGTGGATTAAAATTGGAAGAATAGGCTAAGTGAGGATTTTTAAAGCGGAGTTTCTGGAATGCCTATTTTCTGTCCAAATTTGAAAAATATTATTTATCAACGAGTTATACGCGTTTGTGAACGGCTCGGCTGAATAATGACGTTTATGACACGGAAAAAATAGGCATCCGTCGACCCTTGTGTATAAAGAAGCGGTGTCGATTGCGATGGAATGCGCTCCCCGGTCGTGCAACGTCACGGCAGGAAACGTGCCTGGAGGTCGTTCAGGTAGCGAAAACCGGTCGCTGTCGGTCGCCAGTGACCCGGCTCGGTTTGCTCGATAAGGCCATCCGCTAACGCTTCGGCGACAGGACGCAACTCCGCGGCCGCCTCGATGCCGGTTCGATCGCGAAGATCCTGCTCACTGAATCCGTCACTCAGTCTCAGCGCATTGAGCATGAATTCAAACAGGAATTCGTCCTGGCCGATGCGGCTGGCCGGTTCCTTCCATTGCCCGCTCTCGGCTTGCTCGATGTAGGTCCGCGGATTGGCCGCTTTCTGATAACGCCACGCTACTCCGTCAACGTCGGTCAGCTTGCCGTGCGCGCCGGCGCCAACCGCGAGATAGTCGCCGAATGTCCAGTAGTTCAGGTTGTGCCGGCAACGGTGGCCCGGGCGGGCGAAAGCCGAGATTTCGTACTTCCGGTATCCGGCCGCTGCAAGCCGCTCGTGGCATCGTTCCTGGATCGTCCACGCAAGATCGTCGTCGGGGATGCCCGGTGGTGGCCGTTTGTAGAACGTCGTGTTCGGCTCGAGCGTCAGCTGATAGTAGGAAATATGGGGAGGACCCAGCGCCAGCAGATTGTCCATGTCGCTGATTGCTCCGGCAAGGTCCTGGCCCGGCAGGGCAAACATCAGATCGATGTTGATGCTGGAAAAGCCGGCGGCGCAGGCATCATCATAGGCCGACCGAATGTCGTCGGGCCCATGAATTCTGCCCAGCACCAGAAGCATGTTTGCGTCAAAACTTTGTGCGCCGAGTGACAGACGCGTCACGCCGGCTTCGCGGTATGCCGCGAGGCTGCCACGGTCGAGTGTGCCGGGATTGGCCTCCATCGTAATTTCGCAATCGGTGTCGACGTTGAGATGCTCATGCGCCGACAGAAGCACTGTTGCGATTTCGTCCGGCGAAAAAAAACTCGGCGTGCCTCCGCCCAGGAATATCGTCTTTACGGGCCGCTGGTCCGAGCGCTTCGCTTCGCGTTGAAGATCGGATAACAGCGCAGAAACATATCGGTCTCGTGGTGGGTCGTTGCCGGCCTTGTGCGAATTGAAATCACAGTACGGGCACTTCCGCACGCACCACGGAAAGTGCAGATACAGAGACAGGGGAGGTTGCCGCATTAACCTGATCGAAGACTTTCGCGAATCTTTCGTTTCAATTCGCCGAACGCTTGTCCCCGGTGGCTGACCGCGTTCTTTTCCTCACGAGTCATTTGTGCGCCGGTCTTGTTCGACCGTTCATCGAGGAAAACCGGATCATATCCAAAGCCACCGTCTCCGAGGCGCTCTCGCAGGATCCGCCCGCGCCAGACTCCTTCCGCAATGACCGGCTCGTACTCGTCAGCCGGAAACGCAAGTACCGCAGCGCAGTGAAAGCCGCCTCCGCGGTCAGCCTCTGCGACTCCCGACATCTCGGCGAGCAAACGATCGATATTCTGCTCATCCGAGGCATCGACTCCCGCGTATCTCGCGGACTGCACGCCCGGCCTGCCGCCGAGTGCATCGACGGCGATTCCGGAATCGTCCGCCATGGCGGGAAGTCCCGAAATCTCCGCCGCATGACGTGCTTTGAGAAGGGCATTTTCGACAAACGTTTCGCCCGTCTCCTCCGCCGGGTCGATAGCAAAATCCGACTGAGCAACAATTTCGGCGCCAAGATCCGAAAACAGGTCTGCTATTTCACGAATTTTGCCGGCGTTGCTGGTCGCAAGGACAATTTTTTGCAGCGTGAACAACGTTATACATCCGCGCGGGCAGACTCCACAGCGACAGCCTGTAGTTGCAAGATCTCTCTGACGCCTTTGTCAGCTAATTCCAGCAGCAAGTTGAATTCGTTACGATCAAACGCGTGCCCTTCGGCTGTTCCCTGCACTTCTACAAATCTTCCGGCGTCGTTCATGACGACATTCATATCAGTTTCCGCCTGCGAGTCTTCATCGTAGTCAAGATCGAGAACGGGCGTTCCCTTGTAGATGCCCACAGAAATCGCGGCGATCTGGCCATGCACCGGGTTGTTTTTCAGTTCACCGCGACGACACATCCTGTTCAGCGCAATCAACAAGGCGACGTAAGCACCACTGATCGCCGCGGTGCGCGTACCGCCATCAGCCTGCAGGACATCGCAGTCGAGCGTTACGGTTCGCTCGCCGAGCGCCTTCAGGTCTGTCGCGGCACGAAGCGATCGTCCGATCAGCCGTTGAATTTCCTGCGTGCGACCGCTTTGTTTACCTCTTGCCGCCTCTCGTGCGGATCGCGTATTGGTTGAACCGGGCAACATGCCGTACTCGCCGGTCACCCAGCCTTTGCCGCTGCCACGCAACCACGGCGGTACGCGATTCTCGACGCTCGCCGTGCACAGTACCCGCGTGTCGCCGAACTCTGTCAGGACACTGCCGGCTGCATGTCTGGTGTAATCGGTTATGAACTGCACCGACCGCATTTCGTCGGGCGCACGGCCGCTGGGTCGCATATATTTCTCCACTATCTGAAAGCGAATACCGGTGTACTGTCCTGCAAATATCTTCAATAAGCTGCAAGGCCTTTTCGTCCCTGGAGGTGTTGCTCCTCCTCCCGTCGGGCCTGCCACTGTTCGTCGTCGCGCCGTCCAGGGACAAAAATTCCCGGGCATCTTATCAAACCTGTTTGCAGGACAGGCCACTAAGCTTGTTGAAGAATGCCTCAGTCCGTTCGATAGCGCGTTGTCCGCTCACCTGTCGAATGCGCGCTGCGTATGCTTTCTCCAGAGATGACGAATTTGCGCCAAATTGACGAGATCTACTCGCCAAGCCAGAGCAGGGCGGTTGCGGTCGTGTTGTCGCTATAGGGCGCGTTCATCGTCAACGCTTTCATACTGAGCGACTTGAGGTTGTCCGCCAGGGACATCGTCGTGCGGGTTGCAACTTCGGCGATCTCTTCGTCATTCATTCCTGACCAGAGGCCGTCGGAGCACGCGAGCAGTACATCGCCGGTCCGAAGATCCTTTTTACGCGTGATACTCATATCCGGCACCGGTGCGTCGCCGCCGATGCAGCACTCGACGAAATTTCGCATGGGATGGTCCAGTGCCTCTTCCTCGGTTATGGCGCCTTCCTGGATGAGCACTTCGACATGGCTGTGGTCGCGGGACCGGGAAACGAGGTGGCTATTGCGTAACTGGTAGATCCTGCTGTCGCCAATATGTGCCCACCAGGCGCCACCTTCCTGCACGAGACAGACTGCGCAGGTGGCGCGGGGTCGAAAATCTACTGCGAGGTCCGCGCCCAGCTTGACCACTTCGTCGTGTGCCCTGGAGAGGGCCATATACAGGAATCCCTGCGGGTCAAATATCGGCAGTGATGCCTTGGTAAACAGATCCTGTACGACCTTCATACCAACCTCGGCCGCCCTTGCACCGTCTGAATGTCCGCCCATTCCGTCGAATACGAGCATGATGGCTGCGTCACCGGCGACGACTATCGCCGCGCGATCCTGGTTGTCCTGACGGTCTCCCAGTGCAGAGACTTTTGCGTATTCGATTTTCATTTCGTGCGAAATCTGACCTTGATTGCTGGTTGGCGCCGGCTGTCCGGTCTGGAGCCTCTGATCGATTATTTCATGCTTGTTGCCGGGGCGCAGAATGACGGAAAAACCAGGCGTGTTGCCGCAATCGCATCCACCGCTCTGTCGAGCCGACGCAACACCGTTTTTCGCGTATTGCGGGACGGCCTGGCAAAAGAATCGTTGATTTCAACGGCTTGTGTCCCGCTGGCTGCGGCGCGCCGCTGCTGCGCCCGCCGCAGACCGTGGCTATCACCTGCGAGCCGCGCCTCGTCCCTAAGCAGGCGGACAACGCAGCGCAGCCGTGAAATAATCAATTGGAGATTCCCTGGAATAATTGGACTCATAAGCAAAACACATACATTCCCATTGCATGGTTAATCGTGCAGTATCGCGCGACTCCAGAACCCTGTCTGTGATGGGCGCACCGATTTTCTTCGGTCGTCCGCAGGAATATCCGAAGGATTTGTTCATGTTGAACAGTATGACCGGCTTCGCCCGAGCAGTGACCGAGACACGTTTCGGCACGCTGACGTGCGAGCTGCGGACCGTGAATCATCGCTATCTCGATGTGCAGTTCCGATTACCGGAAGAACTGCGGAAGAAGGAAATCGAGCTGCGAAACCGGATTGGCGACTCTCTGAAGCGCGGCAAAGTCGAGTGCTCGCTGCATCTTCGTCGCCAGCTATCAGGGGACGCGGAGCTCAGGCTGAATGAGGAGTTGGTCAATCAGGTCGGTGAACGTATCCGGCAAATTGCCCGGCTGCTTCCCGAGACGCGTTCCATCGATCCCGTCGATGTCCTCCGCTGGCCGGGCGTGGTGACGGAGCCCGAGATCGACGCCGAGCCGCTGTTCGCCGAGGCCAGCGCACTGATCGACAAAGCCCTGCAGTCCCTGGCTCTGATGCGCGAAAGTGAAGGCGCGCGCATCGCAGACATGCTGACCACACGGCTCGACGAAATCGCCAGTATCGCTGCCGGCGTCAGGGAGCGAATGCCCGGCGTCCTGGCCGCCATACGGGACAGGCAAAAGGAACGCATCGACAAGCTAGACGTTGAAGCCGATCCGGCCCGCCTGGAAATCGAACTTGCCCTGATTGCCCAGAAACTGGACGTCGACGAGGAGCTGGACAGGCTGGAAAGTCACGTCAGCGAAGTGACCGCGGCATTGCAAAAGAAAGAACCGGTCGGCCGCCGCCTGGACTTCCTCATGCAGGAGCTCAATCGCGAAGCCAATACGCTTGGTTCGAAATCCGCGGATACCGATACGACGAACGCGGCGGTTGAACTCAAAGTCCTGATCGAGCAGATGCGCGAACAGATTCAGAACATCGAGTAAGGCAATTGAAAGCGGCAGGCAGTTTATTCGTCATTGCAGCACCCTCGGGTGCGGGCAAGACGACCCTGGTCAAAGCGCTCGTCGAGCGGAATCCGAAATTACGGTTTTCCATTTCCTATACGACACGAAAAAGGCGCGACACCGAAAAACACGGTCGCGACTATTTTTTTGTCGATGAAGACGAATTCCGGCAACTGCAGCAACGTGGCGAGCTGCTCGAATCCGCCATCGTTTTCGACAACCATTATGGAACCAGCCGTTCGCAGGTGGAGGAGCACCTCGCGAAAGGCGATCATGTCATCCTGGAAATCGACTGGCAGGGCGCCCGGCTGGTCCGTGAATCGATGCCTGACTGCGTCACGATATTTATCTTGCCGCCATCACGGTCCGAGCTCGAGCGGCGTCTCCGCGGTCGCCGTACCGACACCGAGGCAGTTATCGCCAGGCGCCTTGTCGACGCCCTCGGCGATATGTCGCACTGGGAAGAATTCGACTATGTCATCATCAACGACGAACTGGACATGGCTGTAGACGAACTCGAGGCAATTCTGCACGGAGAGGGCGAAGCCAACCGCGTCAGCGAGCCCCGGCTGCGGCGGCGGATCAAAAAAATACTGGGCCAGTCTTCCTGAATTGAGATAAACTGGTGGGTCTTGGTTTTTGGAAGTGCCCGCCGGGCAAACAATTGGAGTACGGATTAGATGGCCAGAATTACGGTCGAAGATTGTCTGCAAAACATAGACAATATTTTTGAAATGGTGCTCGTTGCTGCCAAGCGTGCACGACGCATCGCGCATGGTGCTGACGCCATGGTAGAGCTGGAGAACGATAAGCCTACCGTTATCGCGCTGCGGGAAATCGCCGAAGGTCATATTTCGCCCTCGATCCTCGAGGAAATCGAGCAGCCGTCTACCGAGGAATTCATGCAGCCCGATTCGGCCGACGAGATGCTGCCTATGCGTGGGATTTCCATCGGCGACTAGCGCTGCGTCCGAAAGGCCTCATGCGGCATGATGGGGGATCCACCAGGGGCAAGCCGCGTAGCAAGGATCAATTCCGCCGACTGATGTGCATAGTCAAAGCCGTGGGCGGTTTGCCCGGCTAAGCGCTATGATGGGTCATGGATTACGCTGCCACTTTACTCGCTAGACTTCCAGGTACGTCTGCCCGGCGTAGCAAGGATTTACGGCAGCTTGTAGAAACGCTGGAAGCGTATGTACCCGCCGAGCAGGTCGAGCAGGTCCTGAAAGCATATGAGTTCGGCGCACTGGCGCATGACGGGCAGACCCGCCTGTCCGGCGAGCCGTATATTTCCCATCCCGTGGCCGTCGCGAAAATGCTGGCCGATATGCACCTTGATCCACAGACGATCATTGCTGCCATTTTGCACGACGTCGTCGAAGATACCGGGACAGCGGTTTCCGAACTGGAGGAAGAGTTCGGCAGCGAGGTTGCAGCGCTCGTGGATGGTGTCAGCAAGCTCGATCAGATGGAATTCACGAGTCGCGCGGAAGCACATGCCGAGAGTTTTCGCAAAATGATGCTGGCAATGATCGAGGATATTCGCGTCATCCTCGTGAAGCTTGCCGACCGCCTGCACAACATGGAAACACTCGATGCGATGCCGCGGGAAAAGCAGGCGCGCATCGCACGCGAAACGCTCGAAATCTATGCGCCGATAGCCAATCGGCTTGGCATTAACCATATGAAGGTGGCTCTCGAGAATCTCGGCTTTCGCTACCTTTATCCCTTCAGATACGCGGTGCTCGACCGTGCACTCAAGCGCAGCAAGGGAAGCCAGCGCCAGATCGTCAAGAAAATATCCGAACGCATATTGAAGGCGATGGAAAAGGAAGAGATTGAAGGCGAAGTTCGTGGCCGGGAGAAGCACCTCTACAGTATCTACAAGAAAATGGCCGGCAAGAAACGGCTGATGAGCGACGTGGTCGACGTCTACGGTTTCCGCATCGTTGTCGCCGACGTGAACACCTGTTATCGCGTTCTCGGCGTCGTCCACAGCCTCTACAAACCGATGCCTGGCCGCTTCAAGGACTACATCGCCATACCCCGCGTCAACGGCTACCAGTCATTGCACACCACGCTGTTCGGTCCAAAAGGTCTGCCGCTCGAGGTACAGATACGCACGGTGGATATGGACCGCGTCGCTGAATCCGGGGTTGCTGCACACTGGCAATACAAAGCCATCGACAAATCGACGGCAACGCCACAGCGGAGAGCGCGCGACTGGCTCGCGCGCCTCGACGAAATACAGCAATCGGGCACCTCCGAGGAATTCATGGAAAGCGTGAAAGTCGATTTGTTCCCGGACAAGATCTACGTCTTCACGCCGCAGGGCGACATCATGCCGCTGCCCAAGGGAGCAACGGTGGTCGATTTTGCCTACGCAGTACACACGGATGTCGGTGACCGCTGCGTAGCCGGCAAAGTTGATCGCACGCTCGTCCCGCTGCGCACGACGCTGCAAAACAGCCAGACGGTCGAGATCATCACGGCGCGCGGTGCCAAGCCCAATCCGAACTGGGTTACTTTCGTCACGACTGCCAAGGCGCGAAGCGCGATTCAGAAATACATGAGGAACATGCGTTCCAGTGAATCGGTCGACCTCGGCAAGCGCCTGCTCGATCGATCATTGAAGGATCTCGGATCCTCTGTTCGCAAGGTCGGCAAAGTACGTATGCGTGAAGCTCTCGACGAGTTGGGGATTGACGATGCCGCCGCTCTTTACGAACAACTTGGTCTCGGCGAAAGACTCGCGCCGCTTACTGCGCGTTTCCTCGTTGGAGACAAGGAAGACAGTGCCGTAACGAAATCGGCCAGCCTCGTAATTGCCGGCACGGAAGGAATGGTTGTCAGCTATGCGAAGTGCTGCTACCCAATTCCGGGCGATGACGTTATGGGCTACCTCAGCACCGGCCGTGGCGTTGTCGTGCACCGAAATTCCTGCGGCAACCTGATCAATTTCCGCAAGCAGCCGAAGAAGTGGCTGACCGTCAGCTGGGAGGATGATATCGATCGTGACTTCTCCAGCCAGATCCAGGTAGAGACCGTGGACAAGACCGGTGTACTGGCCGAAGTTGCCGCCGTGATTGCCGATTCGGAATCAAATATCGAGGAAGTCGCAGTGCACAGCCGGCACGAGGACATCACGTCGATGACATTCCTGTTGCAAGTGAAGAACCGCGTGCACCTGGCGCACATCATGCGCAATGTTCGCAAGATGCAGAACGTTATTCGTGTCAGCCGTGACAATGTATTGAGAACCTCAGCACGGAGATTGAAGTGAGCAAAAGCCCCATAGTGACCGATAACGCGCCATCGGCAATTGGTACCTACTCCCAGGCCATCAGAAGCGGCAACCTCGTATTCATGTCCGGTCAGATTCCGTTGGTGCCCGCCACAATGGAAATTGTAGACGGCGATTTCGAGGCCCGGGCACGCCAGGTTTTCGACAACCTCCGGGCAGTAGCCACGGCAGCCGGCGGCAGTCTCGACCAGGTCGTCAAGCTCACGATCTACCTTACGGACCTCGACAATTTCGCTACGGTGAACAGCGTGATGGAAAGCTATTTCTCCACGCCATATCCGGCCCGCGCCGCCCTCGGCGTGGCCTCATTGCCGAAGGGCGTCGACATCGAAGCCGAGGCAATCCTGGCCCTGTAACTGAAGCGGCGATCCGGCGTGAACAATGGCGGAAACAAACCGGAGCCTGGTCTCAGCTCCCCGTTGACCGTTTTGCATGGTGTTGGCCCCGCGCTGGCAAAGACCCTCCAGCGGCTCGATCTTTTCCGCGTCGAAGACCTGCTTTTTCTTCTGCCGCTTCGATATGAAGACCGCACGACTCTGAATCGAATCGGCTCGGTCCGGCCCGGCATGCGGTGCCTGGTCAGCGGTGAGGTCCTGCTCGCCGAAACGGTATATCGCGGCCGACGCAACATGCTGGTTCGTATCGGTGACGGCAGCGGGCAGATGACGCTCCGTTTCTTTCATTTTTCGCGTCAGCAGCTCGCGCAGTTCACGAACGGCGTTACCGTCACTTGTTTCGGTGACGTCAGGCCGGGTCCGATCGGGCTCGAGATGGTACATCCCGAGTATCGCATCCTCCGTGAGGGGCAGCGTCCGGTCGTCACCGACGCGTTGACGCCGATCTATCCAATGACAGAGGGCGTTCAGCAAGGGCGCCTGAGAAACCTGGTCAACCAGGCGCTCAACCTCATGCAGAAGGAAGCGCCCGCTGAATTATTGCCCGCGCAGATACTCGGCAAACTTCAGTTGCCCAAACTGTCCGAAGCCCTCTGTTACCTGCACAGCCCGCCTCCCGATGTGGACCTCGCCAGCATCCAGGCCGGCAAACATCCCTGCCAGGTTCGGCTTTCTTTCGAGGAGTTGCTGGCTCACTACATGAGCTTGCGTAACCTCCGGCACCTCGCCAACCAGGAATCGGCCGTCGCGCTCGACGATTCGTCCGGGTTACGCCAGCGATTCATCGACAGCCTGCCTTACACGCTCACGAAAGCGCAACTTCGTGTCGTTGCCGAGATTGTCGATGATATGAGTGTGCCCCACCCTATGATGCGCCTTATCCAGGGTGACGTCGGTTCCGGCAAGACCGTCGTCGCGGCAGCGGCATGCGCCCAGGCGATCTCGTCAGGCGTTCAGGCCGCGGTCATGGCACCGACCGAACTGCTGGCCGAACAACACTGGAGTAGTTTTACGGACTGGTTTCGCGACTTTGATATCGAGCTGGCATGGTTGTCCGGCAGTCAGAAACTTTCTGAGCGTCGCGCGTCGCTGGAAGCCATTGGATGTGGTCGTGCGAAAATTGTCATCGGCACCCATGCACTGTTCCAGGAAGGCGTTGAATTCGATAACCTCGCCCTGGTTGTCATCGATGAACAACATCGGTTCGGCGTACATCAGCGTGTCGCGCTGCGTAACAAGGGGATCGGCGGCCAGGGGCACCCGCACCAGCTAGTGATGACGGCGACACCGATACCGAGAACGCTGGCGATGGCGGCATACGCTGACCTTGATACGTCGATCATCGATGAATTACCTCCTGGCAGAAAACCGGTGACGACGATCGCATTGCCCGACACGCGACGCAGCGAAGTCGTCGAGCGCGTCCGGCAGGCATGTGCCGGGGGACAACAGGCGTACTGGGTCTGTCCGCTCATCGACGAGTCGGAAATTCTCGACTACCAGGCCGCCGAAGTCAGTCATGAAATGCTGACTCATGCTCTGAAATCGCTGCGTGTCGGACTCGTTCACGGCCGCATGAAGCATGCCGAGAAAGACAAGGTTATGCGGGCATTCAAAAACGGTGACGTCGATGTGCTCGTGGCAACAACCGTGATTGAAGTCGGCGTCGACGTGCCGAACGCCAGCCTGATGATCGTGGAGAATTCCGAACGCATGGGTTTGTCCCAATTGCACCAGCTGCGCGGGCGGGTGGGTCGCGGCGGCGGCCAGAGTCACTGCGTCATGCTTTACAAGCAACCGCTGGGCCAGCTTGCGCGCGAACGCCTGGCCGTTCTTCGCGAAACCAACGATGGCTTCGTCGTCGCGCAGCGGGATCTTGAACTTCGCGGACCCGGCGAATTGCTTGGCACGAAGCAGACCGGTCTCCCCGACTACCGCATCGCCAACCTCGTCCGCGATGCGGACCTTATGCCGGTCGTACAACAAAGCGCGGAGACGATTCGCCTGCACTATCCCGACGCCGCGAAGACGATCATCCGCCGCTGGCTAGGCGACGCACACCAATACGGCAAAGTCTGAATCTGTTATTTTTGCACCCATGACCAACCAGGTATCGACAAGCAATCCACGATGAACGCCTCGCTGCCGAAGAAGCAGGTACACCGCCTCGCTCCGGGTATCGTCATGCAGCTCAGGAATTACGTCGAGCTGATGCGCCTGAACAAACCGATTGGCGTCTGGCTGTTGCTCTGGCCAACGCTGTGGGCGTTGTGGATTGCGGGACGTGGTCACCCGGACGCGGGGGTTTTTCTGGTGTTCATGCTCGGCGTCATCGTGATGCGTTCCGCCGGATGCGTGCTCAATGATTTTGCTGACCGGAATATCGACCCTTACGTCGAGAGAACGCGCACTCGCCCAATCGCATCCGGTGCTGTCGCGCCGATGGAGGCAATCACCCTGTTCGTCGCCCTCGCTCTCATCGCGATCGGCCTGGCGGCAATGCTTAACCGGCCGGCGCAGGTGCTCGCGATCATCGCCGCAGGACTGACAGTCGTCTATCCGTTCATCAAACGCTTCGTTTCGATACCGCAGTTTGTTCTCGGTGCCGCTTTCGGCTGGGCAGTTCCCATGGCATTCGCGGCGCAGACGGGTGAAGCACCACAGATCGCCTGGCTTGTGTTTGGAACCGCGTTGATCT
>Ga0210123_1001344_pt1 | contig 12608 bp, 10 predicted proteins | sample Muzzi_PWB_D2_FD_185535 | JGI IMG/M metagenome (GOLD analysis project Ga0210123, IMG submission 185535) | Wetland microbial communities from San Francisco Bay, California, USA, that impact long-term carbon sequestration - Muzzi_PWB_D2 (SPAdes) | ecosystem: Environmental > Aquatic > Marine >... | reverse complement strand
CTTGAAAGACGCGATGGCCACCACGACCGAACGGATCGACACGGAGGCTCAGGCCGGCGAGCGGTATGGTCTCGAGCCCGAGGACCTGCTCCAGCTGTACCGGACGATCTACCTGTCGCGGCGGATCGACGACCGCGAGCTGCTGATGAAGCGGCAGCAGAAGATCTACTTCCAGATCAGCGGGGCGGGCCACGAGGCCGTGCTCGCCGCGGCCGGCAAGGCACTCAAGTCGGGGTACGACTGGTTCTACACGTACTATCGCGACCGGGCGCTGTGCCTGCAGCTCGGGGTTACGCCCTACGAGATGTTCTTGCAGGCCGTGGGCGCGATCGACGATCCGGCCAGCGCGGGCCGCCAGATGCCGTCTCACTGGGGTCACAAGGACTACAACATCGTCTCCGCCTCGAGCCCGACGGGCACGCAGTTCCTGCAGGCGGTCGGCTGTGCGGAGGCCGGAGTCCGAGCCGCGAAGCTGGAAGTCGAGGAGGTCCCGTTCGAGGGCGACGAGGTCGTGCTGGTCACGACGGGCGACGGCACGACGTCGGAGGGCGAGTTCTGGGAGTCGCTGAACACCGCCAGCAACCTGAAGCTGCCCGTCATCTACCTGGTCGAGGACAACGGGTACGCGATCTCCGTCCCCGTCGAGGTCAACACGGCCGGCGGCAGCATCTCGAAGCTCGTTTCCTCGTTCCCCGACTTCCTCGTTCAGGAAGTCGACGGCACGGATCCGGTCGCCAGCTACGGCGCGATGAAGAAGGCGGCGGAGCACTGTCGCGCCCGCCGTGGCCCGGCCCTCGTCCACGCGCACGTCGTACGTCCCTACAGCCACTCGATGTCGGACGACGAGAAGATGTACAAGCCGGAGGTCGAACGGGACGCGGAGGCGAAGCGCGATCCGGCGACGACGTTCCCGGCCCGGCTCATCGACGAGGGCGTGGCGACCGAAGAGGAGCTCCAGGCGATCCGCGACGAGGTCGACGCGCTGATCGCCGACTCGTCCGAACGGGCCGCCGACCAGCCGCAGCCGGGGCCCGAAACCGTGTACATGCACGTCTACTCGGAGGACGTCGACGCCACCTCCGACGACTTCTCGTCCGAGCCGCAGTTCGACGGAGATCCGACCACGGTCGTCGATCTCCTGAATTCGTGCTTGAAGGACGAGATGAAGCGCGATCCGCGGATCGTCGTGTTCGGCGAGGACGTCGCCGATTGCAGTCGCGAGGAATACCTGGACGACGTGAAGGGCAAGGGCGGGGTGTTCAAGGTGACCGCCGGCCTGCAGCGAGAATTCGGCTCCGAGCGGGTGTTCAACTCGCCGCTGGCCGAGGCGAACATCGTCGGGCGCGCGGTGGGGATGGCGACGAGGGGCCTGCTCCCCGTGGTCGAGATCCAGTTCTTCGACTACATCTGGCCGGCGTTCCACCAGCTTCGCAACGAGGTGACGACCATGCGGTGGCGGTCCGGCGGAGCGTTCAAATGCCCGCTCGTCGTCCGTACCACGTATGGCGGGTACCTCGCCGGGGGCGCCATGTACCACTCGCAGACCGGCGCCTCGCTGTTCACCCACACGCCGGGCATGCATGTGGTCTGTCCGTCCAACGCCGAGGACGCCAACGGACTGCTGCGCACAGCGATCCGCTGCGACGACCCGGTGATGTTCCTCGAGCACAAGCACCTCTACCGGCAGACGTACAACAAGGGCCGGTATCCGGGGCCCGAGTACATGATCCCGTTCGGCCGGGCCAACGTGGTCGAGACGGGGGACGACCTGACGATCGTGACTTACGGCGCCCTGGTAGAGCGCACGCGAAAAGCACTCCGACAGCTCGCGAAGGAGGGTCACGAGATCGACGCCGAGCTGATCGACCTGCGGACGTTGAATCCGCTCGACATGGAGACGATCGGGCGGTCGTTGAAGAAGACGAACCGCATCCTCGTGGCCTACGAAGATTCGAAGTCATGGGGCCTTGGCGCGGAGATCGCGGCCCGCATCGCCGACGAGTTGTTCGAATGGCTCGATGCGCCGGTACGCCGCCTCGCCTCCACAGACACGTTCGTCGGCTATGCCCCGCAGCTTGAAGAGGCGATCCTCCCGCAGGTCGGAGACATCGCCGCCGCGATCACCGAGCTGGCCGCCTACTGAGTCCCCCTGTGAGTCTCTCACCGTAGCATGCCGGACGCACCGTCGAGCGCTCCGACGACATCGTCCTCACCTACGCGAACTGGGTCTACTATGGCGTGGTCGTGCTGCCGAGCGCGCTGGCCGGTATCATGATTACCCTCGTTCTCATGCTGCTCACCGCCGTGCGCGGCCTGCTGCACGTTGTCGCGCCGGCGCTCGAGAAGGAACCCTCGGAATGAATCGATCTGACCTGTTGACCGAGACCGAAGCGCGCGAGCTGGCCAGCCGCATTCTCGCCCTGTCCACAGCCGATGAGACAGAGGTCTCCGTCGGCAGCACGTGGTCCGGCAACACGCGATCGGCGGTGAACCGGATCACCACGGCCGGCGAAGTCGAGAACACGTCGATCTCCGTGACCGCCCGATTCGACCGGCGTCAGGCGTCGGTGTCCACGAACCGCCTCGACGAGGAAGGCCTCCGTGCCGCGGTCGACGACGCCGCGTCGCAGGCGCGCCTCACGCCCGAGAATCCCGAACTGATGCCGCCCCTCGGCCCTCAGTCCTACGCGGAGTCGCGCGGCTTCTTCGAACCAACGGCGAGTCTCGGTCCCGATGCGCGGGGACGGGTGGCGGCCGATGCCATCCGGGTGGCGACCGGGAAGGGTGATCTGACCGCGGCCGGATTCCTGACCGCGAGCGCCGGCGCGGCGGCGATCGCCAACAGCCGCGGGATGTTCGCCTACCACCGCTCGACCTCCGTCGATTACGAGCTGACGGTCCGAACGGCGGACGGAACGGGCAGTGGCTGGGCGGGCGTGGCTCATCGCGACTGGTCGCAGCTCGACATCCCGACGATGCACGCGCGAGCGGCGGATCGGGCCCTCCACTCGCGGGAGCCCACCTCGGTGGACCCCGGGAACTACCCGGTGGTGTTCACGGCCGCGGCGATGTCAGACATCCTCGGCCTGCTGGCCGGGTCCCTCAACGCCCGGTCCGCCGACGAAGGCCGGAGTGCGTTCAGCGCGGCGGGCGCGGGGGGCACGAAGGTCGGGGAGAAGCTCCTGGACGAGAAGTTCCAGCTCGAGAGCGACCCGGTCGGCCTCGGCTCGCCCCCGTACCAGGGTGACGGAATGCCGCTGGAGCGGCAGGTGTGGTTCCGGGACGGCGTGCTCGAGCAGCTTTCGTACGATCGATACTGGGCGCAGCAGCAGGGAGCCGAACCGACCGGGTTCGCTGGATCGCTCCGCATGGGGGGTGGTGACGCCACTCTCGAGGACCTCATAGCCGGCCTCGACCGCGGCCTGTTCGTCACCAGGCTATGGTATATCCGCCGGATCGACCCGCGCACGATCCTCTATACAGGGCTCACCCGAGACGGCGTGTTCTGGGTCGAGAACGGCGAGATCGTCCGGCCGGTGCACAATTTCCGCTGGAACGACTCGCCGCTCACGGCGTTCGCCTCTATCGAAGCGCTGGGTCGGCCGGAGCGCGTCTCGTCGTCCCGCGAGGTTCCGCCGGCCCGCCTCTCGTCCTTCCACTTCAGCACCGTGTCGGAGGCCGTATGATGCAGCGACGCGATTTCATGAAAGCTGGCGCCGCCGTGGCCGGAGGGTTCGCCCTGAATGGCCGAATGCTGGCCGCCCGCAGCCTGTTCGGACCGTCCGTCAGCCGCTCCCGCGCCACCATCGATCCCGTGCTCAGAGAACTCCTGCTCGAAGCGATCGACGCGGCGACTGCGGCCGGCGCCTCCTACGCCGACGCGCGCACCGAGCTCGTGCTTCGCCAGTCGATCCGCACGCGAGAGGATCATGTCGCGGGAGCGGGGGAGTCTGCGTCCGAGGGCGTGGGCGTCCGGGCGTTCGTCGACGGTAGCTGGGGTTTCGCCGCAACGCCTGAGATGACCCTCGAGGCTGTCGTCCGTGCCGCCCGCACCGCGACCGCGGTGGCGCAGGCGAACGCCGCCGTCCAACGCGCTCCGATGACGCTCGCGCCCGTCGAGTCCTACGGCGACGTCGCCTGGACGGCGCCCCACGAGATCGACCCGTTCAGCGTGTCGGTCGAAGAGAAGGCCGATCTGTTACTCCGGCTCAACCAGGTGGCGCTGAAGCGGAGCGGCGTGCGCTTCGTGTCTTCCGGCGTGAGCTGCTACCGGACCGACAAGACGCTCGCCACCTCCACGGGCACCGTCGCAGCGCAGCGTTTCATGCGCGTAGGGCCCTACATGACGATCACTGCCGTCGCTTCCGACCGGTCGCGGTTCCAGTCGCGGGGCTCGGTCGTCGAGCCCTCGGGCTACGGCTACGAATATGTGCTCGAGAACATGACTCCGGAGTCCGTCGAAGTGTGGGCCGACGAGGCCGTCGGCATGCTGCAAGCGGACACGGTCGAGGCCGGCGACTGGGACCTCGTCCTGCATCCCACACACCTGTGGCTCACCATCCACGAGTCGATCGGACACCCGACCGAGCTCGACCGCGCCCTGGGGTACGAGGCCAACTACGCGGGCACGAGCTTCCTGGCCCCACCGTCCGAAGTGCTGAACAGCTTCCGGTACGGACCGGAGTTCATGAACATCGAGGCGGAGCGGATCACGGCCGGCGGCATGGCGTCGATCGGCTACGACGACGAGGGCGTGAAGGCCGAGAGCTGGCCGCTCGTGCAGGACGGGATCTTCGTCGATTACCAGACGACCCGCGGCCAGGCGAGCTGGATCAGTGAGTATACGGGCAATGAGCGCAGCCACGGCTGTTCCTATGCCTCCGGCTGGGACGACATACAGTTCCAACGCATGCCGAACATCAACCTGGAGCCGAATGCCCACGACGACCTGAGCGAGGAGGACGTGCTGGCCGCCGTCGATCGCGGCATCTACGTCGAGGGCCGAAACTCCTACTCGATCGACCAGCAGCGCTACAACTTCCAGTTTTCCGGCCAGGTCGCCTGGGAAGTGAAGGGCGGAAAGAAGACGCGTATGCTGCGCGACGTCGCCTACCAGGCCCGGACACCCGATTTCTGGAACTCGATGGCGGTGATCGGCGGTCCGCAGACGTACTACGTGGGCGGAAGCCTCAACGACGGGAAGGGGCAGCCGGGGCAGTCGAATGCGGTGTCGCACGGGTGTCCGATTGCGGTGTTCCGGGACGTCAACGTGTTGAATACCGCTCGGTAGCGTGGGGCGGGGGCGGGGACTCGTCCCACCAACCGTCTACCCGCTACTCGACGACGACGTAGCGCGCCGACATCCCCGCCGCGTTGTGGAACGAGACGTGGCAGTGATAGAGCCACGTGCCAGGGTTGTCGGGCACCATATCGGCCGTGAGCATCGACATAGGCAGCACGCTGACCACGTCGTTCCGCATTCCCGCCGTCGTCACCACGTTGCCGTGCCAGTGCGGGGTATGAAAATCGAAGTCGTTCGTGGAGCCCATCACGTACCAGCGAACGTGCTCACCCACGTGCATAGTCATCGTTTCCGCCCGATGTACCAGCTGTCTTCCTCGTGGACCTGGGCGAACACGGTCACGAACTCACGATCCACGTCCACCGGTGATCCGTCGGGCCGGGCCTGCCCGCGCGCGGTGATGAGCATGACGCCGAGAAGGCCCGTGTTGACGTCCTTCTCCTCGTGCGTGTGGGAGTGGTACATCCACATCACCGAACTTCCCTGCATCGGACCGGGGCCGGCCCGCTCGGGGACCGGCCATACGTACGTGTGCGTCTCGCCGGGGGGACACCGTCGTCGGCCTTGTCGTTCCCTTGCGTGCCGTCCATGTAGGGGGCGCCCTCAGAGTCCTTGTCATAGAACACTCCGTGCGGGTGCACCGAGAGTGGCTGACTCGCGTTGTTCTTGAACACGACGACAATCGTGTCACCGACCACGCCGCGGATCAGCGGGCCCAGGAACCCGAGATGCGCCCACTCCGACGGCCGCGGTTTCAGCGTCGTGAAGCTGTCGTCCGTGTACTCGCGGTAGAGCGTTTTCTTGTACACGGTGCTCACGGGCACGGCATCCGCATCCTCGAAGAATGCGGTGTCGACGAACACCTTTCCCGTGATCTGATCCAGGCCCCCGGGGACGTAGTCCCGCTCGACCTCGTCGGCGGCGATGTAATACGTGCGCGTCTGGCCGGATGTCTGCGCAACGAGAGGGCCGGAGCATACAGCAGGAAGAGTCCCACGACGGTAGCGAGTCGGAACATCCGCACCTCCAGTGTGACGGACCCAGAAGGGATGGTGGCGCACCTTAAGAGTCCCGATGAAATCGGGGCAAGCCTCCTGGAACTCGGCCCCGCCGCGGCACTCGCTCTCGGCGGGGCCGGTTCGATCAGGTCTTCGGCAGCATCCTCTTCAAGGAGTCTCGATCCAGCCATTGGCCCGCGACCATGACTCCGACCGGCTGCTTAAGGGCATCCAGGTTCTCCAGCGGATTGCCTGCCACGAGCAACAGGTTGGCGAGCGCCCCCGGCCGCACAACGCCCCACTCGTCCTCCTCGCCGACGAAGCGGGCCGCGTTTCGCGTAGCGGCACGCAATACGTCGATCGGAGGGATGCCCGCGTCGACGAGGGCCGCCAGCTCCAGGTGCACGGAGAACCCCGGGACGAGCAGCGGGTTGGGCGTGTCAGTGCCCACGAGCAACGGAATTCCCGCGTCGAATAGGGCTCGAGCGAGATCGCGCTGGAAGCCGTAGAAGGCGGCCGCGCGACGCCGCCGCGGATCTTCGGGAGACGGCTCGGCGACTCCGTCGGGAGCCTTGAGCGAGGCCCACCACCCCCCGATGTCCGGATCGACGAACCTGGTCTCGGGCCTGTCCAGCCTCGCGTTGTAGGCCGGCGTACGGGTGGTGGACAACATCCACTGGGCAGCCAGCGTGGGCACGACCCAGGCGTCGGTGAGTGCGATCCTTTTCGCGATGGCCGGGATGCGAGACGTGTCGGGTTCGTGACCGACGGTGGCGTACATGATCTGTTCGACGTGCTCGATACTCAGCTGGCCCGCGGCCAGCACCCTGTCCAGGCCGACCTCGCGAGGGATGTGGCCGACTAGCGGGAGGTTCAGGGTCCGGGACGCTTCGACGAAGGCATCATAGGACGCTCGGCTCAACCCGTCGTAGATCTTCAGGTAGTCGAAGCCGCGATCCTTCATCTCGTGGGCCACCCGGTAGGCCGCAGTGGCATCGGGGATGAGCACGTGACGCCACGGCTGCGGTTCGCCGGCCAGAAGGGTCGAAGCCACGAACATCCGTGGGCCGATCACTTCGCCGGCCGCGATTGAGTCCCGGAGGGCCACGTGCCAGTCGTCGCCGTTCATCTCTCGCACGGTGGTGACCCCGTTCGCCAGGAAGAGCGGAACGTCGCCCCGGTCCATGTGCACGTGCATGTCGGCCAGGCCGGGAAGCAGGGTGCGTCCCGACCCCTGGACGACCCGCATCCCGGGGGGTATCTCCAGTTCTTCGTCCGGGCCGATCCACGCGATCCTGTCGCCCTGGACGATCACGGCCTGGCCAGGCAGCGCCGTATCGGCGTCCATGGTAAGCACGGCGACGTCCCGGAAGACGACCCCGGCGTCATCGGCGATCGATTGAGCCTCCTGAGCCTCCGTCGTCCCGGCCGAGCCCACCCACAGCGCGGCTCCCAGCACGAGCCCAAGGCACCGCCGAACCTGTTCCGTAGCCATCATCGTTCATCCTCTCTCCGGTCCCGTCATCCCGCAATCGGCACGGCCTCTCCGTGGCCGATTCGCTCCAGTACCGCATCTCCGAACCGGCGAGCTCCCGGAAGGAAGTGTTCGTACAGCTCGGCCGCCGTCTCACGCGCTGCCGTCCCGGGCCAGCCGTCCGGCAACAACGATGGGGGCAAATCCGGATCGTCCCACGCGACGCCCAGGAAGCGGAGCACGACCTCGAAGCGCAGACGAAACGCCTCGACGTCCGAGGTTCCCGACTGGCTGCGGCGAACGATCCGGACGAGCGCAGCGTGCGCCCGACGATACCGCCGCTCCAGGTCGGGAAGTCCCCAGTGGCGCGCGATGAACTGCTCGTCGGACTCCCGGCCCTGACGTTCACCGCGCATCACGAAGATCTGGTTGCGCACCGAGGAATCCACGGCGGCGAGGATCCGCTTCCCTCGAGGCCGGGGGTGCAGGTAGAGCCCGGGGGCTAGCGCCGCGAATCCCTCGACTTCGAGGAGCGTCTGTAGTCGATCGCGATGCACCCGCTGGTCGCCGTCGAAACGGGCGTGCACGACCGTCCACCGGCCGTCCCACGGAGGAGGCGGAGAAAAGATCTTCTCCGTACCCGCGACGATCTCCCCCTGTGCGTATCCGGTCGGCGCATAGAACTTCTCTCGTCCTTCGCGCCGCGAGGTCAACTCCCCCGAGTGCTCCATCCGGTACAGCGTCCGCCGCACCGCCGCTTCGTCGCAGTCCACCTCCGCGAGCGCGTTCACGAACCACAACCCCGGCAGTTCGCCGCCCCGGACGGTCCCGAAGAAACTGAGGCTCGAATACACGAAATTGCTCACCGGCGCATCGACCATAGTGGACAGTATTTATAGGCGAGACGTAAATATGTCAACTATCGAGCCACGGCGAGGCCGTCGTGAAACTGGAGAGGGGCCGTCAGGGTGCGCGCTCTTCGATCCGACGCTTCCCGGGCACGCTGACCGGCAGGCGGGTTCCGTCAGCCAGGATGGCAAGCCACTTCTCCGGGCCGTCGGGGCGGAGCTCGCGCACGCGGTCGAAGTTCACGAGCGCCGTCCGGTGAATGCGCACGAAGCCGTGCGGCTGGAGTCGCTCGGCCAGCGCGCCCATCGTCTCGCGCAGCAGGATCGCGCGGCCGTCGGCGACGACCTGCACGTAGTTGCCCTCGCTCCGGATGTAATCGATCTCGCGGACGGGCGTGAGGACGGTGCGGTTGCCGACGCGCAGGGGGAGGCGATCGTCGGCAGTCGACGCGCGCAGCTGCCGGATCGTCGACCGGAGCCGCTCGCCGCCCGCCTGCCCGCCGAGCATCGCGAGGGCGCGCTCCCAGGCGCGGGCGATCCGCTGCAGCTCGAAGGGCTTCAGCAGGTAGTCGATCGCGGCGACGTCGAAGGCGCGCAACGCAAACTCGTCGTATGCCGTGACGAAGATCGTCACCGGGACCCGGTCCGCGTCGAGCGCCTCGACGACCTCGAAGCCGTCGAGCCCGGGCATGCGGATGTCGAGGAAGGCCACGTCGGGGCGTTCTGCCAGGATCGTCTCGAGAGCGGCATCACCGGACGCGGCCTCGATGAGCGTCAGGTCGGCATCGAGCGTCGCGAGGTGCTTGCGGAGCGTCTCCCGGACGAGGGGCTCGTCGTCGGCGATCAGGACTTTCACGGCACCGTCTCGATAGGCAGGGCAATGCGCGCCTCGGCCCCGGGGTCGGCGGCGCGGAGCTCGAAGCTCGCCGCGTCGCCGTACAGGACGGCGAGCCGCTCCCGCGTGATGGCGATCCCCGTGCCTTCGGCGGCTCCATGGGTCGTGCCGCCACTCGGGAGGCCGACGCCCGTGTCGCGGACCGAGAGCACCAGCCGACCGTCGGAGGCCGCGGCCCCGATGTGGATCTCGGCGGCGCCCTTGCCCGGGGCGACGCCGTGCTCGACCGCGTTCTCTACGAGCGGCTGGAGGATCAGGTGCGGGATCAACGCGTCTTCGACCGCCGGCTCCACGTCGAACCGGACCCGCAGGCGGTCGGGCATGCGGAGCTCCTGGATCGACGTGTAGCGGCGCAGGAAGTCAATCTCCGCGTCCAGGCGCTGGACCTGGCGCCCGCTCGTCGCGAGTACACTCCGGTACAACTCCGCGAGCTCGATGAGCGCTCGTTCACCGGCCGCGGAATCGCGCGCGCTCACCGCCGCGATCGCCTGCAGGGCGTTGAACAGGAAATGGGGCTGCAGCCGCGACTGCAGCGACTGCATCTCGGCCCGGGCGAGGCTCGCTTCCAGCGCCGCGGCCTCGGCGCGGGCGCTCCGCGCCTCCCACGCGTTGACCACCGACACCCACGCGGTCACGAGGCCGAAGCAGGCGATCACTTCCACGAGCAGGACCGTGCGGAAATGGGTGAGCAGCACCTGGCCCGGGGTCTCCTGGATCTGGTTACCGAAGAACAGCAGGTCGACGCCGACGACCCCCGCCGAGTGAAGGAGGATCGCCACGATGCCCAGCCCCACGAGCGCGGCGACCCGGCGGCCGCGGCCGGAACCGCGCCGGCGCAGGGCGCGATCGGCCAGGAGCACGGGCAGCGCCGCGGGAAGCCAGGTGAACCACTTGGCCAGGTTGAAGGCGACCAGGGTCGTCACGGCGATGTCGGGCGTCGTCCCCACGGACCGCCAGGAGAGGACGGTCTGCGACGTGGCGATCAGCCCGCAGACGCCGAGCGCGAGCGCACTCCATCCCAGGAGCCGTGGGATCCCCGGCCCCGCGTCCACCGCGCCTGGCGTCATGCTCCGCTCACGGGCTCTCTCGCATCCCCACCTTCCGCCTCAAGCTGTCTCTCGCCGCGGGCTCATTATGCAGCGAAAGGATCGTGTCCGCTCGCGATCCGACCGCGTCGAGGGCCGACAGCGCTTCCGCGAGGGACTGTCGCCAGAAGTTCGGTTCGAAGGGCTCGGGGACGTAGAGGTCGCTGACGTAGGCGAGCGGAACGTCGTCGAAGGTGACGATCAGCGCCGCGCGCCCGTGCTCCCCCCCGGGTTGCGGAGCCCGATGCACGACGAGATTCCCGATGCGGACGCTGTCCGCCACCTCGCGAACTTCGATACGCCCCGTTCGTTCGGAGAGTTCGTCCGGTGACAGCCGGTGCGGGGCGGCCGTCATACCCTGGATCGTCCGAGCCGTGCGCGGCGAGGCGTAGATGGGAATGCCGCGGGCCGCGTATGTCCGGACGCCCGCCACGTGGGGCCAGACGAACGAAGCCGCGACGACGGCCTTCACCGGAACCCCCGGCCAGCGACGCTCGACCTCCTCGAGGATCGAGCGTGAGTATGCCGAGGAATGTGGAGCTTCGATCACGACGACGCCGTCGTTCTGCCGAACCAACGTCACGTCGTAAATCCCGCCGATCTGCACGATGCCGCCGACGTGTTCCGTGAATTCCGGGGATCCGTTGCCGAGCGACGGGTCGAGCTGAGAAGCGAACCGTTCGCGGCGCGCGGAGACATCCGCGAACGAGTCGGCCGGGAAGTCCGCGTCCCAGTCGATGCCCGTGTACGAGATCGTCCGGATCCGCCACCCGTCGTGCCACACGTTGATCGTGAACGGGTAGCGGAGCCCCGCCGGGTCGAGCGACCAGTTCGACCAGGCCACCCGCGTCCGCACGTCTCCCCAGGTCGCCCAGTTCGGGTCGTCGGTGTAGCGGCGTACGCCCGTCCAGCCGGCGGGCAGGGAAGTCGCCGCGTCGACGAGCAGCCGCAACCCGGGGTCGCCCCACGCCACGACGTGCAGGCGTCGCCCCGTTTCCGTGACGCTGTCCGGCGCGAGGCGTCGTCCGGGAGCGGTGGCCGCGGCCAGCACGAGACGCTCCGGGGAGAGCCGGATCTCCTCCAGCGCCTCGCCGGGCGTCAGTCGGTCGTCGAGATACTGGGTGAATGCGATGGGCAGCGATCGCATCGGCAGGCGACCCTCGAACTCCCGCAGCGCCCGCCCTCCGCGCACGTCGCGCTGTTCCGTGAACGTCGCGGTGAACACCGGCGGTGTCGCCGGATCCTGCGCCGCCGCCACGAGACGCTCCTGGCGCACTCCGTGGAGCTCGATTGCGGAAATTCCCTGCAGGGTCGCCCGCGAGCCGAGTGCTCGAAGGGCCCCGTCGATCACCGCGTCCACCGACTCGGCGTCGCTCGCGGCGGCGCCGCCGGCGCCGGCCTCGCCGTCGGACGCCGCCCCGGGCCCGCACGCCGCCACGAGCCCGACCAGCAAGATCGCCGCAGTCCCCATCCTCGACCCGAGCATCACGCCTCCCCCGTTCGGTGTTTCCCGCGAGAATGCCGCAGGCCTGCTGCGTGGCGCGACCGGGGATGGGACGAGCCCCGGAATGCTTGGGACGAATCCCGATCCGGCGTGGACGAGCCCCGGGGTCCGGTGGGGTGTGGAGTTCCCCTCGCCCGACTCGGCGCTGCGAGGGAAGGTAGTGCGGCTTCCGGAGCGAGCCTTCAGCGCGTCGTGTGCGGTGTCAGCGAGTGAAGGGAGTCGCGCTACCTTCCCCTCCACGAGCCGACGTCCCGAAGTCCCGCCACCAGCGGATGTCGTGGACCAGCTCCGCCCGTTCGACGCCCGGCTCGTGTTCGGCCACGGTGCGCCCGAGCACATCGTAATGCGGCAGGACGTTCTTGCGGTCGACCCACTCGGGCTTCAGGCCCCGATCCTCACCCCAGGCGAGGAGCTCCTCGATCGAACGGTCGCTGTACACGTGGCAAAGGCGGTCGCCCCGCCTCGCCCGAAGGCGCGGGACGTCCCGCCTAGCCGTGTGGAA
>Ga0210123_1001341_pt1 | contig 12618 bp, 4 predicted proteins | sample Muzzi_PWB_D2_FD_185535 | JGI IMG/M metagenome (GOLD analysis project Ga0210123, IMG submission 185535) | Wetland microbial communities from San Francisco Bay, California, USA, that impact long-term carbon sequestration - Muzzi_PWB_D2 (SPAdes) | ecosystem: Environmental > Aquatic > Marine >... | reverse complement strand
CGAGAGCTCCCGCTTCGCGTTGTGCGAGAGCTTCCGCCGCGCATGGCGTTCGAGGAACCGGTCGAGGCGCTCGCCGTTTCGGTCGAGGAGCACCTCCACGTAGTCGTTCCGGGCCGCCCACGGGTCGTCGAGGAGCTCGGCCGCTGCCCGCTCGAAGCGGGGGGCGAGCTCGCCCTGGAGCCAGTCGAGGGCCTCGCGGAGCGGTCCACGCCAGCGCTGGTTCCAGTCCGGCTCGCCGCCGGTCCGGCAGCCGCAGTCGGAGCGCCAGCGCTCGATGCCGTGGACGCAGCTCCAGGAGGTCCCTTCGCGGACCTCCACTTCGTCGGTCGGCGGGTGGCGTTCCAGGTGCTCGCCGTAGTTGGTCAGGCGGACCGAGTCTTCGCGCTCCAGGGCGTCCAGAGTCCAGGCCAGGGCCATTTCGCCGTGGGCGTGGTGGTGGCCGTAGGTCTCGCCGTCGGTGGCGACGTGGACCAGCCTCGAGGAGCCGCCGGCTCCCTCGCCGGCGTCGAAGCCGGAGAGGATGCGCCGGGTGAACCGGGCGCCGTCCCGGAGGAGCTCGCCGAAGGCGACCTCGCGGGCGATCGTGCCGTCGTAGAAAAAGAGGGTGATCGAGCGGCCGGACGGGAGCCGGCAGAGAGACGCCCGGCCGGTGTCGACCCCGTCCTCCACCTCCTGCCAATCGCCCGCCGGCTCCCCGGAGGCATCGAGGGGCCGCACCCGGGCCGCCTGGTGGGGGGCCAGCACGGTGAACCGGATGCCGTGCTCGGCCGCGAGGTCGAGGCTCTCGAGGTCGACCGCGGTCTCCGGCAGCCACATGCCCTCAGGGGGCCGGCCGAAGCGGTGCTCGAAATCGCGGATGCCCCAGAGGATCTGGGTCTCCTTGTCGCGCCGGTTGGCGAGCGGCAGGATCAGGTGACCGTGGGCCTGGGCCATGGCGGAGCCGTGGCCCGAGAAACGCTCGGCCGACAGGCGGTCCGCCTCGAGCACGGCGGCGTAGACCTCCGGGCGCTCGACCTCGAGCCAGGAGAGGAGCGTCGGCCCGAAGTCGAAGCTGATGCGTGCGTAGTTGTTGACGATCCGCCGGATGCGCCCGGCCTCGTCGAGGATCCGCGCCGCGGCGTTCGGGGCGTAGCACTCGGCGGTCACCCGCTCGTTCCAGTCGTGGTAAGGGTAGGCCGAGTCCTGAACCTCTACCGTCTCCAGCCACGGGCTCTCCCGCGGAGGCTGGTAGAAGTGGCCGTGGATACAGACCGCGCGGTCGCTCCGATCGCTCAAGATGGCTCTCCCGGGCTCTTCAAGAAGACCGCCGCGAGCGGCGGCAGGGTGAGGTTGAGGGAGTGGCTCCGGCCGTGGGCGCGGACGGGGGAGGCCTCGACGCCGCCCAGGTTGCCCTGGCCGCTCCCCCAGTAGGCCTCGGCGTCGGTGTTGACGATCTCTTGCCAGCGGCCACCACGGGGCACGCCCAGGCGGTAGTTGTGGCGTACCACCGGAGTGAAGTTGAAGACACAGGCGACGAGATCGCCCCGCTGCCCGTGCTGGCCCTTGCCCTTGCGCAGGAAGGCGAGCACGCTCGCCTCGGCGTCGTTGGCTTCCAGCCACTCGAAGCCCTCCGGCTCCACGTCGAGCTCATGAAGGGCGGGCTCGCTCCGGTAGACCCGGTTGAGGTCGGCCACCAGGCGCAGAAGCCCCGCGTGGGGGGCGTGGTCGAGCAGGTGCCAGTCGAGGCTCGCCTCGTGGGACCACTCCCGCCACTGGCCGAGCTCCGCCCCCATGAAGAGGAGCTTCTTCCCCGGCTGGGCGCTCATGTAGCCGTAGAGCAGGCGCAGGTTGGCGAGCTTCTCCCAGTTCGGCCCCGGCATCTTCGCGAGCAGCGACCCCTTGCCGTGGACGACCTCGTCGTGGGAAAGCGGCAGGCAGAAGTTCTCGCTGAAGGCGTAGACCATGCGGAAGGTCAGGTCCCCGTGGTGGTACTTCCGATGGATCGGCTCGCGCTCCATGTACTGGAGGGTGTCGTGCATCCAGCCCATGTCCCACTTGAGGCCGAACCCGAGGCCTCCCAGGTAGGTGGGGCGCGACACCATGGGCCAGGCGGTCGACTCCTCGGCGAAGGTCTGGACGTCTGGGAACGAACGGTAGACCTCCTCGTTGAGCTGGCGCAGGAACGAGAGCGCCTCCAGGTTCTCCCGTCCGCCGTACTGGTTGGGAATCCACTCCCCCTCCTCGCGCGAGTAGTCGAGGTAGAGCATGGAGGCCACGGCGTCGACCCGGATGCCGTCCACGTGGTAGCGCTCGAGCCAGAAGAGGGCCGAGGAGATGAGGAAGCTCCGCACCTCGTGGCGCCCGTAGTTGAAGATCAGGCTGCCCCAGTCCGGGTGGAAGCCCTGGCGCGGGTCGGCGTGCTCGAAGAGGTGGGTGCCGTCGAACCGAGCGAGGCCGTGCTCGTCGGTGGCGAAGTGAGAGGGCACCCAGTCGAGGATGACGCCGATCCCTTCCTGGTGGAGGTGGTCGACCAGCGCCATGAAGTCCCGCGGCGTGCCGTAGCGGCTGGTGGGGGCGAAGTAGCCGGTGGTCTGGTACCCCCAGGAGCCGTAGAACGGGTGTTCCATCACCGGCAGCAGCTCCACGTGGGTGAAGCCGAGGCGCTTGACGTGGGCGGCCAGCTTCGGCGCGATCTCCCGGTAGGTGAGCGGGCGGTCCCCCTCCTCGGGCTTCCTCCGCCAGGAGCCCAGGTGTAGCTCGTAGATCGAGATCGGCGCGTCCAACCCGTTGGCAGCGGCGCGCTCGGCCATCCACTCGCCGTCGCCCCATCGGTAGCCGAGGTCGGCCACCACCGAGCCGGTGCGGGGCGACTCCTCGGCCTGGAACGCGAAGGGGTCGGCCTTCTCGACCTGGTGGCAGCCGTCGCCGGAGACGACGTGGTACTTGTACAGGCTCCCGGGCTCCACCCCGGGAACGAACCCTTCCCAGATGCCGGACGCGCCGCCGCCCCGCGCGGTGACGGAGAGTGGATGGGCGCCCGGCCGCCAGCCGTCGAAGTCGCCCATCACCGAGACCAAGGAGGCCGACGGCGCCCAGACCGCGAAGTAGACACCGGCCTCGCCGCCGATCTCCATGGGTCGCGCACCGAGCGTTTCGTAGAGCCGGAAGTGGCGGCCCTCGTTGAAGAGATAGAGGTCGTCGTCGGTGATCGGGCTGGCCACGCCCAGGGCCTCGCCGGTGATCACGGCGCCGGCCGGCTCGGTGGCGGGCCGGGCCGCGGGCGTCGCTTCGCCGCGCGCCGCCCGGGCGCGCCGGGCGGCGATCCGCTCGAGGGCGGTGGCGATGTCCGGGTCGGCCTCGATCCGCTCCAGGCCCCACGCCGCTTTGCGCCGCCAGTTGGGGCGCTCGGCGCCGGTGCCCGGCACGTTCTGGGGCTGGGTCTCGCCCCACAGGTCCTCCAGGTTGACCAGCAGCAGGGGAGACGGGCTCTCGGCCAGCCGCTCGAGGGCAGCGCGGGAGACGGCGACGGGGTCGGCCCCGGTCCGGACGGCGTCGAGCGGCAAGAGGCCCCTGTCGGCCAGGTGCTCGACCAGCGCCTCCCGGACCGCCTGGCGGCCGTCTCGCTCGTCCTCCTCCCGGTCGGGATCGAGCAGGCCCTCCTCCAGACGCCGCTCGATGTCGAGCCCCTCGAGGAACGCCGGAAAGGTCGGCGTGTCGTGGGTGTCGAGGCAGGCGAGGACGTCGTCCGGCACCGGCGCCAGGGCGGTCTTGGCGTCCGCCTGGAGGGCGAACTGGGCCACGTACATGCGCTCGATGCCGTGGCGGCCGAGGCTCTGGTCGACGAACGCGGGCACCGTGCCCAGGTTTTCGCCCACCAGGATCGTCCGGTGGCGATGGGACTCGAGGGTGAGGATGGCGTAGAGCTCCTCCGCCGGATAGCGCACGTAGGCGCCGTCGGTCGCCGGCCGGCCCCCGGGCACCCAGTAGAGCCGGTGGAGGCCCATCACGTGATCGATGCGGAGCACCGCCGCCGGCGCCATGGCGGTGCCGAGCATCTGCCGCAGGTGCGTGTAGCCCTCCGCGCGCTGGCGCTCCGGGTGGAACGGCGCGAAGCCCCAGCGCTGGCCGCCGGCGAACAGGGGGTCCGGTGGCGCGCCGGCCTCGGCGCCCTCGGCGAAGAGGTGCCGGTGGCGCCAGAGGTCGTAGGAGTCGGGGTGGACGCCCAGGGGGAGGTCGAGGTAGAGGCCGCCGCCCCCGCCGTCAGGGGCGGCGGCGACCGGCCGGCACGCCTCGGCGGCCCGGCGGAGCTGGCCCTCGGCGAGCCACTGGACGTAGAGGTGGTAGCGCTCGACCTCGGGGTCGACGGCGCCGATCTGGTCACCGTGGCCGACTGCCGCGGGCTCGTCCCCCTGCCAGCCGCGGAACGGCCCGTCGCGCTCGGTGCGTGCCCGAAACGCGGCGTACTCACGCAGGGATGGGCGCTCGCCGACGAAGCGGTGGAGGTCAGAATCGCCTCGGCCCGGCTCGAAGGCGGCTTCAGGGAGATTGCCGCCAAAGGCGGCTTGGGCCAGTGCCTCGAGCACCGGTCGCTTGGCGGCCATGGCCTCCCGGTAGTCAACGGTGTCGCTTCGCCGGAGGCTCGCGAGGGTCTCGCGGAGCGCCGTCGACTCGAGGAGCTTCCGCGCCTCCCGCGAGCGGGCGAGCTCCGGCGCCGCCTCGGGGTCGAGGTAGAGCTCGTTCCAGAACAGGCGGCTTGCCGGGGCGTACGGGCTCGGCTCGAACGGCTCCCGGCCCGCCCCCAGGAAGCTCGCGAAGAGTGGCAGGGTACCGACCACCCGGCCCCCGCGCCCGGCCGTCCAGCGGCCGAGCCGAGCCAGGTCGGCGAGGTCGCCCACGCCCCAGCTCCGCTCCGCGTGGAGGGCGTAGAGGGGCAGGAACACGCCCCAGTCCGCGGCCGTCTCGCCCGCCGGACGCTCCCCCTGGTAGGCCCGCCGCGGGGCGGAGATGACCAGCACCTCGGTCCGCGTGGCTGCGCCGCCACGCCCCGTGCTCCTGGCGCCGAGCCGCAACAGCAGCCGGTGGTAGCCGAAGGGAAGGGCCTCGGGCAATCGGAGTACGCGGCTCGATCCGTCGTCGGCAGCCCTGGGTGGGTCCGGGGTCAGGCGCCAGCGGCGGCTCTCGCCGTCTTCGAGCTCGAGCTCGCAGTCGACGGGATGCTCGCCCGCGTCGCCCGCTGTGGTCGGGCGGATCGGCAGGTCGAGGCGACCCTCCCAGGCCACCGCCACCGGCTCGACCGGCCGGTGGGCGAGGGCGTCGAGCCGTTCGTCGATGGCGTCGTCGACGTCCAGGTTCCCCGCGCTCTCGCCGATCGACGCGCCCAGGCTGCCGAGCAGGGCGAGCACGGTCTCGGACGACGCGCTCCGGCGGTGGCCGAAGGCGTCGTGGTACGTCCTCTGGATACCGTAGAGGCGGGCGAGGTCGTCCAGCCGGCGCCGCTCGTCCGGGTCGCGAGGGTCGGTCATTCCTCCACCTTTTCAGCCCCGAGCAGGCCGAGGATTCCCCGCAGGGGGATGTGGGCCCAGGAGGGCCGGCTGTCGAGCTCGTAGCGGAGCTCGTAGAGCGCCTTGCCCAACAGGTAGACGTCGAGCAGCAGGCGGAGCGACGTCTCGCCGGCCGGTACCAGCGGCACCGCGCCGCCTCCGGACTCGGCGGCGCGCACGGTGTCCAGATACGCCTCCAGGAAGGCCGCCGCGCTTCCGAGATACCAGAGACGGCCCCACGCGCCGAGCAGCGGCGCCTGGTCCGGGTCGAACAGGGCCCGGTCGGTCTGTTCGTGGATCGCGGCGTGGACGGCATAGTCGAACGAGCGCAGCATCCCCGCCACGTCGACGAGGGGCGAGCGCTTGATGCGGCGCTCGGAGAGGGGCCGGGCCGGCTCGCCCTCGAAGTCGATGACCACGAAGTCCTTGCCGGTGTGGAGCACCTGCCCCAGGTGGAAGTCGCCGTGGCAGCGGATGCGGAGGGTCTCGATCTTGTCGCCGAGGAGCGGCTCGAAGCGCGCGAGGAGCGCATCCTTCGACGCCAGGAGGCGCTCGGCGATGGCCCGGTCCCCGACTCCGGACGAGGCTCCGGGGAGCGTGTCCAGGCGCCGGGAGAGGAGGCGGAAAGTCTTACCGGTGGCGCTTCGCATCGACTGGTAGAGGGAGCGCTGGTAGAGCTCGGAGAAGGGCTCCGGGGCGAAGGCGCGATCCTCGGCGGCCTCGGGACCGGAGAGCGCCAGGTGAAGCTCGGCGGTCCGGCGGCCGAGGAGCCCAGCCTGGGTCGGATACACGCCGACCAGGTCGTCGAGCTCGTCCGGCGTCGCGGGGGAACCGTCGCCCGGAAGCTCGCGGGGTGCTTCGCTCCGCGCGAGCGGTAGCCGGTGGCCGGCAATCGCCGAGCCCCCCGGTTCGCCAGTCCCGGCCGGCTCGGGGGGAGGCGCCAGCTCGCCCCGGGAGAGGACCCGCTCGAAGTAGCGCGACAGGTAGTCCAGGGTCAGGCGCCAGGCGTCGCGCTCGTTGTCCACATACTCCTGGAGGATTCCCAGGGTGTACGGCTGCCGGCCGCGCGCCTCCCGGTACTCGAGGGCGCCGGCCACTCGGGGGAGGTTGCGGAAGCCGGTGCGCTCGGTGAGGAAGCGGCCGATCTCGAGGTCGGGGTTCTCTCCCGGCTCGACCTTTCGGAACAGCTTGAGGATCAGCCGGTCGCCGAACAGCACCGAGGTGTTCGACTGCTCGGTCGAGAGCACCCGGGGGGCCGGCTCCGCCCCGTCGCCCCGGAGCTCGTCGAAGGCGTCGGTCCGCGTCGAGTAGACCTTGCCGTGGTCGGAGGCGAAGGTCAGGCGATGCTCGATCGCCCCCAGCAGGCGCGCCCCGAGCTCGGGGGCGAACACCGCGTCGTAGAGGATGCCGCCGGTCTCTTCGTCGTCGCCGGCGAGCACCACCTCCGCCAGGGCCGCCTCGGGGTGCTCACGGAGCAGCCGTTCGGCCGCCGCGCCCCGGGCGAGGGCCAGGGGTACCACGTAGGTCTCCGGCTCCTCCTCCCGGTACTCGAGCGCGACCAGGACGACGCAGGCGGTGGGCGCGTCCTCGCTCCCCCCGTCACCACTGTCGATCCGGACCACCGAGCGGACCTCGGCCCCGAGCACCGATCGGGACTTGCCGCCGAACCAGCGGCGGGTGGCGAGCGCTTCGGGCAGGATCCGCGCCAGCTCCTTGCGGCCGGGGCCGGCCAGGCAGCTCTCCCAGGAGGAGCCCCAGGACGCGCTCCACGATGCGCTGATGGTGAGCCGCGGCCGGGGCCGCCGCTCCTCCGGCCGGTCTGCCGCGCCGCCGGCGGCCGGCCGCTGGACCAGCGCCGTCGGCTCCTCGGCGAGGGAGAACCAGTAGTAGCCGTGGGGCCCGAGGGTGAGGAGATAGGGCAACTCGCCGATCGCCGGGAAGACGCTCCGGCCGAAGAGCTCGACCGGCTCCACGCCCCGGAAGGAGGAGAGGTCGAGCTCCACGTGCTGGGCGAAGCGGGAAAGGTTGGCGACCACCAGCAGGATCTCGTCCTCGAAGCGGCGGACGAAGGCGAGCACGTGATGATTCTCCGGCTGCAGGAACTCGATCGAGCCCCGGCCGAAGGCCCGGTAGCGCTTGCGCAGCGCCACCAGCCGCCGGGTCCAGTGGAGGAGCGAATGGGGGTTCGCCTGCTGGGTCTCCACGTTGACCGCTTCGTAGTGGTACTCGGGGTCGAGGATCACCGGCAGGTAGAGCTTGTGGGGGTTGGCGTCGGAGAACCCGGCGTTTCTGTCCGGGCTCCACTGCATCGGTGTGCGCACGCCGTCCCGGTCGCCCAGGTAGAAGTTGTCGCCCATGCCGATCTCGTCACCGTAGTAGACGATCGGCGTGCCGGGCAGAGCCATCAGCAGGCAGTTCATGAGCTCGATCCGGCGTCGGTCGTTGCCCATCAGGGGCGCCAGGCGCCGGCGGATGCCCAGGTTGACGCGCGCCCGGGGCTCGGCGGCATAGACCCGGTACATGTAGTCCCGGTCCTCGTCGGTCACCATCTCGAGGGTGAGCTCGTCGTGGTTGCGCAGGAAGGTCGCCCACTGGCAGCTCGGGGGGATCTCGGGCGTCTGCTCCAGGATGTCGATGATCGGGAACCGGTCCTCCATGCGCGCCGCCATGTAGAGGCGGGGCATGACCGGGAAGTGGAAGCTCATGTGGCACTCGTCGCCGTCGCCGAAGTACTCGACGGCGTCCTCGGGCCACTGGTTGGCCTCGGCGAGGAGCATCTTGCCCTCGTAGCGCGCGTCGACGTGGGCGCGGAGCTCCTTCAGGAAGGCGTGGGTCTCCGGCAGGTTCTCGCAGTTGGTCCCCTCGCGCTCGAAGAGGTAGGGGATGGCGTCGAGGCGCATGCCGTCGACGCCCATGTCGAGCCAGAACTCGAGCGCCCCCTTGACCTCCTGGCGGACCGCCGGGTTTTCGAAGTTCAGGTCGGGCTGGTGGTGGTAGAAGCGGTGCCAGTAGTAGGCGCCGGCCACCGGGTCCCAGCTCCAGTTGGAGCTCTCGAAGTCCTGGAAGATGATCCGCGCGTCCCGGTAGAGCTCCGGGGAGTCGCTCCAGACGTAGAGCTCCCGCTCCGGCGACCCGGGCGCGGAGCGGCGGGCGCGCTGGAACCAGGGGTGCTGGTCCGAGGTGTGGTTGATCACCAGCTCGGTGATCACCTTGAGGCCCCGGGCGTGGGCCTCGTCGAGGAACCGGCGGAAGTCGTCCAGCTCGCCGTAGATCGGGTTGACGTCCCGGTAGTCGGCGGTGTCGTAGCCCTCGTCGCGGAGCGGCGACGGGTAGAACGGCAGGAGCCAGATGGCGGTCACGCCGAGCTCCTGGAGGTAGTCGAGCTTCGAGGTGAGGCCCGGGAAGTCGCCGATGCCGTCGCCGTTCGAGTCGGCGAAGGTACGGACGTGGACCTGGTAGATGACAGCGTCCTTGTACCAGAGGGTGTCTGTCTGGGTCACCCCCTTGAACCCCTCGTTCCCCTTCTCCGAAGGGTCGGCGGTGGTCTGGGCTCGGGGTCTTCCTCCGACCGTCTCCTGTCGATCAGAGAGAGTCATCGATCGTCTCCTGCCGGTGCGTGTGGCGCCGGATTCTGAAGATGTGGGCCGGTACCGCGTGGGGGTCGAGCTCCACGTAGTTGCGCTCCCCCTGCCAGAGGTACCGGGCGTCGGTGATCAGATCGTGGACCTGGAACGGCTGGTCCCGCTCGACGCCGAGCGCGTCGAGGTCGAGGGCGGTCCAGCCCGACTGGGTGTGGTGGGGGTCGAGGTTCACCACCACCAGGATCGCGTTGTCGCCGGCGCTCTTGCTGTAGGCGAGGAGCTGGTCGTTTTCGACGCCGTGGAAGGCGAGGGTCCGGTCCTGGTGGAGCGCCGGGTTCTCCCGGCGGGCGCGGTTGACGCGAGCGATCATGTCGCGCAGGCTGTCCGGCCGTTCGAGATCCCAGCTCCGGAGCTCGTACTTCTCCGAGTCCACGTACTCCTCGCTCCCCGGCTCCCGGGGCGTCGCCTCCTGGAGCTCGAAGGGCGGGCCGTAGATGCCGTAGCTCGCGCCCAAGGTGGCGGCGAGGACGAGGCGTTGGACGAACGCCGGCCGGCCGCCCACCTGGAGCGGCTCGGTCAGGATGTCCGGCGTGTTGGGCCAGAGGTTGGGCCGGAAGAACTCGGCGACCTCGGTCTTGGTGAGCTCGGTGAAGTACTCGGTGAGCTCCCACTTGTGGTTGCGCCAGGGGAAGTAGTTGTAGGACTGGGTGAAGCCGAGCTTGGCCAGCCGGTACATGACCTTGGGCCGGGTGAACGCCTCGGAGAGGAAGATCACGTCCGGGTGCTCGGCCTGGACCCGGGCGATCAGCCACTCCCAGAAGGCGAGCGCCTTGGTGTGGGGGTTGTCGACCCGGAAGATCTTCACTCCCTCGCCGATCCAGTGGTCGACGACGCCGGCGAGCGCCTCCCAGAGCTCCCGCCAGGCGGGGGTCTCGAAGTCGAACGGCACGATGTCCTCGTACTTCTTCGGCGGGTTCTCGGCGTACTGGATGGTGCCGTCGGGCCGCGCCCGGAACCACTCCGGGTGCTCGCGGATCCAGGGGTGGTCGGGGGAGCACTGGTAGGCGAGATCGAGGGCGATCTCGAGGCCGGCGGCGCGGGCCCGCTTCACCAGCCGCCGGAAGGCGGCCGGGGTGCCGAGCTCCGGGTGGATGGCGGTATGGCCGCCGCCCTTCTTGCCGCTTGCGCCGATTGCCCATGGGCTCCCCGCGTCTCCCGGCTCGGCCTGGCGGGCGTTGTTCTTGCCCTTCCGGTGGCTCGTGCCGATGGGGTGGATCGGCGGCAGGTAGAGGACGTCGAAGCCCATGCCGGCGACATAGTCGAGGCGCTGCTCGAGGTCTTTGAAGGTGCCGTGGCGCGGCGGCTTGCCGTCCTTCGACTTGGCCGCCGAGCGCGGGAACATCTCGTACCAGGCGGAGAACCGCGCCCGCTCCCGGTCGACCCACACCATGAGCTCGCGGCGGTAGCGGGTGGCGCGGCTCCGGTCGGCCCAGCGGCTCGCGAGCGTGGCGGTCTCGGCCGCCGTGGCGAGGGCGGCGCGCTTCTCCGGCGCGGTGGCGTTGGTGAGCCGCTTGGCGAGGGCGGCGAGGCGCTTGGCGTCCGCCGGCTGAGCGGCGGCGCGGCGCGCGGCCTCCCGGAGCAGGGCGGCGCCGATCTCGAGGTCGACCGTGAGATCCTGGCCCGCCTCGAGCCGCTTTTCGAGGTCCCGGCGCCAGGACTCGAAGCAGTCGACCCAGGCCTCCACCGTATAGCGCCACCGGCCCAGGGAGCCGACGGTGAACCGGGCGCGCCAACGGTCGTTGCCGAGGGGCTCCATGGGCACCTCGCGCCACTCCGCCTCGCCGGCCTCGCCTGTCTCGTCGGGGGCGCGGTAGAGGAGGGCGCAGGCGATCGCGTCGTGGCCGTCGGTGAACGCGTCGGCCTCCACGACCACCTCCTCGCCCACGGTCCGCTTGATCGGGAACCGGCCGCAGTCGATCTCGGGGGAGACGCCCTCGAGGATCACCCGGCGCGGTTCGGTGGCTGGGACGGTCGTCTCGTCGCTCATTCGGGTGTCCGTGCTCTTCACTCTTCGCTGCTCGTTGCGGGGGACTCTGCCATGGTGGTGCCACCGCGGGCTCGGCCCCGGGCCCAGCGCCGAACCAGGCAGGCCGCGCCCACCACGCCGGCCTCCCGTCCGAGCTCCGCCGGGACGATTTCCAGGTCCTCGAGGAAGACCGCCATCGCCTGGTCCCGGACCACGTCCGCGGCCATCGAGACGAGGGCGGGCATGCCCTCGATCACGCCTCCGCCCAGGACCAGACGCCGGGGGTTGAAGGCGTGGACTACGCTCACCAGACCGTGGCCGAGAAGGCGCCCGGTCTCGGCCGCGAGCTCCACGGCCAGCGGGTCGCCCGCTTCGGCGGCTCGATCGACGGTGGCGGCGGTGATCTGCTCGGCGGTGCCGGCCTCTCGTACCAGGGCGCGCCCCGCCTCGGGGTTCCGGGCCACGGCCTCCTGGGCGCGCAGTGCGATCGCCCAGCCGCCCACGTACGCTTCCAGGCAGCCCCGGGCGCCGCAGGTGCAGGGCCGGCCTCCGGCCACCAGCGTCATATGGCCGAGCTCGCCGCCGTAGCCGTGGGCGCCGTCGATCAGCCGGCCGCCGCTCACCACACCCCCGCCGACGCCCGTGCCGACGAAGACCACCGCCATGTGGCCGGAGCCCCGGCCCGCGCCGTGGGCCTGCTCGGCGAGGGCCACGGCGTGAACGTCGTTGGTCAGCACCGTGGCGAGGCCGAGGGCGTCTGCCAGGCGCGCGGCCAGGGGTACATCGTGCCATCCCGCGAGGTTCGGCGTCGAGCGCACCACGCCGTCCACCGCGTCCACCTGGCCCGCCACGCCGACGCCGATGCCGAGCACCGGGACACGCGCTCCGGCGAGGAGCGCCCGGCCGGCCTCGACCATGGCGGCGATGACCGTCTCGGCGCCGGCCGCGGCGGCGGTCTCGACCCGGCGCTCGGCGTGCACCCTGCCCTCGTCGTCGACGATCGCCAGGGCGATCTTGGTGCCGCCCAGGTCGATCCCCAGGCAAAGGTCTCCCGCAGATCCCGTCACAGCCCCTGGTCGGCCATGTGCAGCGCGAAGTCCTTGAGCCGCGCGGAGTAGCCCCACTCGTTGTCGTACCAAGAGAGGACCTTGACCATGCGGCCGACGGCCATCGTGTCGCGGGCGTTGACCACCGAGGAGTGGGTGTCGCCGATGATGTCGCGCGACACCAGGGCCTCGTCGGTGACCCGCAGGATGCCTTGGAGCGGCGCCTTGGAGGCGGCCTCTTCGAACGCCTGGTTGACCTCGGCGACGGTGGGCTCGGCCTCCAGGGTGGCCGTCGCGTCGACGATCGAGCCGTCGACCACCGGCACGCGCATCGCCATGCCGTCCATCTTGCCGCGGAGCTCGGGCAGCACCAGCTCGGTCGCCTTGGCGGCGCCGGTCGAGGTCGGGATGATCGAGACCGCCGCCGCCCGGCCCCGGCGCCGGTG
>Ga0210123_1001340_pt1 | contig 12619 bp, 2 predicted proteins | sample Muzzi_PWB_D2_FD_185535 | JGI IMG/M metagenome (GOLD analysis project Ga0210123, IMG submission 185535) | Wetland microbial communities from San Francisco Bay, California, USA, that impact long-term carbon sequestration - Muzzi_PWB_D2 (SPAdes) | ecosystem: Environmental > Aquatic > Marine >... | reverse complement strand
CCTGCCAGGTCTGCCACTCCATGCCGGCGACCCGGTACACGCCGTACCACAACTACGTGAAGACCGGCACCGAGTACTTCCCGGCCAACACCGCCCAGAACCGGGAGCAGCAACTGATTCCGGCGGAGACCGACATCCTCTCCGTCGCGGACCCGAACAGCCCGAACCTGGGCTACGGCATCGGCGCCGGCGCCTTCCGCCTGTCGCCCCACGCCATCGGCAACCCGGAGCGCTTCGGTCCGCTGACCTGGAACGACTACACGGCGATCATGGACCCGTACGTCTCGGACGTCTTCAACATCAACTTCTTCTTCCAGCAGGGCGCGTTCGCCGGAAAGCACCCAGGCTACTACTCGGCCGTCTACGACCGCGCCGAGATGTGCGGCACCTGCCACGACGTGACCAACGCGTTCGCGATCGCCAACCCGCTCGGCAACTGGTCCGGTGGCTTCCCGATCGAGCGCACCTACACCGAGTGGCGCAACTCCCGCTACGCCGACCGGCCGAGCAACGCGAACTTCGACCCGAACTTCAAGCGGGACTGCCAGACCTGCCACATGCAGCAGACCTTCGGCAACCCCGGCACCGCCCAGACCCTGTACTCGGGTGGCTCGCCGGTGGCCCCGCTGACCAGCAAGGCCTGCAGCAAGGGCCCGGTCCGTCCGGTCTTCTACACCCACCACTTCGTCGGCGGTAACGCCTACATCACCCGCCTGCTCGGCGCGGACATCACGGGCAACGGCGCGATCGAGCCCTACCCGGAGCTTTCGGTCTACAGCTACTCGTCGGCCGATCCGACCAGCATCTACCACCACGCCTACTTCCAGAGCACGGGCAACACCGGTGCGCGGACGCAACACGAGCGGATGGCCTGGGACCGGCTGCGCAACGCCCTCACGATCGACGTGACCGGCCCGACGAGCGCGCCCGACGGCAGCAGCGCTGGGGTCACGGTGACCGTCGCCAACACCGGCTGCGGCCACAACTTCCCGTCCGGGTTCCCGGAGGGGCGCAACTCCTGGCTGTCGGTCCGGGCGTGGGATACCGCCACCGGTACCGAGCTGATGATCCACGACTCCTTCTGGAACCGTGACTCCCTCGGCGTCGGCTACCTGACCACCGCGGACGTGGTCGACCCGAACTGGCCGGGCTGCAACTGGGTCCTGCCCGCCGGCTCGCCCGATCCGTACTCCTACCAGTTCAAGGCGGTCGCCTCGCTGGGTGATGGTTGCCCGACGCTGGCCCTGCCGTACGCCACGCCGCTCAACCTCGTGACCAACGCCCAGGGCTTCCCGGTCGACTCGGGCGGTACCGCGATCGACCGTGCCAACCCGCTCGGCCTGCCGCAGTACATGGACTTCGACGGCGACGGCGAGGTCTACGACGACGCCTATCTGCAGGACACGCGTCTTCGTCCGCAGCCGCACACTGGCGCGACCGCGCTCCTGACCCGGTACTCAGTGGTCATTCCGGCCGGAACCCAGGGCCCGATCGCGGTCACCGCGGCCGTCTACTACCAGTCGATGGAGTCGATCGTCGGCACCGAGTTCCTCGGCAACCTGGCGGACACCGACGTCGACCATCACCTCGAGCCCTGCGTGCTCAAGGGCTCCTGTGACGGCCGGACGCCCGCAACCGAGCCGGCCGTGGTCGAAGGCGCCCCGCCGGTACCGGTCGAGGTCGGAAGCTGGGTCATCAACGTCACCGGCGTGAACGACAACACCCCGCCGACGGCGACCAACATGTACCCGGCCAACGGTGCCTCCAACGTCTACCTCGACGCGGTGGTCAAGATCGACTTCAGCGAGCCCGTCACCGGCGTCGACGCGACCACCTTCACCCTGTCCGACGGCGGCGTCACCGTGCCGGCCTACGTCGATCAGCTCAGCGACGGTACGTGGGGCCTGTTCGTCCACGACACCGTGCTGAGCGGCCGAACCACCTACGACGTCACGGTTGCCGCGGGCATTTGCGACTACAACGGCAACTGCACCGCAAGCCCCATCACCTGGAGCTTCCAGACCGCCCGGAGCTACGCCCAGGGAACCGGCGACTCGAGCTGGACCCTCGGGTTCTAAGGCGGACCACGACAACTTCGGACGGACGATCCGTCCGCGGGCCCGCGCGCAAGCCAGCGCGCGGGCCCGTTGCTTTTTGGGCTCTTCGCACCAAACAAATCCGGCACCTCGAAAAATCTCAATATTTATACTGAACAAAAAGCGACAGGACTACAAAACGAAGGAATGAAAGAGCTTCAGAGCAGTACGTCGTTATCTGTGAAGTGCAGAACTGCGCATATGAGACCCAAAACGTCAACTAGTTAACACTCCTCCGTCAACGCCTTGACTGAGAGAGGAACGACCGGTCACTAGCCTGCTCCGCAGCACCGTCTCGATTATCTCTTTGCGTAACGCCGTTCCTGGGACAAAAGGGGACATTCGGTCGTCGCGCAACCGTGAGGCGGTTCATCGAAGCACCGGGCACGGACCGGACCGGGCCTAGACACAAGGAGGAGGCGGACGATGACATCTAGAGGGTTCCTTAAAACTACGATCGTCGCGGTGGCTGCCCTGGCGATGCTGGCCGTGGGCTTCCAGGCCTGGGGCCGCTACACCGAGCTCCCGAGTCATATCCCGGAACCTGCACCGTATGTGGTGAGCGAAGCCACGGCCTTCCCGCAGCCGTGGGACGGCCACTTCTCGGGCACTGACAACCCCGGAAGCTGCGGCTGCCACAGCGCCTACATCTTCGACCAGTGGAACGGCTCGATGATGTCGAACTCGTGGCGGGACGTGGCCTGGCGGGGCGCCTTCCTGCTGGTGGCCCGCCTGACGGCCACCGACGGTGACTGCGACATCCCGGTGCCGCCCGACGGCACCGCCCAGAACGCGATCAACCCCTTTGCCAACGGCAACTGCACGTCGACGTTCGACCTCGGCGGCGGTACGACCCACACCACGAGCGGCTCGGGCTCGCTGGCGGACGAGTTCTGCTCGCGCTGCCACATGCCGGCCAACTACGTGGACAACATCCCGACCGCCACGGTCGGACCCGACTCGCCGTCCGGCCTGGAGCACGCTCCGGCCGACCCGAACTACGACCCGACGTCCGACAACGGCACCGGCCTGGCCTTCGCCACGGTCGCCGCCCAGAACCGCAACACCCTGGCCGGCCAGCAGGGCATCACCTGCCAGGTCTGCCACTCCATGCCAGCGACCCGGTACACGCCGTACCACAACTACCAGAAGACCGGCACCGAGTACTTCCCGGCCAACGGCACCGCCAACCGCGAGAACCTCCTGCCGCCCGCGGAGACCGACATCCTCTCCGTCGCCGACCCCAACAGCCCGAACCTGGGCTACGGCATCGGCGCCGGCGCCTTCCGCCTGTCGCCCCATGCCATCGGCAACCCGGAGCGCTTCGGTCCGCTGTCCTGGAACGACTACACGGCGGTCATGGACCCGTACGTCTCGGACGTCTTCAACATCAACTTCTTCTACCAGCAGGGCGCGTTCGCCGGAAAGCACCCCGGCTACTACTCGGCCGTCTACGACCGCGCCGAGATGTGCGGCACCTGCCACGACGTGACCAACGCGTTCGCCATCGCCAACCCACTCGGCAACTGGTCCGGCGGCTTCCCGATCGAGCGCACCTACACCGAGTGGCGCAACTCCCGCTACGCCGACCGGCCGAGCAACGCAAACTTCGACCCGAACTTCAAGCGGGACTGCCAGACCTGCCACATGCAGCAGACCTTCGGCAACCCCGGCACCGCCCAGACCCTGTACTCGGGTGGCTCGCCGGTGGCCCCGCTGACCAGCAAAGCCTGCAGCAAGGGCCCGGTCCGTCCGGTCTTCTACACCCACCACTTCGTCGGTGGCAACGCCTACGTCACCCGCCTGCTCGGCACGGACATCACGGGCAACGGCGCGATCGAGCCCTACCCGGAGCTTTCGGTCTACAGCTACTCGTCGGCCGATCCGACCAGCGTCTACCACCACGCCTACTTCCAGAGCACGGGCAACACGGGCGCGCGGACGCAGCACGAGCGGATGGCCTGGGACCGGCTGCGCAACGCCCTCACGATCGACGTGACCGGGCCGACCAGCGCCGCCGACGGCAGCAGCGCTCCGGTCACGGTGACCGTCGCCAACACCGGCTGCGGCCACAACTTCCCGTCCGGGTTCCCGGAGGGGCGCAACTCCTGGCTGTCGGTCCGGGCGTGGGATACCGCCACCGGTACCGAGCTGATGATCCACGACTCCTTCTGGAACCGTGACTCCCTCGGCGTCGGCTACCTGACCACCGCGGACGTGGTCGACCCGAACTGGCCGGGCTGCAACTGGGTCCTGCCCGCCGGCTCGCCCGATCCGTACTCCTACCAGTTCAAGGCGGTCGCCTCGCTGGGTGATGGTTGCCCGACGCTGGCCCTGCCGTACGCCACGCCGCTCAACCTCGTGACCAACGCCCAGGGCTTCCCGGTCGACTCGGGCGGTACCGCGATCGACCGTGCCAACCCGCTCGGCCTGCCGCAGTACATGGACTTCGACGGCGACGGCGAGGTCTACGACGACGCCTATCTGCAGGACACGCGTCTTCGTCCGCAGCCGCACACTGGCGCGACCGCGCTCCTGACCCGGTACTCGGTGGTCATCCCGGCCGGAACCCAGGGCCCGATCGCGGTCACCGCGGCCGTCTACTACCAGTCGATGGAGTCGATCGTCGGTTCCGAGTTCCTCGGCAACCTGGCGGACACCGACGTCGACCATCATCTCGAGCCCTGCGTGCTCAAGGGCTCCTGTGACGGCCGGACGCCGATGACCGAGCCGGCCGTGGTCGAAGGCGCTCCGCCGGTACCGGTCGAGGTCGGAAGCTGGGTGATCAACGTCACCGGCGTCACCGACACTCAGCCGCCGGCGGCGACCAATCTGTACCCGGCCGACGCCGCGGTGGACGCGCACCTCGACGCGGTGGTCAAGATCGACTTCAGCGAGCCGGTCACCGGCGTCGATTCGACCACCTTCACCCTCAGCACCGGCGGCGTCACCGTGCCGGCCTACGTCGATCAGCTCAGCGACGGTACCTGGGGCCTGTTCGTCCACGACACCGTGCTCGCGGGCAACACGACCTACACGGCGACCGTCGCCGCGCCGGTCTGCGACTACAACAACAACTGCACCATGACGGACATCGTCTGGAGCTTCACCACCGCCCGGGACTACGCGGGTGGCACCGGCGATTCGAGCTGGACCCTCGGGTTCATGGGCGCCGGTGGAGGCGATCCTGCACCGTACGTCATGGCGATCGACCCACCGGACGGGGCGATGAACATCGCCGTCACCACCAACGTCGTCGCCACCTTCTCCGAGCCGGTCATGAACGTCAACGCCATGACCTTCATGCTCTACTCGGCCGGCGGCAACGGCAAGAGCTGCGCCAACATGGGCGCGGCCGTCTCCGGCACGATCACCGCCAACGGCACCGGCGACGTCTGGACGTTCAACCCGGATGTCGACCTGAACGCCGGCCGCACGCTTTACTGCGTCGCGATCACCACCGGTGTCCAGGACCTGGGTGGCCAGCCGATGGCGATGCCGTTCATGAGCTCCTTCAAGACGGTGAGGTGAGCTCACACCCCATCAACCAACGGACGGCCTAGCCGTCCGCGGGCCCGCGCGCTGACCGGCGCGCGGGCCCGTTGCGTTTCTACAGTCCCCCTTCCTCACCCCCTCCCTCTGCTTCCCAGGAGGCCTCGCGGGTCTCCTCGACGTCCGGCAGTGTCCGGGCTTCGTGAAGCGGGTTTCGTGAACCGAATCTCGTGCTGGGCGGAGTCCTGGCCAGGGCCCGAGAGCCTCGAGCGGTTTCCGGCCAAATGTCAACTAGTTGACTGAACGATTCCGACTTTCCTGCTAGACAGTTTGTTAGCAAATCGATCAATTTGATTCTCGGACGCGGCGCCCCTCCTGGGATGCACGGGGGCAGTCAGTCGTCGCGGAATGCCGAGACTCTCCATCGAAGCACCGGGGTCCCGGACCGGACCGGGCCTCGACCGAACAAGGAGGCGGACGATGCAATCGAGAGCTTTCATGAAAACTACAATCATCGTGGTGGCTGCCCTGGCGATTCTGGCCATGGGTTTCCAGGCCTGGGCTCGCCACCTGGAGCTACCCAACCACATCCCGGAGCCCGCTCCGTACGTGGTGAGCGAGGCCCAGTTCTTCCCGCAGCCGTGGGAGGGCGACTGGACCGGCGTCGACAGCCCGGGAAGCTGCTCCTGCCACCAGCAGGAGATCGTCGACCAGTGGAACGGCTCCATGATGTCCAACTCCTGGCGGGACGTGGCCTGGCGGGGCGCGTTCCTGCTGGTGGCCCGCCTGACGGCCACCGACGGGAACTGCGACATCCCGGCGCCGCCCGACGGCACCGCCCAGAACACGATCAACCCCTTCGCCAACGGCAACTGCACGACGACGTTCGACCTGGGCGCTGGGGTCACCCACACCACCACCGGCTCGGGTTCGCTGGCGGACGAGTTCTGCTCGCGCTGCCACATGCCGACCAACTACCTCGACAACATCCCGACGGCCACGGTCGGCCCCGACGCGCCGTCCGGCCTGGAGCACGCTCCGGCCGACCCGAACTACGACCCGACGTCGGACAACGGCACCGGCCTCGCTTTCGCCACGGTGGCGGCCCAGAACCGCAACACGGAGTCCGGTCAACAGGGCATTCACTGCGAGGTCTGCCACACCATGGCGGGCACGCGGTATACGCCGTACCACAACTACCAGAAGACCGGCACCGAGTACTACGCGGCCAACGGAACCAGTGATCGGGACGCGCTCCTGATCCCGGCCGAGGCCGACATGCTCAACGTCGCGGACCCGAACAGCCCGAACCTGGGCTACGGCATCGGCCAGGGCGCCTACCGCCTGTCCCCCCACGCCATCAGCAACCCGGAGCGCTTCGGTCCGCTGTCCTGGAACGACTACACGGCGGTCATGGACCCGTACGTCTCGGACGTCTTCAACATCAACTTCTTCTACCAGCAGGGCGCGTTCGCCGGAAAGCACCCCGGCTACTACTCGGCCGTCTACGACCGCGCCGAGATGTGCGGCACCTGCCACGACGTGACCAACGCGTTCGCCATCGCCAACCCACTCGGCAACTGGTCCGGCGGCTTCCCGATCGAGCGCACCTACACCGAGTGGCGCAACTCCCGCTACGCCGACCGGCCGAGCAACGCAAACTTCGACCCGAACTTCAAGCGGGACTGCCAGACCTGCCACATGCAGCAGACCTTCGGCAACCCCGGCACCGCCCAGACCCTGTACTCGGGTGGCGCGCCGGTGGCACCTCTGGCCGCCCACGCCTGCAGCCGGGGACCGGTGCGGCCGGTCTTCTACTCGCACCACTTCATCGGCGGCAACGCCTACATCACTCGCTTGCTGGGGGCGGACATCACCGGCAACGGCTCGGTGGAGCCCTATCCGGAGCTCTCGGTCTACAGCTACTCGTCGGCCGATCCGACCAGCGTCTATCACCACGCCTACTTCCAGAACGTGGGAGCAACCGGTGCGCGAACCCATCACGAGCGGATGGCCTGGGACCGGCTGCGCAACGCCCTCACGGTCGACGTCACCGGCCCGACCAGCGCCGCCGACGGCACCAGCGCCGGGGTCACGGTGACCGTGGCCAACACCGGTTGCGGCCACAACTTCCCGTCCGGCTTCCCGGAGGGGCGAAACTCCTGGCTGTCGGTCCGGGCGTGGGACACCGCCACCGGCACCGAGCTGATGATCCACGACTCCTTCTGGAACCGTGACTCCCTCGGCGTCGGCTACCTGACCGACGCGGACGTGGTCGACCCGAACTGGCCGGGCTGCAACTGGGTCCTGCCCGCCGGCGCACCCGATCCGTACTCCTACCAGTTCAAGGCGGTGGCCTCGCTGGGTGATGGTTGCCCGACGCTCGCCCTGCCGTATGCCACGCCGCTCAACCTGGTCACCGACGCCAACGGCATGCCGGTCGACTCGGGCGGCACGACGATCGACCGCGCCAACCCGCTCGGCCTGCCGCAGTACATGGACTTCGACGGCGACGGCGAGGTCTACGACGACGCCTTCCTCCAGGACACGCGTCTTCGTCCGCAGCCGCATGCCGACGCGACCGCGCTCCTGACCCGGTACTCGGTGGTCATCCCGGCCGGAACCCAGGGCCCGATCGCGGTCACCGCGGTGGTCTACTACCAGTCGATGGAGGCGATCGTCGGTACCGAGTTCCTCGGCAACCTGGCGGACACCGACGTCGACCATCACCTCGAGCCCTGCGTGCTCAAGGGCTCCTGTGACGGCAGGACGCCCACGGTCGAGCCGGCAGTCGTCGAAGGCGCGCCTCCGGTGCCGGTCGAGGTCGGAAGCTGGGTGATCAACGTCACCGGGGTCAACGACGCCCAGGCGCCGACGGCCACCAAGCTCTACCCCGCCGATGGCGCGGTGGACGCCCACCGCGACGCGGTGGTCAAGGTCGACTTCAGCGAACCGGTCACCGGAGTGGACTCGACCAGCTTCACCCTCATGGACAGCAACGGCGTGAGCGTGCCGGCCTACGTCGATCAGCTCAGCGACGGCACCTGGGGTCTCTTCGTCCACGACACCGCGCTCCTCGGCCGCGAGACCTACACGGCCACCGTCGCCGCGCCGATCTGCGACTTCAACGGCAACTGCACCGCAGCCGACACCGTGTGGAGCTTCACCACCGCCCGTGACTTCGGCGCCGGCCTCGGCGATTCGAGCTGGACCCTCGGGTTCGCCGGCGGCCCGCCCGACCTGCCGCCGTACGTGATGGCGATCGATCCGCCGGACGGAACGACCGGGGTCCTCACCACCACCAACGTGGTGGCGACCTTCTCCGAACCGGTGATGAACGTCGACGCGACGACTTTCATGCTGTACGAGGCCGGCGGCAACGGAAAGAGCTGCGGCACTTTGGGCGCGGCCGTCGCCGGTACCATCACCGGCAACGGCACCGCCGACGTCTGGACGTTCGCCCCGAGCGCCCCCCTGGCGACCAAGACGCTCCACTGCGTCGTGATCACCACCGGGGTTCAGGATCTCGGCGGCCAGCCGATGGCAATGAACTTCACGAGCTCGTTCAAGACCGGCAACAACTGAGCTCATCCACACGAACTTCGGACGGAAGATCCGTCCGCGGGCCCGCGCGCAAACCAGCGCGCGGGCCCGTTTGCATTGTTGCCCCCCCCCCCTCTTCCACCCCTGCACCCTCCGGCCACACACGCCAGAATGTCAACGACTTTACACTTGCGCGTCAACGGATTGACTGCGATCCCTGGAACCGGCCCCTAGCGTATCTGCCAACGCCATCTCGATTTCATTGTGGAGCGGAACGCCCTCCTGGGGAGGAGTGGAAGCTATGTGTCGCTGCTCAATGCCGAGACGGCCGATTGGAGCACCGGAGCCCCGGACCGAACCGGGCCTCTACCCAAGGAGGAGGCGGACGATGAGATCGAAACTACTTTTCAAGACTGCGCTCGTCACGGTGGCTACCCTGGCGATTCTGGCCGTGGGCTTCCAGGCCTGGGGCCGCCACCTCGAGCTACCGAACCACATCCCGGAGCCCGCTCCGTACGTGGTGAGCGAGGCCCAGTTCTTCCCCCAGCCGTGGGAGGGCGACTGGACCGGCGTCGATAGCCCGGGAAGCTGCTCCTGCCACCAGCAGGAGATCGTCGACCAGTGGAACGGCTCGATGATGTCGAACTCCTGGCGGGACGTGGCCTGGCGGGGCGCCTTCCTGCTGGTGGCCCGCCTGACGGCCACCGACGGTGACTGCGATATCCCGGTGCCGCCCGACGGCACCGCCCAGAACGCGATCAACCCCTTCGCCAACGGCAACTGCACGACGACGTTCGACCTGGGTGCCGGAGTGACCCACACCACCAGCGGCTCGGGCTCCCTGGCGGACGAGTTCTGCTCGCGCTGCCACATGCCGACCAACTACCTGGACAACATCCCGACGGCCACCGTCGGCCCCGACGCGCCGTCCGGCCTCGAGCACGCTCCGGCCGACCCGAACTACGACCCGACGTCGGACAACGGCACCGGCCTGGCCTTCGCCACCGTGGCCGGTCAGTTCCGCAACACCGAATCCGGCCAGCAGGGCATCCACTGCGAGGTCTGCCACACCACGGCGGGTACGCGGTACACGCCGTACCACAACTACCAGAAGACCGGCATCGAGTACTACCCGGCCAACGGCACCGATGATCGGGACGTGCTCCTGGTTCCGGCCGAGGCGGACATGCTCAATGTCGCCGACCCCAACAGCCCGAACCTGGGCTACGGCATCGGCCAGGGCGCCTATCGCCTGTCGCCCCATGCGATCAGCAACCCGGAGCGCTTCGGTCCGCTGTCCTGGAACGACTACACGTCGGTCATGGACCCGTATGTCTCCGACGTCTTCAACATCAACTTCTTCTACCAGCAGGGCGCGTTCGCCGGGAAGCACCCCGGCTACTACTCGGCGTTCTTCGACCGCGCCGAGATGTGCGGCACCTGCCACGACGTGACCAACGGCTTCACGATCGCCAACCCGCTCGGCAACTGGTCCGGCGGCTTCCCGATCGAGCGCACCTACACCGAGTGGCGCAACTCCCGCTACGCCGACCGGCCGAGCAACGCAAACTTCGACCCGAACTTCAAGCGGGACTGCCAGACCTGCCACATGCAGCAGACCTTCGGCAACCCCGGCACCGCCCAGACCCTGTACGCAGGTGGCGCACCGGTGGCACCTCTGGCCGCCCAAGCCTGCAGCCGGGGACCCGTGCGCCCGGTCTTCTACTCCCACCACTTCGTCGGCGGCAACGCCTACATCACCCGCCTGCTCGGCGCCGACATCACCGGCAACGGCTCGGTGGAGCCCTATCCGGAGCTCTCGGTCTACAGCTACTCGTCGGCCGATCCGACCAGCGTCTATCACCACGCCTACTTCCAGAACGTGGGAGCAACCGGCGCGCGGACCCACCACGAGCGGATGGCCTGGGACCGGCTGCGTAACGCCCTCACGGTCGACGTCACCGGCCCGACCAGCGCCGCCGACGGCACCAGCGCCCCGGTCACGGTGACCGTGGCCAACACCGGCTGCGGCCACAACTTCCCGTCCGGGTTCCCGGAGGGGCGCAACTCCTGGCTGTCGGTCCGGGCGTGGGATACCGCCACCGGCACCGAGCTGATGCTCCACGACTCCTTCTGGAACCGTGACTCTCTCGGCGTCGGCTACCTGACCGACGCGGACGTGGTCGACCCGAACTGGCCGGGCTGCAACTGGGTCCTGCCCGCCGGCTCGCCCGATCCGTACTCCTACCAGTTCAAGGCCGTCGCCTCGCTGGGTGATGGTTGCCCGACGCTGGCCCTGCCGTACGCCACGCCGCTCAACCTGGTGACCGACGCCAACGGCATGCCGGTCGACTCGGGCGGCACGACGATCGACCGCGCCAACCCGCTCGGACTGCCGCAGTACATGGACTTCGACGGCGACGGCGAGGTCTACGACGACGCGTTCCTCCAGGACACGCGTCTTCGTCCGCAGCCGCACGCCGACGCGACCGCGCTCCTGAGCCGGTACTCGGTGGTCATCCCGGCCGGCACCCAGGGCCCGATCGCGGTCACCGCGGTGGTCTACTACCAGTCGATGGAAGCGATCGTCGGTACCGAGTTCCTCGGCAACCTGGCGGACACCGATGTCGACCATCACCTCGAGCCCTGCGTGCTCAAGGGCTCCTGTGACGGCCGGACGCCAACGACCGAGCCGGCCGTCGTCGAAGGCGCCCCGCCGGTGCCGATGGAGGTCGGAAGCTGGGTGATCAACGTCACCGGCGTCACCGACACTCAGGCGCCGGCGGCGAACAAGCTCTACCCGGCCGACGGCGCGATCGATGCCCACCGCGACACGGTGGTCAAGATCGACTTCAGCGAGCCGGTCACCGGCGTCGACTCGACGAGCTTCACCCTGATGGACAGCAACGGCGTGAGCGTGCCGGCCTACGTCGATCAGCTCAGCGACGGCACCTGGGGTCTCTTCGTCCACGACACCGCGCTCCTCGGCAATGAGACCTACACGGCCACGGTTGCCGCGCCGATCTGCGACTACAACAACAACTGCACCATGACCGACATCGTCTGGAGCTTCACCACCGCCCGGGACTTCGGTGCCGGCCTCGGCGATTCGAGCTGGACCCTCGGGTTCATGGGCGCCGGCGGCGGCAATCCCGCGCCCTACGTCATGGCGATCGATCCGCCGGACGGTACGACGGGCGTCCTCTCCACTACCAACGTGGTGGCGACGTTCTCGGAGCCGGTGATGAACGTGAGCTCGACGACGTTCATGCTCTACGCGGCGGGTGGCAACAACAAGGACTGCGCCGTCATGGGCGCGGCCGTCGCGGGCACGATCACCGGTAACGGAACCGGGGATGTTTGGACGTTCAACCCGAACGCGAACCTGGCCACCAAGACGCTCTACTGCGTCTCGATCAGCACCGGTGTCCAGGACCTGACCGGCCAGCCGATGGCCATGACCTTCATGAGCTCATTCAAGACCGGCA
>Ga0210123_1001338_pt1 | contig 12629 bp, 11 predicted proteins | sample Muzzi_PWB_D2_FD_185535 | JGI IMG/M metagenome (GOLD analysis project Ga0210123, IMG submission 185535) | Wetland microbial communities from San Francisco Bay, California, USA, that impact long-term carbon sequestration - Muzzi_PWB_D2 (SPAdes) | ecosystem: Environmental > Aquatic > Marine >... | reverse complement strand
TCGCATCCCTTGACCGCATCGCGACGCACCGACTGATTTGGCGAGCGGCTACGACCGCCCATTCTCGACCGGTCTCCATGGAGCGACCGTGCTGGTCCTGATCGACAATTACGACTCCTTCACCTGGAATCTGGCGCAGTATCTGGGCGAGCTGGGCGCCGACGTGACCGTCATCCGAAACGATGAGCACACGGTGGCCGAGGTAGAGGCCATGCACCCCTCCCGGATCGTGGTCTCGCCGGGTCCGTGCACCCCGTCCGAAGCGGGGATGAGCGTTGACGTGGTCCGGGAGCTCGGTGCGCGGATCCCCGTGTTGGGGGTCTGTCTGGGGCACCAGGCGATCGGGGAGGCCTATGGCGGGAGGACCATCCGGGCCCGGCGCATCATGCACGGAAAGACTGCGCCGATCCGACACACCGGTGAGGGGTTGTTCGAGGGCGTTCCGTCCCCGCTCACGGTGACGCGCTACCACTCCCTTGTTACCGATGCCGAGGCGCTCCCGGGGGTCCTTCTGCCGGTGGCGTGGTCGGAGGGGGACGAGGATCGCGACGAGATCCAGGGGATCCGCCACCGTGAGCATCCGGTTTGGGGCGTCCAATTCCACCCGGAATCGGTGTTTTCGGAGGGAGGCAAGCAGCTGCTCGCCAACTTCTTGAAGGGGCCCTGATCCCGCACGCCTTGCCCCCCTCCCATGGCCCTGGGTACCTTTTAGGCGTGAATCTTGCAAAGAACCGTGTAGGGGCCTGCCCCGGAAGGGGCCGATGAGCCGTCGGGTGCTGGGTATCGTACCGGCCCGGCTCGCGTCCACCCGCCTTCCCAACAAGCCGCTCTATCCCATCCTCGGACGCCCACTGTTGGAGTGGGTGTGGCGCCGCGTGGAGGGGATGGCCGCCCTCGACGAAGTCGTCGTCGCAACCGATTCCGTCGAGGTCGCGGAGCTGTGCCAGATTCTGTCCGTCCCTGTCGAAATGACGTCGCCGGATCACCCGTCGGGTACCGATCGGGTGGCCGAGGTGGCCGAGCGACCTGCCTATCGTGACTACGACGTCATCGCGAACATTCAGGGAGACGAGCCACTGCTGAAGGAGACGCACCTCCTCGCAGCCATCGATCTGGTGCGGGGGGAAGGCTGGGATGTGGGTACGTGCGCGACGCCACTGATCCATGAAGAGGCTCGCAAGGACCCGTCCGTGGTCAAGGTGGCCCGGGCCACCAACGGGCGTGCCCTGTACTTCTCCCGTGCGAAGATTCCGTACCAACGGGACGGACGCCCCGATATCGAGGCGCTCGGCCGTGACCCGTTCTTGCGTCACATCGGAATCTACGCATACACGCGGGATGCGCTGCAACGGTGGGTCGCACTGGCCCCCACCCCGCTGGAAACCCTGGAACGGCTGGAGCAACTGCGGCCCCTCGAGGCCGGGGTTCGAATCGGAGTGGCCGTAGTCGGTGCCGCCGACCCCGGAGTGGATACGCCCGCGGACGTGGTCCGTATCGAGGAGCGACTGGAGGAGCTCGGACACTCGAGGCCCATCTACGCACGACAAGGTCCATGACGATACGAGAGAACCCCACCAAGTACATCTTCGTCACTGGTGGCGTGGTTTCTTCCCTCGGGAAGGGCATCGCCGCCGCATCGATCGGAAGACTCCTCAAGGAGCGGGGCCTCAGGGTCACGATCCAGAAGTTCGATCCTTACATCAACGTCGATCCGGGAACCCTGTCACCGTTCCAGCATGGTGAGGTTTTCGTGACTGACGACGGTGCGGAGACGGACCTGGACCTGGGGCACTACGAGCGGTTCATCGACGCGTCCCTCTCGCAGGCGAACAACATCACGACGGGGCGGATCTACCAGAGCGTGATCACGAAGGAGCGCCGCGGCGACTACCTCGGCTCCACGGTCCAGGTGATTCCCCACATCACGGACGAGATCAAGTCGGCGATCCGTCGCCTTTCCGCCGACCACGACGTCGTGATCACGGAAATCGGAGGGACCGTCGGTGACATCGAGAGCCTGCCGTTCCTCGAGGCCATCCGTCAGTTCCGGCAAGATGTGGGCAGGGAGAACGCGATCTTCATCCACCTCACGCTCATCCCCTTCATCGCCGCGGCCGGCGAGCTCAAGACCAAGCCCACTCAGCATTCGGTCCGCGAGCTGATGGAGATCGGGATTCAACCCGACGTGCTCATCTGCCGCACCGAGCACCCTCTCGACGAGGAGATCCGCAAGAAGATCGCGCTCTTCACGAACGTCGAGCTGGACGGCGTCGTCGAGGCCATGGACGTGGAGACCATCTACGAGGTCCCGATCGAGATGCGTCGCCAGCGCATCGACGATGTGATCTGTCGGCTCCTGGCGATCGAGGCCCCCGCACCCGATCTCGGGCCGTGGACGAGCATGATCGAGAAGGTCAAGACGCCCCGGGGCGGCTCCGTCCGCATTGCCGTCGTGGGGAAGTACACCGAGCTCGTGGACTCCTACAAGTCGGTCCAGGAGGCCCTCATCCACGGGGGGATCGCGAACGATGTGAAGGTCGAGATCGATTGGCTGGGCTCGGAGCGCTTCGAGGAGGGCACGGATCTGGCCGACCGGATCCAGCGGTACGACGGCCTCCTCATCCCGGGTGGGTTCGGCCCGAGGGGCGTCGAGGGGATGCTCCTCGCGATCCGCTGGGCTCGTGAGCACGAGATGCCCTTCTTCGGGATCTGCCTCGGACTCCAGTGCGCCGTGATCGAGTTCGCGCGGAACGTCTGCGGGCTGGAGGAGAGCCACTCCTACGAATTCGCCCGCGAATCGCCCGACCCGGTCATCTGCCTGATGGACTCCCAGCTCCAGGTGACCACGAAGGGGGGGACGATGCGGTTGGGCGCCTACCCGGCACACCTCAAGGATGGCAGCCAGGCCGGGGCGATCTACGGGGAGTCCGAGATCAGCGAGCGGCATAGGCATCGGTTCGAGGTGAACAACCAGTACCGTCCGATGCTGGAACAGCACGGTTTGCTGGTGAGCGGCACCTCCCCGGACGACGGTCTCGTGGAGATGATCGAGCTTCCGGGACACCCGTGGTTCGTAGCCTGCCAGTTCCATCCGGAGCTGAAGAGCCGGCCGATGCGGCCCGCACCCCTCTTCGCGTCGTTCATCGAGGCGGCGTCGCGGAGGGCGAGAAGCGGGCGCCGGCCCGAAGACGCCGCAGTCGGCGCGGCGGACTGAACCCCGGATCCCCATGACACACTTCGATCGGTTCCGACTCGTAGCGGGACCCTGTGTCCTCGAGGACGATCGGCTGAACCTCGAGATCGCCCGGGCCCTGGCCCGACTCTCTGCGACGCTCTCCCTTCCCGTGATCTTCAAGGCGTCGTTCGACAAGGCCAATCGGGCTCGCTCGGACTCTCCCCGCGGGCCGGGACTCGAGGCCGGGCTCGAGTCGCTGGCACGTATCGGTGGGGAGACGGGACTCCCCCTCCTCACGGATATCCACGAGCCCACCCAGGCGGCTCGAGCCGCTCGGGTCGTGAATGTGATCCAGATCCCCGCGTTCCTCTGCCGCCAGACCGACCTGCTCGAAGCCGCCGGTGACACGGGCCTGGCCGTCAACGTCAAGAAGGGCCAGTGGATGGCGCCGGAGGAGATGGCGGGCGCCGTGGAGAAGGTTCGGTCCGCGGGCGCGTCGGAGGTCGCGGTAACGGAGCGGGGAACGTCCCACGGGTACGGGGACCTGGTGGTGGACATGCGATCGTTCACACGGATTCGAGACGCATGTCGGGTCCCGGTCCTCTTCGATGGGACGCACTCGGTGCAACGCCCTGGCCGGCTCGACGGATCCAGTGGAGGGGACCCACGACACATCCCCTCCCTCGTCAGGGCCGCCGTGGCAGCGGGTTGCGACGGTCTCTTTCTGGAGGTTCACCCTCGGCCGAGCGAGGCTCCGTCAGACGGTGCGAACATGCTTCCGTTGGACCGGCTCGAGCCTCTGCTCGGGGACGTGCTCGCGATCCGCGAAATCGTCGACGGTGCTCCCGTACGCGAGGGCGTAGCGTGAGTGAGGGCCTGCCGAGTGGCGGCCCCATCGCGGGCGACCTGGCCGCCGCCATCCGCATGGTGGTGTTCGACGTCGACGGTGTTCTCACGGACGCCGGCGTGTATATGGGCCGGACCCGGTCCGGGGAGGAGGTCGAGCTCAAGCGCTTCGACATCCAGGACGGATTGGGGCTCAAGATGCTGACGTGGGCCGGCCTCGAGGTGGCCCTGGTTTCCGGCCGTGTGTCGGAGGCGACCTCGCTCCGGGCTCTCGAGCTGGGTATCGACGAGTGCCACCAGGAGCCTGGCGCGAACAAGCTTCCGGTCGTCGAGGGTCTTCTCGAGCGCAAGGGGCTCTCGTGGGACCAGGTGGCCATGCTCGCGGACGACCTTCCGGACCTTCCCGTGTTCTCCCGAGTCGCTCTCCCCGCGGCCGTGGCCAACGCTCAGCCGGAGGTTCTGGAACGCGCCGTCTGGCGAAGCCGAGCGGAAGGGGGGAGGGGAGCGGCGCGCGAATTCTGTCGCGCGCTTCTGCTCGCTCGAGGCGAGTGGGACAGGGTGGTAGCGTCTTACGTCGGCGACCGGGGGGGGGTGCTGTGAGCGCGTCGGCCACATGGAAGCCCGACTGGGTGCTGGACGAGGGTCGCCGGGTCCTTCGTATCGAAGCCGAGTCCGTCCTCGCGCTCGTCGAACGGCTGGGTGGTCCCTTCGACGAGGTGTGTCGGATGATCGCCGGGGCGGAGGGTCGCCTGATCGTGTCGGGCATCGGAAAGAGTGGGATCGTCGCGCGGAAGATCGCGGCCACGTTCACGTCCACCGGGACCCCCGCCACGTTTCTCCACCCCGTCGAGGGACTGCACGGGGATCTGGGCCTCGTCGGGCCGAGAGACATCGCCGTCCTGCTCTCGAAGAGCGGCGAGACGTCCGAGCTGACCGGGCTGATCGAATACCTTATTCGGCTGGGTGTCCCGATCGTCGCGATGACGGGGCGTTCGGCCTCGTCCTTGGGCCGGCACGCCGCCGTGGTGCTGGACTGCTCGGTGGAGGAGGAAGCCTGTCCGATGGATCTGGCCCCCACGTCATCGACGACGGCCATGCTGGCCATGGGGGATGCGCTCGCTGTCGTCGTGCTTCAACTGCGGGGCTTTCGACCGGAGGACTTCGCCCAGATCCATCCGGCCGGCGCTCTCGGACGGAAGCTCACGCTTCGGGTCGAGGACGTGATGGTGGCCGAAGGGTATCCGACGGTGGGAGGGCACTGGCCGATGAGGGATACGGTGGTTCCCATCGCGGAACGGAGGGGCACGGTGCCCGTGGTCGACGGGGACGGACGCGTGGTCGGAGTCATCACCGCGGGAGACCTGACGCGTCTCATGGAAAAGGACGAGAGCTGGCCCACCCGGAAGGTCGCGGAGGTGATGACGTCCACACCTCGCCTGGCGCGTCTCGGAGAGCTCGGCTCGGCCACGGTCCGTCGCATGGAGGAGGCCGGCATCATGGCGATGCCCGTCGTGGACGACGCGGGGGTTCTTTGCGGCGTGGTCCATCTCCACGATCTCATGAGATCAGGGGCCGTATGAACCGCACCACGGGCCTGCTTTGGGTGGGCCTCGTGACGGGCTCCGTCGGGATCGCCGCATGTAGCGGATCGGAACCCACGCTCGTGGCGGATTCGAACCTGTTCGAGATCGACGCGGATGCTATCCTGTTCCACATGGAGGACTACCTGACCAACGACGGCATCCGGAGCGGGCTGATTCGCGCGGATACGGCGCACGTCTTCAACGATTCGTCGGAGATCCGGATGTGGGGCGTCGACATGACGCTCTTCCACCAGGACGGAACCGAGCGGGCCCACGTCACCTCGGAGCGCGGGACCCTCGATCGTGACACCGAGGAGATGACGGCTCGCGGAAACGTGATCCTCGTCGTGAATCAGGGCGCGCAGCGGGTCGAGAGCTCCGAGTTGTACTACGACCCGAACGGGGACCGGATCTGGAGCGACTCGAACTCGGTATTCACCCGGGACGGAAGGGTCACCCGAGGGACCTGCTTCAGGTCGGATCTCTCGTTCCAAAGCTACTCAGTCTGCAACATCCGAGGTGCCGCGGGCGCGATCCAGCAGGCTCCGGCCGGAGGCGGCGACCGGTGACCCGCGGCGTGACGACTTGCCTCCTCGTTCTGCTCTCCCCGCTCGCGCTGGGAGCCCAACAGGAGTGCGAGTTCCTGGCCCCGAGCGGCAACTTCAGCTCCAGCAACGGTGTCACGCGGGTCAGCACTCCGCATGTCCTCTGCCCGGACGGGACGCGCATCCGCGCGGACAGCCTCCGGCGGACCGACAGCAGCGGGTACCACGAGTTCTTCGGCTCCGTCCTCTTCGAGGATCCCGCCCGGATTCTCAGGTCCGCCCGCGCACAGTACTTCGCCAACACCGGTCGACTCCAGGCACAGGACGGGGTCCGCCTCACCCGGAGGGTGGACAACGCCCTGATTACCGGAGAGAACCTCATTTACGATGTCGGGGACGGCCAGACGACCGAGGATCGGCTCGTGGTAACCGGTGGGCGTCCCCACGCCGTCCTCCATACGTCCGCCGTGGACACGGTCCGCCCGGGGGATCCGCTGACGGGGGACCCCCAGGCGGCCCCCTACGAGGTCGATGCCGACCGGATCGCGATCGAGGGTGCCGATGGTTTCGACGCCTCGGGCAACGTCAGGATCACGAGGGACAGCCTGGAGGCGTATGGAGACCGGAGCGTCTTCGAACAGGAGGAAGGGACCCTGGTGCTTCTCGGAAACGCCGTCCTCATCGAGGGGGGAAGCACGCTCGAAGGAGACACGATCGATCTCGTTCTTCCCGAAGACGTGATCCGGGAGATCATCGCCCGCCGCAGGGCGGTCCTGAACGACCAGGATCTCGACCTGCGGGCCCCGTTCATCCGCATCCTGATGGCCGATGGACAGATGGACCGGATGGTCGCGGTCGGAGATACGGGAAGTATGGAGCCTCGGCCGGATGCTCTTTCCGGAGCCTCGCAGCCTCCTGCCCCCGCCGCCTCGCTCCTCCTGGCCGACCATCCGGCGCGACCCGTGGTGCGCACGGAGGACTTTCTGATCATCGCGGACTCCGTCGACGTGCTCCTTCCGGGGGAAAGGCTGGAGAGCCTCACGGCCGTGGGCGACGCCCATGCGGAGTCGACGGCGCGGGACTCGCTGAACACGGCATCGACGCCGGACGTCATCCGCCGCGACTGGATCGACGGCCAGACGATCGTGGCCACGTTCGCCAGCGTACCGGCAACCGGAACCGAAGGCGTCGACCCGACGGGGAATGAGTACCGTCTCGAGCGGCTCGTCTCGAGTGGCTTGGCTCGGAGCCTGTACCGCATGGCCGCGAGTGACAGCACCACGGCGGAGTTCCAGGGTGAGCGGCGCCCAGCCGTGCACTACGTGGGCGGGGACACGATCGTCCTGGTGCTCGAGGAAGGTGCCATCCAAAGCATGGACGTCGTGAATCAGGTCAGGGGATGGCACTTCGAGCCGATCGACCGAGGCGGTCGCGCTCCGCCCGCGGAATCGCCCACCGACGACCGTGCGCCGCCCTCGGATTCGCCGGACGGTGGCCCTCCCGCATCTCCCGCCCAGTCGGACGGGGGGCGCCCTCCTCTCGAGAGGGAGACACCATGATGGCGGCCTCGGACGATCTTCTGACATACCTGAGGGGCCTCGGGCCGCACGACGCGTCCGTCGCCGTCGCCGTAGGCGAGCTCCTGCGTGAGGCGGATGGCGAAGGCCGAGCGGGCCGGGACCCGTGGGTAGCTGCGGTCCGGAAGGCCTACGAGAGCCTGGCGCGGCAAGGGGGGCCGGGCCGCGGGGAGGGACACCTTTCGTCGGACTCGGAGACGGTGGGGGGGTATCTCGAGGAGCATGTGCTCGGCCGATTGGAAGGGGCCGGGATCGCGGTTCGCGAGCCCGCCGCGGACGATTGGGAGGCGGTCCGCTTCTCGCCCGAGCTCTGGTCTCGGATCGCGGCCGATCGAGATGCGCACGTCGAGGAAGTGACCGGGATCGTTCGGGATCTCCAAGATCCGGGGCGAGCCCGGCGGGCCCACGCGGAGGACGCTCCGTACACGAACGGAGACAGAAGCCGTCTGTGGGCCCAGGGACTCACCAAGATCTATCGGAAGCGGAAGGTCGTGAACGAGGTGGACATCTCGGTGAGCCAGGGGGAGATCGTCGGCCTCCTGGGACCGAACGGGGCGGGGAAGACCACCACGTTCTACATGATCGTGGGGCTGATCCCGCCCAACGACGGCGAGGTGCACCTGGACGATCGGCCTCTCACCGACGTGCCGATGTTCAAGAGGGCCCGCTTGGGGGTAGGCTACCTCGCGCAGGAGCCGTCCATTTTCCGGAAGCTCTCCGTCGAGGAGAACGTGCGGGCCATCCTGGAGACGCTCAAGCTTCCGAGGGCCGAGGAGAAGGCTCGTCTGGAGGCGCTTCTGGACGAGCTCTCCATCGCCCACCTCCGGAAGAGCAAAGCCTATTCTCTGTCCGGGGGCGAGCGGCGGCGCCTGGAAATCACCCGGGCACTCGTCCAGCGACCCAAGTTCATGCTCCTGGACGAACCCTTCGCAGGGATCGACCCGATCGCCGTCAATGACATCCAGCAGATCGTGGCCGAGCTGAAACATCGGGGTATCGGTGTGATCATCTCCGACCACAACGTGGAACAGACCCTCGAGATCGTCGATCGGGCCTACATCATGTACGAAGGCCGGATCCGGGTGTCCGGTACGGTCTCGGAGCTCGTCTGGAACGACGAGGTGGCCGAGATCTACCTGGGCCCGATCCTCACCGAACGCATGCGGAGTCGTTTTTCCCGCCCCGATGGGACGGGGACGCAGACATGAGTCAATACGCCAAGCTCTTCCAGAGCCAGCAGCTCCGACAGGAGATGAAGATCAATCCTCGCCTCTATCAGGCGATGGAGCTGCTCTACATGCCTCTGCTCGACCTCCAACAACACCTCAAGCAGGAGTTGGCCGAGAACCCGTTCCTCGAGATGACGGAGCCCGATGTCGATCGGGAGGAGCCGCTCAAAGAGGAGGAGAAGGAGAAGAAGGACGACGAGATCGACTGGGAGGAGATCCTCCTGGACGGCTTCGATGTGGGCGGCCGGAGGCAGCAGTACGAGCAGAAGGAGTACTTCCAGCCCACCGCGGTCGAGAGCTCGGACCTCCGGGACCACCTCGACGAGCAGCTTCGACTGCTCGAGCTCGACGAACGGAGCATGAGGCTCGGTGAGGAGATCATCGGGAACATCGAGGACGGTGGACAGCTCGCTTGCTCCCTCGGGGAGGTGGTGGAGGGGGCGAACGCCTGGCTGGAGGATCTGAGGTCGGTCGCGCGGGACCGAGCGCAGGACCTCGAAGACGACCAGGAGCGGGACGAGGAGTTGGCCGAGATCGAACGGCTCTTCGCTCCGTACCAGGAGCCGGAGGCGGAAGAGGTGCTGGAGAAGATCCAGGCCATGGATCCTCCGGGGGTCGGCGCACGGGATTTGAAGGAGTCCATCCTGATCCAGATGCGACAACATGGCCTGATGGAAACAGTCGCGTACCGGGTCGTCGAAGAGAGCTTCGACGATCTTCTCAATCACCGCTGGTCGGACATCGCCAAGGCGATGGGCCTGAGCCCGCGTGAGGTCCAGGACGCCGCGGACGAGATCAGCCACCTCGACCCGAAGCCCGGACTCCGGTACGCCTCCGACCCCGACCACTACGTGACGCCCGATCTGATCGTCGAGAAGATCGATGGCGAGTACATGGTGTTCGTTAACGACACGAGCCTGCCCCGCCTGAGGATCTCCCGTGCCTACCGGGAGGTGGCGAGGGACAAGAGCAAGTTCAAGGGAGAGAACAAGGAGTTCATCTCGAGCAAGCTCAACTCGGCCAACTGGATGATTCAGGCCATCGAGCAGCGGCGCCAAACCATGCTCAAGGTGATGCACTTCATCGTGGACCGGCAGCGGGACTTCTTCGAGAAGGGCGTACAGTACCTGAAGCCGCTCACGCTTCGCGAGGTGGCCGAACACATCGATATGCACGAGTCGACGGTCTCCCGCGTGACGAACGAGAAGTACTGTCAGACCCCGAGGGGGGTGTACCACCTCAAGTTCTTCTTCTCGAGCGGGCTTTCCACGACGAGCGGGGAGGACATCAGTGCCCGCGGGGTGAAGGACAAGATCAAGAACCTGGTGACGGACGAGGACGAAACGAAGCCTCTCACGGATCAGGCGATCGTCAATCTGCTCAAGGACGACGGGGTCAAGATCGCGCGGAGGACGGTGGCCAAGTACCGGGACCAGCTCGGCATCCTTCCCGCGCGCATGCGCAGACGGGTCTAGCTCCGCCGCCGATGTCCGGGACCCAGGATTCTCAGCCCGCCGGAGCCCCGGCCGACACCGCGAACGTGGACGGACTCCCGCCTCGCGCGGATTCGCTCGAGGCGGCGGCGCGGTTGACCCCCGAAACGCGAGCCGACTTCGCGGTGGTCGTCCCGGCTTACGACGAGGCGCCGATCATCGGGCTCACGGTCCGTGCACTTCGCGAGGCCTTCGCTCGCTACGATCTCCAGGGCGAGGTCGTGGTGGTCGACGACGGTTCCAGCGATGGCACCCGCGACGTGGTCCTGGAGGCCGCCGCCGGGTGGGAGGCCCTCAAGGTGGTCCGCCACCGCGCCAACCTCGGGAAGACCGAGGCCATCACGACGGCCGCCGGGCACACGGATCGGTCCGTCCTCGTCGTGTTCGACGCCGACCTCCAGCACCTTCCCGATGAGATTCCGCGGTTCCTGGAGCGCGTCCAGGAGGGGTCGGACATCGTCACCGGGAAGAAGGTCGGACCGTACGACAAGCGGGGTGTCTCGTCGGTGTACAACGCGTTGTCCCGACTGATCTTCAACGTCCCGGTCTCCGATCTCAACTCGATGAAGGCGTTCCGGAAGGAGGTGCTGGAGGGCGTGCACCTGCGCCACGACTGGCACCGTTTCTTCGTCGTGTTGGCCCACGCCCAGGGATGGACGGTCACGGAGATCCAGATCGAGCTGTTCCCAAGGCGGGCGGGCACGTCCAAGTATCGCGGTCCCTTCAGAATCGTGGTGGGACTGCTGGACATGCTCTCGGTTTGGTTCCTCCTGCTCTTCAGCCGAAAGCCGCTTCTCCTGTTCGGGACGACGGGGGCCGTTCTGATCGGTCTCGGAATCCTGGTCGGTGCGGTCGCGTTCTATCTGCGGTTCGTGCATCAGCTCGGATTCCGACCGCTCCTCTATCTCGTCATCCTGCTCGAGACCGTGGGCTTCCTCCTGCTCGGCTTCGGCCTCGTGGCCGAGATGATCGCGCACCTGAGGGAGGAGACGGAAAGGCTACGTCGCCGAATCTCGGGTCGGGGCGCCGATCCGGGCGCCTCCCCTTGAACGAACCGGGACCCGGGAAGCAGGAACCGGCACGCGTCCTCCTCGTGGTCGGGACCCGTCCGGAGGCGATCAAGATGGCCCCGGTTCTGCGGGCCCTCCGGGAACGGTCCGACGAGGTCGAGGTCTCCCTGGCCCTCACCGGCCAGCACACCGAGCTGGTGGACCAGGTCCTGCGGGCCTTCGACATGCTCCCGGACTACGACCTCGGGATCATGCGCGAAGGACAGACCCTCTACGACGTCGCCGCGGGTTGCCTCGACGGGCTTCGGACCGTGGTGGGGGATTTCCGCCCCGACATGGTGCTCGTGCAGGGGGACACGGCCACTGTGTTCTTCGGGGCCCTCGTGGCCTTCTTCGAGACCATCGGTGTCGGGCACGTGGAGGCCGGCCTGCGGAGTGGACGGAAGTGGTCGCCCTTCCCGGAGGAGATGTTCCGGCGCCTCACCGACGTTCTCTCCGACCACTGGTTCGCGCCCACGCCGAACGCACGCGCGAACCTGCTCGCCGAGGGACTCCCCCCCGAGCGCGTCCACGTGACGGGGAATACGGTCGTGGACGCGCTGCGTTCGATCGCGGAGTTGGAGCGGCCCTTCCAGAATCCTGTCCTCGAGCGCCTGAGCGATCCCGGTCGTCGTCTCGTGCTGGTCACCGCCCACCGGAGGGAGTCGTTCGGGGCGCCGATGCGCGAGGTCTTCCAGGCCGTCCGCGACGTAGTCGACGCGCACGATGACGTCGACGTCGTCTGCCCGGTCCATCCCAACCCGAACGTCGTGGGTCCGGCCAGGGAAGTTTTGGGCACGCATCCGCGGGTCTTCCTCACGGAACCCCTCGACTATGTCGACCTGGTCGGGGTCATGCGGAAGGCGCGACTGATCCTGACCGACTCGGGCGGGATCCAGGAGGAGGCACCTACGTTCGGCACGCCCGTGCTGGTCCTCAGGGACGTCACGGAGCGGCCTGAGGGCGTCGAAGCCGGCGTGGCCGAGGTCGTCGGCACGGACCGGCGGCGTATCGTCGAGCGGGCCTCCGCGTGGCTTTCCTCACGCGCTCGAGCTGGAGGGGCGACCAGCCCGTACGGAGACGGAAGGGCAGGGGAGCGCATCGCGGACATCGTGCTGGCCGACCTTCGAGG
>Ga0210123_1001334_pt1 | contig 12671 bp, 17 predicted proteins | sample Muzzi_PWB_D2_FD_185535 | JGI IMG/M metagenome (GOLD analysis project Ga0210123, IMG submission 185535) | Wetland microbial communities from San Francisco Bay, California, USA, that impact long-term carbon sequestration - Muzzi_PWB_D2 (SPAdes) | ecosystem: Environmental > Aquatic > Marine >... | reverse complement strand
GTGCGAATTACCCGCATGGCGCGATGGTCGTGGAAGGACCCGTAACGCATCAGTGGCATTTCACACCCCTGTTACTGATAGCCGAGCCTGCGCTGAAAGGGGCGCGGGGATGGTCGATGACGCCTTCGACGCCGTGGTTCCATCGCGGCTGATACTCCTGGCAATCCATGGAAAAACCATCTGCCCAGGCCGCCAGAGATTTGCAGCAGTGGTCCGACAGCTTCTGGCACCGGGCGCGCAGTTTGCAATCCAGACAGGCGACAAACGGTTTATCCTCCATCACAGCACCGCCAGCGCCGAGCAGTCATCGGTGTGCCCCTGATCTCGCAGTTGGTTGCAGACCCGGCATTGCTGCACCAGGATGCCGTGGTAATCCAGCGTTCTGAAGGTGATATTTTCGACGAACTGCTGGACCGCAGCCGCCTCTTGCTCAACCGTCCACCCCGATCCGATCCTGGCTTTGATCATTTCCAGATCGGCTGGTGTCACTATCTCTCGGATAGGCTTGATCTTGAATGTTCCCATTTTTACCCCCTGTACAAATATCGCAAAGGCCACAACCAGCCCCGCAGTACCAGTGCCCGAAACGTGGGCACTGCCAGCAACAACTCACGCCGATCGGCGGAGGGCATCGGCAATGGGGCCGTAGACCAGCACCCCAGAAACCCTCCGTCTGACGTCCCCTGCAGCCAATTCGATAAATCCATCATGGTGATGAATTACGCTCCAGGACCGGCCATTGTCGGCACAGATCCCATCGTTCCAGAGCTCACGACTGTCCAACCAGCTCCAGACGGAGAAAAAACAGACCACACCCATGATGATAAAAAACAGATTAACCAGCGTTTCCCCAATTATGTGAGCCATTAGAACCCCCGAAAGGCAAGAATCCACGGCTGAGCCGCCATAAAAATCCAGAAAGCCAGCACCATCAAAAGAACAAAGGTTTCGAACTTCGTATCCTGTCGCATAACTCCTCCAAAAAGGTGCCGGGCAGCAGGAGGGAGACCGCCCGGCTAATCGCACAACCATCGTTAAAAAAATGCCGGTCGAGGATCTCGGAGGGGGGTTAAGACCCTCGACCGGCCGGGCGCGAACGCCCTACTGTTGACCGCGACCCCTGGCGGCTCTTCTTGCGAATGCGGCCTGGCGGCGCGGCAAATCCCGCACGATCGACGGTGGTGGCGACATGCCAGAAAACTGATCCGTCACCGACAACACCCTGGACAGGTCGCTCGTCACCTGGTGCAGCTCTTTGGTGATGGCGGCCAGTTGGTCGATCTGCTCCTGCAGACTCAAATCGGCGCTCATGCCGCAGCCCTCGCCAAATATTTTTTAACCAGGTCGTCGAGCAGATGCAGGATCTGGGCTTCAGGTGTCCGCCGATCGCATTCGGCCCAGTCCTTCAACGCAGTAAAGAGATCCTGATCGCGCTCTTGAAAATTCAAGGTTATTTCCTGAGCATGGCCCTGAAGATCAATTTTTTCCGTGGTTTTTTTCTCAACCGGAACAGCGTCCTTGAGTAGCGCTCCAACCTTTTCAAACCTCTGGGGATTTCCGCAGGCCTGCGCACAAACATCCTCTGGCTCGATGTTCTCGCGCTTCATCGGCTTTTTCGTGCGCACCGGGCTGGTTAATGGATATTTCGCGTCAAGCTGCCCTTTACGCTTTAATTTCCCATAGCAGTTGCCGCACAGCCCCCGACCGATGATCGTCCGGGTCTGTTGGCATTCAGCACAAGAATCAACGCGATTTTTAGCCACTTCATTGCCCTCCGTTTTCTTTGGCCGTTCCAGCGTCAACGGCACCACGCTGGCCGATCGATGCCGCCGAACCTTCGGCAGTGGTTGCGCATCGTGCCCCGCGCACCCCTTGCAACTGTCCGGCTTTTCCTCCCGGTACCTGGCGCAGGCCGCAGGACTGATCCGCGCCGTAAAGCGCTGGCAGTCGATCGCGTTCTGCTGCAGCCAGGTGTCTGCGTTCACGCAGCTTCTCCCCCAGGTGGGCACAAAAGCCCGGTGATGAATTTCTCCGATGTTCTCGCCTGTTCAAGAATCTTTCCGTTGTAAATTCCCAGCTTGTAGGCGACCAGGCTTGCGCCCTGCATTTGCCCTAAAGTCGATGTCAGTTCTCGCTGCGTGTCGCCCCATGTATCCGTTTTATTTTCCAAGCGACGCTTTGCGGCCCTTGCCTGCGACTCACAAGAAAGATAGGTGTCGATGATCGCTTCGGTAACCGATTCAATGTTGATTGTCATGCTGCCCCCTTGTGATGCCCGTGCGCCTCAACCTTGGCCTGCTGGCGCATGTAGATTTCCAGGTGCTCGGCTTCCGACAGAATCTCGTAAGCTTTCAGCCAGCAAAACAGCTCCTCGATCCCGCGCGGAACATCCACGATCTGCTCCAATTTATTCAGCAGAACCGCACGGAAGTTCGGCATGCTTTCAGGTTCGGCGTGCGAAAAATTGCGGATCAAAATCTTGATCGCATCGACCATTTCCTCGGTCTCTTCCAGCAGCTTCGCCAGGATCGCCAGTGGATCGGTTTTGATGTTGTTCAGCGGTTTGAATGCGCGCGGGATCACGCGCTTGGAAATGGGGTTGTCGAGCAATGCAAAAACGAGGATAGAGTTGTCGTCCAGATAATCGGCGATCTTGATCAGAGTTTCAGGGTCAGGCCCACCCTTCTGCCGATCGTTTTCGATATCGGACATCGCCGCAGGAGACTTGCCAATATGAGCCGCGATCTCTGCCGCCCTGATTCTTTTTTTCTTTCTTGATTCAACGATCTTTTGCCCGAGTGTCATTGTCAACTCCAGTTCGATATTTGTGAATATAATAGTTCAATATAATTGGAAGTCAAGAGTATTTTTTCTATTTTATCAAACTTTGTTCAAGGAAATAGGAATTAAGTTTTATATTTCGCCTGCTTATGTCGTTTTGTTTGTTTTTGTTGAACAAGTTTGACTTTGGCGAAAAAATGAATAAAACTTCCAACATGCGCGATCTAAAAAAGGAAATTGGAGAGAGGGTTAAACTCATCAGGTCCAAAGGAAGGCTCACCCTCGAAGGACTGGGTGACCTCCTTGGCGTCGGGAAAAGTGCAGTCTTTTCCTATGAAGATGGAAATAGTTACCCAAATCCAGAATCGTTGATCAAAATTGCAGAACTTGGAAATGTCAGTCTTGACTGGCTCATCACCGGGAAGGGTTGGTGCAGCTTCGAAAGTGGCGGAGAAGTTAGGGAGACAATTCCAGACTATAAGGTCGATAACCAGCCTGAAATCTGGTTTAAAATCATCATGACGGTCGAGGAATTCCTGCAGGGGGAAAACCTGACTTTGCCGCCAAGAAAGAAAGCCGACCTCTGCTCGATTCTCTACGAAATGTTTTACGAAGGGGATCAGATTAACAAGGAATCAATTGCCAGGCTCTACAGCTTGGCCAAATAGCCGCGCCGATGCCGATCATGCATCTTCTATATTTGAAGGGGGAAACATGGCAGACATTCATCACCTCGATACGCCAAAATCGAGGCTCTACGAACTGCTTAAAAGCGCTACACCGAAAAAAGATCGACCAGGCCGACAACCCTTGGCGATCAGCATCGCCATCCCATTGCTTCTGATCTGCACCATGCTGCCGGTCAATGTCGTCAGTATTTTTTTCTCGCTAACCTCGATCACCACCATCGCCATCACCATCATCGCCGCCTGGCAACGCCTGATCATCATTAAGAAATCGACGGCCAGGATAATCGCCGCGCTATCCCTGATGTCGATCCTGTCCGGGTGCGCGCCGACCTTGTTCGCGCAGGAGATTCCGGACTTCTTTTCGACACTGGCCGGCGAAAAAGGGATCAAAACCTACAGCATGCAGCGGGTCGGGATCTTCGGGCTGGGGCTGGATAAAGTCACGATTGAAAACGCGCAACTTGAAGGGAATATCGAAACCGTCCTGGCCGCCAAAGAGGTGCGCGGCTACGGGTTGATCAGCACGGCGCGGATCATTATTGCAGGGACATAAAACGGAAAGGAGCGGGGGAATGACACAAAAAAGAAATTGCCCGTACTGTGACAGCAGCATCAGCAAAAAGGCAAAAGTTTGCCCCTATTGCAAAAAGCGCATACACATGGGCGGGTATGGTGGCGCGCTGGTTTTCATGTTGCTAGTTTTCTTATTATTCCTCATCGCCAAACAAACCTCTGCCGCAATTTATCGTTGCCAAGTTGATGGAAAAACTATTTTTTCCAATGTTCCTTGCGCAAATGGGCAGGACATTGGAATTAATGAAAAAAGGCATGAAGCTCAAGACGATGACAATCCTTCTGCCCCCAAGAGGTTAAAACCCCTGCTGAAACAACACAACGACCTTGAAACTTCTCGACAGAATGTATTAAAAGCCCTGAACTCTGGGCAGACTGAACCGGCTCCGGCGCTTTATAAATACGACATCGACCACCAGGCAACAGAGCGCAACGGTACAGTAGAAATATCGGGAAGGATTACTGGCCCACAATGCGACTCCTTGCGCGTCGACGCTTTTGCCAGGTCCTCGGACGGCGGGATCGTCGAATGCGTGACTGTCACCAGACTGAGTGGAAGATCGACCCTTTTCAGCTGTACGGACAGAGCGCGCCGATCAAAGGATGGTCGTAATCGTGATTGGTTCGTCTCCAGTATTTATACAAACTGCCAGGACTAACGGTGGCCATCCGTAAACACCCCACCAAAGGCCCCGGCTGGTGGATCATCATCATCAGCCAGGGCCGCAAAAAAAAGCAGATCACCTACACCTACGAGGGCAGCGAGGCCGAAGCCCTGGCCTTCGAGGCCGACCTGCGCGGCATCCCCAGCGAAGCGGCCGACCAGCGCCTGCTCGACGTGCTCGGCCGCTTCCTCGACTGGTACCACCTGCACAAAGCCAAACGCACCGCGGAAGACGCCGAGGCGACCCTGCCGCGGATCATCGAGCGCATCGGTAACCGCCACCTGTCTTTGCTACGCCAGGCCGACTGGAACCACTACAAACACACCCGACTGCAGGACGGCGTCACCAGGCGCACAGTGAATATCGAGCTGACCAGGATCCGCGCCCTCATGACCTATGCCCGCGACCAGCTGCAAGTGCCGATCGGCGAGCTGCCGAAACTTTACACCAAAAAACAGACCGAGCCGCCGCCGATCACCCCCCTGACCCCGGACGAAACCGCCCGGTTACTGGCCCAACTGCACGGAGACAAGCGCACCATCGTCACGCTCTATGCTCTCTGCGGTCTGCGCCGAACCGAAGGCCTGCAGCTGCAGCGCAAACACATCGACCTACAGGCGCGACTGATCAACGTCACCGGCAAGGGCGGAAAAAGTCGGGTCGTGCCGATCGTCGGCGACGATCTTTACCGGCGGCTGAAAATCGCCTGCACCCACTACCCGAAAATCAAGCGCGGAAAGCAGATCGATCCTGCGGACCAGGTGCGAGAAAAAAAACAGAACGAATACCTGTTTGTTTGCGCCCGCACCGGGAAACCATACACCAACATCAAAAAATCCCTCAAGGCCGCCGCCGAGCGGGCCGGCATCAGTAAACCGGTCTGGAATCACCTGATGCGCCACAGCGGAGCCACCGCCGGCATCAGCGCCGGCATCGACCTGCGCAGCCTGCAGGTGCTGCTAGGGCATAGCGACATCCGCATGACCGAACGCTACACCCACCTGGCCGCCGACATGATGCACCAGGCAGGCAACAAGCTCGCCGCCCTTCACGACGCCGCCAGCCGCAAGGCGTCTGAAATATCTGAAACTGATCAGTCGAAAAACAGCAAGGTAATCCCGATAGATAGAAAACCACGCCCATAATTCGGGAGCAGGGGGTCGGAGGTTCAAATCCTCTCGCCCCGACCAGTTATCAAGGGGTTAGCGATTTTCGCTAACCCCTTTTTTGTGAAAAATTTCAGACAATTTCAGACGTCAGACTGGAACGGGTACCTGGGGCAGATCCTCGATCTTGAACTTGATGGCTTTTTTAACCGGCAGGGGGCCGCCGGTGAGGCTGCTGGTATAGGTTGCCTCGACGACGACGACACGCAGGTTGAGCAGGCGCTGGGTGTCGTCGTCGTCGTCGGTCTGGTACTCCAGATCATCTCCGGACAGGGCAAGGTAGACAGTGGCAGCCAGGCTGCCGATGGTAGTCTGGCTGCGTTCGTTGACCACCTCGCCATTGCCGTCGGTCAGGGTCCAGGTGGCGGCGGTCGGCACGACGGTGTCGCCGTTTTCGTCTGTGAAATCGACCTTGACCACGTAGCTGCTTCGGTCGCGGGCGCTGGCGAGCTGGTCCATGATGCCCTCCCCTTAGATCGACAGGGTGGTGCTGTCGAGCACGTAGGTGCCCTGGGCGCCGTAGGTTTCCTCGGTCAGATCGTCCTCGAACAACAGGTTGCCGTTGGTTGAGGCATCGTAGTAGCCGACATAGTTGACGGTGGAGCCGCTGGGCACGTCGAAGGTCAGGTCGGCGGTTTCGGCGATTTGTCCGGAGGATGCCGACGGCAGGGTGATCGCCTGGCGGGCATAGGCGGGCGAGCCGCCGGTCAGCTCAGTGCCGGCTCCGCTGGGCTGGCCATTGAACAGGGCGGCGTAAATGGTGTAAGTGGACTCGAGGGCGTCGAGCATGACGTTTTTCGCGGTGTCGGTAAAGGTTCCCATGGTTTTCAGTCTCCTATTTTACTGAAGGTGATGCCAGGCTGCAGGGCGGTAAAGGCAATCTCCGGCTGCAGGGCGGTAAAGGTGATTTTGACCATCTGCACGGCGCTGGCCGGGTTATAGCCGATCGCGGTGGCGCTGGCAGTGCCGGTGGTCGCTGAGGTGCTGGTGGTCGTTTTGGCGCCGGTGGCGGCGATGGCGGGGTCGGCGTTGATCTCAACCGAGCCGCGGGTCGATTTCAGGCCCAGGGAAATGACGGCCGCAGTGCCGGTGACGGTAGCGGTGCCGGTGTTTTCTTCGACGCCGGCCGCGCCGGTGGCGGTGGCCGTGGCGGTGCCGGCAATGGTGGCCGCACCTGCGGCATGCTTGGTGCCGACAGCGGTAGCGGCGCTGGTTCCGGTGATGGTGGCCTGCGCGGTGGTTGATTTATTTCCGCTGGCGGTGGCCGTGGCGGCGCCGGTGATGGTCGCGGTTCCGGTGCCAGCAGATACGGCATTTCCTTCGGTGGTGGCCGTGGCGGTGCCGGTGATGGTCGCGATGCCGGTGGTGGTTTTTGCTCCGGTGGCGGTGACCTGGCCGGTGCCGCTGATCGCTGCGGTGCCGGTTGTGGTTTTTGCTCCGGCGGCCGTTGCCTGCGCAGTTCCTGCCAGGGTGGCGGTCGCGGTAGCGGTTTTTGCTCCGGTTGCAGTGGCCGCTCCCGTGCCGGAAACAATAGCGGCCCCTTTAGCGGATATTCCCCCGGTGCTGGTGGCGGTTGCCGTGCCGGCAATGGCGGCCTGGCCGGTGGCGGTCTTACTGCCGACCGCCGTGGTGGCGGATGTTCCGCTGACCGCAGCGGCGGCTGCCGCTGTCTTTATTCCGGTAGCGGTCGCCGTGGCGGTTCCGGTGATGGTCGCATCACCTGTCGGTGTCCCCCCCGCAGACGCCCGCAAGGCAATTGCCGCAACTATTTGGTTCGAACCAGTATTATCTGCCTGCATGGCGCCCTCGCCGGCTTTATACGCCACTGCCATGCAAGCCAGATTAAAGGCCGCCAGATCCTCTAGGACGGTTTGACTGTTTACATCGACATCGATATTGTTTGTCGAATAGTCATAAACATTTATAAGTCCCATATCCGAGGCACCAACATCAGCAATACTACTAGTCCAGCTGCCTCCGTTGTTCCGTTGGTCAGACCCGATGATCGCATCTGTCTGATCAACCCCGCTGAAATAGACCAGCAGAATATTTATCCCCTCCTCGTACCCAGGAGCCGCCCAGTGCAGGGTCTGGCTGCCCGTTCCCGGCCATCCGGAATCAGCAGCAATCATCAAGCGGATGCTGTTCTGATTTTTGAAACCTGTATAAATGGCGCCGGTGATGTAGGTAAAATCCAGGCCTCCCATCCCATCGAAATTCAATTCATCGACTAGGTATTGATAGGTATTATCCGCATACCCGGTCAGACAGCAGACAATGGCATCGGTCCCGCTGGGGATCGTAACGGCCGACGACCCGTCGCTGCTTTGCTGGATAAGATCAGAACCGAGGTAAGAAACGGACATTAATCAATCATCCCCGACAGAGTCTGCAGATGCCCGACAAGGGTTCCCAGCGTTGCTGCGGTAAAATCGCGCGGAACCAGGTTGGTCCCTGAGCGTTGATACATAAGGTCATAGCCACCAGAGGTCGGGATCGCCGACGAGATCCAATCGATTGTGGTCGCCAGCGCCGTCAGCATGGCCGAGAACTCAGCGGCGACGTTATAGTTCGCATCGTTCTCCTGGATTGCTGCATATTCTGCTATTCCATCAGTTGCCGCCAGATTGGTGAGCCTGCCTTGACGCATCACCAGCAGGCGCAACACGGCATAGATCTGATCAGCATTTCCACCCAAAGCAAAGATCACAGCATAATTGTCTGCATCAATCTTGAGGCGATATGCCTCCGCCTTGGCGTCTTCGTAGGCTCTGGCTGGGACGATATTGCTAGCTTTAAACATGGTTTCACCTCAGATTAAATCGAAAATAATTGATCTTCCCCGGTAGCTGGCCGACTGTTGCAACTAGACAACCCCAAAATTTATGTAGCTGTCGGCTCCGACCAGGGTATCCAGATCGCCGTCGGTCAAATATTTGTATGCCGTCGACCAGGCGCCGCTGTCGTACCAGGTGGCCGAGGCCGCGCTGTCAAGGTCGGTCGCCACGGCGACGATCTGCCGGTCGAGGTCACCGGGGTAGGCGGCGGCCTGATGCATGGCGAGCCAGTCAACGCGGTTGTGGCCGATGTAATCATCCCAATGCCCGACGGAGCTCGGCCGGTGCGAAATATTAACGGGATCGCTGCCGCTATTTACAAAATCAGCATAAATCCTGGGGAGATATTTATCCGATAAACCGAACACATTATATGTCTCGGTATCGACGATCGGGGAGGTACTGCCAGGCGAACCCGGTTCCCACAACAGCAGATCGAGTGATACCAGGCCCGGAAGGTCACCTATGGGGCCATGGCTGTCGGCGCTATTGGTGGTGGTATCGCTTTCCGCGCCGTGCTTGACAATAACCTCGGTCCAGGTGTCGTAATCCCCACCTGAACTGTTTGTCACTGCCGGGTCACCAGTCGCGGCCCAGTATGTTCCGGCATACCAAAGCGCATCGCGGGTCGTGGTTGTTACAGCGGCATTGGTCATCTGACGATGACGTAGCGCGGAGATCAGCAGATCATACCGCATGTCAAATTGCATGATCGCCAGCCAGCTTGCATAGGTGCCGCTGTCCCACGTGTTGGCGTGGATGATCTCAGGGACCTCGGTATCGACGGTCAAAGACACTGTCCAGGTGGCATCCTGCAGCTGCTGGTTGAGCAATTCTGTACCATTGCTGGTGATCACAATGGTGCGACTGGCCGGGCTGGTTTCCTGGACAAACTGCCAGTTCAAAAACCCGGTCAGCAGGTTCTGGCAGCGTGGGCTGGTTTTTTCGTAGGTCCGCGTGCTGGTTGTGGTGTCGCTGACAGATCCTGAGATGCGCGTGTCGCCGATATAGTCCTCGACATCCATGACCACTGCGCTGGTGGTTTCGAGGGTTTGGGTGTCGGGGTCCTCACGGTCTCCGGTCCATGTTTCGGTTGTTTCGACCTCTGGCAGTTGGCTGAAGGCCTCGCCGATTTCTGACAGGCTGGCGGTTTCGGCGGTGGGATTGATCGTCAGCCGGACCCGCTTGTAAGTGACCGGTCCCTCAAAATCTGCCGATTCGCGCTCTGAATAGGATACGGCGTAAACGTCGGAGCGGTTACCCAGGCGCACGCTGGTCGCCTCGGTGCAGGATTGATTAAACAGCCAGGGAACGGCGGCCCCTGGAGATTCCAGGGTGAAATATTCCGTTCCGCTGATATCAAGCACGAATCGAGGATTTTCCAGGTCGTCCAGATCGGCACAATACAGATATTCGTAGCCGTTGAGATTGTCGACCGGGTAGCGGTCGCCGGGCGTCACAGCGGAATGATTGGTGGCCAGGGTGTAAAACAGCTTGTCGCCGTAGAGGGCTGCGCCGGTGATAATCAAACTGCTGTCTCCGGTGGAATACAAAACCTCGCCGGCCTGAAAAATGACGCTTCCCAGAGTGGTGGAAAAGTAGCGATTTTGCCCCCCGATACTGATCACATCTGCGTCTGGGCCGCGCCAATCGATCAGTCCATAGCTATAGGATGTGCGGTAGCGGGTATAGGCCGAATCAATATCCGACCATTCCAGCACCCGCTGTGATGCGTCCTGAATGTCGAATGCAAACCCGAAACCGACGGTGCAGGGATTGGGGTCGGTGACAAAACCGACGACCGCCGGGGTGGACCAGTCCTGCCCGGAAAACTCGACGATGACATGATCGTCGTCTGAGAACGCTTCTGCGTCGCAGGTCATATAGGTCACAGGCACATCTGACAACACGGCGGCCTGATTACAATTAAGGCCGGCAATTGACAGCGCATCCAGGGTCACGGTCATGGTGTTGGCGGTCGTATTGATATTGCCGGCGGTGCCGGTCCGGTAGCGCGGCAACCATTTGGCCGTGCCCGGTTGCATGGCCGCATTGTAAAATACCGCCGCTGGGCTGCTGCTGGCCAGCGGTTGGAGAATCCCGTCACGATCCGAATCGTAGGCCGCCCCATTGATAATCTCCGGCTGGATAATCGGTGTAGTCGGGTTACGGCCGATCTCGATGGTCCCAACGTCTCCGGTTAAGTCCTCGGTATAATCGGCGCACCAGGCGTCAACTTCCGCGGGATTCGCGATCTGCTGCGACAGCCAGGCGCTACGCTTGGTGTTGGCGGTTTTTTTCAGCCTTAAAAAATCTCTGGTACCGGTCAGTCCGAGCAGGGTCAGTTCGGCCGATCTCAGGGCCTGCTGTTTGGCGCGGATCTCGGTGGCCGGATCCTGGTTGATAATCGACGCGTTCAGTTCGGCGGCGGCGGTGTCGAGGTTATTTGTCGCGGTGGTGATTTCGCCGGATATCTCGGTCAACCGGGTGTCGATGTCGGTGTTTTCGGCCGCCAGCCTGGAAACTTCAGCGGTCGCGCGGGCGGTTTCGAGTACCGGCTGGACCCGGTATTTCCCTGCCCCATAATCGGTGACGATGGTGGCTTTGCCCATCAGGATTCCTCTACGTAGGTAGTCTGCACCGACCAGCGGCCGACAGACGATACAGACGCCTGCAACTGCACCAAACCCACCGTAAAAGTCGCATCCTCGGCGGTAATGTCGTCGGCGGGGAGAATCGCCGGATCGAATCCCGGCACTATTGCGACATAGCTGAAACTCCCGGTCTGCAGGCTGAGCGCAGAGACCGTGTGACTCCCCGGGCTGCTGTTGGTGGTCTGCCGATGCCCCACCAGGACCAGACTTTTGCTGTTGACCGACAGGGATGGCTGCACCGTCTCAAAATCAACAGTGCAGATGTCGGTCAGGGTTTCGCTGCCGGCCGACTCCAACAAAACATGCTGCAGCAGAAGGTCGCCATTCGGCCGATCGCTGATCGCCGTCGCGTAATCGTCGGTGTACGGGATGGTCGCCTGAAGGTAGCTTGGCGATCCGCTGCGCAGCCGGGCGCTGATGTTGCTCGGCGGTAAAATATAGTCGGTGGTCGCATCGGCATCCCCGGTCAGGGTCAAGCGGAAATATTGGCCCGATCCGCTTGGCGCCGCGACAACCTGAGCTGGGGTCTCTTCTCCGGCCGATTCGGCGGCCCATGCTTCGCGCTCAGATTGGTCAAGAACATGGTCATAAATCGATATATCGCCGACAACACCGGTAAAGGGGTTATAACCCTGCCACGACCCAACCTCAAAATCTTGCGGCACAGTCCCCATCGGGGTGCCGCCAGAAACGACGGGGGTTTCCAGGTCATTGATGTACATATCGACATAACCGTTTGATGCACAAACAAGGACAATGGCATAAACAGTATCGATCGAAAACGAAAAGGAATGCGTTACCCCTCTCAGCCGGAGCGTACAATTTGCCCCGTAATCAGTTATCAAAACCTGTAAAGGCGAGGTCGACGTGTATCCAGAGATCGGTATCTGGTATTCGTTCGCATCGGAATCGCAGCGCAGTCGCAAACAAACAGTCAACGGCTGATTGCTGGGGAATCCTGCCGATGCCGTTCTATTGGCGGTTGACGCGCCGTCACAGTCCAACTCGTCAAACCCGGACGAAAATGGGCCGGGCGTAGCGGCAGTCAATCCGTAATTAGTCAAATCGCGGCCGTTGCCCGATTGGTCAGGAATTGTCCCCGCGGTTAACCCTTCGCCGGTCCATTTCGCCCAGAGTGCCATCAGGTCAGGTCCTCCAATACTTCTGCGGTGCAGGTGGTCTGCCCGTTGTTGTTCCCCAGACCAGACAGCAGCACCCGGTAGCAGCCGTCGCTGCAGGACAGGATGACATACTGGTAATTGGCGATCATATATTTCAGGGCGGCATGAGCACTGCCGTCATCACC
>Ga0210123_1001330_pt1 | contig 12694 bp, 11 predicted proteins | sample Muzzi_PWB_D2_FD_185535 | JGI IMG/M metagenome (GOLD analysis project Ga0210123, IMG submission 185535) | Wetland microbial communities from San Francisco Bay, California, USA, that impact long-term carbon sequestration - Muzzi_PWB_D2 (SPAdes) | ecosystem: Environmental > Aquatic > Marine >... | reverse complement strand
GATATTATCCGAATCAAAAAGATCATATCAGACTTGGAGAAAAACAAACAGAATAATAAAGACACGTCCGGATCACAATATATTCCCGCCAATGCAAAGATTGAGGTTGAACAAATTAAAGCAAATATCAACACATTAACAACAGATATTGCTAAATTAAAGGCACAAATACTTCTTTATAGGGGGCGAATTGAAAATACACCCAGAAGAGAGCAGGAATTGAAATCCTTAGAAAGAGATTATAATAACATCAGAGCATCGTATGATATGCTGTTGAACAAAAAGCTTGAATCAGAAATTTCTGTAAATATGGAAAAAAAGCAAAAAGGGGAGAAATTTCAAATCCTCGATCCTGCTAGGGTTCCGGAAAAGCCCGTATTTCCGAATATGAAAATACTGTTTCTATTGACTTTGGTAGCCGGACCTAATATCGGATTAGGTTTGGTTTTTTTGCTGGAGTATTTGGAGACATCTTTTAGAAGCCCCAAGGATATCGAAGCTGCGGTGGGATTTCCCGTGCTGGCCACCATTCCAATAATAATTGATCAAAAATATAAAAGAAGACAAACAATGAATCAGGTTTTCAGTGTCGTTTCAATTATGCTTTCTATTATTCTTCTATCAGCCTTTGCCGTGTTATCTTTTGTAGGGGTTGATCAAACCATAGAACTTTTAAATCAAATCATGACCACATGAGGTGAATGAATTGGGTAAAATTTATGACGCTTTAGAAAAGTCAAAGGAAAAACATAATGTGTCCACTGCTTTCGATGAAACGCATGATGCAGCTGAAAGCGCCAAGATGGATGGGGAGGATTATGCTAAACAGCCTGTCTCTTTGCATAAGATTATCAAAGGTGATGATGCTTCAAGTAAACGCATAAACAATGTCGAAGACCATAAGCAAGTAAGCAGAGTTAATTCTTTTGCAAAGACTGAGGTGTTATACGATGATAATCATATTGATAAAAATATGGTTACGCTGTTAAAGCCGCAATCATTTGAAGCGGAACAGTTTAAAATCTTAAGGACAAACCTGTTGTTTCCGTCTTCAGGAAAGTCGCCCCGAACCATAATGGTCACCAGTTCTGTGCCTGATGAAGGAAAATCTCTAATTGCCGCAAACCTTTCCGTAAGCATTGCTCAGAGCATTCAAGAGCACGTTTTGCTCATTGACTGTGATATTCGCAGGCCTTGCATTCATATGCAATTCGGTTTTGGTGATGTACCGGGATTGAGTGATCACCTGTCGAGAGGCATACCGGTTTCTTCCTTGCTTCTTAAAACAAAAGTAAACAAGTTGAGTATTCTGCCGGGAGGAAACCCCGCTCACAATCCATCGGAACTGGTATCTTCTCAAAAAATGTCCAAACTTCTTCAAGAAGTAAAATATCGGTACAGCGACCGTTTTATTGTTATAGATTCTCCCCCTCCAAAACTTACCGCCGAAACAAGTGCTTTATCCCGGCAAGTTGACGGTGTCCTCTTGGTTATCGAATACGGACGCACATCACGTGAGATGGTTTTAGATCTTGTTGATACGATAGGCAAAGAGAAAATCTTAGGAGTCGTATTCAATAAACTCGATATGCGATTTGCAAACTATTATAGTTTAGGTAAATTTAAAACATATAGCAAATATTACCAGGAGTATTAATTTTATTTAACCACGGATTAACACTAATAAACACGAATTTAAATAATCAATAACCAAAGCCGGTTCCTTCCTCGGGTGGCGGGATCTAAGTTGGCTCAGGATCTTTACTTAAATCTATATTGGGCGGTCCAGGATTCTCTGTTAAGAAATGCCAACCTAATGACTTAAAAGGAGTTATAAAGAATTCAACAATACTTATGAGCTCACCCAATGGGTGATTGTTGCAGGTGGATATATACTGACCGCAATGAGCTATAACTGAATGGTTTTTTATAACCTTGAACGTTGAACGGGGAATCCGGAACCCCCCAATTTAGATTAAATATGTTAAGAATTTTCAAACAATATTACCCGATACGAAACATATTTTTTTTTATTGGCGAAGGAATCGCTATATTTGCTTCTGTTATGGTGGCAAGCTGGTTAGTCCTTAATGTTGGATTGTTCGGATTTGATCGATGGCTATGTTTCAAAATCTTTTTGATCTCTTTAGTTTGCCAGATGTGTCTGTATTATAATGATCTTTATGATTTAAACGTTACGAATACTTTTCGGGAACTTGGCATACGTTTACTTCAGGCATTAGGTACTGCTGCTATTATACTCGCCGTTATTTATCTTATTTTTCCGAAAACAATTGTCGGTAGCGGTATTTTTGCCATAAGCATCGTCTTTGTTATCATCCTCATTGTATCCTGGCGTTTTGGTTATACGCTTATTCTTAATCACGGCCTATTTAATCAAAAAATCATACTATTAGGTTCAGGTAGTTTGGCTCAAAACATATTTAATGAAATTAATAATCGAAAAGACAACGGGTATACGATTGCAGTTAATGTTCAGGATTCTTCGGATGATTTGGATTTATCATGTCAACAAATACAGACGGAAACAATTTGTAAGAAAGACTATGACGGTCTATGCGAACTGGCAGATCAGTTGGATATAAAAATGATTGTTGTCGCTATAAAAGAAAGAAGGGGGGCACTCCCTTTAGAGGAGCTTGTTAAATGCCGAGTAAAAGGGATAGATGTCATTGAGGGAACAAGCTTCTACGAAATGCTCGCAGGAAAACTTATTGTGGATCAAATAAATCCTGCCTGGATTATCTTTTCCGATGGGTTCTATAAATCACGTACAAGGCGTTTTATTAAACGTAGCGCAGACCTGATAATATCCCTATCCATGCTTATCCTCTTTTCGCCATTAATTATAGTTACCGCCATTTTAATTAAAATAGATTCAACAGGGCCTGTTCTTTTTTCTCAAGAAAGAGTTGGAAAGAATAAAAAACCTTACATGGTGTATAAATTTCGCTCGATGGTTGAAGACGCAGAAAAACGAAGTGGTCCTGTATGGGCTTCAGATAATGACAAAAGAGTAACACGGGTTGGAAGCGTTATTCGAAAATGGCGTATCGATGAAATGCCACAACTATGGAATGTGGTAAAAGGTGATATGAGCTTTGTGGGGCCACGTCCCGAACGAGAATTCTTCGTAAAAAAACTGGAGGAAATAATCCCCTATTATAGAGAACGCTTTTCGGTGAAACCCGGAATTACGGGTTGGGCGCAGGTGTGCTATGGTTATGGGGCATCTGTGGATGATGCTGTTGAAAAAGTGAACTACGATCTTTTCTATATCAAAAACATGTCGTCCTTTATGGACTTGATGATCATTATGCGTACGATAAAGATCGTTCTTTTCGGCAAAGGTGCGAGATAAGATTTAAAGAGCGTTAGACAGGATATACAAGACATTACGGATTAAAACACGAATATTTAACAGATTAATAATAAATTCATTTAATTAGGTTACATTATGGGATGTAATTGACAAGGCGGAGCTGTATGAAATGGTTGGCCGGCTGACCTGTTAACCCCTTGGTCCCGAAAAAGGTTTTCCAAACAAAACGGACAAACCGGCAAGCGGGGAACGGGAAAACCTGTAATGGATTCGTTTAATTCACTACGTCAAAAATGTTTTGGCACAATATGAAATTGAAATTTAAAAAAGTCCTAGTCACCGGTGGAGCGGGGTTTATCGGGTCTCACCTTGTTGATGCATTGGTATCAGGGGACTGTGACGTGACGGTACTAGACAATCTTTCAACAGGCCATTTTTCCAATCTAAGGCATATCGAAAGTCGTATCACATTCTATAAAGGCGATATACGGGATCAGGACATACTCATTAAAGCATCTAAAAATTGCGATATTATATTTCACCAGGCTGCTGTGGTTTCTGTTCCCCAGACTGTGAACAATCCTATTGATTCAGCCATGGTAAACGATATCGGGACGCTTTATGTTCTTGAGGCTGCCAGAAAAAACAATGCTAAAAGAGTGATTCTTGCCAGCTCATGTGCTGTTTATGGAGATGATCCTGATCTTCCAAAGTGCGAAATTATGAATCCAAAACCACAAAGCCCGTATGCTGTTCAGAAGCTTACCGGAGAATTTTATGCACGCCTCTATTTTGAACTTTATGACTTAGAAACGGTTTGTCTGCGTTATTTTAATGTTTACGGTCCTAAGCAGGACCCATCATCACCATATTCCGGAGTAATTTCCATTTTTATGACCAAAGCGTCTGATAGAAACACACCCGTGATATACGGTGATGGGAATCAATACAGGGATTTCATATTTGTAAAGGATGTGGTTAAAGCCAATCTATTAGCGGCAAATGGCAGCGAAGCAAAAGGAAAAATATTCAACATCGGTACCGGCAGATATGTACGTATTAACGAGCTCTGGGAAAAAATCAGTCAGTTGGCAGGAAACAATATCGAACCCAAATATGAGCCAGCTAGATCCGGCGATATCCGTGAGTCTGTTGCAAATATTAACCACGCCAGAAAAGATCTTGGATTTGAACCTGAGTACTCATTTGAAAAAGGCCTGAAAGAAACCTTTGAATATTATTTGACCACTAATGAACACAAACCCGCCCGCCTCGCCTGAGCGAGATATGAATACTCGTAGGATGTATTATACATACGTTTTGCTAAGTGAAAGTGATAATAATTTTTACACAGGCTTTACTAAAGACTTAAAAAGAAGGCTTGAAAAACATAATAATGGGTTAGTTGATTCAACATTAAATAGACGTCCATTGAGACTAATTTATTATGAACCCTGTTTGAATGAAAATGATGCTATTGTGAGGGAAAAGTATTTTAAGAGCGGATTTGGCCGTCGATTTTTGAATAACCGCCTTAAGAATTATTTGAAGGAAATTTCATGAGCTCAACTCGCGATGGCGGGCAGGTAAACACGAATTTAAAAATATGAATCATCTCCCAAATAGTTGGTCGATTGATAAGGGGTTAAGGATCCAAGGATTCGAGTGAAAAAGATTTAAAAACAAAAAAAGATAATACTTTGATTTTTGGAGTCACTTTTTTATAAGAACAAAATTTTGAAAAGATCGAGGGATAAGGGCAGAAAAAACGTCAAAATTAACATCATTTCCATGAGCTGTATGCTCTACCCTCCGGCCTGTAAGCCTTATGGGCTGGAAGCGGAGCAGGAAGCTATATCAGAGCGTTTACAATCACTTGCCCCCTTGATTCCTTGAATCCTCGAATCCTTTTCTCCGACTAATAATAAATACAACCTAAAAAAGGAAGAGACCTTAAAAAAAGATGAATTTTAAATTTAACAAAGTCCTTGTTACCGGTGCTGCCGGTTTTATCGGTTATCATCTCTCTAAACGCCTTTTAGAAAATGGTTGCATTGTTACAGGTATAGACAACCTGAATTCATACTATGATGTCAGCCTTAAAGAAGCCCGCCTTGAAAAGCTTAAACTTTTTGAGAACTTTTCTTTTTTAAAGGAAAATATCTCCAATAAAGACGCTTTGGAGAAGATATTCGGAAGTACGCTATTTGATGTGGTGGTAAACCTTGCCGCACAGGCTGGTGTCAGGTATTCATTAGAAAACCCCCAAGCCTATATAGATGCGAATATTGTCGGTTTTGTTAATATTCTTGAATGTTGTAGGCACAACAGTGTTAAACACTTGGTGTTTGCTTCGTCTAGCTCGGTGTATGGTGCAAACACAAAAATGCCTTTTTCGGTTCATCATAACGTCGACCATCCAGTATCCCTTTATGCGGCATCAAAAAAGGCAAACGAGCTGATGGCACATACGTACAGCCATTTGTATGGGATTTCCTGCACTGGGCTAAGATTCTTCACAGTATATGGTCCATGGGGACGTCCGGATATGGCGCTTTTTCTTTTTACCAAGGCCATTCTTGAAGAAAAACCCATCAGAGTCTTCAATTATGGCAGGATGCAAAGAGACTTTACATATATCGACGATATCATAGAAGGTGTCGTGAGAGTGATGGGTAGGCTTCCGGAACCGAATCCGATATGGAGCGGAGACGACCCGGACCCCGGAACATCCTATGCCAAGTATAAAATCTACAATATCGGAAACAACAATCCGGTTGAGTTAATGGAATTCATAGTAGTCATCGAAAAAATTCTCGGCAAAGAGGCAAAAAAAGAATTCCTTGACCTTCAACCGGGTGATGTTCCTGCAACATACGCTGATGTTGATGATTTGATCAAGGACGTTGGATTTAAGCCAGGCACCCCGATTGACATAGGAATCAAACGCTTTATTGAGTGGTTTAAAGAGTATTATGGGTATAATTAGAAGTTGAAATGGTTTAGCCGGTTTTCCAGTAAAATACTTTTGTGTTGCCACGAAGGCACTAAGACACTAAGAAAAAATAATAAAAGGAATCTTTTGTGTCTTCCTCGCATACCATTTTCAAAGAAGGGTTATGAGTTATAAGCCGTTATCAAAAAGAGAAGAATTTATTGCCGAAAAAATTGTAGATGCAGCATATACCGTACATAAGATATTGGGGCCGGGTTTGCTTGAAAAAGTTTATGAAGTTTGTTTCTGCCATGAGTTATCCAAACGAGAATTGAAAAATCAAAGGCAAGTTGATATCCCGATTGTCTATGATGGGATGACCTTTGATGAGGGACTGCGCCTAGATGTTCTGGTCGAGGAGCTTATTATTTGTGAATTGAAGGCCGTTGACCAAATGAATTCTGTATGGGAAGCGCAGATAATTAGTCATTTAAAATTGACTGGCAAACGTCTTGGTTTTCTAATCAATTTTAACGTGCCTCTTATTAAAAATGGCATTAAAAGAATTATATTATAGTCTTTGTGTCTTCGTGCCTTTGTGGCAAATAATTTTTTAAAGGAGTCTAAATGAAATTAACTATAGCCGGAACCGGTTATGTCGGTCTCGTCACCGGTACCGGGTTTGCAAATCTGGGTAACGATGTCCTCTGCTTTGATATTGACAGAGAAAAGATTGATGCGCTGAAAAAAGATATCATACCAATATATGAACCCGGTCTTGAGGAGATCTATAAAAGAAATGTCGAGGCCGGAAGGCTCAAGTTTACATCAGATGCGGTAAAGGCAATCCGGGAATCCGAAATTATATTTATATGCGTCAATACACCCACCAATGAACACCAGGCAGCTGATCTAACCGCGGTAGAAGCGGTTGCAAAAGCCATCGGTCAGCATATAAACGAATATAAAATTGTCGTCAATAAAAGTACGGTGCCTGTGGGAACTGCCGATCTTGTAAAAAAGATCATAAAAGAAAATCAACATCAAAATATTGAATTTGATGTTGTTTCCAACCCTGAATTTTTAAGGGAAGGGGCTGCGGTAAAAGATTTTGAAAATCCGGACAGAATTATCATCGGCTCTGATAGTAAAAAAGCTGAAGAGATAATGACGTCGTTGTATCGCTCAAGAGCAAGAACCGACAGGCCCATAATGATTACAGACATAAAAAGTGCTGAGATTATAAAATATGCAAGCAATGCCATGCTGGCAACCCGGATCAGCTTCATGAACCAGCTGTCTTCTCTGTGTGAAAAAACAGGAGCGGATATCAAGCAAATTTCAAGGGGCATAGGGCTTGACGATAGAATCGGACCGCGATTTCTGCAGGCCGGAATAGGTTATGGGGGGAGTTGTTTCCCGAAGGATGTTAAGGCGCTTATTTCCACACTAAAACAGTATGGCTGTAATTCTGAACTATTTGAAGCGGTACACAGAATAAATGAGCAGCAGAAAAGTGTTGTCGTGAAGAAACTGACGTCGGTGTTGGACGTGAAGGACAGCACTATAGCAGTTTGGGGGATTTCGTTTAAACCTAAAACAGACGATATCAGAGAAGCGCCTTCATTAAACATTATTAATGAACTGCAGAATATGGGTGCGAAGATTCATGCGTGTGATCCGATTGCAATTGAAAACGCAAAAAACGTTTTAAACAATGTTAAGTTTTTTCAAAATCCTTACGAAACAATTCGCGATTGTGATGCATTGATTGTTGCCACTGAATGGAATGAATTCAGGAATCTCGATATGCGGGCGGTAAAGATACTTTTGAAAAACCCGATTATCATCGACGGGCGAAATATTTATGACCCCAAAGAGATGAAGGAGCTTGGGTTTAAGTACATGGGCATCGGACGCTAGTGGCGTAAATGAATTTATTATCAGACAGGATTTACAGAATGATTAGGATACTATGGAATACTTGAGAAACCACAAATATTATTTTTCCGCCTTAGCGGATTGAGTTTTCTTCCTTCCTTCTGGGAAGGGAGAAAGCCCAAAAATAAATCCAGTCAATCTTGTTAGTCCTGTCTAATATAAAAAATGGAGATAATGAACATGAAAAGATTTCTATTAATTTGTACCTTTTGCCTTTCATTCATATTAGTGTTTAATTCACAACAAATATGTTTTGGTGCTGAAAAAACGCCAGCTTCATCTAAAGATCAGCCGGCTAAAACCGGCAAAAAATGGTCAGGCTGGATATCTGCTGATGCATATAAGATCGGAAGTGGTGATATCCTGGCAATTGTGACCTGGAAGGAACCGGATTTTTCAAAAGAAGAAGTCTTGGTGAGGACTGATGGCAAAATTAGTTTTCCTCTGCTGGGTGATGTTCAGGCAACAGGGCGAACACCATTGGAGATTAGAAAAGACATCGAAGCAGGATTAAAGGATTATGTTGGCAACCCCATCGTCACCGTTACGGTTAAAAATCCTCTAAGTCAAAAGTTTTATATTTTGGGAGAGGTAAAAAAGACCGGAGAATACCCTCTTATAAAAGGTCTGACAGTTTTGCAGGCATTTGCCATTGCAGGCGGGTTTACGGATTGGGCGTCAAAAAAGGAAATTATACTGCTTCGATATGAGAATGGAAAAGAAAAGGTGTATAACATCAACTATAAAAAAATCGTAAATGATAAGGTTTTCAGTCAGAATATCAGTATAAGGACCGACGACACCATTATTGTACCTTAAGTTAGGACATAGGTAAATACAGATAAACATAGATTTTAAGGATGTTAAATAATTTATAATTTTAACTAATTGTAAAATTCCGAGACGTACATTTAAGCTTGATTTTTGAATTTGTATCTTGTATTAGCGATAAAGATTCGCCATTGGCGAGATGTACAACCTGAATTTTTGATAATTAAACTTTGTATTTCATTAAAAGGATAAAAAAATATCCATCAAATATTGCCTGCCCCGTTAAATTCCAAAGGGCTATTTAACTGGGGTGAGTCCTGTTAGATATAGAAGAAAATAATAATCTGTGTAGGTCTGCCTGCCCCGCAGCTCATTTTGATGGTACTGGGGTGGTCTTATAACCTGAGACCTTTGAAAAATGTTTAGTTTTATTCAAGTCCAAGGAAGACGAAAATATTAACCACAGGCATACATTGAGTATTTCGAGGATTGAAATTTGAGTCTGACGCAGGAATTGTGCAAAAGGGGATGTTTTTCAAAGGTCTCAACTTGGAGGTCATAATGAAATCAAGGATTTTTCTCGCCGCAATCTGCACCTTTTTTCTAACTACATCAATCAGCTTCGGATACAATTTAACCTTCACCCCCAGACTTTCAGTTCAAGGACAATATACAGACAATGTTTTGCTGACGGAAAACAAAGACTTAAAAGAAGATGATGTTATTACAACCATAACCCCTGGTTTTACTGCCGAAATGGTCGGTAAAAAAGGTAACGCAAATATTTCATACGACCCTTCCTATGCGTTCTACGATAAATTTGATGAATTCAATGGCTGGCGCCACCGTGCGATATTTTCAGGGTTATACAACATCGCCAAAAAAACCCGATTTAATATCAAGGACGATTTCTTGTATACCGAAAACCCCATTAGAAATGATGATCTCGCAGAAATTAGAACTGAAGATCCTGATGTGCCGATCGATTCTACAGTTAGAAAAACTAGAAGAATATTCACTCGGAATCTTGCTATTGTCGATCTAAATCATCAGTTTGGAAAATTCGATTCATCTTTCGGAATAGGGTATAAACACTGGTTTCGCGATGAAGATGATCCCGATTTGGAAGACAAGGAAAGTCACAATCCATTTGCGGGAGTAACATACTGGTTTTCACCGAAATGGGGTTTTGACATTACTGGTTCTTATATTCGCGGTGGATTCGAAGTCTCAGACGATGTTGATATATATAATGGCAGGGTGAGCTTTCTCAAAAGATTCAGTAAGCAATTTATAGGCTATCTGCGGTATTCACAGACTGTTGCCAATTATCAGGGCGAATCAGAAGATGATACAACCTATTTTCCCTCCATTGGAATTAAATATGACATAGAAAAAGATATATCTTTAATCGCTGATGTCGGTTATTTTTATAATGACTACGAATTCAGAGAAAGTCAATCCAATGCCAGCGGAGACCTACGGTTAATTAAGCTATTTGAACATGGAAAACTGAATTTAGCAGTATTGGGTGGCTATGATTATTCTTATTTCGGCACCGAGAACCTTGGATATGAGGTGTATTATGAAGCCAGTTTTTCTCTGACACATCAGCTTGCCAAACATGTCAGCGGTAGAATCTTTGGTTCCTATAGAGATAGTAAATTTACAGATCAAAACGATCGGAAGGACAAAAGACCTATAGTCGGCGTGGGTTTGAGGTGGCAAGCTTTAGAATGGATGAACATAGGGCTTAGGTATCGATTCCGATCTGTTGATTCGACAATTGACACAAAGGACTACGACGAAAACAGGGTAAGTATCAGTATCACAGTATTTCCCACAGTACCATTCCACACCAGCCGTTATTAGTAATTAATAATGTTTAGTTTTAAATTTTGAGTTTGGGAAAAAGATTCTGAAGAAAAAACGAAATATAATTAAGGAAAAAACTTATCAATTCGCTTTAGAAATTATTGTCTTATACAAAGAAATGTTGAAACAAAATGAATTTATTTTTTCAAAACAGGTTGTTCGATCCGGGACCAGCATCGGTGCGAACTTGGAAGAAGCTTTGGCCGGTCAAAGTAGGAAGGATTTTATTGCAAAAATGGCGATATCATCCAAAGAAGCTCGAGAAACCAATTATTGGTTAAGGCTTTTAAGGGATAGCCAGTTATGTAAAAATATCGACTATACAAATTTAATCAATGAATCTGAAGAAATAATCAAAATACTCACTTCTATCGTTAAAACTTCTCAAGCAGGGAGTTAATTAAGGATTAAAAATTCAAACTTAACAATTCCAAAAGACCTTCCAAGAAGAAAATCAATTCAGAATTAAAAACTCAAGCTTAACAATTCCACTATATTATGAATATTATAGTAACCGGCGGCAGTGGCTTTATCGGAACAAATCTTGTGACGGACCTTCTCAAAGAAGGCCATAAAGTTACCATATACGATAAGCAGAAAAGCGATATGTATCCTGGCCTTTGTATTGTCGCTGATGTGCGGGATAAGGAAAAACTGACCCGTTCATTGCGCGGAGTTGATGTGGTTTATCATTTGGCTGCTGAACATCGTGATGATGTGCAGCCCACCTCGCTCTATTATGACGTCAATGTGGGTGGTGCAGAAAACATTGTCTACGCTCTTGAGAAAAATGATGTAAATCGGTTGATTTTTACCAGCACGGTTGCAGTATACGGTCTCAACTCAGGAGAGCCCAGCGAGAATAGCCCTGTCAAACCCTTCAATGATTACGGCAAGAGCAAATATAAGGCTGAAACTATTTTCAACACATGGGCGGATTTCGACAATACAAATTGTCTTGTTACAGTTCGTCCGACTGTTATTTTCGGGGAGAAAAACAGAGGGAATGTGTATAACCTACTCAATCAGCTTGCCTCAGGTAAATTTATAACAGTTGGAAAAGGCATCAACAGAAAGTCCATGGCCTATGTTCTTAATCTAACAAGATTTTTAACCACTCTGTTAAAATCTGAGTTAGGACAATTCGTATACAATTACGCAGATAAACCGGATTTATGTATGAATGAACTCATTAAGATCTTTCATAATACGATCGGGAAAAATCCTATAAATAATTTTCATATTCCTTATGTCTTGGGACTCATCGGTGGATATGGTTATGATATATTAGCAAAAATAACCGGCAAAACATATCCGATCAGTTCAATACGAATCAAAAAGTTTTGTGCAGATACAGTGGTTTCTGCTGAAAAAGTGAAAGACATAGGATTCATTGCTCCCTATTTGCTGACTGATGGATTAAAAAGAATGATCTCAAGTGAATTTTTATGAAAACTAACCGTTCACAGGTTCAATGGTTCACGGTTCAAGGTTGAAGAGAGATGAAGATTGAACGGTTTGAAGATATTGAAGCATGGCAACTGGCACGCGAGTTGACGCGAAAAGTGTACAGACTGACGAAAAAGCCAGAATTTGCGAAGGACTACGGATTGAAGAAACAGATACAAGATGCCGCGGGATCATCGATGCATAATATTGCTGAAGGCTTCGATTCGGAGACGAATCCCGAGTTCATCCGGTTCTTACGGTACGCTAAACGGTCTTGCACGGAAGTTCAAAGCCAGCTTTATGAAGCCTTCGACGAGAAGTACATCACTTCCGGAGAATTTAAAGATACCTACGAGCCGGCTGGACGAACCCGTGCTGCT
>Ga0210123_1001326_pt1 | contig 12733 bp, 11 predicted proteins | sample Muzzi_PWB_D2_FD_185535 | JGI IMG/M metagenome (GOLD analysis project Ga0210123, IMG submission 185535) | Wetland microbial communities from San Francisco Bay, California, USA, that impact long-term carbon sequestration - Muzzi_PWB_D2 (SPAdes) | ecosystem: Environmental > Aquatic > Marine >... | reverse complement strand
TACCAAATAAATATAAATGGGCGTGGTAATCATCAGAATGAGGTTCAGGGGCAAGCCAACGCGGGCGAAGTCCAAAAATCTGTAACCGCCGGGGCCATAAATCATGGTGTTGGTCTGGTAGCCTACCGGGGTCGAGAAGCTCGTTGAGGCGGCGAACATAATCGCCAGGATGAAGGCTCTGGGGTCTAAACCTAACGTCACGGCTGTGGCGACGGCTATGGGAACCATAACCACGACCGTCGCATTGTTTGAAATCAGTTCTGTCAGAATCATAGCGATCAAATAGAAGATGCCTAAAACCACAAGGGGAGGAACGTGATCGGCCGAGTGAACGGCCAGATTGGCCAGCAGTTGAGCGCCGCCTGTCTTTTCCAAGGCTAACCCCAGTGGAATTACCCCGGCCAGCAGAAAAATCACATCCCAACGAATCGAATCGTGCAGTTCATTCATTTTCAAACAACCGGTCAAAACCATCAAGACACAACCAACCAGAGATGTAACTAAAATAGAATATCCCAAGGTTGCCCCAATCACCACGCCTACCACAATAGCCAGGGCCAGAGGAGCCTTTTCGGTGCGAAAGGCCTCCAGCTCAATCTCTTCGGTCACAATAAAGCCCGGTTCCCGTTTGAGTTGTTCCAGGGCAGCCGCATTGCCTCGCAGTAAAAGCGTGTCACCAAAGTTCAATCTTACTTTGCCCAGTCGCTCCCGAATCAACTCTCCGTGCTTTCGCATAGCAATGACTACACAATTATAATGGTAGCGGAAGTTGGTGCCTTCAAGGGTGCCGCCAATCAAATCCGAGGTGGGGCCAATCACTACCTCTAAAAGCCGCCGCGAATCAACCCTCAAGCCATGCTCACTGAGATGGGTCTCCGGCTCAATCTCTATGCCTTCGATATCTTTGATTTTGAGTAGTTGATCGGTGTTGGCTCTGATAAAGAGGATATCGCCTGCCTCAATCACTTTGTTTGCCAGGGGGTGGGCCAATTTATCCGGACCTCGACAGATATCCAAAACGTGGATATCAAACTGCTCCCGCAGACCGGCCTCAACCACCGTCCGACCCACCAGTGGTGAGTCTTCCAGGACGATAACATCACTTAAATACTCTTTTATGCGGTAATTTTGGGTCACCTCCGGCTCTACACGACGGTCCGGGAGCAACTTAGGGCCGATAAAGAGCAAGTATATAGCTCCAGTCGCAAAGACGAGCAGGCCAATCTGGCTAAACTCAAACATGCTAAACGTCCCATATCCCTCCTGATCCGCCAGCACGCTGGCTAAGATATTGGTCGAGGTTCCAATCAAGGTGACAACCCCGGCTAATTGAGAAAAGAAAGAGAGGGGCATTAATAGCTTGGAGGGGGCACGCCGGTGCTCACGGGCCAGCGTAATCACCGACGGAATTAGGATAGCGACCGCCGCGGTGTTGTTTATAAAAGCCGAGATGGGAGCGACCACGATCAAGACAGTGATAAGCTGTTTTAGTTCGCTGTTGCCGGCAAAGCGCACCATAAAACGTGCTAGGAGATTAATCATCCCGGTGCGGCTGATTCCGCCACTCAAGATAAACATCGCCAGAACCGTAATTGTAGCGGGATTGCTAAAACCTGAAATGGCCTCTTCTGGGCCAACGCCCAAGGTTGGCCCCAAGACCAAAATCAGAATCATAATGGCGAAGGCCACAAAATCGACCGGGTAGCGGTCAAGGGCGAAAACAACCAAGGCCCCAAGCAGAATGGTAAAGGCAAGCGCAATTTCAAAAGTCATATCTGGCTCAAGCAGAGAACAAAGATTAAAGGCCCCACACGAGATAGATGTAAATAGGGGCAGCAATGGCTAAAAGGAGGCTGAGGGGAACGCCTACCTTGGTATAATCTAAGAATTTATAACCTCCAGGCCCGTAGACCATCGCGTTGGTTTGATAGTTGACCGGGGTGGAGAAACTCATTGCCGAGGCAAACATGCTGGCTAAAATAAAGGCTCTGGGGTCTAACCCTAATGTCTCGGCGGCGGCTACACCAACAGGGACCATAACCACAATGGCCGCACTATGGGAGATGAATTCGGCCAGGATGACGGTCATCAGGTAGAAGATGCCCAGGACCATAAGCGGTGGCAGAAAATCGGCAGAGCGTGTGGCAATGTGAGCCACTAAATCGGCCCCTCCGGTTTTTTGGATGGCCAGTCCTAGCGGAATGATTCCAGCCAGGAGGAAAATCACATCCCAGCGAATGGCTTCGTGCAGTTCGTTGACTTTCAGGCAACCGGTTAAGACCATCAATACGGAGCCAACAATCGCTGTTACCAAAATGGGCTGACCGAGAGCCGCAGTGATGACCACCCCGGCGATAATAGCTAAAGCCATCGGAATCTTCTCCCGCCGAAACTCCTGTTGCTTTGGTTCTTCGGTGACAACAAAGCCGGGTTCTCGCTTGATTTGCTCCATAGACTCAACTGAACCTCGTAACAGTAGGGTATCGCCAAAATTTAGCGTCACTTCGCTCAATCGCTCTCGAATAAGTTCGCCATGCTTGCGGATAGCAATAACCGTGCAGTTGTAATGATAACGAAAGTTGGTACTCTCAAGGGTTCCACCGATAAGGTCTGAGTTGGGACCAATAACAACTTCAAGAAGACTTCGTTCTCTACTTTCCAAACCCTGGTCGCTGAGACGAAGTTCGGGTTCGATAGCCAGACCTTCTCCAGATGTTAACTTGAGGAGTTGGTTGGTATTGGTTTTGATAAAGAGAATATCATTGGCATGAAATTTCTTGCCAACCAGAGGATGGCCCAGTTTGCGACCATTCCTGAGAATCTCCAGAACGTGAGCATCGTATTGCTCTCTCAAACGGCTATTGACCACATCTTTACCGATCAAAGAAGATTTATCCAGAACAATGACCTCGGTTAAGTATTCATTGATTCGATAGCTCTCTGTCATTTCTTGCTCGGTGTGACGCTCCGGTAGCAGTTTGCGACCTACGAATAAAAGATAGAGCGCACCTGTGGCAAAAATCAGCAGCCCAATTGAGGAAAATTCAAACATGCTAAATCCCTGATAACCCTCTTGAACAGCCAGCGAACTGCCCAAAACATTGGTTGCTGTGCCAATCAGGGTGACTGCACCGGCCAGTTGTGAGAAATAAGAGAGGGGGATGAGTAATTTAGAAGGAGCGCGGTGGTGCTCACGAGCCAGAGTAATAACAGAAGGGATCAAAATGGCTACGGCCGCGGTATTGTTAAGAAAGGCCGAGATAGGAGTGACAACGACCATAACCGTAAGAAGCTGCCTGACTTCGCTGGCCCCGGCCAGACGCACTAAGTGATGCGCCAGCACATTGATTAAACCGGTATGATAGATACTGGCGCTTAGAATGAACATGGCCAGGATGGTGATAGTGGCCGGGTTGCTAAAGCCGGAGATGGCTTCTGCGGGTGATACTCCCAGGATGGGGCCGAATACCAGTATGAGAGCCATAATGGAAAAGGCTACAAAGTCGATGGGAAAAATATCGAGTACGAAGACAACTAAGGCCCCGATTAAGATGGCAAAGGCCAGGATAATTTCGGGCGTCACGATATCCTCCTACGCGGTAACAGCTTATTTAATATATTGGGTTATGATACTCTAAGTCGGAATAGACTGCAAGGGGTGTTTACAGGTATGCAGCGCTTTAAAAACCCTGGCGTATAACGACCTCAACCTCCAATCTGGCTCATTGTCCGTGTTTCGGGGTAAATCCCATGTTTTAGAGAATGGCCTACTGGCTTGGCTCTGATGGCTCTCTCAAAAAGGGCAACCAAATCTTGGTGTGTACCGCCACCGCGCAAGGTGTCTCTAAAGTTAATCTCTTTATCCGAGAGAAGGCACATCCGCAAGCGCCCATCAGACGTTAACCTCATGCGATTACAATCATCGCAGTATGGGTTGCTAATGGGGCTAATAAAGCCGACGGTACCTTCTGCCCCGGCCAAGCGATAGACACGCGCCTCGCCATCCAAATCACCTTCGTTGAGTGGAAAAAGAGGCCCTAATTTAGCTTCAATCCAATCTTTGATTTCATCACTAGAGACATAATGTTCAAGCTGGATTTCGGTGGGACCGGCAAACGGCATAAGCTCGATAAAGCGAATTTGCCAGGGCTTCTTGAGCGTGAGAGCAGCCATTTCAACCGCAGCCTCATCGTTATAACCACGGGTAATAACGGCATTAAGCTTAAGAGGAGTCAGCCCTGCTTGTTCGGCGGCTTCTATACCGGCCCAGGCTTTGTCGTAGGTTCCCAGCCGCATAAGCTTGGCAATCGCTTCTTTATTGAGTGAGTCAACATGGATATTGACTCGTTTTAACCCGGCATCGACCAGGTCTTGGGCAATATATGGTAGCCGGTAACCGTTAGTGGTCATTACCAGTTGGTCAACGCCCTCAACATTGGCCAGGCGTCGCACAATCTCGACGATATCCTGACGTAAGGTTGGCTCACCACCGGTCAACCGTACTTTATGAAAGCCGACAGCTACGGCTGCCCGGACAACTTTTTCCAATTCGGCGGCAGTCAATAGCTCCTTATTTGGAACAAAGGTAAGCCCATGCATGGGCATGCAATATACACATCGTAAATTACAGCGGTCTGTTAGGGAAATACGCAGATAATTTATTTCTCTGCCGTAACTGTCTTTCATTTTGAATCCTTTCCTTACCGAAGGTGAGGTAGAGGCGATATGTTCAAAAAACATAACCCTCTTTTATAAAAAGCCGGTGCAAAATCCCGGCTAAATCATCGAATAGAGATAATTCTACCTGTTTTTTAGTTTACTACCGGCTCCAGAATTAACTCAATAGGTTTTGCAACCTGATAAGTACAATGGCTATCCCCCGCCGTCAGACAGGCGATACGGGTTGGGGTTGTGTTAAGCATGGCGCTTATTACCTGTTTATCGAGCAGGCAGACCTGTTTATGCGTTTTCGCAATTTGTCGATAGGGGCAAGAATAAGCATGAATCATATAGTTGTTTTCTTGAGATTCCCAATCAATCACAAAACCCTTCGTTTCCAGAAATAGCTTTATCTCATCTAAACGCTCTTCGATGGTCTGATTTTGCTTGCTTGGCGGCACTTCCTGAGCCAAGCGATCGGCGATGTTGCCAAAAAGCTCATCCACTTTCTCTTTGCCAAGCTGGGTACTGAGTTCATCAAGCAAATAGTCGGTTAGACTGTAGTAATCCACAGGAAAAAGCTCATCGGCTGTTTTAGTTAAGGCATACATCTGCTGAGGACGACCCCGCCCGGCCGTCTGACGTACTGTTGACCTAACGATGAAATTATCCCTTTGCAAAACATTGAGGTGGTATCGCACGGTCATAGGGGTTAATCTCATAAATGCGGCCAACTCATCCACCGTGGCTTGGTTTTTTTCCTTGAGATATGTAATTATTTGTTGGCGGGTGTCATTCAACGACATTTATTCCTAGCTTAAAACCCAATAGGACTAAATTTTATCATATTAATTATAGAAAATCAATTAGAGGATTCAATGGATGAAAAGACCCCAAAGAGTTTCAAAATCCTTGGGGTCTTCTAAAACCAGGCTGTATCTGAGGAATTAGGCCGCTGCGCCGCCACCACCACCACCAGCGGCGGCTTCATGGGGGTTACGAGACAGGTACTCCTCGATCCGAAACAGGTTGTCACCGGCGCGTCGAACGATATTCAGCAAATCTGACATGCTGGAAACCTCTTCAAGTTGTTCGGTAACAAACCATTGCAAAAATTGGTGCGTAAGATAGTCATTTTCTTTATCGGCGATGCCCACTAGATTATTGATTTGTTCGGTGACTTTCAACTCCTGGTTTAGGGCTAACTGTACCGCCTCTTCAACACTTTCAAAGTGATTTTTTACCTCTTTTGTGGCCGGAACAATAGGTTGGTTGCCTGCATCGACGATGTATTGAAGCAGCTTCAGGGCGTGCATATGCTCTTCTGAGGCTTGCAAGTGAAAAAAGCTGGTGAGTTCGGGTAGGGTTTCGCTATCAAAATAAAGCGCGATGGCTGTATATTGTGATGAGGCTGTAAACTCCTCAACCACCTGCCCATTTATGGCATCAACGACTGGTTTTTTGAGTAGTGAGGTCATTTCTTTTATCCTTTCATTATCTATAGATAAGTTGTGAATAATATAAGACTAAAAAATTTTTAGCCTTAGTTATATTTAGTGTCTTTCACAAAATTTACAAATTGGCCGGATAGGCGTTTTGCGGTAAAATCTCAATATTAATCAATAATAACTGTGACTGACAATATACACAAAATTGGGGTGAAGCAGTGAATCGAGCAGAAGCAATGACTATTGGGATTGTAGCGGGTTTGGCAGCGCTCATGTTTATCGCCATAATTGTCCTGTTGGTTGTCCCCGATGAGCTACTTTTTGGCCCCGGACCGACGGCCACATCTACACCTACCCCGCTTCCTACGCCAACAGCCACCATTCCCGGCTCGTTGCCTACCCCTAGCTTTGAGACGCCGGTTTCTCCAGAGCCATCCCCTACGAATACCCGCTTGCCCACCGCTCTGCCGACCTTAACCAAAACACCTTCGCCAACTGTCGTCATTGACTTGCCGGAACCGGAGATAAAACCTACGGATACCCCTGTACCCACTGGAACGAATATTCCTCCAACCAATGTTCCACCAACGGCCACGCTCGTACCAGGTCGCCAATATACCATTACCTTTGAGGCTGATGATACAACCATCTCCAACGGTGAGTGTACCAACTTGAAGTGGAATATTCAAGGGGCAGTCGTTAGAGTCCAATTAGGCAACGAATTTGTAAGACCCTCTGACCAGCGCAAAGTCTGCCCCAAACGAGATACCACCTACATCCTCACCACCCAGCTAGAGGGCAGCGCCCAGGTCGATAGGCATACCCTCACTATTACCGTGACAGGTAATTAATGATACCTGAAGCAAAAAATTGAGGTTTAACTCCGTGTCCTTGCTCCAACTCCATGAGATATCAAAATCGTTTGTTGATACCCCCGCCGTTCATAACATCTCTCTGTCTAGCGAGCGGGGGCAAATTCTTTGCCTGCTTGGCCCTTCCGGTTGTGGAAAAACTACCCTATTACGCTTAATCGCCGGGCTGGAGACACCCGATACAGGCACAATCCACTTTGACGGCCTGAACCTGGCCGGAATAGTGCCGTACCAGCGCAATTTTGGGCTTATGTTTCAGGAGTTTGCTCTATTTCCCCATAAAAACGTCGGTGAAAACGTGGCCTTTGGCTTGCAAATGAAACGAGAGGCTGAAATTGAAGCTAGAGTCCGTGAGATATTAGATTTGGTCGGGTTGGCCGGTTTCGAGGCCCGCGATGTCAATAGCCTGTCTGGGGGTGAGCGGCAGCGGGTGGCGTTAGCCCGGAGTTTAGCGCCTAACCCCCGTTTGCTGATGCTCGATGAGCCATTGGGAGCCTTGGATCGCGCCCTGCGCGAACGGCTCATGGTGGAGATACGCCAGATTCTCAAAGCTGTGGACTTGACCACCATTTACGTAACCCACGATCAAACAGAAGCCTTTGCCCTGGCAGATCGGGTTGTGGTTATGAATCGAGGCCACATCGAGCAAGATGCTACTCCGGAGGAGCTTTACCGCCAACCGACTACACCCTTTGTGGCAAAATTCTTGGGCTTTACCAATCTGTTCGAAGCGACTTGTGTAGCCGAGGACCGAATCGAAACCTCGTTTGGAATCTGGCCGGTAGAGACTAAGGGCCATCAAATTGGGGAGAAGCTTATCGTTCTTATCCGCCCGGAGGCTGCTTCACTTCAGCCCCAACCTGGAGCCATTTCTGTCGATGGCAGGTTAGTCTCCTCGTTGTTCAGAGGTCGATATTATCAAATCACCCTGGCTATTTTAGGCCAACACCTTATCTTTGAAATGCCCTCCTCGGAATTACCCTCGGTGGGCAGCCAGATCACCTTGTGGTTAAATCCAACGCTGATAAAACTCTATTAAGATCATTCAGTTGGGCCTTCAATGTTAAGATTCAATTGAAGTTATTTTGCAAAAGTGGTAAAATGTGTTTATTAAGGTAAAATGTCTCAACTTCTAACCAAAATTTATCATCCCACAGGTTTAGGAGCAGACAATCCCCTGCTGACAAACCTGAAGCATATACCTTCCTTTTTTCTGCGGCCCGTTAGTTTTTTTAAAACTTACGATCGTAATAACCTGCGTCCTGATTTCATCGCCGGTTTAACAACAGCGGTGATTTTATTGCCCCAAGCCATTGCCTTTGCCCTAATTGTGGAATTGCCACCGCAGATGGGCCTGTATGCGGCAATAGTGGGGGCGGTAATTGGAGCCTTATGGGGTTCTTCCAACCAGATTCATACCGGACCAACCAATGCCATATCCCTGCTGGTTTTATCTGTTCTATTAACAATCGCTACGCCTGGTACACACGAATTCCTGATTGCCGCTGGCATGATGGCCGTAATGGCGGGTGTATTCCAACTAGTTATGGGGTTGGCCCGCCTGGGGGTGTTGGTTAATTTTGTCTCTCACTCGGTTGTCGTTGGCTTTTCCAGCGGCGCTGGAGTCCTCATTGCGATCAATCAATTACACCACCTATTTGGCCTGAGGCTGTCGAGTCACAATCTGCTAGATACCCTGACCGCTGTTGCAACCAACTTTCTTAACTTGCATGGGCCTACCACAGCTTTAGGGATAGGCACAATGGTCTTAATTATTCTGGTTAGAAAACTCAACCCCAAATTACCGAGCGCTCTTATTGGCATGGTTGTCGCTTCGGTGATTGTCTTTGCCCTGGGTTTGGATAAAGCGGGTGTCGATGTTATCGAAAAGTTGCCTACCAGCCTGCCTCCGCTGACGGATCTGCCCTTATTTAATCTGGATATTATCGCTCGATTGTCAACCGGCGCCTTAGCCGTTGGGGCCATTGGCTTGGTCGAGACCACTGCCATAGGCCGTTCTATTGCCACCCAAACCGGCCAGCGCTTGAATAGTAATCAGGAGTTTGTGGGACAGGGTTTGGCTAATATTGGCGCTGGTCTGTTTTCGGGATATCCTATAGCCGGTTCATTTTCTCGATCTGCCGTCAACTTTAATGCCGGGGCTAAAACCCCCTTAAGCGCAATTTTCTCTAGTTTTTTTGTGTTAGTGGCGATGTTTGCCCTGGCTCCCTTAGCGGCCTATCTGCCGCGGACGGCTCTGGCCGGGGTTTTGATTGTCATTGCGTATCACATGATTGATTGGGCGGAGATAAAACGTATCTGGCAGGGCACTGGCAGCGATGCCTTGATTATGGTAGTTACCTTTTTGGGAACATTATTTTTGCATATCGAGTTTGCGGTCTTGGCTGGAATCCTGCTTTCGTTTGCGCTTTATATTATGAAGACCAGTGTCCCTCGGGTGTATTCTGTCTTGCCCGACGAGACCTATAAGCATTTTGTTCAACAGCAGCCTGATCAGTCATCATGTCCCCAACTGGGAATCCTGAAGATTTCGGGCGATTTGTATTTTGGCGCGGTTAGTCATGTGGAAGAAGCCATTCATCATCACCTAACAAACCATCCCGACCAGCGTTATCTATTATTTCGGATGCAGGGTGTAAACCAATGTGACTTTAGTGGTATCCATATGCTAGAGGCCATCCGCAATAGCTGCCAGGACCGAGGCGGGGATATATTTTTTATGAAGTTACAGAAACCGGTTCATGATTTTATGAAATCCACCGGTTTTTATGACAAATTAGGGGATGACCATTTCTTGAATGAAGACCAGGCTATCGGTCATCTCTTTTATAAAACGCTCGACCCGGCTATCTGTATCTATGAGTGTAGTGTCCGGGCTTTTTCAGAATGTCAAAATTTACCTAAACCAGACTACACCATCAATATTCCTCTGCACACCGAAATTCCTATCAATAATATACCCGATCTGTCGCCTCAGGAGTTATGGCAGGAGCTATTTCACAGCCACCCCCCCATGCTTATAGATATACGCGAACCCCGTGAATACAAACAAGGACACATTCCTCAAGCCGAACTCCTTCCCCTGCCCAAAATAATAGCTAAGCCCGCCGATTTGCCTCGTGACCGTAAAATTGTCTTGGTGTGTCGCACCGGCAGGCGTAGCACCCGGGCGGCTCAAATATTGCACGATCAGGGCTTTCGAAATATTTATATGTTGCGAGGTGGGATACGCGCTTGGGAAGCAGCCAATTTACTCGAGGCCATAGACTAATCGTAGATAATGTGGTAGCCCAATTTACATTATCTGAACATCGACGATCAAGGAAGGAAGCAATGGACAACAATAGGTTAGCCCCTAATCTAGGGCTTGATTTGATTAGAGCCACTGAGAAAACAGCCTTAAGAGCAGGCCGTTGGTTGGGCTTAGGCCAGTATGAAGAAACCCACCGGACAGCCACGGAAGCGATGTTCAACGGCCTGCAGCACATTAATATGGATGGCCGCATTGTGATTGGTGAAGAAGGGAGATTAGGTGAGCACTCACCCTTAGATAGTGGCAAATCTGTTGGCACTGGCCGAGGGCCGAAAGTAGATGTAGTGGTTGATCCCATTGATGGCACTCGTTCAGTGACTCAGGGACGCCCTGGGGCAATTTCTGTGGTTGGGGTAGCTCCCCAAGGGTCTATGTGGGCACCGACCCCGGCGGTCTATATGGATAAGATTGTGGTAGACTACGAGGCTGCTCAGGCTCTGGTTCCGGAATGTATGGATGCTCCGGCTGCCTGGACTCTGGCACTCATTGCCCGCGCTAAAAAGAAAGCGGTACGCGACTTACAAGTCATCGTCCTAGACCGGCCTCGTCATCAGGATTTGATTGATGAAATTCGGACAGCCGGGGCTCGGGTGCTATTGAATGCGGATGGCGATACGGCTGGCGCTCTTATTGCCGCAACAGCTCATGTTGGGGCCGATATATTAATGGGAATAGGCGGTGTTCCCGAAGGGGTTACCGCCGCTTGTGCGGTGAAGGCGATGGGTGGCGCCATGTTGGGGCGGTTAGCGCCCCAAAGCCAGGAAGAGAAGGAGGCTATCGAAGGTGCTGGGCTTGACCTCGATAAAATTCTTACCTGTAATGAACTGGTCTCTAGCGATCAAATTTTCTTTGCCGCCACCGGGATAACGCATGGCCCTCTTTTAGACGGGGTTCGATATCGCGGCCATGAAGCAAGCACACATTCCCTGTTGATTCGCTGTGAAACCAAAGTCCGCCGTATGATTCAAGCCGAACATTCAATTGAATGGTATCAATTTGACGAATAATAGCTAACATGGTACATTCTAATGTCGTCTTTCATTAGGTATTGCCTGGATAAATACCTTATGAAGAAGGATTTAGTTTATTTAAGGGAAAGAGGGAGAGTTTGCCATAAGTACAAGAGACGAACGACGAGTCAATGAAGGAATTAAGGCAGATGAGGTTCGCCTCATCGGTCTGGACGGTGAACAGTTAGGGATAGTCCCTTTCGACAAGGCACTGGGTATTGCTCAGGAGAACGATACCGATTTAGTTGAAGTGGCACCAAATGCCAACCCTCCTGTTTGTCGCTTGATGGATTATGGCAAATATCTTTACGAAGCCCAAAAGCGAGAACGGGATCAACGAAAATCGCAAACTAAGGTAGAAATAAAAGAAATACGGTTGCGCCCTAAAACAGGCGAGCATGATATTAATTATAAGCTCAAGCGAGCGCGAAGTTTTTTACAACGAGGGGCCAAGGTCAGGGTACGTCTTCGTTTTCGGGGACGGGAGGTAACTCATCCCGAAGTTGCGTTGGACCTTCTCAAACGCGTAGCCGATGAATTAGAAGACGTCTCAATCATCGAAAAGATGCCCGCTAAAGAGGGCATGACGATGTTGATGATATTAGGCCCCAATAAGTAATTATTTTTTGAAGGAATTTTATAATGCCAAAAATCAAAACCCACAAAGCAACCTCAAAGCGCTTTAAGTATACTGGCTCTGGTAAGTTGATGCGAACTAAAATTGGTAAAAGCCATTTGCGCCGCAAAAAAAACAGGCGTGTAAAATATCTGTTTGATTCGATGCTTGAAGTAACTGCTAGCGGTGATCGCAAGCGTGTTCAAAAGCTCCTGCCTTATGCCAAAAAGGGAAAGTAGAGGAATATTGTGCGAGTAAAATCTGGTCCTGTCACTCAACGGCGACACAAAAAAATATTAGCCTTAACCAAAGGCCAGCGAGGCAGCAAGCACCGCTTGTTTAAGCGCGGCAATGAAGCGATGATGAAGTCGCTGGAATATGCCTACCGTGACCGGCGTGTTCGCAAACGAGAATTTCGGCGCTTGTGGATTACCCGGATTAATGCGGCCACTCGGCAAAATGATATGAGTTATAGCCAATTCATGTCTGGCCTCAGAAGGGCCGGGGTGGAGCTAGACCGCAAGGTGTTAGCCGACATTGCCATACACGATGCCTCCACCTTTACCCAACTGGTTGAAACTGCTAAAGCTGCCTTATAAATCACCTTCTACTACCTTTGCACTTTTTATAAATAGACAGGACCTACGGCAAGATTTACAGGATAAAAAATTTACATAATCTTGTTAATCCTGTAAATCCTGTCGATTTTTAACCCCTCATTTGGACATTTGTGGAAAAGTGCAAACATAATGTCACCTTCAAAATAAAACCACAAAAGGCCCCGAATATCGGGG
>Ga0210123_1001324_pt1 | contig 12758 bp, 13 predicted proteins | sample Muzzi_PWB_D2_FD_185535 | JGI IMG/M metagenome (GOLD analysis project Ga0210123, IMG submission 185535) | Wetland microbial communities from San Francisco Bay, California, USA, that impact long-term carbon sequestration - Muzzi_PWB_D2 (SPAdes) | ecosystem: Environmental > Aquatic > Marine >... | reverse complement strand
ATCGATAGTCTCAATATTAAAGTAACGAGAGTCACCGCCTGGGAGTCTGAAAACGCCTGCGCGACCTATATTGTGCCTTAAATTTTATGACCTTTCTCAGAACAAAATTCCGTTTCAGAGAAGCTTCAGGTATGATTTGATTGTTCAAATTGTTCCATGAGCTCATCTCTGGTAATAATGGCAGAAACGTCTTTGACATGTTGGCGAATATTCTCCAGCCCACCCTCCTGGCGGTCGACCAAGATGACCGCTTTGACAACATTCAGCCCCTCAGAACCGGCCCGTTCGATAGCCTTGATGGTGGACCCGCCGGTGGTTGCAACATCGTCAATGATGACCACCCGCTGTCCGGGCTTTATATCTCCTTCGACCCATCGGATAATGCCATGGTCTTTTTGGGTTTTGCGGATGGAAAATGCATTGATGGGACTTCCTTTTAATTCTGAAACAAACGCAGTGGCCATGGCCATGGGATCTGCACCGAAGGTTAGTCCGCCGATTCCGTCGGGCTTTAAATCCTGTATGTTCTCAAATACCAGATGGCCCACCAAAAACATGCCCCTTGGGCTCAATGTGGTGGGTTTGCAGTTCACATAAAATTGGCTCATTCTGCCTGAAACAAGTTTAAAACTCGGTTCTTTTGTGTATTTGAACGATTTTTTACAAATGATTTCGATAAGTTCCTGTTTCATGCCCATTCTGCTCCATTTTTTTTGTAAAAATTCCGGCCCGGATGATCACGCTTAGATTATCTCCAAAGAGGATTCGCTTCGTTAAATGTTCATTTTAGAACAGAGGAATTAGAAAATAGACAACCACAAATGTAACTAGAAGACAAGAAGGTTAGAAAGTGAGAAGCTTGGAAGTCAAGAAAATGTGCCGACCTTCTGATCTTCTTACTTTCTTTCTTTCGTATTTATTAAAAGATCCGTGTTTATCACCTGCCAACCATCGCGCTCACTCTGGCGAGCAGGCGGGGTGTTTTTCCTTATCCTCTTACCTCTTTCCTCTCTTCTCTTTCCTCTTTTCTCTTTCCAATTTCTGGCTTAATATTTATTTATCATCGGGTCAACCGGTGCTCCCCGCAATAAATATATAACCCGGTATGATCGGCCAGGCAAGCCAGGGTCATTTGTAATTCCGATGCCAGTTCCACAGCCAGTGACGTGGGACGTGAAAACGCCAATATTACTGGAATTCGTGCCCGAGCAGCCTTTTGAACCAATTCATAACTGATGCGTGAAGAAAGGGTCAATAAAAAGGCTTCATCGAGCATGCGATCCAAAAAGAGCTTTCCAATGGCTTTGTCCAGGGCATTGTGTCGGCCCACATCCTCTGCCACGGATAACAACTTAAGATCAGATGAATATAGAGCAGCGGCGTGGGACGCGCGGGTCTTATCTCTCAGGGGTTGGTGTTGAGAAAGGGTTTCAAGGCATCCTAGCGCAAAACCGGCATCTATCCGGGTATCGTCACTGACAGGTCTGATCATCTGATAAAGATCCTTGACAATCTCTTTACCGCAAATACCACAGCTCGTCTGGCTGATAAACCCGCGCCTGTCCAAAATATCAGCGATCTTATTCCGTCTTGATTCGCCAATGGTAACGGTAACAACATTGGAATCGATATCGTCACAAAAAGATATCGTGCCAAAATCATTCGGTGTATCCACAATCCCTTCGGCCAGACAAAAACCGGCGGCGTGCGCCAGTTCATCGCCCGGTGTCCGCATCACCACAGAATATGGTTTCCCTTGGATACGGATCGACAGGGGTTCTTCACCGATGAGCCGGTGTTTGGAAGATGCGTTGTTCTTTTTATCCCAACACAAAACCGTATGCTCAATAAATGTTTCCAATAAAAATCTCCTTTATGAATCGACCAGGCAGGTGCTTTCATTATAAACCCTTATCCGCGAGTTTTTCCGGATAAAGAAAAAGAACATACGGCATGGGGCTCACCTTGACAGAATGCGAAAATTATCAGAGCAGCCAGTATCAAAGCGCTGCTGATCTGAATATAATGTGGAATGATATTAGCAGCCTGTCCGGCAGTTGCCGTTGCGGAAATTCCCACGCCATAATAGAGCATATCCGTAAAAAGCCCTAAAACAATAGAACATATAGCGATTGAACTCAGATATATCAAGAGGGACTTTTTTCCAAAAAGGCTGGAAATCATGCTTATGGAAGCGATGTTTGTGGCCGGACCGGCCAATAAGAAGACAAGTGCCGCACCGGGATTCAATCCTTTCATTACAAGCGCGGCGGCAATGGGGGTGGAAGCGGTGGCACAGACATACATGGGAATCCCTGCCACGAGCATGACAAGCATGGCCGTAAAGTTGTTGTTCAGGTAGGATTGAAAAAACGAATCAGGAATCATGTACGTGATGATGCCGGCCAGAATGATACCAAGGAGAAACCATTTACCGATATCCCCAAGAAGATCTACAAATGCAAATTTCAATCCGGAAGCTATTTTCGCAATAAACGGTTTCTCCGACAGTTCCGCTTGATTTTCAAGAGTGCCGGTGCTGCAGCAACCGCCTGAACCCGAACAGACAACCTCGGGAATATTATCTGATGAAATTTTTGGCGGTAACAAAACATTTTCGAATAGACCGGTTACAATAGCGATAATAAATGCTGCCACCGGACGAATCAAGGCTATTATGGGGTCCAGCAATGCAAAGGTCAGCGGTATGGAATCAATACCCGATTCAGGTGTTGAGATCAGAAATGACATGGTTGCGCCATTGTTTGCACCCTGCCGCTTAAGACCTGCGGCAACCGGTAAAACACCGCAGGAGCACAATGGAATCGGAATGCCTGCAAGGGCTGCCAGTAACACCGGACGCACCTTTCCCTTTCCAAGGTAGCGACCGACGGTTTCGGGCTTGATAAAAACATAAAGAATACCGGCTATGAAAAACCCGAACAGCATGTAAACGGCAGATTCATAAAAAACCTGCCAAGATGCATTTATAATTGAGATGATGATGTTCATTATTCAGTTGGCCTTTTTATAAACTTATACCTAAATTGAGCGATTGTTGAGGTTGCCGCCCCAGAGAAATAGGCTTCGCATTTCACAGGGCAGGCAGCTACAAGGAAGATGTCTTTCCGCTATAGTCAACTATGCGGAATGGCATCTGACGCAGTAGATGCGGTAAGATCGACAATCCCGAAGGGTTTCAAATTTTAAAAATATAAATCAAAATAATCCATTAAAAACAAAAGATATTTCATCCCCTTTTAAAATTTGAAACGCTCAGATTAGGTTTTATTCTTGAACGTGCTGTATGCTCTGGCTGATAAGCGATTTTACATGATCGTCATCCAGGCGATAAAACACGATTTTGCCTTCTCTTCGATAGCGTACAATTTCTAAGTTTCTGAGTATCCTAAGCTGATGCGAAACTGCGGATTCAGAAGATCCGGAAACGGCGGCCAGATCGCAGACACAAAGCTCACAGGCTGCCAGTGCGGTAACGATTTTAAGTCGGCTCGGGTCGCTCAACGCCTTGAAAATATCGGTGAGACTCCGGAGTGTATCTGAGTCGGGAATATTCTCCATGGCGTGAGCTACTTGTTCTTGATGTAATACTTTTTCATGGCATTGGTCCATGGTTTACCCCTTAACATATGATCATCTGTTCATATGTCAATTTAGTGGGCGTGTCAATACAATAGTTGATGACCTGCTATTTTTGCCGAATCGGCGCACAAAAACAGGGTAAACGCTTTTGATTTCCAATACGTAATAAGCGCTCCACGACAGCGTATATCTCTTTCCAACCGACTGAAACTTGTTCTTAAGCACCTGTAAGCCCGAACCGTGCCTGAGGCATTTAGAAATATTATCACTAAATTATCCCCTTTATTGTTTAAGTCATCATTTTATTCGGTTCGGGCTAACGTGTGCTAAAGCCCTTCAAACAGTCATTCGGTTTTCAAGAGAAACACGCCGTCGCTACGCTGCACCGAGATCAAAAGTGTTTGCCCTGCACACTATAAATATTTATCTTGACAAATTTTGAAGATTGGCTAAAATAAAAAATTTATTAAATTACACCTCAATTGAGGTCATAGTCGAATTCAGACGTTTCAGGAGGAACTAAAGAGATGTACGCTATCGTTAAAACAGGCGGAAAACAATATAAAATTCATGAAGGCGATATCATTAGGGTCGAAAAAATTGAGGGAAACATCGGCAATTTAGTTTCTTTTGGCCAGGTCCTTATGTTTTCTGATGGTGAAAATACCAGCATCGGCCAGCCTGTACTTGAAAATGTGGCGGTAAATGGACATATCGTAGAACAGGGCAAAGGAAAAAAAATTATTGTTTTCAAATACAAGCGGCGTAAAAGATATCGGAGAAAACAAGGACATCGACAACAGTTTACTGCAATTAAAATAGACCAAATTGAAGCGTAAAAAAATGACCCTTTGTTAAGGAGTTTATATAATGGCACATAAAAAAGCGGGCGGTAGCTCCAGAAATGGGCGTGACAGTCAGGGGCAACGTCGGGGGGTAAAACGATACGGCGGCCAAACCGTAAAAGCGGGGAATATTCTTGTTCGCCAGTTGGGAACAAAAATCCATCCCGGAGCCAATGTGGGTATGGGCAAAGATTACACATTGTTTGCCAAAGTTGACGGTATCGTTGCCTTTGAGAGGCTGGGTCGTTCCCGTAAAAAAGTAAGTGTTTATGCAGAGTGAAATTCATTGATGAAGCGATGATCACGGTGCAGTCCGGTAACGGCGGCAAGGGCTGTGTAAGCTTCAGGCGTGAAAAATTTATTCCACGCGGAGGACCGGACGGCGGCGACGGAGGCAAAGGTGGGGACATTATATTAAGTACCACGTCGAGAAAACGAACCCTTTATCACTTTAAATATCAAAAACATTTCAAAGCCGAAAACGGCGCACATGGCCAGGGTAAGCAAAAAACCGGAAAAAACGGCCTAAACCTCACCATTGAACTTCCTCCCGGAACCCTCGTGATTGATGCGGATACCGGACATCTTATCAAAGACCTCGTCGACACCGGTGAAACATTTGTAATTTTAAAGGGCGGTAGAGGCGGCCAGGGTAACACCAAATTTAAAACATCTACACACCGAACCCCCCGGTTTGCGCAGCCCGGTGAACCCGGTGAAACCAGAACCTTAAAGCTTGAGCTTAAACTGTTGGCCGATGTCGGAATTATCGGTCTTCCCAATGCCGGAAAATCCACACTGATTGCCGCTATTTCCTCAGCCCGTCCTAAGATTGCCAATTATCCTTTTACCACACTGACACCCAGTCTTGGTGTGGTTCAAACCAACCGGGCAGAACCTTTTGTCGTGGCAGATATCCCCGGTTTGATTAAGGGGGCACACCAGGGAACCGGGCTCGGCATCAAATTTCTCAGGCACATAGAGCGTACCCGCATTTTGATTCACCTTATCGATGTCTCATCCATTGATCCTGATGATCCCCTTAACCAATACCGTGCCATCAACCACGAACTTGTCATGTATGATGAAAAGCTTGTGCAAAAGCCTCAAATTGTAGTACTCAACAAACTTGATCTGCCCGGTGTTCGGAAAGCGGCTGAAATTTTTCAATCCGCGGTAAAGGACAAAAAAGTATTACTTATATCCGCATTAGCCGGACAGGGGCTTGAGCAATTAAAGTCTCAAATTGTTCGCCTATTGGACCGTAATGATGAATGAGAAAAGAGCATCGATTCTTTACAATGCCAGACGAGTGGTGGTTAAAGTTGGCAGCAATGTCCTGACAGAAGATTACGGACTGAATTTAAAAGCCATACGATCCATCAGTCGGCAAATCTGCCGATTAATTGACGGCGGAATCGAAATTATTCTGGTTTCTTCCGGGGCCATGGCTTCCGGGATCAGAAAAGTCGGCCTTGACAAACGGCCGGATGAAATTCCCAAGCGCCAGGCCATTGCCGCCGTGGGTCAAGCCGGACTGATCATGGAGTATGAGAAGGCTTTTGCCCGATATCACAAAAAAGTCGCCCAGATTTTACTAACCGGTGATGACCTAAACAACCGCAAAAGATACTTGAATGCTCGAAACACGCTCTGTATGCTGTTGTCATGGCAGGTTGTCCCGATCATCAATGAAAACGACACGGTGATGATAGAAGAAATCCAATTTGGGGACAATGATAATCTCGCCGCCATGATTACGCTGTTGATGGATGCGGATATTCTGGTCAACCTGACCGATATCGACGGCCTTTACACCAGGAATCCCCGAACCAGCCCTGATGCTGACTTTATTCCGCTGGTATCCATCATCGGAGAAGATATAAAAAAGATTGCAGGTGATATTCCGGGTGCTTTAGGTACGGGCGGTATGCTCAGTAAAATAAATGCTGCAAAAAAGGTCACTGCTGCGGGAATTCCAATGATCATCGCAAATGGCGGTAGACCGGATGTTTTGAAAGCGCTTTTCTCCGGTAAAAATGTCGGAACGTTTTTTACACCAAACAAGAAAAAACTGAACAGCCGCAAATGCTGGATCGCGTTTACCCTAAAACCCAAGGGCGTTATAAGGATTGATGATGGTGCTGCCGAGGCCATTCTTACCAAGGGTAAAAGCCTTTTACCCAGTGGCATTGTGAGCGTTGAAGGTGAATTCAGTGTCGGCGCTCCGGTTGAATTTAGAAAGACAGACGATGAAATCCTGGGAACAGGACTGGTTAATTACAGTTCATCGGATATCCGAAAAATCATGGGACTTAAATCGAGCCAGATTAAAAGCCGCCTGGGACATAAGCCTTACGACGATGTGATTCATCGGGATAATCTTGCGGTTACTGCGGAATGTAATTTGTGATACTTCCGATAAATGATTTTTTGTGGATTAGGATAAAATGTTCGTACGTAATAATTTAGTTCTTTGAAGCAAATCGATCTCAAAAGAGCTTCAGGTATGATTAAATTTTTGACTGGAAGCTGTCTGAGTGGATTAGGCATCGTTTTGAAAGAACCTTAGGCGATTTAACTTTTTGGATGAGATCCCCTGTAAAAACAGAGATCTTTATGAATAGTCCGAACAGGTTCTTTCATTACGAGCCCTTATTTACGAGTTTTTTCAGCAAAAATCTAATTATTCCTGAAGCGGTAATGTTTTCAAAAGCTAAAGTGCTACAACCGTATTTATGAATACATGTACTAAGGAAAAATGCAATGTCAATGGAAACAACAATTGTCAACATGGCCAAAGCCGCCCGGGCGGCTGCCACACAGATGGCCAAGTGCGGTTCAAACCAAAAAAATGCCGTGCTGCTCGGCATGGCCGATAAAATAGAAAAAGATGCCTCAGCAATCAAAAAAGCCAACCAAAAGGATCTTGCCCGGGCAAAAGAAATGGGTCTTTCCCCCGCAATGATCGACCGACTCACGGTGTCGGACGCAACCATTAAATCAATGGCCAAAGGTTTGCGGGAGGTTTCGGGACTCAATGACCCGGTGGGCGCAATAAGCAAGTCCTGGTTGAGGCCAAACGGTCTGGAAGTCACACGAATGCGGATACCGCTGGGTGTCATCGGCATTATTTACGAATCACGGCCCAATGTGACCATCGATGCCGCCGGTCTTTGTCTGAAAGCCGGCAATGCCGTCATCCTTCGAGGCGGGTCTGAAGCTCTTTATTCGAATCAGGCCCTGGCCGACATCATCGGACAGGTTCTCGGTGATTGCGGTCTTCCTGAAACAGCCGTGCAAATCGTCCCCGTCCGAGACCGAAAAGCGGTCAACATCCTTCTAAATCAGGAAGAATTTATCGATTTGATTATCCCCCGTGGCGGAGAAGGGTTGATCCGTTTTGTTGTCGAACATTCAACCATACCGGTACTGAAACATTATAAAGGTGTATGCCATGTGTATGTTGACGAAGGCGCGGACCTTAATATGGCCGGCGACATCTGCTTCAATGCCAAGGTTCAGCGACCGGGGGTGTGCAATGCCATGGAAACCATGCTTGTGCATCGATCCATTGCAAAGGAATTTTTGCCGCAAGTGGCAAAACGGCTAACAAACGCTGAGGTTGAAATCAGGGGTTGTCCTGAAACATGTCAAATCCTGCCGAACGCCCTAAAGGCCGAACTATCGGACTGGCCGGAAGAATATCTCGACCTTGTTCTGGCTGTCAGGGTGGTCGAAGACATGGAACAGGCCATCTCTCACATTTCAAAATATGGTTCAAAACATACGGAATCCATTGTAACGCGCGATTATAAGCGGGCCAAACGCTTTGTCCGTGAAACCGATTCTTCAGTGGTGCTGGTCAATGCGTCCACACGGTTTAATGACGGTAGTGAGCTTGGCTTGGGTGCGGAAATCGGCATCAGCACCTCAAAGCTCCATGCCTTCGGCCCCATGGGGGTTGAGGAACTGACCACCACCAAGTTTGTGGTATTCGGAGATGGACAGATAAGAACATAGCCCGGCCAAGTAAATAACCTGGTTAAAAGGACTATGCTTTGATTTTCCCTTTGAGGGGGTTGTCTTAAACCGTACAAGTTAAAAGTGCCTAAAGTGATCTAAAGTGCCTAAAGTTATGGTGTCGCTCGCGTAGCGCAAGCACCGCGTGTCGCTCCGCTAATTTTATATAATTGACAGAATTCCTTAACTTTAGTTCACTTCAAACTTTAGCTCACTTCAAACTCTTTATCAATTCCTCAGGCAGAGCCGTTTTGCTCTGACCTGACCCAAAGGACCAGATTTTTCAATGTAAAAAATATAAAAGCGGGGACTTTTTGAAGCGCATAGGACTTTTTGGAGGTACGTTCAATCCGATTCATTTGGGACATATCCAGGTTGTTCGGGAGGTTAAAACGGGTTTTGGCCTGGATAAAATTTTGATTATTCCGTCTGCACTGCCGCCGCACAAGGAAACGGACGGCGTGGTAGATGCCGAAAACCGTCTTGAGATGATTCGACTCGCATTTTCAGATGATCCGAATTTTATGATCTCAGATGTCGAGCTGAAACGTTCGGGCCCTTCCTACACCATCGATACGGTTCGCCATTTTAAATCGACTTCACCGGAAAATACGGAACTCTATCTCATCGTGGGGCTGGATGCTTTTTTAGAAATAGATACCTGGAAATCCTACGATGATCTTTTTTTGCTGATCCCCTTTATTGTTATGTCCCGAGCCATTAACGAAGAAAACAGCGACGAGTTGGAATGGAGATCCCTGAAAAATTACCTTCAATCCAAGATCTCGAAAGGATACACATTCTCCCCTACTCAATCATCTTTCATCCATGACAAAAAGCAATCGGTCTGTGTGTTTAATGTCACACCTGTGGATATTTCATCAACAACCATTCGAAAACGTATCAAAGAAGGGCGCTCGATTAAACGACTGGTCCCACATATCGTCGAAGATTTTATAAAAACCAAAGGACTTTATTTATGACAAAACCGCCCGGTACTTCCTTAGACCTTGATCCTTATATCAACGCCGTTATGGGAAAAAAAGCAATAGATCTGGTGGTTCTCGACGTTCGAGGACTAACCTCTTTTTCCGACATCTTTATCATTTGCAGCGGTCGTTCCAACCGTCAGGTTTCAGCCATTGCGGAACATATACAGGTAAACCTAAAAAAACACGCCATAAAACCGCTGAGTGTTGAGGGTAAAAAAGAAGGGCACTGGGTTCTTCTCGATTACGGTCATGTCATCATTCATGTTTTTTATGAACCGGTTCGTACCTTCTATGATTTGGAAGGACTCTGGATCGATGCAAAAAGAATAGAAACCAAGCGTTTTTTGACAGACCCCGCAACATTTTAAAATAATACGTTATTTCCCTGCGACATCCTGCCCGCAGTGCTTACAGATTTTTGCTCTTTTTTTAATGATTTCCGCGCAAAAAGGACATTCGCGGGTGAAAAACCGTTCATGAATCTTGTTCACAGATTTATCGACCTCTTTCTGGATAATTTCATTGCCGAATCTGGCACTTTTAATCGGTTCTATGGCTTCAAGCACTCCAATATCACCGATCATTTCCGCTGCTTTTAACCGGACCCGCTGCGGTTGGGCTGCATCGAGAAGCAGTCTGACCACCGTAACGTGGTCTTTGTCCACGTAGGCCCCCGCAAGAATGGAAAATCCTTTCTTGGTGTTTTCTTTTAGTATTTCCTGTTCCGCCAAAATCTCTTCGTCAATAATTTGCCCGGTACCTCCTATGGAACTGAAAACAGGGATGCACTCAAACTGTTTTGTACCCGGATAGTTCATGCACCGGTAAGATGATATATGGCCATAATTTTCCTCCATATTGTCCCATCCCTGAACATACAAGGAGCATTCATCGTTAAAACATATAAACAGATAAGGCGTTCCCCAGCCGAGACCGTCGCTGAAGCTAAACGGGGGAACCTCCCAGATCATCATTTCTGCACCGCAGTGAGGGCATTTGGGCTTCTCTTGGCTAAGTACTTTTTCTAAAACTTGCTCTTTGGTTTCAAAGGCCATTCATTATCCTCCAATATGTGTTGATTGTAAAAAAATCTGCTTTGGTTTCAAATTTTCGATGGGCTTAATATTAGCATCAAATGTAATTTTGCAACATTGACGACAAAGTAAAAAGGCCAATTTCTGTGTTACGCTTCATTTCGTGCTCACTGCGACGTACATAAGTACGCCTCATTCAACGAAATTCGCGATGCCTTTTTATCCCGCTGGTGTTATGCGGGGGAACTTAAACTTTTTGCTTTGCCGTCTCAATTTTGACTTTTTACGAATCATCAACATTTATAAAAAAAAGTAATTTGCCAATGAGACTCTGATTTATAAATCCTCTTTGGAATATACTTAAAACTGTTGACTGTATAGACTTAAGATTTAGAATCTTAATAGCGCTTTAGGGAAGTTCGATCTAAGTGATTGATATAAGGCGGTCATCAGTATTTTTTGACCATACTAACTGCGGAAACATCACGATTACCACATCTATTTCTGAAGATACTGTATTAATGTTTTGCCTACGAAAGTGTTGTCTTTAATTCCTGAAAACACAGAACTTCCCGGCCCGTATGCGAATATTGGCACCATAGCAGCCGTATGCTCCGAAGTCGTGAAACCAGAATCACTGATCCTCCTCTCTTCAACTGATCCATGGTGTATGGCAAATCCGCCTGTCTCATGGTCTGCTGTCACCAGAACAAGTGTCTGCGAATTACTTTTTGCAAATTCGAGACCTACGCCAACAGCGTTATCGAAATCTATCATTTCATTTATAATAAAATCTTGTTTATTTTTATGAGCCGCCCAATCAATCTGAGATCCCTCAACCATGAGAAAAAAACCGGCTTTATTCCTGGAAAGTATTTCGATAGCTTTATTTGTTAATTCAGGAAGTTGTGGTTTGCGATATCTGGCTTGTGGAGGATGTTCGGCCGCGAAAAATCCCGTAACAGAATCAATCATACCCAGTTGCTGAAATTCTTCGACAGAGCGTATAACCTTCATGCGTTTTTTCAAAATAGCGATTAGGTCCTTCTCATCAGCCCTTTTGCTTCCCTTAACAGATTCCGGTACGAAATAAGCCCATCCTCCGCCAAAAAGAACATCAATATCGCTGTTTGCTATCTGTTCAGCTATAAGATTTTTCTGGGTTCTACGTTCCACATGAGCAACAAAAGCTGATGGAGTAGCATCCGTTACAGAACAGGATACAACAAGACCGGTACTTTTGCCATTCTCCTCAGCGAATTCACCCTCGGTCTTCAAGGGCTCCTTCTCGGACGAGACTGAAATGGCACCGTTATCTGTCTTATAACCTGTTGCCATTGCTGTTGCGGCCGCTGCCGAATCAGTGATCAATGCATTCCGGGAATGGGTTGTAAGCAATCCCGAGGTTCTGAAACTTTCAAGATTTAAAACACCCTTGACTATTTTGCCAGCGGTTATGTGAGATACTCCCATTCCATCCCCAATAAAAAGAATTATGTTTTTTGGAAATACAGTACTTCTTTTTTCAAATTTACCATTTGGTAATGTTGTACAAGAGGAAATCGACCAAACCAAAAATACTATTATAAAGCCAAAATATTTTCTCATAATAATCCTTCTATACGACATTTCATTTTAACTGTGTGGCAATTTTTTTTCTTTCTTATTGGGTTCTTATCTATCCGTCTATATAAAATCTCCAAATTAGACGTAAATGACTATCCTCAAAAGCTATCAATTTTAATTTATTGAGATCTTTGAATCCTTTCAACATCACTTGATCACATTGAGTACATACGGATAGATGCGCTCGACAATACGGCTGTACCCTTTTGCGGTGGGATGTAACCGGTCCGGTTGATTGAAACGCGGGTCCCCGGCAACCCCTTCCAGAAAAAAAGGGATCAGAGGGATGGCATGTTTTTGGGCGATTTCCGGATAAACACGTGCGAAAGCCTTTGAATATTCAGGGCCCATATTCGGCAGTATTTTCATACCGCAAAGGAGCACTTCGATGTTGTTCGCTCTGATGACAGAGACGATCCGATCCAGGTTCTTTCTCAGGATATCCGGATCGATCCCCCGTAAGCCGTCATTGGCGCCGGTTTCAAGGATGATGATATCCGGTTTTAGTGTCGAAATGACCCATTCGATGCGTGTCAATGTCCCGCTGCTGGTTTCGCCACTGACGCCCGCATTGACGACGTTGAAATAATACCCGTCGCCGGCCAGTTTTCTTTGCAGCTGAGCGGGATAAGCCG
>Ga0210123_1001323_pt1 | contig 12762 bp, 11 predicted proteins | sample Muzzi_PWB_D2_FD_185535 | JGI IMG/M metagenome (GOLD analysis project Ga0210123, IMG submission 185535) | Wetland microbial communities from San Francisco Bay, California, USA, that impact long-term carbon sequestration - Muzzi_PWB_D2 (SPAdes) | ecosystem: Environmental > Aquatic > Marine >... | reverse complement strand
TCGCTGTTCTCTTTCGGGTTGGCGAGGTCGATCTCTTTGTGTGCGGTGTTGTAATCCCCGCAGATGACCAGGCGGTGGCCGTCCCGCCGCAAGGCCTCGGCGGTGTCCAGCAGGTGGTCATAGAAGGCCAGCTTGTAGTCGAGCCGCTCCTGGTCGCGCTGGCCGTTGGGAAAGTAGATGTTGAACAGGGTGAAGTCGGCGAAATCCGTACGGATCGCGCGCCCTTCCCGATCCTCCCAGCCGTCCCCGAGCCCGTACTCCACATGGCGCGGCTCGGTGCGCGTATAGGTGACGACACCACTGTAGCCGGGCCGCTCCGCGCTGTGCCAGAAGGCACGATAGCCGGGGACCTCGAGCAACGACCGGTCCAGTTGCTCCGGCTTCGCCTTGGTCTCCTGGAGGCAGATGATGTCGGCCTCGCTCGCGACCATCCATTCCACCAAACCCTTGGTCGCGCAGGCACGGATGCCGTTGACGTTCCAGCTCAGGATCTTCATCGTCCCCTCGCTCGACACCCGGGCAGGGTCACTGGGCGTGACTGCCGCCTACAACGGCGTGAGCATCTCGATCGATCCGCCCGTCCCGCCGCCGTCCGTGCGCCGCGCCGCGACACACGCCGGGCACGGGCAGATCTCCCGTAGATGGTCGAAGGAGTAGATCCCGCCATTGTGGCCGTCGCTAAAGCGGAAGCGGATCGCGTATCCGCCCACCACCTCCATCTCCTCGATCCGTACCGGATCCACGTTGGCCATGGGTAGAGATCTCCCCCTCTCGCGCCGGTCCTTGGCACACCGCGCACACGGGCACTGGTCCCGCAGATAGGCCACCGGGTAGATCGACTGGTGGCCGTCGGCCCACGTCATCTCGACCCGGTTCTCCGTCTTGCGATGCAGGAAATCGGTAGGGGTGAACTCGGCCGCCATGGGTACTCCGCACATCGTGATGAACCCCATCATGGGGAGGGGACGCGGACTCTGCCAGGATGCAGCAGCATCTTGCCCGGCAATCGGCCCGCGCCATCGCGGCCAGGAAGACAACCAATCCAAGGTAAGGGATGAGAAGTGGTGGGAAAGCCCGTATCCTGCGCCGCGTGTCCATCCGCGTGCCCCTTCTCCTTACCCTGTTCGCCCTCGGTGGGGCCGCGTGTGGCTCCAAGCTGCCAGAGGCCAATAGCCCCGGTGCACGTGCCTACGTCAAGCACTGCGCGGTGGACGGATGCCACAGCGCGATCCCCCCAAAGCAGGCAGGGAAGGGATATTGGGACGCCAAGCTGTCGACGATGTTAGGGTTAATCCAGAAGTCTGGCCGCGCTGCCCCGACGCCGGAGGAGCTGGAGCTGATTCGCGCCTATCTGCACAAACACGCCATGCGCTTCAATGGCTGACGCCGTCGTCTCCGCCTAACGAGTAGCCACCCATGTACTTCCCCGTCACCCGTGGCCGCCGCCTGCGTCGTACCGCGAACCTGCGGCGCATGGTGCGCGAGACCTCGATCTCCGTCGATAACCTCATCTACCCGATGTTCTCCATCGTCGGCAAAGACGTGAAGGAACCTATCTCCTCCATGCCGGGCATCTTCCAGCAATCGGTGGAAAATATCGTCGCGGAGGCGCGCGAGGTGCACGCCCTGGGGATTCCGGCGGTGATCCTGTTCGGCATCCCTGACCACAAGGACCCTAGCGGCTCCAGCGCCACCGAGGCCGACGGCATCATCCAGAACACCATCCGCGCTCTCAAGGATGCCGTGCCGGAGCTCACGGTCATCACCGATGTCTGTCTCTGCGAGTACACCTCCCACGGCCACTGCGGCATCCTCGATGGCGAGGAGGTCGACAACGACGCGACCCTCTCGGTACTGGTGGAGGAGGCCCTGAGCCATGTCGAGGCGGGTGCCGACATGGTAGCACCGTCCGACATGATGGACGGCCGGGTCGGCGCCATCCGCGAGGCCCTGGACGAAGAGGGCTACCCCCAGATCCCGATCATGTCGTACGCGGTGAAGTACGCATCCGGCTTCTATGGCCCGTTCCGGGAGGCGGCGGAGTCGACCCCGTCTTTTGGCGATCGACGGGGCTACCAGATGGACCCGGCCAACATTCGCGAGGCCATCCGCGAGGCGACCATGGACGTGGAAGAGGGCGCGGATATCCTGATGGTCAAGCCGGGCCTGCCGTACCTCGACGTCATCAGCACCCTGCGCGACCAGTTCGACCACCCGATCGCTGCCTACCAGGTGAGTGGCGAGTACAGCATGATCAAGGCGGCCAGCGCGAATGGTTGGTTGGAGGAGGACCGGGTGGTGATGGAAAGCCTAATCTCCTTGCGTCGCGCCGGCGCGGACCTCATCCTGAGCTACTTCGCCAAGGACGCCGCACGCCTCCTCAACGGTTGACCGTCGATGCACACCTTTCTCACCCTTCTCATGCTCCTGGTGGCGGCAATGCCGGTCGAAGGGGCTGGCCTGCCGATGGAGATCGAGCTCCAGGCAGCCGACCTCAGCCCGGTGAAGCAGGAGGCCCTGGCCCAGTTCCTGGAGGGGATGACCTGTCCGTGCGGGTGTGACAAGGGCACCCTGAAGAACTGTATCGAGAAGGATCGTGCCTGTGGGGTGAGCCGCGGCTTTGCCCGCCAGGCGATCGGCGAGCTGCGGTTGGGCGACCAGATCGTCGCCACCCGCAAGGCCGTGGCCGACTATAAGCGGCCGGCCCCGGCTGCCCGCCCGGCGGAGGATCCCAACCAGGTCTACGATGTCAAAGTGGGCGACGCTCCGGTGATCGGGCCAACGAACGCCCAGGTGACCGCGATCGCCTTCCTCGACTACCAGTGACCGTTCTGTGTGAGGGTCGGTCCGACCCTGAAAGCCCTGCGCGAAAAGTTCCCCGATCAAATCCGCCTCGCGGTCAAGCAACACCCACTGCCGTTCCACAAGCAGGCGAAGCTCGCCGCCCGCGCCGCCCTGGCCGCCCAGGAACAGGGCAAGTTCTGGGAATACCAAGACCGGCTGTTGCAGCCCAAGGTGGATCTCGGCCGAGACCATCTCATCGCACTGGCCGGTGAGGTCGGCCTCGATGTGGCGCGCTTCACCGCGGCGATCGACTCGGAGCAGTTCGACAAGCGGATCGAGGCGGAGACGGCGGAGGCCATCGCCATCGGTGCCAACGGCACTCCTGCCACCTTCATCAACGGCAAGAAGGTCAACGGCGCCCAACCGTACGCCAACTTCGAGTATGAAGTGCGCGTCGCCCTCGGCGAGAATCCACCACGGCCAACCCCGCCGGCGCCCGCCAAACCCGCCGGCCCGGACCCTAACAAACGCTATCCGATACCGGTCGGGCAGGCCCCGGTCGTTGGACCATCGAATGCGCAGGTGACGGCCATCGCCTTTCTCGACTACCAGTGACCCTTCTGCGTGAGGGTCGGTCCGACCCTGAAAACCCTGCGCGAGGAGTTTCCCGACCAACTCCGCATCGTGGTCAAGCAACATCCTCTGCCATTTCATAAGCAAGCCAAGCTCGCCGCCCGCGCCGCGCTTGCGGCCCACGAGCAAGGCAAGTTCTGGGAATACCAAGACCGGCTGCTAGTCCCCGGCGCGCGTCTCGATCGCGACGGGCTGATCGCCAGCGCGGGCGAGCTAGGCCTCGATGTAGCCCGCTTCACCGCGGCGATCGACTCCGACCGTTTCGACGCCCAGATCGACGCCGAGTCCAATGAGGCGGTCAGCATTGGTGCCGGCGGCACACCGGCCACCTTCGTGAACGGCCGTTACGTGCGGGGGGCCCAACCGCTGAGCGCCTTCGAAAAGGTCGTCCGGGAAGCCATAGCCGAGGCCGAGCAGAAGGAGTAGGCCTCCTCTCCGCCCGGGATCCCGCGACGGGCGGCGACCGTGGACGGGCTACGCGTGGGGCACGGCCAACAGACGCGCCACCATGGCCAGCAGCGCGGTGCGCTGGTACGGCTTCTGGAGAAAGCCCTGTACCTCCAGTGCCCAACTCCGATCTTCGATCGCGGCCTCGCTGTAGCCGCTGGAGATCAGGATCGGTAGCGTCGGCAAAGACTCGCGCACCGCGATCACCACCTCGGCCCCGCTCTTGCCCGGCATCGTCAGGTCGACGATGGCTAGGTCAATCCGGGGTCCCGCCGCATGCAGCAGCGACAGTGCCTCATCGCCGTCCTGGACGGAGACCACCTCGTATCCCTCCCGGCGGAGAAACCGCTCGGCCACCATGCGCACCAGCGGCTCGTCGTCCACGACGAGGATCCGTTTGCCACAGGGCGCATCGACCACCCCATCCCGTCCCTCACCCGACGTTGGACCGGTCCAGTCGAGGATCACCGGCAGATAGACCTCGAACGAGCTCCCCTGTGCGGGCGTGCTTTCGACCCGGAGGTTGCCCCCCGCTCCCAGGACGATCTCGCGACATACGGGCAAGCCCAGGCCAGTCCCTTTGCCGGGCCCCTTGGTGGTGAAAAACGGATCGAAGACGTGCTCCAACGTCTCGCGAGACATCCCCATGCCGGTATCTCGTACCCGCAGCGTGGCGGTGTCACCGTGTACATTCACCGCAACCGTGAGGTCGCCACCGGCGGGCATCGCGTCGCGGGCATTGCAGCACAGGTTCATGATGACCTGCTGTACCCGCCCCTTGTCGATGCGCACCGGAGCCGGTAGGGAGCCCGAAACGAACTTGATGCACACCTTGGGATCGACGCTGCGCCGCAAGAGCTCGACTACCTCGCGCGCGCACTCCCGCAAATCGACGACCTCTGCCTCATCCTCGCCCTGCCGGACGAAGTCGAGGATCTGGCGAGTGAGGCTGGTGGCGGAGGACCCGACCCGTTCGATCTCGTCAACGAGCGTGCGTTGCGGGTCATCCGGGGCGAAGCCATCCTTCAACAAGGCGGCGACTCCCAGGATCCCTGCCAACACATTATTGAAATCGTGGGCCACCCCGGCGGCAACGCCGCCGAGGTGATCGAGCTTCTGGCTCTGCAAGATGACCTCTTTGATGCGCCGCTCGGAGGTGATGTCGGTCACGACGAACAATACGCCGTCCTGCCAGAGGGAGGTCGCCATCCGGAACCACCGTTTTCCCCCCGTCGGCGCCTCCTGGCAGACGACGTCAGCCTGCGCGGCCTCCTGCGCCAAGGTCTGCTGTAACAACTCTTCCCAACGTTTGCCTGACTTGAAACACGACTGATCGGCCCCCGGGGAAGGCAATCCGTGGGGAAACCACTCGGAGAACCGACGGTTAAACCAGCGGCAGCTCAGATTGGCGTCGAACCACGCTGCCGCCGCCGCCGCCGCGTCGCACACATTCCCGAGGAGCGATAGGTCTCCGTTTGATAATGCGCCATTCGGCGTAGTCGCCTTGGTTGGGGCAGCATGGGTTAGTGGGTTCACGACGGCAATCCGTTCGCAAGCGCGTCTACTCGTGTGACGCACAGACGGGAGGCTTCCCGGTGTTTTCGGTATCCTCGCGACGCGACCTAACCTTTTGCACCGACTTTCCAAGTCCGAGCTCGTTCTCCAGCCTGCACTCCAGTTGCGCCGTCATTGCCGATGGCCGATATGACTCAAGATGAACTGTCACCTGATCGCACCCGAGACTCCGGCGAAGCGCACCGCCCACCGTCACAGTTCCGAAGCGCTGCGGCCTCGATTCGCCACGGGTTTCAGGACCGCCGCGATCCGTGGCAGATTGCCGTAGGGGGAGGGTCAGCGAGATAGAATCCGGCTAGCCGGTGCGCCATCAGGCCCGGCATTCCTACCCGTCACGATGATTCCTCAACAACCTTTGGAAGAGAGCCGCCGCGAAGAGCTCGACCGGGGGGAGATCCTCGCCTTTTGTCGACAGCTTCAGCGGACCGTGAAGACAGTCGGGCTTTACGGCGTCGGTCATCCGGCGACTGTCGCGATCCACGATGAGCTACTCGACCTCTACCGGCAGATCACCGAGGAACGCGACGAGATTCTCCTGGCCTTTGGTCCGAGCCAGCTCATCATCGACAAGGAGACCTTCGACGATCTCTCGCCGCCGCTGCGTTCCCTGTGCGAGCACATGCAGCGTCTGGGCATCGCACGCCTGATCCTGCGCACCGGTGCCGCTGCGGAAGAAATCGTGGGGCTGGCCGTGCGGCTCGCGACCCTACCCGCAGCCTCCCCCGACGGCGGTGCGCCACCGCTCTTCCAGGACGACACGTTTCCGCACTTCCGTCTCGCCGGCCTCGACTCCGACGTGACCCTCGCCGACGACGATGCACCGTTCACGGGCGACGGCGATCTCACCGATCGCGAGCGACAACTCTGGTACGCCCTGGCCACCGGGCGGGGGGGCGGGTCGGACGAACCGTTGACCCGCGAGGCGCTGGCGTTCTTCCAAGAGCTGCTCCACCGCGAGGGTAGCGTCGCGCAGCTCATGCAAGAGTCCCGCTCCGGAGATGATAAGAGCCACGGCGGCGCGGCGGTCGTCTCCGGGAAGCTATTGGCGAGGCTATTCAAACGCCTGGAAGACAACGCCGCCATGTTGCCCTTGGAGGAGCGCAGTGCCTTCTTCCGAGACCTAGGGACGAGAGCCCTGGAACTCGATCCGAGCGACATGGTCGAATTGCTCTCGGATAGCGCGACCCGTGGCGACCTATTGGCCGAGAGCCTGGAGACCACCTCCGAAGATCAGCTTCTGGACATCATGGCCGCACTGCTACGCGTCGAAGGCGCCGACTCCGAGCGTCTCGCCCACTGCATCGGTGCCTTCATGAAACCGGAAGGGGCCGCCGACCGACTGTTCCCGGCGGTGCAGAAGCGCCTGCACGAAAGCACCGAGCTCAGCGACGGCGAGGCGCTGACGGTGTGGCGGCGTCTCGAAGAGCTGGCCCTGGAATCGCTCGGTCAGCGGTACATGTCGACCGCGTACGAGGACCAGCTGGATGACTTCGCGAGTGCGCGGTTTCCGACTCTCGGTCAGTACGAGACCGCGCAGACGGCCCTACCGGAGGACTTGGCGACTCTGGACGCCGACTTCCTCTCCCAGGGCCACACCCAATTGCTGCTCGACCTCCTCGCGGACGAGGGCGCCTTCGGTGACTTCGAGCTCGTCGTGGAGGCTCTGTTCACGCGCCTGACGGACGCCATCGACCGCTCGGATTACGAGCTGGCTACCCTCATCGCCGGCGACCTGCGCACGCAGTGCAGCCGCGACAGTAACCGCCCGCGGGAGTTCAAGCAGGTCATCTGGACCCACCTCGGCAGCCTCGATCTCACCGCGATCACCGACCGCGCCTTCGCGGAAATCGAGTCGATCAAGACGCAATGCTTCGACGAGTTCAACACCTTCCTGAAGATCTTTCAGGGCGCCATCTCCCCGCACCTCCTCGATCGTCTGCAGGGCGAGCAAGACCGCGCCGTGCGGCGCTCGATCCTGCGCATCCTCGGCTCGTTTGCCGACGATCTCATCCCCGAGCTCCTGAGCCGTCTCGACAGCACGCATTGGTATTACGTCCGGAACATCGTCCACCTCCTGGGCCAGTCCGGGTCGGAGGAGGCGGTCCGCCCCCTTACCATGCAACTGCAACACAAGGATTCCCGTGTGCGCCGGGAGGCGTTGGTCGCCTTGCGAAACCTGGGGTCCCAGCGCTGCATACCATTTGTCGCCCGCCTGCTCGCCGATGATGCACCACCCGCCTCCCAGGAGAACGACCAGGTTCGCGTCGAGGCGGCACGCTGTCTCGCCAACTTCCCCGTGGAGGCGGCCACCGCGGCCCTACGCAAAGGGGTCCTGAGCAAACGTCCGGCGGTCGCCGACGCCTGCCGCCGCTATCTCAACGAGAGACAATGATGAGCGCCCGGCTCGCCGCCCAATCCGAGTTCCCCGACGGGAAACCCGTGGCCTCGATCGACCAGATCCGTCGGTGGATCACCCTGTTCCTCACGGCCCTCCATAACCGAGCACTCTATCCTCCGGGCCATCCGGCCATGCTCAGCAGCGCGGCGGAGGTCGAGGCGCTCTTGGGCGAGATCCTCGCGCGGAATGAGGCCCTGCAGCTCGCGATCGTCGGAGATCGCGTACTGCTCCCTGGCTACCCGGGCGAGGGGCAGGAGTTCCGCCTGGAAGGGGGGCTGAAGGAGTTCCATCGCCACGGCATCGAGCACCTGACCTTTTCCCGAGGAATCGAGGCCCATGAGCTGAAGGCCCTGTTTGACCTCCTGCTCGTTACGACCACCGAGCCCACCGATGTCCAGCGGGCACTGCACGATGCCGGCGTCCGCAACATCCGCGTCGGACGGATTGCGACCGGCGACAACCAAGGCCAGCACGGCGATGGCCAGATCGCCATGCAGCTCTACCAGAAGGCCCTCAACTCCATCGAAGAGCTGCACCGCATCATCACCGAAGACCGCACCGTCCCGGTCGATCGCGCACGCGAGATCGTGGACGCCGTGGTCCAGGACCACCGTCGCGGCAGTCAGCTCCAAGCCCTCACCTGGCTCAAGAGCCACGACGACTACACCTACACCCACGTGCTCAACGTATGCATCCTGACGGTCGCACAGGCACGTACCTTTGGCGTGCCGGAGAGCCAGCTCCACGCCGTAGGCGTGGCGTCCCTGCTCCATGACACGGGGAAGTGCTTCGTTCCCCCCGAGCTGCTACGCAAGCCGGGGAAACTGACCCCCACGGAGTTCGAGGTGGTCAAGGCCCACCCGGTACTCGGCGCCAAGCTGTTGCGCACCATCCCGAATATGGACGATCTCACCGTCCTGGTGTCGTACGAGCACCACGTTCGGTTCGACGGCGGTGGCTATCCACGTCAGGTCCACCGCCGGCCCCTCAATCTCATCTCGCGCATGTGTACCATCGCCGACTACTACGATGCCCTGCGCACCATCCGCAGCTACAAGGACGAGATCACACCAGACGAGGCGTTGCGCATCATGTCTCAGGGCGCTGGCAGCATCCTCGATCCGACCCTGTTCAAGCACTTCGTCAACATGGTGGGACCCTACCCCCGAGGCTGCCTGGTAGCGTTGTCCGATGGCTGCCTGGGCGTGGTTGTGACCACTCACCCGGGTTTTCCCGACCGCCCGACGGTACGCACCGTCCTAGATGGCGACGGCAATAAGCTCGCCGATCCGTTGACCATCGACCTGCGAGCCGCCCAGCAGCACGATCCACCACTGCAGATCGCACGTGCAGTCGACCCCAACAAGGTGTCCATCGGGGCGGAGGACTACCTCTAGCCATGACCGGTCGCTCTGCGCCCAACCTACCGCTCGCCAGCGGCGAGCTGCAGGAACTGGCATCCGGCATCCTGCGTACCTTGAATGCCGCACTCAAGGTCACCCAGCTCTATACGGTGGACCATCCCTCGGTGGACAGCGCGATCGCACAGCTTCGCGAGCGCTATCAGGCGGCAATGGCCGACCACCTCCTCGTCAACCTCACCTTCACCGGCGAGACAATCGCCGTGAACGATAACATGCTGCCAAAGCTGGAGACTCAACATCTCCGGCTGTCGCGCCATCTGCACGAAATCGGCATCGCGACCCTGGGCTTCGCCCCGGGCGCCGCCGATGGTGCGCTGTACCATCTCATCGAGGTGCTCGCGACACCGCGCCAGGAGGTGCTCGAAGCAGGTAGCATCGAGGCGTTCATCGATCAGGCCCGCCTTGGCGCCTTACGCATCCTGCCGCTCGACTACAGCCGCGTGTTTCGCGTCACGGCGAACGGCCTGCCGTCACAGAATGAGCTGCTCGACGCAGACGGGCTTTGGTACGCCATGATTACGGGCTACGTGGTGCGCCGGCCCGAGGAGCTCAACGAGGAGGCCCGCAACTTCATCTCCGCGTTTGCGGCCGATCCCGGAAAGCTTCGCCACCTGGCCGACGAGCTTGCGACCCTGGAGCTGAATGAGGAGTGGATCGAGATCGGCAAGGTCAAGGGATCGCTGCTGGCTAACTTTTACCGCAGCCTCGGCACCGTCTTGCAGAGCAGCCAAGGCGGACAGCGACAAGCATTGGTGAACCAGGTGGCACGGGGGACGGAAGGTCTGCACCCCTTACAGCTCATCGAGCTGCTTGCCGAGACCGACGGCACGGGGGACGAGCCCGGCAACGAGATCGTCGACGAGCTGATCGCCGCCTTCCGGCCGGACCGGGCGACCGAGCTTCTGGCAGAGGCCGCCGGCACGGCGAATGATGCGGAGCTGGCGCGCCTCGTCGAACGACTGCTCACCGTCCACCCGGAGAAGAAGCGCATCCTTGACCTCCTCGAGCGCCAGACGGAGACGGTTCGTCAGCTCAAGGACGGCAATATCGCCCAGGCCGAGGCCCTCCAGACCCTGTGCCGCCGGTTTGCCGATTCCGACTACCTGGCGATCCTTCAGGAACCGAGCTCTTCCTCGTCCAGCGACTACATCGAGCAACTCCGCTTCCTGGACGAAGACCGCGGCCTGGCCGCGGAGCTCCTCCAGGGATTGTTGCTGGAGGTGGCGGAGCGGGAACAGGCGAGCCTCCACCTAGCCTTGCTCGAGTGTGAGGACGATGCGGAGCAATTTACCGATCAGTTGGCGACCCTGGAAGGTTTGTTGATGGATGCGGTCGACGGGCAGAACTACGACGTAGCCCTCGCGATCGTCGAGGGTCTGACTCACCTCGGTACGCCGGCGGGCCCGCTGAAAGAGGCGTACCGGGAACAGACCGCGGCGATGATCGAGGCGCTGCCGCGCGCTCCGCTGCTCACGATCCTGGTGGCGGATTACGGCGACTATGGCGCCACCGCCGCGGAACGCGACGTGAATCAACTGATCACCACCCTGGGCGAGATAGCCATCGAGCATCTCCTCGACATGCTGAAGGACAGCGGCGATCGGTCCGAGCGGCGTACCATCCTCACCTTGTTGCGTAACCAGGGGATAGCAATTCTGCCGCAGGTGCAGACTCGACTAGAGGACCCGGTCTGGTACTTCGTCCGAAACCTCATCCACCTCTTGGGCGAGCTGCGCCAGGAGGAGAGCGCGCGGCTGCTCATCCCCCTGCTCCACCACAACGACCACCGTGTGGTGAAGGAGGCGCTGGTCGTCCTCGGCCGCATCGGCTCGCGTAACGCGACGCCATTCATTGGCCGCCTGCTGCTCACCGAGCCTCCTCTCTCGACCAAGAAGAACGATGAAATCCGCATCGCGGCGGCTCGCACCCTCGGCGTGCTCGGCGACCCCCGCGCCCTGGACACCCTGCGCAAGGGGAGCCACCTACGCCGCCCAACGGTTGCCCACACGTGTGAGGAGATTCTGCGTGAGCAATCCAGCCGGGCACCGGCGCGCGGCGCCGGCCGAGAGGAGCGGTGGTGAGCGACGGGTCATTGCAAGACGCGGGGGTACCGACCACCAAGCACTGGCCACAGGCAGTGGAGTTCGTCCAGCTGCTGTTCGGCGCCCTGCGCAACCGCCAGCTCTACCCACCGGGCCACAAGCTCCTCGTGACGAGCGCCGAACGGCTGGTCACCGCCCTGCCCGGCGCCCTGGCCGGTCAGACGGAACTCAACATTGGCGTCATCGATGATCGGGTGATCCTCGGTGAATACCCGCTTTCGCAGGGGGTTGCACCATCGCCCACGCAGCTTGCGCCATTACGCGAGCGGGAGATCGAGCGTATCACGTTCTCCGCGGAGACCACGCCGGATGAGGTCACGCTGCTCCTCGACGTGCTTGCCGGTGAACCCGGCGACGTGGCGCCCGCGGAGCAACTCGCCATCGCAGGCGTCCGTTCGATCCGGGTCGGGCGGCTCTCCAGCGGCTCACAGGGCGAACCGGGAAGGCGCTCTCTGACAGAGCTGTACAACGAGCTCTACCGCAACGCGGTGATGGCGGTTCGCGACCTCGTCGGTCTATGCCGAGAGACCGGCACGGTCGGAATCGGCGCCGCCCAGGAGGCCGTCGAGCAGGTGGTTCAGAACGCGTGGCACAGCGACGACCGCCTCCTCGATCTGACCAACCTCCCGCAGCAGGACGGGGAGAGCTTTTCGCATGCCCTCAACACCTGCATCCTGTCGGTCTCTCTTGGCCGCTCGCTGGGCCTCGCCGAGCGCCAGCTCCACGATCTGGGAACGGCAGCCCTCTTGCACGACATCGGCAAGAGCGCGCTGCCCGAGGAACTCGTCCACAAAGAGGGAGAGCTCACCCGCGAGGAACAGGAGCTCATGGAGCGCCATCCGATCCTCGGAGCTAACTTGCTGCGCAAACTCAGCGGCGTCGGCAACATCAGTGCGCGGGTCGCCCTCGAGCACCACATGGGCTTCGACGGCAGTGGCTATCCTAGACGCACCGCCCGCCAGCCACTCCACCTCGCGAGCCAGGTGGTGGCGATCGCCAACGTCTACGATGACCTTCGCGGCCGCCGTGGCCGGGTCGAGGAAGTGACCTGCGAACACGCCCTGCGTCTCATGGCGAAGGAGGTGGGTCGCGCCTTCGAGCCGACCCTCCTGAAGCGGTTCGTCAACCACCTCGGTCTCTACCCCAGGGGCACCCTCGTCCTGCTCTCCGACGGCACCCTCGCTCTGGTCAAGGAGGTCCGTCCGGGCCACCCTCTCATGCCGCGAGTGTTGGTCATCCAGGATGCGGAGCGGCAACGATTGGCGACGCCGCGCGACATCGACCTGTACGAGAGGGCCTTCGATAACACCCCCCTGACCATCCTCAAGTCGATGGACGCGCGCCTCCGCGGCTTCGACCCCCTGAGCTACCTCGACTGAGCGCCACGGCCCACAAGGGC
>Ga0210123_1001322_pt1 | contig 12781 bp, 9 predicted proteins | sample Muzzi_PWB_D2_FD_185535 | JGI IMG/M metagenome (GOLD analysis project Ga0210123, IMG submission 185535) | Wetland microbial communities from San Francisco Bay, California, USA, that impact long-term carbon sequestration - Muzzi_PWB_D2 (SPAdes) | ecosystem: Environmental > Aquatic > Marine >... | reverse complement strand
GACCAGGACCTTTTCGACGTCGACGCCGGTTTTTGTGGGGAAGAGGGCGAGCTGCTGGGTGGCGTTCTGGTGGACGGTCACCGGTCGGGGCAGGGTGTAGAGGTGGTACTCGAAGAAGCTCTTCTCCTCGAAGGTCGCCGGGGCAGCGGCGAAAGCGTCCATCACTTCGCGCTTCGCCCTGACCTCGTAGCCCACCGACTGGGGCTCGGCCCGGCGCACGTCGCCGGCGATGAGCTTCAGATGGGCGTCCTCGTAGGCGGCTCCGCTCAGGTTGAGGAGGGTGACCCAGGCGCCGAGGTCGGCGGCGGTGTCGCTCTCGTCCAGGATCAGGTTGTAGTCGGAGCGCCAGGTGAGGCCGTCGGTCTGGTAGGCGGTTCGCACCGGGCGGCGGCCGGCGGCGGGGGACCAGAGCTGCCAGACGAGGGTCGGTTTGGTGAGCAGGCCGTCCGGGAGCGCCCCGAGCTCGATCTCGCTCCCGGCGTAGACCATGCGCAGGCCTTCGGCGGTCTGGAGCACGAGGCGGTTCTGGGTGGAGCTGAGGAGCGTGCCGGTGACCGGTTCGACGGTGTCGCCGTGGGAGACGAGGACGGTGATCTCCCGGTCGAGGTAGGCCTCGAGGAGCTTCTCGGGGCTGACCAGGTCGAACTGGAACTGCTGCTCGATGACTTCGATCGGTTTGCGGGTGCCGGAGAGGTCGACGAGGCTGACGGTGGTGGGGTCGATGAACTGGGCGACGTCGGTGAACGCGACCCGGTTGGAGCCGGCCTGGAGGTCGAGAGTGCGGAGGTCGCGGACGACTCCGAAGCCGGGGACCTGGGCTGCCGATTGGGGGTTGTAGCCCTGGCGCTGTTGGGCGATGAAGGCCTGGGGGTCGAAGCCGGCGGGGTCGGCGGAGGAGTAGACGGTGAGGCTGACGCCCTCTTCGGGGGTTTCTGCGGCCGGAGATTGGGTAGCGCAGGCGAGGAGGGTGGTCAGAGCGAGGAGGGCGGCGACGGTGTGTGCTCTTGGCATGGTGGTGCTCCTATCCCGGGTCGGCCGGTCGAAAGCGGAGATCGGTCTCATGGTGGGTTAGACGCTTGTGGGGCGCGAAATGAAACCGGGCGCTGGGAGAGGGGGGGGATCGAGGGTTTGGGGGGCGATGAGGTTTCCTGCACTCACCCGGGGAGGACCGGAGGCTCCCCTGGTCGTGCCGTGTGGACGCGGCGAGGGAGGGAGGGGGTGGATGGGGCGAGGAAGGTCGTTCGCTTCGCTCACATTCGGCCGACTGAAGTCGGCCGCTTCATCTCGGGAACGCGTTTCGGACACACAGTCCGGCGTTGAAGCGGCCGGACCTGTGCCGGCCGGGCCATGGTCCGGTGCGCTGAAGCGCACCCTACCGTTCGGCGGTGCCAGGCACGCCGTTGCGGGCCGCTGTTCGCTACGAAAGGCCGAGCGGCCGGGGAGGGGACACCATTTCGCGGCGAAGGGCCGGGGGCAGGCGTCCCCTGCCTCCCGTGAGGGAGGAAGGGGATCAGAGGGGTTTGGAGGGCGACCGGATCGGCAGGCGTCCCCTGCCTCCCGTGAGGGAGGAAGGGGATCAGAGGGGTTTGGAGGGCGACCGGATCGGCAGGCGTCCCCTGCCTCCCGTGAGGGAGGAAGGGGATCGAGGGGTTTGGAGGGCGACCTAGATCTACCGCCGGATGTAGAGCTGGGTGATCCACCAGGTGTCGCCTTGGCGGGCGACGCCGACTCCCAGGTGGGTGTACTGGGGGTCGAGGATGTTGTGGCGGTGGGGTGGGTTGCCGAGGAATTGTTGGTTGGCGTAGCCGGCGGGGTCGGGGATGTTCTCTACCCGGGCGAGGTTTTCCGCGGCGGCGGTGAAGGTGACGCCTGCCGCGCGCAACCGGTCGGCGAAGCCTTGGCCCAAGGGGTTCGTGTGGGAGAAGAAGCCCTGGTCCCGCATGGCTTCGCTGTGGCCGCGGGCGATGGCGGCCAGGGTCGGGTCGGACACGAGCGGCGGGTCGATCCCTTCGCTCCCGCGTGCGTCGTTGACGAGCTGGAAGGATGCGGACTCGACCTGGGAGACGGTCCAGCCGCCGGGGTCGGTGGGGCTCGATCCGGAGCCGCTGCTGCAGGCGATGGCGAGGGACAGGAGGGCGGTCAGAGCCACGAGGGAGGGTCGGGTGCGGCGTCGGAGCTCATGCATAGAAACATTGATCTTACCGTATGCCGCGTACGCTCGGTCAACGCCTCCGACGTCTTGCCGGACGGTTCCGGTGGCTCGGCCCGGGGTCGGGCCGCGCTCAGAAGAGGCCCGGCTCGCCGCCGGTCCGGGCGCCGTCTCCCGCGCTTTCGGCGGGCTCGTCCTCGGTTTCCGTCTCGTTCTCTTCGTTCGGCAGGTAGACGTGGCGGCCGAGGCCCCGGAGGTACTGGATCTCCTCGGAGCTCTTCCTGCGCTGGTTGCGGAACTGGTTGATCTTCGAGTCCAGGTCGTCGATGAAGTGGAGCACCAGCGCCTCGAGCGACATCGGCTCGACCGGCGCGCCGTACTCGCGTAGACCCTGGTGGGAGAGGACCAGGTGCTCCAGGTGGAGCTGGAGGTCTTCGGGGAAGTCCGGGATCGCCATGCAACGGTCGCGGAGCATGTCCCGGCCGATCACCACGTGGCCGACCAGGCGCCCGGCCAGGGTGTAGTCGTTGGCCGGCATGGCGCCCAGCTCCAGGATCTTGCCCAGGTCGTGGAAGAGCACGCCGACCAGCACCAGGTCCCGGTCCACGTCCGGATAGTGGGTGGTCACGACGAGCGCGAGCTCCGCCATCGAGACCGTGTGCTCCAGGAGGCCCGCCCGGTACGCGTGGTGCATCACCTTGGCCGCCGGGTGCTCGCGGAGCGCCTCGCCGTGGACCTCGAGCGCCTCCTCGACCAGGCGCTTCAGGATCGGCCTGCCGACCTCCGCGGGGTAGACGGCGTGCAGGCGGCGCCACAGGTCGTCGATGTCCTCGGGCGAGGACGGGATGAGATTGGTCTCGTCGAAGCCGTACTCGCGGTCCTCCTCGGTGACCGCGCGGCACTTTTCGACCGAGAGCTGGAGCTGGTCTCGATACGACTTGACCAGCCCGGTGAAGGCCACGAAGCCGTGCGCTTCGTACTCCCCGTCCAGGGCCTGGGAGCCGGACCAGGCCTTGGCCGCCATGGAGCCCGACGCGTCGGCCAGGACCATGTCCAGGTAGTTCTTGCCCGTACGATCCTGCCGCAGCTCCTTGTGCGACAGGAGGGCGAAGCCCTGGACCCGGTCCCCCGCCTCCCATGTAGCAATCGCTTCGTTGACCCGTTTCGTCATCCGGTCATGCTACCTGATCGCTCCGGTGCCGACCTTGGCACTGGGGTTGCTTCGGCGCGGTAGAGTCATGCTTCCCATGTCGCCCCCGCTCTCGTGCCGTCGCTCCGTGGGGCCTGCCGCCCTCGCCCTTCTCTTCGCCCTCCTCGCCGTCACGCCGCGGCCGGCCACCGCGGCCGAGCCGCCCGCCCTCTGGCCCGCGGAGCAGCGGGACTTCTACCTGGACGGCCCCGCCTGGCTGCTGCCGCAAGCCGAGCGCGCGCGGCTGCTCGAGATGGACGCGGCGGCGCGCGCCTCGTTCGTCGAGCGTTTCCTGTCGGCCGAGGATCTGCCCGCGGTCTCCGCCGCGCAGCTCGCCGAAGCGATCGACCGGCGCCGCCGGTTGGTGCGCTCCGAGCTCACCTCGCCGCTCGACGTCCGGGCGCAGTTGCTGTTCGTCCGGGGCGCGCCGGTCGAGCGGGAGGTGATCGACTGCGGCGAGGCGTTCCAGCCGCTCGAGATCTGGCGCTACCCGCGGCTCGAGCCGCTCGACCTCGACGGTGCCGGTGGAGGCAACGGGGAGGAGCAGACGCTCCGCTCGCTGGTGGTGTTCAAGCCGGGTCCCGGCACTCCGTGGAAGCTCTGGATTCCGTTCGACACCAAGCGCGCCCTCTACACGTCCCAGATGGTCTACTTCCTGGAGCAGTGGCACGACTACAACGGGAAGGTGTTCCAGGCCCGGCGGTTCGACCTCCAGGTGTGCGACAAGACCCGCGAGGTGGATGATGCCACCGGCGTCGACGGTATCCAGGGGTTCCGGCGGCACCGGCCAACCTCCGAGGTGCTGAAGGCCTACCTGGAGGCTCCGGAGGATCTGGGGGCCTGGGTGCAGGAGACTCTCCGGCCGGCGGCGCCCCCGGAGCCGGCAGCGCTGCCGGCCCAGGCGGTCGAAGTCTACTTCCCGGACGCCAAGGGGCAGCGGCTGGTGACCCGGTTCATCGTCCGGCTCCCGGGAACCGCCGGCCTGGGGATCACGCCCTCCGAGTCCGGTGACGGCGAGGAGCACCGCCTCGTGGTCGAGGGTTTGATCGAGGAGGGCGCCGCGGTCTTCGACGACTTCCGGGTGCGCTTCGTCGTGCCCGCGGGCTCTCCCGTGGACTCTGACGACGGCGAGGCGGCGGAGGAGGACGGGGCGGACGAGGGGGAGGCCGAGGCGACCGCTTCCGAGGAGCCCCTCGCCCTGGTCTGGGAAGAGCCGCTGCGCCCCAACCAGACCTACATGGTGCGCGTTCGGGTGCGTGACGAGGTGGGGGGCGCCGCCACCTACCTGACGCAAGGCTTTCGGGTGCCGTCGGCGCCGCGGCCCATGGAGGTTCCCCTGGACAAGGAGCGCGCCCTCGTCGCCCTCGGCCAGGCCCTCGCCGAGAACCCGATCCAGGGAGCCGACAGCCTGCTCCTCGTGCCGCCGGTCGAGGACATCGTGCTCGGCCTCTGGCGCGCCGAGGTGATCGTCACCGGCTCCCGGATCCAGAAGGTCGCCTTTTCGGTCGACGGCGACCTGCAGCTCACCGACGGCCGCTCGCCCTACTCGGCCGAGCTGCGGCTCGCCCGGTTCCCCAAGGAGCAGGTGGTCCGCGCCGAAGGGCTCGACGCCGCCGGCGAGGTGGTCGACTCGGACGAGGTGGTGATCAACCAGCCCCGGGGCGCGTTCTCCGTGCGCATCACCGATCCGCCGGCGGGGGTGGCTCTCTCCGGCGACGTGACGGTGACCACCCAGGTCGTAGTGCCCGAGGGGCGGCGCGTCGAGCAGGTGGTCTACGAGGTGGCGGGCGAGGAGGTCGCCCGCATGGAACGGCCCCCCTGGCAGGCGGCGGTCCAGGTTCCGTTCGGCGGCGGCTTGACCTACCTCTCGGTCAAGGCAACCCTCGACGACGGCCGCACCGGCGAGGACGTGCGCCTGCTCAACGCCCCCGACTTCGTGGAGCAGGTCGACGTCGACCTGGTGGAGCTCTACGCCGCCGTCACCGATCGGGCCGGGCGGCCGGTCAAGGGCTTGACGGTCGACGACTTCGAAGTGCTGATCGAAGGTCAGCCGGTGTCGATCGACCGCTTCCAGCCGGTCCACGACCTGCCGCTCACCGTGGGCATCACCATCGACGCGTCGGGCTCCATGCAGTCGGCCCTGGTGGAGGCCCAGCGCGCTGCCCGGGATTTCCTCCAGAACGTGGTGACCGTGCGCGACCACGCATTCGCCGTCGGCTTCGCCGACACGCCGGTGCTCCTCATGCCGCCGACCAAGGACGTGGACGCCGTCGCCGACTCCCTGACCCGGCTCCGCTCGGTCGGCTGGACCGCGCTCCACGACGCCGTGGTCACCAGCCTCTACTACTTCCGCGGCTTCCCGGGCCAGCGGGCCATGGTGCTCCTCTCGGACGGCGACGACACCAAGAGCTCCTACGCCTTCGAGGACGTGCTCGAGTACGCGCGCCGGAGCGGCGTCGCCATCTACGCCGTCGGGCTCGGCGTCGGCCGGTCCTCCCTCGGCGCCCGCAAGAAGCTCAACACCCTGGCGGAGGAGACCGGGGGTCGCGCCTTCTTCATCAGCGAGGCGACCGAGCTCTCGGGTGTCTACGGAGAGATCGAGGAGGAGCTCCGGAGCCGCTACCTGCTGGCGGTCTCCCCGAAGGTCGGAAGCGGCGAAGGCTACCGGGAGGTCGAGGTCAAGGTGCGCCGCCGGGACCTCGACGTGCGGACGGCCCGGGGCATTTATCCGTAGGGATCTCCCCCCATCCCCTCGGTCCCCTTCCCACCCTCCGGGGGGAAGGGGACGCCCGCACCCCTTTGCTTCGAGAGATTCTCGTCGGCTTGAGGCGCGACGTGGCTGGCGGCTCGGCAACCGCCGCGGAATGGCCCGGCCGGTGTCGGGGTTGACGAGAGAGCGACCGGGGACCAGTTGTAGGGTGCGCCTCGGCGCACCATGACCATGCCTTCACAGAAAACGACCATGACCAACACGGACTCGCAGCCCCGGAGCTTCGGCCGCTTGGCTGCCCTCCTGATCGCCGCCCTCCTCGTGCCGGCCGTCGCCTCGGCCGCGGTCGCCGCCGAGCCCCGGCTGTTCCAGCTCGACAGCCTGAACGGCACCTACAGCATGGACGGCTCCGACATCGAGCCGGTGCGCCAGGGCCCGATCACCATCCACCTGTCGTCGCCCGCCAACAGCCTGGTCATCCGGAGCAACTCGCTCGAGCTCGACCCCGTCGGCGATGGCACCTACCGCTCCAGCGTGGCGGTCGACTTCCTGGGCAAGGGCGACCTCGTGGCGCGCTTCGAGACCGACGCCGGCACCAGCTCCCAGTTGGAAGACGAGCTCGTCGTCCCGCGCCAGACGCTTCGCCTCGACGGTCGGGTCAAGTTCCGCCGCGTCCCGCTCGGCTGGGAAGTCACCGCCCTCGAGCTCCCCGCGGAAGCCCAGATCCGGATCAACAGCCGCCTGGCCAACAGCCTCCTCACCCTCTGCGGCCAGCTCTCGGCCTTCCTCGGCTTCGACTGCGACGGCCTCGACGCCTCCCTCTCCCAGGTGCGCGTCAACCTCCCCGAACCGGGCAGCATCTTCCTCCTGGAAGAAGCGGACCTGACCCCGGACGAAGCTCGGCTCCTGGACTCCTACCTCGGCTTTTGACCTCATCCCCCAGCCTCACCCTGACCCAGCCCGTCTTCTATGAGCCGAGTGACCACCACTGTCCGCGGACCAACTCGCCCCGCTGCCCTTCCCTCGTACCGCTCACCTCGTGACCCCGGCAGACGGTCGATCGTGGAGTGTCCCCGGGGCCTCCTGGCCGGGGGCGTTGAAGGAGAGCGCGCGCAGGGACGGCGCCTGAACGAGACCGGATCGCCGCTCTCCTGAACCGAGGCCGAGCACTGCTCCAGCGCACCACCGAGCGCAGGCCGGTCCCCGGCCAGGAGGCCCCGGGGACGCTCCCGGCCCTGCTCCGCCGGTCGACAGCCTTGCCTCGAGGGAATTCCCTAAACCCCTGCCCCCGTTCTAGTTTCGGGCGCCGAACCAGCCGGCTCCGGCCTCCAGAAACGCCCCGCCCCTACAGAAGAACCAGCGAAGGAACGACACCGACGATGAGCTCCCGCCGTAGCGTCAACCGCCTCTTCTACTTCACCACCGAGGACGAAAGCATCCTCGCCGAAAACTTCCCGCGCATCGAAGAGGGCGTCTTCGCCGTGACCTACAAGGTCAAAGGCACCGACGACGTCTTCGTCACCACCGCCGAGACCCGGGAAGCGATGGAACACGCCGACATCGCCCACAACGTCCTCGCCGAAGAGGACGGGGCCAAGATCGCCCTCTTCCACTCCCCCCTCTCCAAGGAAGAGCTGAGCGACTACGAGGACGCCCTGAAAGCCCTCACCCTCGCCTACCGGGCCATTGCCATGGCCTGCGTTGGTGTCAACGGCGAGGGCAACCTGGGGTTCGACCTCTCCAAGGGAACCCACCAGTTCACCTACTTCACCGCCCCTGCCGGCCATACCTTCATCTGGCGGCTGTTCACCGACCGCGGCGAGGCCCACAACTTCCTCGCCAAGCTGACGATGAACGACAAGAAGGCGCTCGAGTGGGTCGACTCCATGCCCCTTGACAACACCGGCGACCTGAAGACGTTCCATTGATCGGGGCAGACCCGGCCCCTGATGGAAAACCTTCCCCTCTTCGACCAGACCTACTCGGTCTCCGACCTGTGCGAGGAGATCAAGGGCTTCCTCGGGACGGCCTTCTCCTCCATCTGGGTGGTGGGGGAGGTCCAGCGAGTGCGCGAGAGCGCCCGCGGCCACCTCTACTTCGAGCTCGTGGAGAAAGGTGCCGGGGACGACATCCTGGGCAAGATCGACTGCGTCCTCTGGCGGACCGACCATCAGCGGGTCAAGCGGGCTCTCGCCGTGAGCGACCAGCGGATCGACGAAGGCCTCCAGATGCGCCTCCGCGGAGGCGTGGACTTCTGGCCGCCGGCCGGGCGGTTACAGCTCGTCGTCCGCGAGGTCGACCCGCTCTTCACCATGGGCATGCTGGCGCGCCGCCGCCAGGAGACCCTGGAGGCGCTCGCCCGGGCGGGGCTCATGGAGCGCAACAAGGCGTTGCCGCTGCCGGAGGTACCGCTCTCGATCGGTCTGGTGACCTCCCACGGCAGCGCCGCCTACCACGACTTCCTGCACACCCTCGGCGAGAGCGGCTACGGTTTCCGGGTGCTCTTCGTCCACGCGTCGGTCCAGGGCAAGACTGCCGAGGCGGAGCTGGTCACGGCTCTCGGGGCGCTGGCCGGTGCGCCGATCGACTGCGCGGTCCTGATTCGGGGCGGCGGCTCGCGGAGTGACCTGGCCGTCTTCGACAGCCGGCCGGTGGCCGAGGCGGTGGCGACGGCGCCGTTTCCGGTGCTGACCGGCCTGGGCCACGAGATCGACCAGGCGATCGCCGACCTGGTGGCCCACACGGCCCTCAAGACGCCGACCAAGGTGGCGGAGTTTCTGGCCGAGCGGGTGGCGCGGGCGGATCAGCGGCTGGAGCTCGCGGTCCGGGAGATCCGGCGCGAGAGCCTCGACCGGCTGCGCCGCGGGCGGGAAGCCCTGGGCAGCGCCGAGCGTGGGGTCGAGCTGGCGAAGACTCGGCTCGGCGCGGCGCTCGCACGGGTCGGCGAGGTGTCGCGGGCGCTGGCGCGCACCGGCCGTTTGCGGCTCGAGGCTGCCCGCTCCTCGGCCGACGCCACCGCCCGGAGGCTGCTCGACGGTGCTCCGCGGCTGGTGGCGCGCCGGAGGGGGGAGCCGGAGGTCCTGGGGGACCGGGTCGTCACCGCCGCCCGGGCGCGGCTGCGCGAGGCCCGGGCGACCCTCGTCGGCCTCGAGCGGCTGACCGGCGAGCTCTCCCCTCAGCGGGCCCTGGAGCGCGGGTTCAGCATCACGCGGAGCGCGGCGGGACGGGCGCTCCGGCGGCCGGCCGAGGTCGAGGCCGGCGAACGGATCACCACACAACTTGCCGGCGGCGCCCTGAGCAGCCGGGTGGAGGAGTCATGAGCGAAGAGCAGCAGAAGGCCGACGAGCTCAAGTTCGGCGACGCGATGGACGAGCTGGAAGCGATCCTCCGCCGGATCGAAGAGGAGGAGATCGACATCGACTCCCTGGCCGAGGAGCTCAAGCGTGCGACCGAGCTGCTCGAGCTCTGCCGCGGCAAGATCAAGAAGGCCGAGGTCGAGGTGACCCAGATCGTCCAGACCCTCGAGGGGGACGGGGACTGATCCTCGGCTCAGGTCAGCCGCCGACCGTCCCGAGCCTGCCGCTCCTGATCTTTAGCCGAACGCCCGGTCCATCTCGTCGATCATCCGCTGCTCGGCGGCGGAGATCTTGTTCATGCCGAGGATGCCGCCGGCGGCTTCCGCCACGCGGGTGGCGCGCCGGATGAGGTCCTGGCGTAGCGCCTCCCGCTCGGCCGGCTCGAGGGCCGCGGCCAGGGCGCCGACGTAGCTCTCCCAGGCGGTGAGGAGCTTGGCCGGCGGGCGCTCGGCGAGCCAGTCGTCGAGTAGCTCCCGGGCCGGGCTGCCTTCGGCGACGCCCGCCTCCTCCGCGGCCTCGAGCACCGCCTTGTGCTCTTTCGTCTGGACCGTGCCGTCCGCCCAGGCGACCTCGACCAGCGGCACCAGCCCCAGGGCCGCGACCGTCTCCGCCGACAGACCGTGGCTCGCCAGCGTGTCGAGCACCCCCTTGTCCTGGATGCCCGAAGCCGCGGCGAGCCCTTCGCGCGTCGACTTCTCCTCCGCGGCCTGGCGCATCCGCTCGATCAGCTTCTTCTCGTGGTGCGCGAAGAACGCTTCCTCCAGCGCCTTGCCCCGCTCGCCCATGATCTTCGCATCCCAGCTCGCTGCCATTGTGCTGCCCCCGGTTCAGTCGGTTCGGTCGGTTCGGTCGTTCAGTCTTCGGTCGAAAGTCGGGGGGATTCTACAAGGAATCACCCGTGATAGCGTCCCCACCCAATCACTACCCCTACCGAATGTCTATCGTCTGCACGGGAGGTTCAAGCCATGACCAACGGTCCGAGCCAGACTACCCCTCCGCCCCCGCCTGCCGGTGGAGCTCCCCAAGGATTCGGCGCACCGCCTCCGGCTCCAGCGCCCCAGAAGAAGAAGGGTCTGTCTCCCCTTGCCTGGATCGGCATCGGTTGCGGCGTCGTCGCCTTGCTCGTCCTGATCGTCCTCGTGGTCCTCGGCGGCTGGGCCGTCGGCAAGGCCAAGGACGTGGTGCAGGAGTTCGAGGAGAACCCGGCGCTGGCCTCCGCAAAGCTGATGGTCCGGGCGAACCCGGAGCTCGAAATCGTCGACTCCGACGACGAGGCCGACACGGTCACCATCCGCAACAAGGAGACGGGTGAGGAGATCACCGTCAACCTCGAGGACATCGAGGAGGGACGGATCTCCTTCGAGAAGGACGGCGAGGAGATGACCGTCGGCATCGAGGATGACGACGAGGGCGGTGGCGCGTTCACGGTCCGCGACAAGGAGGGCAAGTCGCGGTTCCGGGTCGGCGCGGGCGGCAGCGACGAGATCCCGGCCTGGATTCCGCTCTATGACGGCGTCGAGCCCGAGGGTAGCTTCATCTCTTCGACCGACCAGAAGACCGAAGGAGGCTTCGGCTTCAAGGTCGAGGAGGACCTCGACACCGTCATCGCCTTCTACGAGGACGAGCTCGAGGGTGCCGGCTTCGAGATCACCGGCCGCAACACATGGTCGGCGGGCGACAGCCGCGGCGCGAGCATTTCGGCCGAAGAGGCCGGTCGCCAGGTCCAGGTGATGATCATGGGCGACGGTGGCACGAGCCAGGTGACCGTTACCTTCAGCGACGAAGAGAAGTGAAGAAGGGGAGCGGAGCGCCGCCGGACGGCGCTCCGCTCCAACCTCCACGCTTCTTCACAAGTACCGCTCCTGGAGCGCCCGAAGCTCCTTGGCGTTGCCGATCACGGTGAGGCGGTCCCCTTCCCGGAGGACGGTGCTCCCCCGGGGGATGAGCAGCTCGCCGTCACGCCGTACCAGGGCCACGAGGACGCTGTCGGGGAGCGGGATCTGCTTGAGCGGCCGGCCGATCAGCTCGGAGGCCGGTCCTCTTCCCTGGAGCCTGAGCTTGAGGTAGCGGTCCTCGTGGAGCAGGGTCTCCTTGAGCACCTGATCGTTGCGGGCGCCGAGCCAGGTCTCCATGAAGTCGTCCCGGTCCACGTGCTCGGCGATCTGCGCCAGGATCCGCAGGTGCTGCTTCGGGTCCTCTTCCGGGGAGACGAGGAAGAACAGGGCGTGGATCGGCTGCTCGGGGGAGTGCTCGCCGTGGACGTCGACCACGTCGACACGCAGGCCCGGCCGCGAGCGCACCATCACCATCACCGGCTGCTCCAGGTCGAACAGGCGCAGGTGGGGTAGCGAGACCCCCTTGGCCACCGGGGTGACGCCGATCCGGGTGCCCTCCAGGAACCCCTCGACCAGCTCCCCCTCGGTCGCCGGCACCTGGCTGGCCAGGAGCCGCGAAACCTGCTCGGCCAGGTCCTCGAACTCGGTCGCCACGGTGAGGTCGAGGACCGCGGCGTTGGCCACCACCTCCTCGAACGGGTCTTCGTCCCGGAGGCCCTTCTCGCGCATGATCTGCCGCAGCTCCGGGTCGAGCCCGGCGTCGAGCCTCTGCTGACCGAGGCGGGCGAAGATGTGGTAGAGCGCGCCGGTCCGGCCCACCCGCCGGCGGCCGTAGTAGAGGAAGAGAACGATCCCGATGACCACGAAGAGGCCGGTGACCAGAATCGCGAGCTGGCCCATCTCGTAGATCAGCCAGAGCGGCGTGACGATGCCGACGATCTGCATCCAGGGGTAGAGCGGGGAGTGATAGCCCGGGTCGTACGACTCGATCCGGCTCTCCCGCATGACGATCACCGCGACGCAGATCAGGGCGAACATCAGGAGCTGGAAGGCGCTCGCCAGCTTGGCGATCTTCGTCGGGTCCAGGAACAGCAGGATGGCTACGATCGCGACCACCGTGGTGACGATCGCCACCGCCGGGATCCGGGTGCCGGACAGACGCCGGAAGAACCGGGGAAGCAGGTGGTCCCGGCTCATCGCCAGGGGGTAGCGCGAGGCGCTCATGGTGCCGGCGTTGGCGACCGAGGTGAACGCGAGGAGCGCCGCCACCGAGACCACGATCACCCCCCAGCGGCCGAGGAAGGTGCCCGCCGCCGACGCCACCGGAGTCAGATCTCCGCGCAGGGTTTCCATCGGCACGGTGCCCACCATGACGGCGGTCCCCAGCCCGTAGACCACCATCGCCGTGCCGAGTGCCATGAAGATGCCGAGCGGGAGGTTCCGCTCCGGGTTCTTCACCTCTTCGGACATGCTGGCGATGTGGGTCACGCCCACGTAGCTGATGTAGACGAGGCCGGCGGTCGAGACCAGGGCGCTGAACCC
>Ga0210123_1001318_pt1 | contig 12816 bp, 12 predicted proteins | sample Muzzi_PWB_D2_FD_185535 | JGI IMG/M metagenome (GOLD analysis project Ga0210123, IMG submission 185535) | Wetland microbial communities from San Francisco Bay, California, USA, that impact long-term carbon sequestration - Muzzi_PWB_D2 (SPAdes) | ecosystem: Environmental > Aquatic > Marine >... | reverse complement strand
TGCTGCAGGGCGGCGATGGCGTTCGAGCCGGCGTTGGCGTCCTTGGGCGCCGCCGCGGGGGCTGCCGCTTGACCGGAATCCGAGGCCGCCTCCGGCTCCTCGGCCGGGCCGCAACCGGTGGCTACGAGGGCGGGGAGGGCTGCAAGGACGACAGCGCCCAGGCAACGGAGCGCGCCGAGCGCGAGCCGGTCGAGGCGAGTGTGGCTATTCATGGGTGGATCTCCTTTTCTCCGCGGGTGTTGTACGCCTCCCGCTTGCTCCCCCGGAAGGTCCGGCGGCCGGGTCGGCGGAGGGCTCGGACGAACCGGCTGCCCTCTTCGGGACGAGATGGACACGAACCTCACACATTTTCAAACGACAGCGACTCCGGCAAACGCGGATCGGCCACCGGGACGAGCGCCGGCCGGCTCACCAGGCGCCCGAGAGCACCGGCGAACAACCCTCCGACGCCGACCAGGGTGGCGAGATCGAGCCAGTGGGGGGAGAAGCCCTCGACCACCGACGGCATCACCAGCCAGTAGAGATCGACGTAATGGAACACCAGGAGCCACACGGCCCCGGCGGCGAGCGCCACGCGGTGGCGCTTGACGTCTCGACCCAGGAGATAGAAGAACGGCAGGGCGAAGTGGCCCAGCGCCAGGGCCAGCGTCACCGGCCTCCAGCCGTGCTCGAGACGCTCGGCGAACCAGACGGTCTCCTCCGGGATGTTGCCGTACCAGATCAGCATGAACTGGGAGAAGGCGATGTAGGCCCAGAAGACGACGAACCCGAACAGAAGCTTCCCCAGGTCGTGGTAGTGCTCCGCCGTCACCAGCCCGGCGAGCGGGCCGCGGCCGAGCTCGAGGGCGACGGCCAGGAGCACCACCAGAGCCAAGATCCCCACCATCGCGCCCGAGAAGATGTAGACCCCGAAGATGGTCGAGTACCAGTGGGGGTCGAGGGACATGACGAAATCGAACGAGGCCAGGGTCACGGTGACGCCGTAGACCACCAGCCCCGGGGCCGAAACGATCTGCAACCGCCGGGTGATCGCCACCGCTCGCGGACCGGCCAGTCCGTCCTGGCGCACCGACTCGCGCCGGAGCCACCAGCCCAGGCCGCCCCAGATCACGAGATAGAGCACCGCGCGGACGTAGAAGGAGCCGGCGTTGAGCCAGGGCTGCTTGTGGGCGAGGAGCGCGTCGTGCCCGTCGCCGGCGACGCCGCCCACCCAGGGGTACAGATCGGCCAGGCCGACGGCGATCGGCACGAAGAGCACCAGGAAGAGGGGCAGCGTGCCGGTCACGTGCTCGGCCAGGCGGCGGACCGCCACGCTCCACCCCGCCCGGGTGACGAGCTGCATCAGCACGAAGACCAGCCCCCCGAGGCCGAGGGTGAGGAAGTAGACGTAGGCGGTCAGGTACGAGGCGTAGAACCGGGTTCCGCCCAGGCCCCAGGCGGCGGCCAGGACGACGGCGCCGACCGCCGCGGCGACGAGCGAGAGCCGGGCCAACGGATGGCCCTCCGGCAGCGAGACCTCCCGCGGGTCGATCAGCGGTCGCTCCCGAGCGTGCGCCATCTCAGGCCCCCTCCGCCGATCCGGTCGGGGCAGCCGGCCCCTCGACCGGTTCGGGCAGCTCGATCAGCTCCACGTGCCCCGCGCCGAGACGCCGCAGGAGCGCCAGGGTCCCCTCCCGGTCGAACAGCGGGTCCTCCGCCTCGACCGACAGGAAGAACCGGTCGTCGCTCATCCTCTCGAACCGCTGCGACTCGAAGAGCGGGTGGTGGTGCCGCGGCAGCCGCGCCATGGCGAGGAAGCCGAAGATCGCCCCGAGGGCGCCGCCCAGGACACCGCACTCGAACATGATCGGCACGAACGCGGGCCAACTGAAGAACGGCTTGCCGCTGATCACCAGCGGGTAGGCCTCGACGCTCACCCACCACTGGAGCGCCATGCCGGCCGCCGCCCCGCCCAATCCCAGCACGAGCACGAACCAGGGCACCGGCGAGCGGGCGAGCCCGAGGGCGCGCTCGAGGCCGTGCACCGGGAACGGGCTGTGGGCATCGACGCGCGCGTAGCCCGCCTCCCGGAGCCCCCGCGCCGCCCGGAGCAGCTCCGCGGGCGTCGAGAGCTCGCCCAGGGCACCCCAAACGTTCCCGCCGCCGGCCTCAGGCATAGTCCGCCTCCGCCGTGCCGTGGCTCGCCCCGTGGTGGTGGGAGCTCGCCTCCGGCAGCACGCCCTTGAGCTCCGACATGGCGACCATCGGCACGAAGCGCACGAACAGCGTGAACATGGTGAAGAACAGGCCGAAGCTCCCGAGGAGCGTCGCCACGTCCCACAGGGTGGGCGAGAAGTAATCCCACGCCGAGGGCAGGAAGTCGCGGTGGAGCGAGGTCACGACGATCACGAAACGCTCGAACCACATACCGATGTTGACCAGGATCGACACGGTGAAGAGCACCGGGATCGACGTCCGTGCCTTCTTGATCCAGAAGACCTGGGGCGACAGGACGTTGCACGAGACCATGATCCAGTAGGCCCAGGCGTAGGGCCCACCCGCCCGGTTCAGGAAGGCGAACATCTCGAACTCGTTGCCCGAGTACCAGGCGACGAAGAACTCCGTGCCGTAGGCGAGCCCGACGATCGACCCCGTGGCGAGGATGAGCCGCGCCATGCGGTCGAAGTGGAGGAGCGTGATCAGGTTCTTCAGCTTGAAGACCACCCGGCAGATCACCATCAGCGTGACGACCATCGCCATGCCGGAGAAGATCGCCCCGGCCACGAAGTAGGGCGGGAAGATGGTGGTGTGCCAGCCGGGGACCTGCGCGACGGCGAAGTCGAACGAGACCACCGAGTGGACCGACAGCACCAGCGGCGTGGCGAGCCCCGCCAGGAGCAGGTAGGCCCGTTCGTAGTGGAGCCAGTGGCGGGCCGAGCCGCGCCAGCCGAGGGCGAAGATGCCGTAGGCCCACTGGCGCACCTTGGTCTTCGACCGGTCGCGCATGGTGGCGAGGTCCGGGATCAGCCCCAGGTACCAGAAGAGGAGCGACACCAGCCCGTAGATCGAGACGGCGAAGACGTCCCACATCAGCGGGCTCCGGAACTGGGGCCACATGGCCATCTGGTTCGGCACCGGGAACATCCAGTAGTCGAGCCAGGGCCGCCCGGTGTGGATGCCGGGGAAGACCAGGGCACACATGACGGCGAAGAGGGTCATCGCCTCGGCCGCCCGGTTGATCGACGTACGCCAGCGCTGGCGGAAGAGGAAGAGCACCGCCGAGATCAGCGTGCCCGCGTGGCCGATGCCGACCCAGAAGACGAAGTTGACGATCGGCCAGCCCCAGGCAACCGGTACGTTGTTGCCCCACACCCCCACACCTTCCCAGATGAGCCAGCCGATCGAGATCCCGAACAACCCCAGCAACGACACCGACACCGCCAACACCACGTACCAGCCGATGGGTGGCGTCCATTCGACAGGGCGAGCCACCACCTCGGTGACCCCGTGGAACCCGGGGTCACCCGTGACGAGCAGAGGGCGCTCTTCGACCGGATCGACGTCCGGTACGACACCCGCTCGCAGGCCGTGCGGGGCTTCTGGTAAGGACATGAGTCGGGCAGGGTATAGCACCCAATCCGGACATGCGTCAACCGCTTAACCCATCCAAATGGGTGGGCTATAACCACCCGGACAGAGGGCCTCGAGCGGTCTAAACCCTCAGGTGACCGCCGCTTGCAGCGCGGCGCGCGCCGCCCGTTCGCCGCTCGCGATGCAGTCGGGGATGCCCAGGCCGTGGTAGCCGCAGCCGGCCAGCACCAGACCCGGCGGGAGCGCCGCTTCGAGGACGCGGACCCGCTCGGCGTGGCCGACCCGGTACTGGGGGTTGGCCTCCACGAACCGGTGGACGCGGGTGACCACCGGCTCCGCACTCCGGCCCCGACCGGGGATCCGAGCGGGCTGGGGGCCGACACCCGGGGCGAGGTCCAGGATCTCGGCCAGCTCCGCCCGGACCCGCTCGGTGAGCGCATCGTCATCCAACGCTTCCGGCCTGAAGCCCCCGGAACCGCCCACGAACGCCCGAAGCAGCACATGCCCCTCAGGCGCCCGGCCGGGGAACTTGAGGGACGAGAAGGTGCAGGCGCTCACCAGGCCGCCCTCCGAGCGCGGTACCAGAAACCCCATCCCTCGAAGCTCCCGGCCGAGCGCCGAGCGGGGCAGACCGAGGGAGACGGTGGCGGTCGAGACCTGGGGGATCTCCCGGAGGGTGGAGGCCAGGCCGGAGAGCGCGCCGGGGCCGCCCTGACCGGCCAGCCCCTCCAGCAGACCGGCGGCCACCGGCGGCGGCGTGGCGAGGACGACGGCGTCGGCCTCGATCGACCGGCCGTCGGCCAGGTGGACCGTCCAGCCGGTGCCGGAGCCGGGCTCCAGACGGGAAGCGGAGCAGCCCGGTAGCATCTCCACCCCCGCCGCCCGGAGCCCCTCCACCAGCGCGTCGACCAGCTCCCCCATGCCGCCGGCCAGGCTCACCCGGGCCGCCGCCGTGTCCCGGGCGGTGGCCCGGGGCGGCCCGGAGCCGTTCAACTGCCGCACACCGAGGAGCAGGCTCCGATGCCGGCTCTCCAGGGCTGCCAGGTGGGGAAAGGCCGCCTCGATCGACAGCTCCTCCGGATCGGTCGAGTGAATGCCCCCGAGGAGCGGCCCCGCCACCCGCGCCAGGTACTCACCCCCGAACCGCCGCCGCACGAACGCGGCCACACTCTCGTCCGACAGCGCAGCCGACTCGCCCCCCCGAAGCGGCCGACCTCCCTCCCCCGACCCCGCCGACCACTCCGTCGCCGGCTCGCCCACCGACCCAGCCGACCGTCCGGATCGAAGCGGCCGGTCTCCGTGCCGGCCGAAGTGGTGGGCGCCAGCCCACCGACCTTCCCGGCCTCCGTGCCGACCTCCCCGACCTCCCTCCCGCCGCCGAGGCAACACCAGATCGAGCAACACCCGGAGCTTCCCCCGCAGCGAAAGCAGCGGCGACCGAAACACCGGCCCGAGCCGGGTCGGCACCACCAGGGAAAGCCCGACCGGCAACGCCACCAACCGACCACCGAGGGCCACGTACACCCTCCCTCCGCCCGGCCGGTTCGAGCCGGTAGGGATCAACCTCTCCTCCAGCCCCAGCTCCCGTACCAGGCCGACCCCACGGGGCTTCCGCGCGGCGAACGAATCCGCCCCGCCCTCGATCAGGAAACCTTTCAGATGCTCGGTGACGATCTTGCCGCCGAACCGGGGGGAAGCCTCCACGAGTGTGACCCGGACACGGCCAGGCCCGCCGGGCCCGACAGACCGGGCGCCCGCGCTGTCCCGCGTCAACCTCCAGGCGGCGGCGAGGCCGGCGACCCCGCCCCCGACGACCACGATGTGCGGCATGGTCCGCCGATACTACACGGCACCTTCCAGGGCGCCGCACACCAGCTCGGCCAGAGCCTCGATGAACCGGGGCGAGGTGTTCAGAGACTCGGTCCGCACGAGCGTCATGGCGAGCTCCCCCGCCCGTTCCGTGGCCTCCACGTCCAGGTCGAAGAGCACCTCCACGTGGTCTGAGACGAAACCGATCGGCGCCACCAGCACCCTCCGGCGGCCGGCGGCGGCGAGCTCGTCCAAGGTCTCCTCGACCGACGGCCCGAGCCAGGGCACCGCCCGGGCGCCGGCGCTCTGGTAGCAGAAGCGCCAGGCGAGGCTCTCCCAACCGCCCGGCAGCCCGCCAGACAAGCAGGCCATCACCTCGCCCGCGGTCTCCAGGAGCTGATCCGGGTAGGGGTCGCCGTCGGCGACGATCGACCGCGGCAGGCTGTGGGCGGTGAAGAGAATCTCGGTCTCCTCGAGGTCCCAGCCGGCGGCCACCGCCCGCAGAAGGGCAGAGCGCAGGCGGTCCGCCCAGGCATCGAGGAAAAGGGGGTGATCGTGGAAGCCCGCGACGCGAGACACCTGCCGGAACAGGTTGGGCTCCAGGCCGGCCAGGGCCTCGTCCAGGGCGGCGAAGTAGGCGCCGACCGACATCCGGGATACGTGGGGCGCGAGCGGGATCGCCACCAGGTGGGTGCACCCCTCGGCGGCCAGACCGGCCACGGCCTCGGCGATCCTCGGCTGCCAGTGGCGCATGCCGACCGCCACCCGGAAGCCGCCCTCAAGCTCTGGCCGAGCGCGCAGATGGGCCTGGAGGGCGCTCGCCTGGGCTCGGGTGACCCCCAGAAGGGGCGAGCCGCCACCGATCGAGCGGTACCGCTCCGCCACCTCCGCCACCAGCTCCGGCGAGGTGGGCCGGCCGCCCCGCACGTCGAGGAGGAAGAGCTCCACCTCCTCGAGCGACTCAGGGGCGCCGTAGGCCATCAGCAGCACGCCGACCCGGCCCGGGCTCTCGATTGGGCCTCGGACCGGCGGGGGCATCCCGGTCACGACCAGGGCCCGGCGGCGCCCGCTCCCTGGGGGTCACGGCGATCCCGGTAGAGCGCGGTCAGCACCGGGGTGTCGAGGGCGGTGAACTCCCGCGCCTCGGTCGCCCGGAGCGCGTAGACCAGCTCCGAGAACGCGGCGAGATCCCTGGTCTCGTAGACCACCACGAACTCCTGGTCCTGGAGCCCGAAGCTATAGAGAAGGAGCTGACGCACCCCCTCGAACTGCCGGCCGATCCGGATGTGCTCACGCATCATCTCGCGCCGCTCCCCCTCCGGCCGCAGGTACCAGCGGGAGGTCTTGGCGAACGGGTAGACGATCAGGTAAGGGTCCCGCTCCCCGCCCACTGCGTCGATCTCCCGCGACGACCCACCGCGCCCCGTGTAGGGAGAGGGCCGGGTAAACCCCCAGAGCGTGTGCGAAGGAATCAGCGCCGGCCGCCGGGCGGCCACGGCCCGGCCGAACCCCTCGAAAAACCGCCCCGGCGCCGCCGGATCCCCGGCCGGCAGAGCGCTCCACACGAGCAGGTCCGCGTCCGTGCGGGTCGGATAGAGCTGATAAAGCTCCACCCGGGCGGCCACGGCGCCGGCATCCCGCACCAACCCGTCCAAAACCTCCCGCCGCGCCTCAGAGCCCAGACTCCAGAACCCATCCCCCAGCCGGAAACTGGCGAAATGACTCAACACCCGCTCCGGTACATCCACCCCCTCGGCATCCCCTACTCGGTCCGGTCGATCCGTCATACAAGCCCCCTTGATGAGGCCGGAATGCTAGCAGGCAGGAAGGCCGCTCGCTGCGCTCGCACCTCGGCCGGCACAAGTCCGGCCGCTTCAAACCCGGATGGAGACCTGAACACACGCTCCGCCATTCGAAACGACCGCCCTACCCAGAACATCGCGGCGCCTCTCGGCCCCCAAGCCAACCCCCCTTCGACCGAACGCCCCGACCCCGGACCCGAACGTTGGCAAGCCCCCCCACCGGGCGAGAACAGACCCAGCTCTCACGAATCATGTAAGCTGCTAACTGCGCAATGTCCTCAAAACACCCGGGATCGTGGCCTTCGAGCGCCCCGACGGGACGCACGGCCACCCCGTGGCCGCCCTACCTGCCCCACCCACACCACCCACCCTGCCGGCCCCTCGGCCGACTCTGAAGGGAGGCTCCCATGCGTGTGACCGAAACCGCCGAAGGCCTCAAGGTGCATGCCTTCGCCGGGACGTACGTCGTGATGCTCGGCTTCGATCTCCCCCAGGCCGACTGCGACGGGCTGCTCGGCTTCTCGATCCACCGCACCGATCACACTGAAAACGAAGCCGGCTACTTGAGAGGGATGAAGGCCTTCACCGAGACCGACCCTGGGTTCCCTCCCGGCTCGCTCTACTCGACCAAGGACCATCCGATCCAGAGCTTCCAGTGGGCTGACTACTCGGCCAAGCCGGGGCACCGGTACACGTACGCGATCACCGCCCTCAAGGGAACGCCGGCGAATCTCACGCCCCACGCCGAGATGGCCGTCGACATCACCACCGAGCATCCGGAAAGCGGAAGCCACGACGTCTACTTCAACCGCGGCGTCGCCGGCTCCCAGGCCTACGTCCGCCGCTTCGGGGACCGCGCGCCGGAGAAGGTGCCCAACCGCAAGGCCTTCGAATGGCTGTCGCGCGGGCTGAACGAAGCGCTCGAGGCGTACGTCCGCTCCTCTCAGCCCGGGCGCGACGCGCTCCGCATCGCGGCCTACGAGTTCCACTACGACCGGTTCCTCCAGGTCGTCAAGGAGACGCTGGAGTCGGGCGTCGACATTCAGATCGTCTACGACGCACGCAAAGACAGCCCCAAGATCAAGAACATCGCGGCGGTCCAGGCCAACGGCCTCGACGGCGCGAACGTCAGCTTCCAGCGGACGCAACCGAAGTCCTACATCTCCCACAACAAGTTCATCGTCAAGCTGCGCGACGGCCAGCCGCAATCGGTCTGGACCGGGGGCACCAACTTCTCGGAGGGCGGCATCTTCGGCCACTCGAACGTCGCCCACGTGGTCGAGGAGCCGGCGGTGGCGGCGAAGTTCCTCGCCTACTGGAACGAGCTCGCCCAGGACCCCACGAGCACTCCTCTCAAGACCGCCGTCGAGGCGATCTCGCCCCTGCCCGCGGGGAGACCTCCCGTCGGCACCACCGTCCTGTTCAGCCCGCGCAAGAACCTCGACGCCCTCACCTGGTACGCCGACCTCGCCATGAGCGCCACCAACGGGCTCTTCATGACCTTCGCCTTCGGCATGAACAACGTCTTCCAGGACGTCTACCGAAACTCGGCAGCCCCGTTCCGGCTGGCGCTCCTGGAGAAGAAGACGCGCTCCATGAGGGCCGGGCCGGAGAAGGAGGCCGAGGAGGAGAAGATCCAGCAGCTCCGCAACATGCCGGAGAACGTCTTCGCCATCGGCGACTTCATCAAGACGAACGAGATCGACGGCTGGCTCAAGGAGCGGCTCTCCAACCTCAACGGCCACGTGCGCTTCGTCCACAACAAGTTCATGCTGGTCGACCCGCTGGGCGAGGATCCGATCGTCGTGGCCGGCTCCGCCAACTTCAGCGACGCCTCGACGCGGAGAAACGACGAGAACATGATCATCTCGCGCGGCAACACACGGGTCGCGGACATCTACCTGGGCGAGTTCATGCGCCTCTACAGCCACCACGCCTTCCGCGAGTCGCTCAAATGGCGCGACCCCACGGAGCCACCGAAACCACTCCGGACGGACGACTGGTGGGCCGACTACTTCGGTAACACCCCCCGGTCGACGCGACGGAAGTTCTTCGCCCGGAGCCAGGAGCAACTATGACGACCAAGCAGAGCAGGGAGCTGGCCAGGGGCTGGATCGAGGCGTGGATCCGGATGGACATGGAGTGGCTCCGCGAGCGGCTCGCGCCCGACTTCGTCCACGTCAGCCCGTTCGGCAGGTTCGACGACCGCGACTCCTACCTGGCCGCGGTCGAGCCGCTGGCGCGCAAGAGCGTCGTCGAGCTCGTGATCCGGGACGTGATCGCAAGCGGCGACCGGGCGGTGGTCCGGTTCGACAACCGGACCCCCAGGGGGGCGGTCGAGACCTGCGACTGGGTCCGGGTCGAAGGCGACCAGATCAAGGAGATCCGGTCGTTCTACGACAGCGCCAAGGTGCGCGACGTGCTCTCGCCCGTCGAGCAGGAGAGCCTCGACGGGGGGTAGCGAAGAGCCGGACGCACGATCCAGGACGCGGGCCTCCAGAGGATCTTTGCACCAGATTGCATCAAGTGCACCAGGCGGTGATACGCTACCGCCATGAGACGCGCGACGATCACCCTGACCGACGACCTCGAGACCGAGCTCGAGGCCTATCTCGCCACTCAGGACGCCCCGCCGAGCTTGACCGCTCTGGTGCAGGCCGCCCTGCGGCGCTACCTGGAGGAAGCTCGCCCGGCGGGCCTCGCCACCGATCGGCCGTATTCGATCGAATCGACCGGAGGCGCGGGCGGCCCGTCGGAGGTCGCCGAAGCGGCGGCCTCGTACGGCACAGCCGGGGCCTCCGGCCTGGGCGCCGGCGCTTCGTCTCCGTGGATGGCCCCGAGGGGCCGGCGCCTGGGTGAGCTGCCGGATCTCCTCGCCTCGCTCCCCCGCCTGTCGGAGGCGGAGGCCGATTCGCTGGCCGACGACCTCGCCTCGGCGCGGAACGAGCTCGGCCGGGCGGCCGACGCGGAGCAAGCCGAGCAGCGGGACCCCTGGAACGATTGACGTGGGCTTCCTGATCGACACGAGCATCCTGATCGAGCACGCGCGCGGGCGGCTCGATCTCGCCCCCCACGTCCGATGGCGGAGCGAGGAGGACCTCTACCTCTCGGTGATCACCGCCAGCGAGCTTCTCCATGGCGTCCACCGCGCCCGGGACCCGGCCACCAGGAGCCGCCGCGGCGCCTGGGTCGAGAGTGTGCTCGAGCGCTTCCCCCGGCTCCCGGTCGACCTCGCCACCGCCCGCGCCCACGCGCGGATCCACGCCGACCTGGCCGCCCAGGGCAGCCTGATCGGCCCCCACGACCTCTGGCTCGCGGCCACCGCAATGACCCACGGCCTGACCCTGGTCACCGCCAACGGGCACGAATTCGACAGCGTGCCCGGGTTGCTGGTGGAAAACTGGACATAGAGACGATGGCACCTCTCGCGAAACACCTTCTGCCGACGCTCGCCGTCCTCCTTCTGGCCGGCTGCGCCTCCTCCTCGCTCCCGGTCGAGCGCATCGAAGCGGCCCGGTGCTCGGTCGACGGGCGGCTGACCGGCACCTGGAAGAGCTACCGCACGAGCCAGGTCGGGCCGACCTGGATGCGCTTCACTTTCGGCTGTGACTGCACCTACAGCTCGCGGGTACAGCTCCTCTGGATGCGGATCAGCGAACGGGGCACCTATCACTTCGAAGACGGAGCGATCGTGACCGAACGGCCCGAAGGCGAGACGACGCGGCTGCCGTTCACACTCGAGGATGAGCGCCTGCTGCTCGAGGAGGCACCGGGCGAAGAGCACGCCTACCGCCAGGTTCGGCACCTCGACTGCGGCGCCCCACCTTGAGCACGCCCTGGACCGCGCGGCCCGCTCCAGGGCGTGCCGGGGCCGGCCGGCCGCCCGCTCATCCCCCTCATCAGTTACCGATGGCGATCGTCTCGCCGAACTTCACCGACTGGTCCTCCGTGACCTTGAACTCCTTGATCGCACCCGGGCGGAAGATCACGCAGTGGGTGGAGCCGCCGAACTGGAAGTAGCCGATCTCCTGGCCCTTCTCCACCCTGGCGCCGGCCGAGATGCCGTCCGCGATGACGCAGGAGGAGATCTCGACCATGCCGATCGGCATGACACAGACCAGGCCGATGGTCGGATCGTCCGCCTCGATGAAGAAGATGGCCCGCGTCTGGACGTGGGCGATGTAGCCCTCCGAGTGGTCCTGGTCCGTGGGGTCCTCCCCCTCGCTCGTCGCCTGGCTGAAGTAGAGGCCCTCCTTGACGTAGGCCTGGCGCACGGTGCCCCCCACCGGGCTATGCCAGCGGTGGTAGTTGAACGGGCTCAAGAATGCCTGCCACACGTCACCGCCCACGAACTCGTCCACGTACCGATTGTCCAGCATGTCTGCCAGTGAGTAGGGCTGCTCCTTGATCCAGAACTCGCTCTGGGCCTGAGCGTTCCTGCCGATCTTGTAGACCGTCGAGTCGCACGCGGCGACGACGACCTTGTCGTCGTCCTTTCCGGAGATCGGCCGCGCGCCCGGCTTGACCTCGCGGGTGAAGAACTGGTTCCAGGAGGAGAAGCCCCAGAAGGGAGCGTGGGGATCGTAGATGTAGTCCTCCATGTGAAGCTGCTTCAGCGCCGCCTCGGACTGCCAGCCGCTCTCCGAGGGGTTCAGCACGTAGCGTGAGTTCTCGCTGTCCAGAAAGCCCGTCCAGACGCAGAGGAGCTCGCGGAACATGGCGTTGATCTTGACGTTGCGGTAGGCAGCGAACCCCGCGGGCGTGCCCATGGTCCAGATGAGGATGGCGGAGAACGGGGTGCCGACGAGCGCCGTATCCTCCCCGTGGCCAGGGGGCACGTAGGGGGGTGCCACGGTCAGGACGGCGTTGAGCTGGAGCAGAAGCTCCTCGACGCTCTTCGGGTGGTGCTTCCGGTACCGACGCGGGATCTGCTCGATCATCTCCGTCATGTACATGCGGACGACCGGGTCCTCGTCGATGAGCTGCTGGAACTTCTTGATCGACGGGTGGATCTTCTGCCCCCGCCGCTCCTCGACCGCGGCCCGGATGACGGCACCCCAACGCTCCAGGGCGGCCTCGCCGTTGGGCAACCATCGGCGGGAGAGACTCGACTCGTTGCTTCCTGCTCCACTCATGACGTTCTCCAAGAAAGACCTTCGATGAACAGCCCTGCCAGGACGGGGACCTCGGGCTCCCAGCCTCGACCGGGGGCGGCACCAGCTCGATGCCCTGGCCGGCTGACCGGCTGACCGACCGTCTGGCTGGAAGTTTCCTCGTTTCAGCAGTTTAGGTCTGCCTTAGAAGGCTGTCAAGAGCGGCCTGCCGGAAACCCTGCCACGGCCGGCCCGTAGCTGATCTCGAGCCGACGGTCGATAGGACCAGGGAGGATCGGACATGGAATTCCACTGCTCGTTCGGTGCTCTACCGGGCGCGGCCTTCGCCGCGGAAGGTCTGAAAGAACGGCCGGCCCGCGACCTGGCCATCACTTCACCGGCAGGCCGGGCATGAGTCGCCCGCGCCGCACAATCGTCCTCACGGCCCTTGCGTCCGGGTTGGTTCTGGCCGCGGCCCTCCTGCTCCTCAGTCCACGCGCACGGTCCGCGCTGCGGATCGCACCCGGCTTCGAGCGGCTCGA
>Ga0210123_1001317_pt1 | contig 12835 bp, 14 predicted proteins | sample Muzzi_PWB_D2_FD_185535 | JGI IMG/M metagenome (GOLD analysis project Ga0210123, IMG submission 185535) | Wetland microbial communities from San Francisco Bay, California, USA, that impact long-term carbon sequestration - Muzzi_PWB_D2 (SPAdes) | ecosystem: Environmental > Aquatic > Marine >... | reverse complement strand
GGTGAGAATCTTCAGGGTCGAAGCGGGGAGAAAGAGATCCTGTTCCCTGAATTTCAGCCTGCCGGTACCATCCTGGACTATATAACCGCCATTGTCGATAAATTTCCCTGCTTCCGGCGAACTGCAGGCAGACGAAGGCTGGAGCAGGAACAGAATTCCTATTAGAGCAGAACCGAATTTGCGCCTGAAAAGGGTCTTGGGGAGGGCTTTCAGCATACAATGTTATCCATGTGCGTTATCACCTTCTAGAGGAAATCTGACAGGCAGTCATATGTTGTCGAGCCCATGCCAACCGGTTTTGACAATGCGGGTCTGCTGGCGACGCTCATTTGCCAGCTCAAGAATTGCCGTTAGCGCTTCCAGGGGCTTGATGCCCGGTTGGGCACTGGCCATGACCATCTCCAGCTCTATCTCTGTGTTATTGATAAGTATAAACTCTTTGAGCAAAGGGCGAATATCAATTTCCCTGGTTTTGCCTTTCCTGGTTTTACCGATGAGAAATGCTTTGCTGTTGATAAAATGTTTTGCTCTGTTTTTTTCAGCCTCGGTCAGAGGGCCGGGAAGCGTCAGACGGTACCTGGTACTGATCTTTTGCGGGACATTGCCGGAATGTGGCTCAACCTTTGTTACTTCAAGGCCTGGGGGCAGTTTGGCATTGATCCTCATGGCAACCGACTCCAGGTCCTTCAGAGGGGTGGGCAGGTCCATAATGAAAAATTCTCCATGGCTTTCAGTTCCAACCGGCAATGCTGGGCCAAAGGAGATTTTCGGGGAAGGATTGAAGCCCTGGCTATAATTGGTATGAATTGCGGCCCGGCGAAGGGTGCGGAAGATTAGCTGGAGTATTTCCAGATGGCCGAGAAAACAGATATCCCCCATTCGGGAATAGTGGACCATGTATTTGTAGTGCTTCGTTTCGCCTGCGGTGTCCTTCCTCTCCTGCTCCACCTCGACTCCACCTGGCAGTGATTGGCTATCCGGAGTTTTCTGCCGGCGATTGACAACGAGGGGAGAAAGGGTCTTGAAATCACAAAGGCCGCACTTCTGGCAGGCATGGTATCGGCAGTCAGGGGTGTAGAGCTCTTCCCGGGCCTTTATCAATTCGTCTTTGAGGAACTGGAGATCGACTCCTGTCCGGAGGTGCTGCCAGGGAAGGGGTTCGTCTTGTTCTCTTGCCCGGAGATAGTCTTCCAGATCGAGCCCGCAATTCTGCGCAGCTTTCTGCCAGCGCGCTAAATCGAAATGTTCATCCCACCCGTCGAGCCGTGCTCCGGCCTGCCAGGCCAGGTCGATGAGTCTTGCCAACCGTCTGTCCCCGCGGGAAAAGACACCTTCGAGAAAACTGATTTCCGGATTATGGTATCTGAAATTGCATCCTTTTTTAGGAAGACCGTTTTGCAGCCGTTTTATACGCTGCCTGCTCTCCTCCATACTCAGTTGCCGTTCCCACTGGAAAGGGGTGTGGGGTTTTGGCACAAAGGTGCCGACGCTGACGTTGATCTCCTTTTTGCCTTTTGCCGATGCGCCATTGCGCTGCGCCATAGTTTTGTGTACCAAATGGATAATTTCATCTATGTCCCGGTCGGTTTCGGTGGGTAGGCCGATCATAAAATAGAATTTAATTATCCGCCAGCCAAGGGCGAAAGCCTCCGAGCAGGTGGAGAGCAGGTCCTCTTCCGTGATCCCTTTGTTGATCACCCGCCGGAGTCTTTCACTGCCGGCTTCCGGGGCAAGCGTAAAACCGGTCTTACGTACCCTTTTTACTTGTTCCATGATCTCAGGCGTGAGGGTCCCCACCCGCATGGAGGGCATGGCCACCGAGATGAATCGGCCGGCAAAGCGGTCCATTAACTGGGGGAGGGTCTGTTCCAGACAGGAATAGTCTCCTGTGGACAGTGACAGGAGAGCTAGTTCTTCGAATCCTGAGTCATTCAGTCCGCTCTCGGCCAATTCCATAATCATTTCAGAACTTCGTTCCCGCACCGGGCGGTAGGTGATACCGGCCTGACAGAAGCGACATCCCCTGGTGCAACCTCTGGCTACCTCGATTCCCAGGCGGTCGTGGACAATTTTAGCATTTGGCACAATCGGATGTTTGAGGTGGTCTATCCTGTTGAGATCAGGAGCAACTCTTCGCAACACAAACTCATTTTCTCCTCCTGCCTGCTGGATTGCCAGCAATCTTCCCCGGCTGTCGTATTCCGGTTGAAAATGCGCCGGGATATATACGCCGTCGATTCCGGCGAGCAGGTTGAGAAGATCTTTTTTCGCCAGCCCCTGTTCTTTATGTTGAGCGAGAAGGGCAGCGATTTCGAGTATTGCCTCTTCGCCGTCGCCAAGGAGAATGGCATCGAAAAAATCTGCCACCGGCTCCGGGTTCATCGAGCATGGACCACCGCCCAGAACCAGGGGCAGCCTCTGATCTCTGTCTCTGGAATAGACAGGGATGCCGGCCAGCTTAAGGACGGTCAGGATATTGGTATAACAGAGTTCATAGGGCAGGGTGATGCCCAGGACATCAAAATCGCTAAGTGGCCGCGAAGACTCCAGGCTGGTCAGAAAAGCACCTTTTTCGTTCAGCAGGCTTTCGAGATCGGTATCGGGGCAGTAGCACCTTTCAGCGAGGAAATCCTCCTCGGTGTTCAACAGGTGGTAGAGAATCTGCAATCCCTGATGGGACATGCCTATCTCATAAAGGTCCGGAAAGATGAGGGCAAAACGGATTTTAACCGAATCCCAGGCCTTTTCAGTAGCGTTATATTCATGGCCGAGATATCGGCCAGGGCGGGTGATGGAAGCAAGTAATGTCCGGTCTGTCATGGGAATTCCATAGAAATAGTCCAAAAAGTAGAGGGGGGCACAGCAAGACTTAGTGGCTGATGAGACTGATTAGCCTCTCCATTTACTTGAATTTGGTTGACTTTTCAAGTCAGGATGATGTAATCAAAGGTGTTGCGCCGTGTCACTAACATAAGCACTGGTTATAATATGTAAAAAAAGGATGTGCCCGATGAAATGGTTTTGTTTGCTTGTCACCGCCCTTGCGCTAGCCGGTTTCTTTTTTCCATCGATGGCTTTTTCCGAAACCGATAAGCCGATAGTAATACAATCGATAATCCATAGCAAAGTTTCTAAGGGCAAAGAGACCATAACCGTTTCCCTGGCGGCATCCGTGGTCCCGAAAATATTTACCATGAGGGGGGACAATCCCCGACTGGTGATTGATTTGCCCGGGAGCATCTATCTGGGGAAAAATATTATTCCCTTAAGCGATAGTCTCATGGCCTCAGCCATTCGCATTGGTTTGCATAGGACTCCTGAGCAGAGGACCAGGGTCGTTGTCGATTTGTCAAAAGATATCCCGGTGCACTACGCAAGCGAGTACTCAAAAGAAAATAATTCTCTGCTCGTAACCCTGACCGGGGAATCTCCTCGACAACAACTCACTCCCCCGGCTCTTCAGGCGAAAAGCAAGACTGCACCGCTGGATTCATCATCTCTTTCTCCTGTTTCTTCAGTAAATAAAGGGGCAAGATCGTCGATAGGTCAAACTCCCGCAGCTTCTGCTGTACCGAAGATTCTTGCGATCTCCTTTGATGATTCTTCAGAGAAAGGCGAGATGGTACTTTTCCATCTCAATGACTTTTATCCCCCAAAAGTCACGGCTCTCGGAAAGGATAATCCGAAGGTTCTCTGCGATTTCAAGACAATGGATTTTGGTCCCGAGGTACAGAAAACCATCGCCGCTCATGGCAAATTCATAGAGCGTATTCGTGCCAAGAGGCAGAAAAACAGGCAAGTGCAGGTGGTCGTCGATCTTATTCCCAATCGGGATTATGACTTGCAGCAGGTATTTTTCAAAAATGATAATCTTTTCGTGTTGATAGTAAGCGAGTTAGGCGCAAAACCGTCTACAGAGTAGTTTCATCCGGCCTTGGGGGGGCAGGGCATCTCCCTATGGCATATACTGGCGAAGGTAGTCGGCCGGCGGCTGCAGATGGTAAGACCTCTTCTTGTCGGTCAGGAGTACATTAGACAGGGTGAGGTGAACCTCTGTTCCGTACTCAAGACCGGCAACATTGATATCCAGTGGTTGTTTGCACTCTCCCATCGAGATCCAGTTGTCATAGCTGATCCTGGCTAGGGTTCGGCCTTTTTCGTCGTCGAGGATTCGGGTGAGAACGACCCCTTGGTCCCGGTCCAGCAGTAAATGGCTGACACCTCCCTGGGCTGTATTCTGAAAGGTGAGCCATACTCCTCTTGCCTCTTTGTCATTGCGGATTTCGGTTATAGCCTGACCCCCGAGCAGGTTTCTGCCGGTGAGCCAGGAGCCCCAGTTTCCGTTGAGCAGGTAATCGGGAACCTTATTGCGCAGGCCAAAAGATCGAAGGCTGCCGGCCATGAATTTCTTCTCCATGGTGTTAATGGCCTGAAAGGAGCGCTGATCCCCGACAATCGCCAAAACCGGTTGTCCGAGGGGATTGGTCATTACAAAATTATAGGAAGCGGGCATGGAAAACCGCAGATAACCGCTCAATGCTTTTTTGGTCACCGGGGTCTGATAGAAAAGGACCAGGTCCCCCTCCAGGGTAGCGCCACAGACAGCATCCCTGGCAACAAAAGCGTCAACCTGATGTGCGACATCATCCACCTCCGCCTCCTGCAGCGGGTCTGTCCATGGTTTTGAGGCACAGCCGGAAAGAACGAATACAGCAACCAGCAGGAGCAGGTTCTGCCTGAGCGTGCTGCCGGCAGGCTTATCTGTTTTCCAGGGCATCAATTTTGAGTTTGCTCGCGACTTTATCTTTTTCATCTTTAAACAATGCATAGGCCTTTTTATATACCTTGATCGCCTCGGAAAATCGATGAAGAGATCGATATACGTCACCAAGGTGGTCATAGATGTGCGGGTCATTTCGGGTCAGTTCCACTGAACGCTCCAGTTGCTGAACCGCTTGCTGTAAATCACCGAGTCGGTAGTACACCCAGCCAAGGCTGTCGAGGATGAAACCATTGTCCGGCTTCAGCGCTACCGCCCGTAGGATATATTCAAGCGCCTTGTCAAGATGCATGTTCCTGTCGGCCCAGGTGTAGCCGATATAGTTGAGCGCCTCGGCATGATCCGGCTCCAGTTCGAGTACCTTCTCCATCATGAGAATCGCCTGCTCGTGTCTGCTGTTTTTATCAAGCAGCAGGCCATATTCAAAAAGCAGCTGGGTATTCTCCGGGTAGATGGTGACCGCCGATTGCAGCGTAGACAAGGCTGCATCGTCTTGATCCGTTGCCTGATAGAGAGAAGAGAGTAAGGAGTAAAAAAGTGGGCTTCGGCCGGTTTCGGCTGAGGTATGTTTTTTCAGCAGTTCGATGGCTGCTTCGATGTTGTCGAGTTTCTGGTAGATACGCGTCTGCAGGAAGACCGCATCCTCCAGCTGGTCACTATCGGCATCAATACCGGCGAGTAGATCGAGGCTTACAGCATAGTTTTCTTCCTGGTAGGCAAGCAGAGCAAGGAGATAGCGGGCCTCGGAACTATCCGTCTCCCCGACCAGTCGGGTCAGTATTGCCTTGGCCTCAGTCACTTTGTTTTTTCGTAACAGCACCTTGCTGATGATAAGATCAATATTCGCCTGATCCTTGCTGTACCGGCGGATCTTGTCCAACTCAGCCAAGGCCTCATCGTTTCGGTCGAGGTCAAGCAGAGCCTGGGTGCGACTCAGGGCAGCCCGTTCATCGAAGGGGTCCTCTTCGGTAATCGTAGTGTAGATTCTGAGCGCATCGTCAAACATCTCCTGACCGACGTAAAAATAGCCGATTTCATAGGCCAGATCTTTTGACCAGTTCAGAGCGAGTGTCTTCTCGTATTCTTCAGCTGCCGCTGGATATCTTTCCATCTGTTTCAACAGCCGGGCATAGGAGAGATGAATGAAGTAGGAATCGACGTCGTTTTGCAGTAATTTTACAAAAATTGCCTCAGCCGTATCATTTTCCCCCAAATGGCTGTAGAGCAGGGCCAGTTGCAAGTGCACCCCTTCATTATCCGGTTCACGTAGAAGGATTTCGTTATAGAGCGGAACAGCCTTTTCGACCTCTTCCTGTTGAATATAAAGATTGGCAAGAAGGAGTCGGTAGGTGTTGTTGTCGGGATGATCGGCTATGGCTTTGGCGAGCCAATCGGTGGCTGCTTTGAACTCGCCCATTTTCAGCAAAAGCACCGGAATTTTTTCTTTGACATAGTCGGCTTCCGGATCGCATGCCAGGGCTTTTTCATAGGCCTCCAGCGCCTGGGGGTATTGTTCATCGAACTCCTGGTGGGTGCCCCAGAGAAAATGAAAATAGGCGCAAGAGTGATTTGCCTGGCTTGTATTTCCTGATTGTACCTCAAGCTTAGCCGGTTGGACTGCGGTCGTCTGGAAGATTGAACAGGCACCGAGAAAAAGACAGCAGAATAATATGATGCAGATTCTCAAACAGCGGGCCATTGTCTAATCCTGATCGTTGGAAAATATTGAGAGGAGAGGGGTGACGTGCTCTATAATTTCCTGGTGCACCTCGTTGATTGATCCGCTTGCGTCGATTGGCTGGATATAGGAGCGTTTCAGTGACGAAAAGATAGCGGCAACCTTGGTCAGGTTTTCACTCTGTTCAAAATCATTCGGTTTCTCACCGCGCCCGGAGGTGATTCTCTTCAGGCCGATCTCAAGGGGCACCTGGAAAAGCAGGGCCAGATCGGGATCGGGTGCGAAACGATTCAAGCCGAGAATATTTTCCGGATCAAAGCCTCTTGCCCCCTGGTACGCAGCGGTAGAGAGAAAATACCGATCGCAGAGGATCACTTTGCCCTGGGTTAGAGCCGGCAACAGGAGTTGCTGCACATGTTCACGACGATCGGCCAGAAAAAGCTCCAGCTCCTCATTCTGAGTGTATTTGTTCCGGTTCATATACAGGCTTCTAATCTTCTGGCCAAACTGTCCGTCGGTCGGCTCCCGGGTGGTGATCACCGGATAGCCTTTGTCCTGCAGATATTGATCGAGCAGGCGCAATTGGGTTGATTTCCCGGTGCCGTCGGTGCCCTCGAATACTATCAATATCCCTCGCCTCTCCAGGTTGGCCATAGTGTTATCCTAAGCGGTTGTTGATGATCCTGTTGCGGCTGATGGCAGCACTCATCTCGACGGCTTCTCTAAGGCTCTTGTGACTGGCCAGGCCTTTTCCGGCAATATCATAGGCTGTGCCGTGGTCTACGGAGGTGCGGACAATCGGCAGTCCAAGGGTGATATTCACCCCATCGTCAAAATGGAGGAGTTTAAAAGGAATAAGTCCCTGGTCATGATACATGCAGACTACCGCGTCAAATGCTCCAGAGGCGGCCCGGTAGAAAACCGTATCAGGTGGATACGGGCCGGAGACCTTAAGGTTATCAGCCTGCGCCCGGGCAATAGCCGGCGCGATTATCTGTTCTTCCTCACTGCCAAAAAGCTGCTTTTCACCCCCATGTGGATTCAGTCCGGCAACAGCGATCCTCGGTGCATTAATTCCAAAGTCGATTTTAAGAGCCTGATGGGTTGTCCGGATCATGCTGTTGACTGCATCGATTGACAGGGAAGAGGCCACTGCACTGAGCGGACAATGAATGGTCACGAGTGTTACCCGGAGTTTGCTGCCGGCCATCATCATGGCAAAGGTGGTGGTTTTGGTTAAACTGGCCAGCATTTCCGTATGGCCCGGGAAACGATACCCGGCCTCATTGAGGGATTTCTTGGAAATAGGACAGGTGGCAATTCCCTGGAGATATCCCTGCTGGGCAAGTTTGACCCCGGCTTCGATATAATGGGCCATAGCTGTCCCGGTGGCGCGATTTGGTTGTCCCCAGGCAAGATTTTCGACTTTCAGCTGAGAGAGTTGGACGACCGGAATAGTGCCCGCAGGGATTGGGGTTCCAGGCAACCACGGCACGCATCGGCCGGGCAGTTGCAGGTCGGTGCTGCATTTTTCAAGAACCTTGGTGTCCCCGAGAACCACTGGTTGAATTCCGGGAGAATGACGCTCTTCGGCGAAGTAGCGGAGTATAATTTCAGGGCCGATTCCCGCAGGACAACCCATGGTAATTCCAATTATTGTCATAACTGACAGTGTACCGCGAAAAATAGAATAAGCAAAGCAGGGAAGAACATCATATATCCGAATTCTTTTGACAGTGGTACTGGGCGCTATCGTGGAGGGGCTATCGGCTGCGTCACTCCTGCATATCGATTGTTGATCTCATCGTAGCTTTTATAAGCCATACGATAAGCAGCAGACTGCTATTCGCAAAGGTCGAATGCGTTGCTGATATGCTCTATCCTATGATCGGTGCCTGGGGCAGAAGATACGGCAACCACGTCGAATCTGGCTGGGGTATCGAAGCGTCGCTCCTCGGTTAAATACCACTGAGCCGCTTTGCTGATCTGTCTTTGTTTTCTTGGTGTCACAGCTGCGGCAGGAGAACCGAAGGTGCAGCCGGATCTCGTCTTGACCTCGATAAAAACAAGCACATCGCCGTCTCTGGCGATGATATCTATTTCGCCCAATTGGCAGCGATAGTTCTGTACGAGTATTTTGTACCCTTTTTTCTGCAGGTACCGAGCAACTGTGTCCTCACCGCTTCTGCCAAGCAGCTGTCGGTTGTTCGACAAATTCTTTCACTCCCCTGAAAGTTTTACGATGAATCGGGCAGATCCCGTTGAGTGCAATCGCCCGGCGATGTTCCCGGGTAGGGTATCCTTTATTCTGCTTGAAATTGTAGACCGGAAAGAGTTGGTGCTGTTCGTCCATGATGCGGTCGCGTGTAACCTTTGCCAGAATACTTGCGGCGGCAATGGAGCTACTTTTCGATTCCCCTTTGGTAAGAGGTGCCTGGGGAGTGTTTAGCGGAACAGGATATTTGCCGTCGACAAGAAGGAAATCCGGAGCTGGACCTGAGATGTTTTTCACCGCTCGCTCCATCGCCAGCAGGGAGCCTCGTAAAATATTTATCTCGTCAATAGTCTGTTGGCAAACGATTCCGATACCGAAATCGGCGCCTATCTCCAGCAGACGGTTCTGCAGATCGAGCCGTTTTTGATGGCTGAGAATTTTCGAATCGACAAATGAGGAATGGTCACAGTCGGTGGGCAGAATGACACATGCAGCAACCACGGGTCCGGCCAGGGGGCCCCGTCCTGCTTCATCACACCCGGCAACACGGACCATACCCTTGGCATAGAGGAATCGTTCAAACCTGAAGTTGTCCTCGCTTTCGCGAAGTTCGGGTAAGGTGGTGTCCATTAAGACGGCAGACTTTTCCATCTGCGCGGTTCCGGTTCTGACTGCGGACCGGTAGCCAGGTCAGAACCGGGATAAAAAACTGTGGCGCCTTTAACGGGGCAATCCACGTTCACGGATACGTGCGGCTTTTCCGGTCAGGTTGCGCAGGTAATAGAGACGTGAACGGCGCACACGACCTCGTGTGACAAGTTCGATTTTTTCTACCCTGGGGTTATGATAGGCGAAGGTTTTTTCTACTCCTACCCCGTGAGAAATTTTCCGTACGGTGTAGGTGGCATTCATGGAACCGCGCTTCCTGGCGATAACCACGCCCTGAAAAATCTGGACCCGCTCTTTGCCGCCTTCGATAATGCGGATATGTACTTTCACAGTGTCGCCCGGGCGGAAATCCGGATGATCTTGCCGCATCTGCTCTTGATTGATTCTTTCGATGATTGTGCTCATGGCGTCGTCTATAGGTTGAAGTATCTTTAGGATTCTATCCTGTTTTTGAGTTCGTACCTTATACATTCTTTTCTTGGATAATGAAAGAATTTCGTCAAGGTATAATATCCCTCGCGGGGTGTTCAAAATCGACCCGAACCAATTGCCGTGCATCGGGGCGACTACTTTTATTACAACAAATTCCTCTTCTACTTTCAGGATCCGAGCAGCCTGTCGATGATGATCGACACCGCCGAACGAACCGAGAGGTGGTTGTATTCAGTTCCTCCACGAATGGGGGCAAGCGTTACATCGGCTATTTGCAATATCTCCTGGGCGAGGCCATGGGCCGTGCCAAAGAGCAACAGCACCGGATCTCCCATCGTGATTTTTTGGCCAAGTTCACCATAACTCATGGTGTTGTCACGCATGAGGGCACTGGTCGCAACCACCAGCGGTCTCTTGCCGTACTGTTTTGTGAGGCATGCCAGCACCTCGGCCAGCGAATCGGCCAGTTGCACAATGCCGAGCGCCTCTTTTCGAGCCGGATTGTAAGTGGCGCCGTGTCCCGTCTGCCAGTGATCAAGCAATTCCCTGACCAGTTGTTGCTGGTCCCGGTAAGGGGTAGTGACGAAATATCTGGCCACCCCATAGGTCTTTGCCGTCCTGGCTATGTCATGTATATCGAGGTTCGTTACCGCTGAACCAATTACTTCGCCTCTTTTGTTCACCACCGGATGATGGACGAGGGCAATATTCAAGCTTGTCATTCCCCGCGGCCCTTGACTCTCCGATCGCTCTGGATTTTCTCTACCTCCACTAAGAGGTTGTGCTTATGCAGCAGCCGGATTTCTCCGGGAGAAAAATTTTCCGCAGCGAGTAAGTCTGGACGTCGTGCAAGAGTCCGCCTCACTGAAGCGATAAATCGATATTCCTCTATCTTCTCATGGTTGCCGGACAGCAGTACTTCCGGCACCTCCTGCTTGTTGAATACCCTTGGTCTGGTGTACTGCGGGTGCTTCAACAGGTTTCTGCTGAACGTATCTTTTGCCGCTGAATCGGCACAACCGAGTACCCCGGGCAGCAACCGGGTGACTGAGTCGATGATCACCATCGCCGCCAACTCACCTCCGGTAAGGATGAAATCGCCAATGGAGATATCATCATCAACATATTTGGCCCGGAACCTCTCATCAACCCCTTCATATCGTCCACAGACCAGCACAAGGTGCTTCTCCCGGGACAATTCCTCAGCAACCTTCTGATTATAGCAGCGACCTTGCGGACTGAGCAGGATTACCCTGGGGCTCTGTCCGTTATTTTTTCTGCTGAGAACGGCAGCAGTCAGCGGTTCCGGTTTCATGACCATGCCTTCGCCACCGCCAAAAGGCCTGTCGTCGGTCATCGCATGGGGACCGTCGGCAAATTCCCTCAGATCAATGACATTTGTGCTGATCTGCCCGTGCAGGCGGGCCCTTCGAATAATCCCTTCCTGCATGGGGGATTCAAGAAGGTCGGGAAAAATTGTTACAATGTCAAAGATCATTCACAGGCTTTATCTGCTCTTTGTCGTCAGTATCCCTTGTAAGGTCCAGCAATCCGGGCGGTGGGGCTACAATCAGCTCCTGATCGGTCTCTCCGACGATTATCTCTTTTGTCACCGGAATAAGAATTTCTTCCTGGCCAGAAATGACCACCAGGATATCCTGGGCACCATTGCTGAACAGATTCTCCACTCTGCCGATTTCTGTTCCGTTCTGGTCAATAACCAATTTTCCCTGGTACTGGTACCAGTAATATTCATCTTCGGCTGCTTTCGGTAGAAGGTCTTTAGCAAGGAGCACACCCATTCCTTCTATTCCTTCCGCTTGTTCCCGGTTGTTGATGAAGGCAAGCTGAACGATGGCATTACGTCCCTGGACCCTGAATTTCTTCACTGCCTGGGCCAACGAGAGACTTCCGGCACTATCGACCAGAACAATCTCTTTATACCCGCTGAAATTTTCAGGTTGGCCCGAAAAGGAAACGATTTTTACTTCCCCCCTAAGGCCGTGTGCCTTGGCTACCTTTCCCAGGAGCACATAGTGGTCGGCTGGATAAGAGTATTCCTCGGCCATTACATCTACCTGTTATTCAACAATCTCAAGCCGTGACCTTTTATCTACTTTAGCTGCAGTCGCAGCAAGAATAGATCTCAGGGCCCGTGCGGTTCGTCCCTGTTTGCCGATGACCTTGCCTAAATCTTCGGGTGCTACAGCCAGTTCGATGACCACGTTGTTCTCTTCATCCGTCCGGGTGACCTTGACGGCATCCGGCTGATCGACCAGAGATCTGGCGATCACGGCTATAAGCTCTTCCATCCTTATTGTGCGACGGATGAAGATTTTTTAATCAGGCTCTGGACAGTAGTTGTCGGCAGGGCACCTCTGCCCAACCAGGTCTGCAGCTTCTCATTGTCGATATTGATCACGGCAGGATCCTGCAGCGGATCATAGGTGCCAACTACATCGAGAAATTTGCCGTCACGTTTGCTTTCACTGTCGGCAACAATAATACGATAGAAAGGTTTCTTCTTTCTGCCAAGTCGGGTCAATCGAATACGTACTGCCATTCCGGTATATCCTCCGGTTAATTATGTGAGTTTCTTGCACTGATCTTCTGGAAAACCAATTTCCAGAGACATTATCTTCGTTTCATGCCCTTGGGCAATTTTCTTCGTTTTACACCGGTGATCGCTCCCGGTTTACCTCGAAATTTTTTCATCATCTTCAACATTTCCGAGTAACTTTTCAGCACTCTGTTGACCTCACCAATGGTCGTGCCGGATCCGGCAGCGATGCGCGTTCTCCTGCTGGTATTGATGATTTGATGATTTTTTCTTTCCTTTTTGGTCATAGAGCGAATGATCGCTTCCGTCTTGACGAGTTCTTTTTCGTCAGGTTTCGGGGCATCCTTCATCTGTCTGAGCTTATTGATGCCGGGTACCATGTCGAGTATCTGCTCAAGGGATCCCATCTTCTTGATCTGCTGGATCTGATCGAGAAAGTCCTCCAGAGTGAACTGATTCTTCTTCAGTTTCTTGGCGAGTTTGTCGGCTTCCTTTTTGTCA